>OGFK01001347.1_pt1 | contig 15948 bp, 10 predicted proteins | sample 1570931 | NCBI WGS metagenome assembly OGFK01 (sample SAMEA2581935, study PRJEB24529) | metagenome | biome: Human gut stool | place: China | collected 2011
CCATGATCAGCAGCACGACGGAGAACACACGCATGATGTTCTGCATCACAGGGCCCAGGTAACGGCCGGTGACCTCAGCGATAGAAGCACCGTCGTTGCGCTCGCTCATCATACCGGAGAAGTAGTCATGCACGCCACCTGCAAAGATGGTGCCGAAGGTGATCCACAGGAACACCACGGGGCCCCACAGAGCACCCTGCAGTGCACCGAAGATGGGACCCAGGCCTGCAATGTTCAGCAGCTGGACCAGGAACAGCTTCCACTGGGGCATCACAACGTAGTCAACACCATCGTTGATGCGCACAGCAGGCGTTTCACGGTCGTCCGGGCCGAACGTGTTGTCAACGATCTTGCCATAGACAAAGTAGCCGATGATCAAGAGCGCCAGACAGAGTAAGAAACTAATCATACCAGAAACCTCCTTTTTGATTTCAAGCCGCCGGTGTTCGTATTTGCGACCTCACCGGGGCTCTGACCAATCTCTGGCTTCATGTTAACACTTATTTCATAAATGTGTTAATATTTTTCTGGTATGGTTCCCATATCAAAAAGTATATATGTCCATACTTCGTTGGAATATTGTCAGCCGTTTTTAAACGAATCAACGGCAAAATTTCTTATCCAATGGCAAAAGACCTTTTCCGGAATCGTGCAAAATCCCCCTCTGCCAAAGTTTTCGGCCCGTTTTTGTGCAAGGTGTTCAATTTTGTCCAAAAATCTCCTATTCGCGCAATTTTGTTGCACAAGAAAGCCCCTCCACCGGGATGGGACCGGTGGAGGGGCTTCGGAGAAACCGGGAAGGTGTCGGCTGCCTTCCGGGGAGATCAGGCTTTTGCCGCGCTCTTCTTGGTCGCGTGGATAAAGATGGCCAGCATGGCCACGGCAAAGAGGACGCCTACGGGGTACGCCAGAGCGGTGTTGTAGATGGTGGCACCCTCAGCGGTCTTGCTGTTCAGCAGGCCGCCCAGGCACTCAGGTGCCAGCACGAAGTAGGTGCTGGACACGGCGCTCATAAAGGTTGCGGGAACAGCGGTGATCCAGAAGTTCTTCTTTTCTTTAAAGAGGTACATGGAGGCGGCCCACAGCACGATCATGGCCAGCGTCTGGTTGGTCCAGCTGAAGTAGCGCCAGATGACCGTGTAGTTGATGAAGCCCAGTGCGTTGCCGATGCCCAGGAACGCGCCCACACCCAGCACGGGGATGCACAGCTTCAGGCGGTTTGCGTAGCTGTCCTGGTCGATCTTGAACCAGTCGGCCAGGGTCAGACGGGCAGAACGGAACGCGGTATCGCCGGAAGTGATGGGGCACACCACCACGCCGATCATGGCCAGTGCAATGCCCACACCGCCCATGGTCTTGGAGCACACATCGTAGATGGCCTTGGACTGGCCCATGGCCAGTGCTTCGGCCAGACCGGTGTTCAGGCCGCCGGTCACCTCGTACAGGCTGCAGCCGGCTGCGGCCCAGATCAGAGCGATGACGCCCTCACACACCATGGCACCGTAGAACACGAAATGGCCCTGCTTCTCGCTCTTCATGCAGCGCGCCATCAGGGGCGACTGGGTGGAGTGGAAGCCGGAAATGGCACCGCAGGCAACGGTGATGAACATGAAGCTCCAGATCGGGGTGCCCGACGGATGCATGCTGCCGAAGTGATCCCAGATCTCCGGGATGGTGTAGGCGGGGTTGGTGAAGATGCCAACGATGACGCCCACAGCCATGATGATCAGGCAGATGCCGAAGATGGGGTAGATCTTGCCGATGACCGCATCAATGGAGATGAAGGTGGCAATGAAGTAGTACACCAGAATGATGATCAGCCAGAACAGCAGCGAAGTGAGCACGCCGGAAGCGCCGCTCTGGCTGCACAGCTCCACGATCAGGCCGGCAGGGCCCACGGCGAACACGGTGCCCACCATGATCAGCAGCACCACCGAGAACACACGCATGACGTTCTGCATCACGGGGCCTAAGTACTTGCCGGTGATCTCGGCAATGGAAGCGCCGTCGTTGCGCTCGCTCATCATGCCGGAGAAGTAGTCATGCACACCGCCTGCAAAGATGGTGCCGAAGGTGATCCACAAAAAGACCACCGGCCCCCACAGAGCACCCTGCATGGCACCGAAGATGGGGCCCAGACCTGCAATGTTCAGCAGCTGGACCAGGAACAGCTTCCACTGGGGCATCACGACATAGTCAACACCGTCGTTGATGCGCACAGCAGGCGTTTCGCGGTCGTCCGGGCCAAAGGTGTTGTCCACGATCTTACCGTAGACAAAGTAGCCCACGATCAGGATCGCAAGACAGAGTAAGAAACTGATCATACCAGAAACCTCCTTTTCGGTTTTGCTGTTCCGTCTGGAAAATCATCCCATCTTTTCCATGCAGGACAGCCAACTTTCTGTGCTCATGTTAACATATTTTTCATAAAAGCGATACTCCGGTTCCGGCATACCGGCATATCCAAATTGATATACCAGCAAAGTTTTTTAGTTGCAGCTCCGTTTCTTTTTTGCGCTTATCTGCACACAAAAACAGCCGGAACGACACATCGTTCCGGCTGTGGGTCAAATTTCTTTGCCGATCCCGGCGGTTTTTGCGGTCCTGGTTTTTACCAGTTCTTAACCGGTCTGCCCCTTACTTTACGGTCAGGGCCGCCTGACGGCGCAGCAGCTCGATGAACTTTTCTTCCTCCGGGCGCAGCCCGCCCTTGTCCGAGTACACCAGCACGTCGCGCATGCGTTGGTTCTGGGCCGGGCATTTTTTCAGCACCAGATGGTACTGTTCCAGTGCCCGCTGCGGCATGGGCGACGCCCACATGTAGGCCGTGGGCAGGCTCTGCAGAATGGAAAACTGGCTGCACCGCTCGTACACATGCACCCGGCGGTTCTCGTTCACCTGCCAGCGCAGGCTGCTGCCCTCCTCGCCCGGCAGTTGGAAGTCATCGTGCAGCACCTCGGTATAACGGTTCAGCTCGGCCAGGTCATGCACCTCGTGCCGGGCCAGCGGGCTGTCGCGGTTCACCAGCAGCCGGTACTCAAACTCCATGATCTGCTCCCGGTGCAGCCCGCGCCGGGCACAGTAGCGGCTGTAGTAGTCCTCGTCCTCCTCGGCGTAGCGCAGCAGGGCCAGATGGTAGCCCCGGCGCAGCACAAAGTCCAGCCCCTCCATGGAACCGGCCTCCCGGATGTGCACCCGCAGCTGCTCGCTGCCCGCCGCCTGCTGCAGAAAATCCACCGCCGCATAGGACGCATAGGTGGCATGGGGCAGGGCCACCCGCAGCTCTGCGCACTCGCCCTGCCGGCGGCGGGCGTCAGCGTCCAGCCGGTCCACCTCCTGCAGCACCCTCTGGGCCTGCTCGATGAAGTGCCGTCCCTGTTCGGTGGGGATCATGCCGGTGGACGAGCGCTCAAACATGCGGATGCCGTATTCCTCTTCCAGGTTCTTCAGCGCCTTGCTCACGTTGGGCTGGGCGGCGTACATCTGCTTTGCCGCCGCGCTCACCGAGCCCCACTTCATGATGGCCACCAGATAACGAAGTTCCGTAATATTCATGCTGTTCCCCCGTTTTGTGTGATACTGTTTATTGTATCAATTCCCCTACCGCACTGTCAAGCCGCCGGGGCGGCAAAGACCCGGCAAAGGAACCTCTTGCACGGCGGCAGCCGGTTGCGCTATAATACGATTAAACTTACAATAAATGCAAAGGAGCGCTGTGCCATGCCGGAATACCGTGTGCTGCGCATTGAAGAGCAGATGTACGGCTGTGAGGAACTGCCCGCCGGGCAGCCTGTGCTGTGCGATGTGGTGCTGGAGGGCACCGACGGTGCCTGCTGCACCCTGCCCTACCCGGACAAAGAACTCACCCGGCTGGGCATCGACGAGGGCAGCCGGGTGCACCTGCTGCCGGACGGCACCCTGCAGAAGATCTCGGAGGAACTGTTATGAATCAGATCAGAACTTCGGCCCTCATCGGTCTGGGGGCCCTTGGCATCCTGTTCGGGCGCAAAATGCCCGGCGTGCAGGTGATTGCCGACGAAGCCCGCATTGCCCGCTACGCCGCCCAGCCGGTGGTGTGCAACAGCGAGGAATGCCGGTTTTCCTACGTCACCCCGGCCCAGGGCAAGCCGGTGGACCTGCTGCTGGTGGCGGTGAAGGCCACCGTGCTGGACCAGGCCATTGCCGACATGAAGAACTTTGTGGGCCCGGACACCGTCATCCTCAGCGTGCTCAACGGCATCACCAGCGAGGAGCACATCGAAACCGCCTACCCTGGCCGCACCCTGTGGAGCGTGGCCATTGGTATGGATGCCACCCGCAGCGGCCGCACACTGGTGTTCAACCAGGCAGGCAAGATCCAGTTCGGCGAGCGGGACGGTGCTATGACCGGCCGTGTGCAGGCCGTGGCCGACTATCTGGACGCCTGCGGCATCGCCAACGAACCCTGCAGCGACATCCTGTACAAGCAGTGGAACAAGCTGATGGTGAACGACGGTCTGAATCAGGCAGCCGCCGCCTTTGACTTGACCTACGGCGGGCTGTGCCGGTCGGCCGAGGCACAGGCCAAGATGCACGAGGCCATGCAGGAGGTCATCCGGCTGGCCAATCTGGAGGGCGTGCCCCTGCCGCGCGACAACGACGAGCAGTTTTTGCGCACTGCCATGCCCACCTTCAACCCGGACGGCATGCCCAGCATGCGTCAGGACGTGCTGGCAAAGCGTCCCACCGAGGTGGAGGAATTTGCCGGTGTGGTGCGCGCCCGGGCCAAAAAGTACGGCATGCCCACCCCCGCCAACGACTTTTTCTATGCCCGCATCCAGGAGATCGAGGCGGGCTACTGCAAGTAAGGAGCTGCCATGCACAAGCTGTATTTTACCCGCCACGGCGAGACCGTGTGGAACGTGGAAAACAAGATCTGCGGCATGACCGACAGTCCCCTCACCGAGCGGGGCCGGGCGCAGGCCCGGGCCCTGGGCCAGAAGGTGAAGGCCGGCGGCTATGCCATCGACGAGATCCTGTATTCTCCCCTGTCCCGCGCCGCCGACACGGCAAAAGCCATCGCCGACGCCACCGGCATCCCCGCCCGGTGTGAGCCGCGCCTGCGGGAGCAGTGCTTTGGCAAGTACGAGGGCACACCCCGCAACGGCGAGAAGTTCCGCATTTCCAAGACCTGCTTTGCCGACCGCTACGACGGCGGCGAGAGCATGCTGCAGCTGGCCCAGCGCATCTACAACCTGCTGGACGAACTGCGGGACCAGCCGGACAAGACCTACCTGTTGGTGGCCCACAACGGCATCGCCCGGGTGGTGGAATCCTACTTCCACGACATGACCAACGAAGAATACGCCCTGGCCGGCATCCGCAACTGCGAGCTGGTGGAGTATCATTTTGAATAAAGTTTCTTCAAAATCTTGCACGGCCTCGCCCTCTCCGTCACGCCTTGCGGCGTGCCACCTCTCCCAAAGTGAGAGGCTTTAGCATTACGGTCAACTTTCTGGTTCTGCCAAGGGCTCTCCCTTTGGGAGAGCTGTCGAACAAATGTGAGCCTGAGAGGGCGAGCCCGTTAACAAAAAAGAATCTGCAACTGTCAGCCTGAACTTCGGGCATCACAATTGCAGATTCTTTTTTTATGTCTTATCCTTTATACAGCCCGAACAGCTTCAGCAGTTTCTGCCAGAAAGTCAGCGCCACGGGGGCGGCCTCCGGCTCTGCCGCCGGGGCCGGGGCCTCGATGGCCACCGTCTGCAGGGCGAACTGCACGGCAGAAACATCGGTGTTCTCGGCAGAGGTAAAACTCTCCACCTCGCTGCTGCCGTTCAGGCCGGCCAGCAGGCTGTCCAGCTGGTCGCTCATGTCGATCCCGGAAACATTGCTGCGCAGCTCTCCGGTGCCGGCCGTCAGCTGGGCGGCACCGTCGGTCAGCTGCTGCACTCCGGCTTTCAGCTGGGCCACGCCGTCGGTGTAGGCGTTCAGGCCGCTGTCCAGCTGGCCGTACTGGCTGGCCAGCTGGTTCACGCCGTCGGTCAACACCGAAAGGTTGCCCAGCATCCCGGTCAGGGCATTGGCCAGCTGACGCACCCCGGCATCGAACTGCCCGTACTGGCTGTTCAGGGTGCTGCTGCCCGCGTGCAGCTGGGCCACACCGTCGTGCACCGTGTTCAGGTAGGTCTCCATCGCGTCGATGTTGGCGCTGGAGCCCTTCAGCAGCAGGATGACGTCCTTGAGCTGGGGCATCACCCTGGCCAACTGTTCCAGCTGCTCCATAGCTTTTGCGTTGCCGTCCTTCAGCTGGTCCAGGTCCAGCCCGTTTTCCTTCAGGATGGCCTTGTAAGCGTCGTAACTCACCTGCTCATCCAGCTGGGCGGCACCGGCGTCCAGCTGGGCAATGCCGTTCTGGATCTGGGTGGAGGCGTCCAGCAGGGTGGTGAGCTGGTCGGTGGAGGCCGACACGCCGTTCAGGGCGGTCTGCATCTGGGTCAGGGCCGCCTTGACCTTGGCGGACCCGCCGGTCAGCGCGCCGGACTTGCCGTTCAGGGTGTCAAGCCCCGCCTGCACCTGGGCAATGCCGTCTGCCAGCGCGTTGGCACCGTCGTCCAGCTGTACCGAACCGCTCTGCAGCCGGTCCAGCATGCCGGTCAGGTCGTCCCCGTCCAGGTCGAGGTTCAGCCGGAGCTTCACGCCGTTCAGCGAGATAGCGTTCATGGCAAAGTCGGTCACGTCGGCGGTCACGGTCACGTCGCTGTCCGAACCTGGCAGCAGGATGTAGGAGAGCTGCTTGTTGCTGCCCACATTGGCCATGGTGGCCCCATCAGCCACGATGTTCTGTGCCCGGTCGGTGTCCAGCGTCATGGTCACCTGCAGGGCATACTGGTCAAAGAAATCTCCGGTGCAATCCGGGTTGCGGCCCACCTGCAGGCGGATGGCCAGCGCACCGCTTTTGCCGCCCAGCTCTTCCGGGGCGATCTCGGCCCCGTCCAGCGTGTAGGTCAGCTTCACGAGCCACGGCAGCGCGGTGGCGGTGTCCATGGTGCCCTCATAGTAGAGCTTGCCGTCCTCGGCAACTGCAGCGGTGACGGTGTCGCCACTGTGCTCCAGCGGGTCGGTGGTGGTCATGTTGCGCACGGCGGTGTAGCTGCCGTGGTCGGTGACGGTGTCCCCCGCCTGCACGGCAAAGCTGTTCACGGCGTACACGCCGGTCACGGTGCCGGACGCATCCAGATTGGCATAGATGACCTCTTCCTTGGCGGAGGCCGCAAAGGCCGGCAGGGCGGCCCCGGCCAGCAGGCAGCCTGCCAGCACCAGCGCCGATGCCCGGCGCACAATCTTCTGTTTCATCTCGTCAAGCCTCCTTCGGCTGTTTTTTTCGGTTTGATGATGAGCGGGTCGGCCAGATACAGATAGCCCGGCAGAGCCAGCAGCACGATGGCCAGCGACACCAGACCGCCCACACCCAGGAAGTTGCCCAGCTGGCCCAGCAGCTGGTTGGTGGAGATGGCCCCCATCAGGAAGCCCACCACCGCCAGCGCACTGCCCGTGGTGATCACCGAGGTGGTCACGGTGGACACGGTAGCGGCAATGGCCTGCTTTTTGTCCAGCGTCTCGCGGAACTCCTGATACCGGTCCGAGAACAGGATGGCGTAGTCTACCGTCGCACCCAGCTGGATGGTGCTGATGATGAGGTAAGCAATGTAGAACACATGGCGGCCCCGGAAATACGGGATGGCCAGATTGATCCAGATGGCCGTCTCGATGCTCAGCACCAGAATGACCGGCAGCAGCAGCTGACGCTTCATGAGCAGCAGGATCAGGAACACCGCGCCGATGGCCAGCAGATTCACCTTGACCATGTCGGCGGTGATGGTGTCCATCAGGTCGTAGGTGCTCACGCCCTGCCCGGCCAGATCATACGCATCCGGGTAATACTGCTGCACCGTGGCACGCACTTTTTCCACCAGTGCAAAGGCCGCGTCGCCCTCGGTGTCGGCGTTCACGGTGAGCACCATGCGGGTGTAGCCGCCGGACACCAGCAGTTTCAGGGTGTCCGAGGGCACGAACTCCGGCGGGATGGATGCGCCCGCGTTGTCCACATAGGACAGGATGCCCGTCACCTCCGGGATGGCGTGCAGCGCATCCGAAAGCTCGGCCTGGGTGGCGGTGTCGCCCTCCGGCACCAGCACCACCCAGGTATCGCTCTTGCCGAACGTCTCTTCGATGGCGGCGGTATCGGCACCCAGACGGGTGTTGGTGCCGAACATATGGGCGGCACCGTAGTAGTATTCGTTGTTGTTGGAGGCCAGATAGCTGGGCACCATGATGACGGCCAGCGCCAGCGCCGCCGGCAGCATGATGCGGGACACAAACCGCCCGAACTTGTCAAAGCTGGGCAGCAGAGGCTTGTGGTGGGTCTTGTCCATCCACGGGTAACACACCAGCGTCAGCGCCGGCATGAAGGTGAACACGGTGACAAGGCTCAGCACCACGCCCTTGGCCAGCGCAAGGCCCAGGTCCGGGCCGATCTGGAACTGCATGAGCACCAGCGCCAGAAAGCCGATGACCGTGGTCAGGCCGCTGGACAGGATGGACCCGGTGGATTTGCACAGGGCCTCCACCATGCAGTCCTCCGCGCTGGCGTCCGGGCGCGCGGCCCGGCACTCGGCAAAGCGGTGGATGAGGAACACCGAGTAATCCAGTGACACGGCCAGCTGCAGGATGCTGCCGGCGGCGTTGGTCACAAAGGAAATGGTGCCGAACATCAGGTTGGTGCCGTTGTTGATGAGGATGGCCGCCCCCAGACCCGCCAGCACCAGCAGCGGCTCCACCCAGGAATCGGTGGTCAGGATCAGGATGAACAGCACATACACCACCGCAATGGCCGCGATCTTGGCCACCTCGGTGACGGTGGAGTTGGTAGCCACCGCGGTGGACACCGCGGTCCCGGCCAGGGCATTGTCCTCCCCGATCAGGTCCTGAATGGCCGCCACAGCCTCCAGACGTTTCGCATCCTCCACCGTCACGGTGAACAGCGCACAGTTGTCCTTATAATAGGTTTCCACCGTGGCGGTGTCCTGCATCTGCAGCGGCACGGTCACGTCCAGGCTGTCGTCTAGCCAGGTCACGGCCTCCACGCCGTCGATGGCGGCAAGCTTTTCTTTGTAGTCCAGTGCCTCGGGCACCGTGACGTCCCGCACCATGACCCGCATGTTGGGGATGCCGCCGGTAAAGGCGCTGTTCATCTGCTCCAGTGCAAGGGTGGAGGGTGAGTCCGGCGGCAGATAGTCGTTGATGTCGTAGTCCACCTGCACCGCCCGGGAAGCAAACACGCTCAGCACGGCGGCCAGCACGAACGCGGCCAGCACCGCTCTGCGCCGGTGCACGATGGCGGTATAGAATCGTTTCAGCAAAACAGGAAAACTCCTTTCCGGAAAAATCAAAACTGTTTATCATTCTAACAGGTCTGATAAAAATGGAAAAGAGATATTTTATGAATTTTCGCTTTTGGGCGTATTTTTTGCTCTTGACAAATAAATGGATTCTGCTATACTCTTTTTCGGTCATCGGAGGACCGTTTCCAACGTAATTTGGACGGGCCGGATAAGATGCCGTGCAGACAGCGCCCCGCCGGAGGCTTCCTTGCCGTAGTGAGGAAGAAGAGGAAGGCCGGGCGTGCACTCACGGAGCTTATCCGGCCCGTTTTGTTTCCTGTCGAAAGGAGTTTTTCGTGTCCAAGCAAAAAATCCAACTGTCGGATCACTTTACCTACCCGCGCCTGCTGCGGTTCGTGCTGCCCGCCGTGGGCACCATGCTGTTCACCTCCATCTACGGCATCGTAGATGGCCTGTGCGTGTCCAACTTTGTGGGCAAAACGGCCTTTGCGGCGGTCAACCTGATCATGCCGCTGCCCCAGCTGCTGGGCACCATCGGCTTCATGCTGGGCACCGGCGGCAGCGCCATCGTGGGCATCACGCTGGGCGAGGGCGACCAGAAAAAGGCCGACCGCTACTTTACCATGTTCCTGCTGGCCGCCGCCATCTCCGTCTCGGTGCTGGCCGTGCTGGGGCTTGTGCTGCTGCGGCCCATTGCCATCCTGCTGGGTGCCAAGGGCGAGCTGCTGGACTACGCCGTGCGCTACGGCCGCATCCTGATGCTGTCGCTGCCCACCTTTGCGCTGCAGAACATGTTCCAGAGCTTCTTTGTCACCGCCGAAAAGCCGCACCTCGGCTTTTACTTCACGGTGGCTGCCGGCTGCACCAACATGGTGCTGGATGTGCTGATGGTGGGCGTCTGGGGCTGGGGCGTAGAGGGTGCCGCCATTGCCACCTTCCTCAGCCAGATCGTGGGCGGCCTGCTGCCGATCTTCTACTTCCTCGACCACAAGAATACCAGCCGCCTGCACCTGCGCAAAACGCAGCTGTACAGCAAGGTGCTGCTGGACGCCTGCATCAATGGCTCCTCCGAGCTGATGACCAACCTGTCCATGTCGCTGGTGAACATCCTGTACAACTACCAGCTGCTGCGCCTTGCCGGGGAAAACGGCGTAGCCGCCTACGGCGTCATCATGTACGCCTGCTTCCTGTTCATTGCCGTGTATGTGGGCTACGCCTTCGGCAGTGCGCCCATCGTCAGCTTCCACTACGGTGCAGGCAACCGTGCCGAGGTGCACAACCTGTATGAAAAGAGCCTGCGGCTCATTGCGGTGGTGGCCGTCACCCTGACCGCCGCATCCATGGTCATCATCCCCTATGTGGCGCGGTTCTTCGTGGGCTACGACCCGGAGCTGCTGGCCCTGACCAGCCGAGCCTTCCGGCTGTACGCCCTGAGCTTTGTCATCATGGGCTTCAACGTGTATGCCTCCTCCTTCTTCACCGCGCTGGGCGACGGCGTGACCAGTGCGCTGATCTCCTTCCTGCGCACGCTGGTGTTCCAGATCGCGGCGGTGCTCATCCTGCCCGCCATTCTGGGCATCGACGGCATCTGGCTGGCCGTGACCGCCGCCGAACTGGCCGCCCTGGCCGTGAGCGCGGCCATGTTCGTCATCAAAGACAAGGTATTCCATTACCGCAAGGCGTAACCTTCTCCCCTGCTTTTTGCGAAACGGCGAAAAGCAGGGGATTTTTTTGGTGATTCTGGCTCTGCCGCCGGGGCGAGAATCGTGCTAGAATGGGCATGGCTTTTATTCACCGTTTTGTGAGGAAGAACTATGACGTTATTTCTGACCAGCAGCCCCAGCGGCTGCCCCTTTGAGCCCGGTCCGGCCATACCCGTGCTGGACAAGCGCAATCATTTTCTGGAAAACCTGCGGGCCGTGTGGCCGGACCACCCGGTGCGGGGCCTTGCCATCGCGGCAGACCCCCACGCTTACGCCCAGAACGACGAGATGTGCCGGGTATTCCTGCAGAGCTTTGCGGACGCCCACCTGCCCCTGACCGAACTTGTGCCCTGCGACGCCCGCAATCAGGAAGAGATCGGCACCCTGCTGCCCCGCAGCGGCTTTGTGATGCTGTGCGGCGGCCATGTGCCCACCCAGAACCACTTTTTTGCCCAGCTGGGCCTGCCGGGGCTGTTCCACAATTACCACGGCATCGTGCTGGGCGTGAGCGCCGGCAGCATGAACGCCGCCCGGCTGGTGTATGCCGCCCCGGAGGAGCCGGGCGAAGCCGCCGACCCCGGCTACTGCCGCTGGCTGAACGGCCTTGGCCTGACCGAGACCCGCATCCTGCCTCACTACCAGTTCATCCGGGAGCACATCCTGGACGGACAGCGGATGGAGGACATTGCCCTGGCCGACAGCAGAAAACGGCATTTCCTCGCCCTGCCGGACGGCTCCTACCTGATGTGCTCCGACGGGCACGAAGCATTGTACGGCAAAGCCTGGTACTTTGCGGACGGCACCCTGGAGGAGATCAACGAGGACGAGGACGTTCTGCCGCTGCGATAAGCAAACAAAAAAAGAAGCACGCTGCGGCGTGCTTCTTTTTTGTTTCGGATGCTCTGGCGCACACCTCATTCCGCCGACAGGCGGACAAAGGGCGCAATGGCGTTGGCGTCGCCATGGCGCACGATGGAATAGGTGATGTCGCAGTAGGGCTGGATGGCGGTGCTCTTTTCTACCGTGGAGATGAGCAGCACCTGCAGCTGCAGACGGCGGAACAGCTCCATCATGGGGCGGATGCGGTCGCTGGTCATCTTGCTGAAAGCCTCGTCCAGCAGCACCAGACGGATGCTGTTCTCGCTCTTCTGGTAGATCTGCAGCAGGGATGCACAGATGGCCACATAGAAGGGTGCCTGATTCTCGCCGCCGGAGGAGTCGCGGCTGACGCGGGACAGGTATGCCTGCTGGCCGGTGACCCGGTTGGTCACCTTGATGTCGTAATCCAGATAGGTGCGGTAGTCCACATAATCCGACAGGGTGGTGGTGCCGGTGCGGCCCTCCTGCCGGGCACGGGTGTTCTCGTCCACATCCGCCATGATCTTTTCCATCAGCGCATCCACCTGCCGCTCGTAGGCGGGGTCGGCGGTGGCGGCAAGGTTGTCCAGCGAGTCGCCCTCGGTCATCTGCTGGTTGCCCTTGTCCACGATGACCTGATAGAACGTAGCCAGCTGCGGGTCACGGCTGGGCTCCAGCTCAAAACGGTAGACTTCTTCGCCGTAGGTCAGCTGTTCCATCACCTTGTTCAGCTCCCGGAATTGCCGCCGGGCATTGAAGATGTCGTCCTTCATGCGGAAGAGGATGTCCTTGCGGAAGCGGTCCTTGCAGTCGCGCTGGGCCTGCTCCAGACGGGCGGCGTAGCGTTCCAGGTCGATGCGCACAAGGCTCTCGTGCTGGGCACGGTACTGGTCCAGCCCCGCCAGACCCAGCGGGTAATCACAGACGTAGTGCTCGTTGTAGGCCTTCTGGGCGGGTTCCAGCGTGCCGGTGAGGTAGGCCGTCAGGGCATCGTCCAGCCGGGCCTGTGCCTTTTCGGCGGCCTGTGCGGCGGCTGCGGGCTTGTCGGCCGGAGCAAGGGCCTGCATCCGGGTGCGGGCCAGCGGCTCCAGCAGCGGATGGGCCGCAAAGAACTTCCGGGCCGCGTCGGCGCTCTGCTGTGCCGTCTCCCCGGCCTTTTTCTGTTCGGCTTCGCAGGAAGCGATCTGCTTTTCGCACACGCGGATGTCGCCGCCCACCTGCTCCACAGCGGTGCGGGCGGCTTCCCAGGCGGCTTCCCGCGTTTCTTCCTCGCGGTACATCTCCTGCAGCAGGGGGTTCTCGCGATATTCGGCCAGCTTGCCCTCCTGTTCGGCCACCGCATTCCGGGCTTTTTCGGCGGCGGTGCGGGCCTCCCACAGGCCGGCCAGCTGCTGCGGCGCGGTGCCGCGCTGGAAGTTCTGGTACTGGTCGTAGGCGGTTTTCAGGTTCTGCTCGGTCTGGGCGGCGGTGCGGGTGCGCTCGGCCAGAGCTTCCAGCTCTTCGACCAGTGCCCCGGCGCGGGCGCGGCGGGCTTCCAGGCCGATATAACGCTGCGGGGTGCGCAGGCGCTCCAGCCGGAAGGGATGGTGCCGCAGCAGGTCGCGGGTGGCGCTGTCCGGGTACTGTTCCAGTGTTTCAGGGGTGTCGCAGCAGACGATGCGCCGCAGGATGGTGTCGGCGTACTGGGCCGCCAGCGGGTTTTCGCTGGTGACCTGTGCCGCCAGACTGTCCGCCGGGGCAGTCTCGGCATGGCGGTTGGCCTTGCGGATGCCCGGCGTGTCCAGCAGGCTGATGGGCCCCACCTTGTCCTTCAGGGCCACAAAGGCGCTCTTGGCGGCCTCGTAATGGGCGGGCGGCACAAGGATGTCGAACCGGCGGTCGCCCAGGCAGGCTTCCACGCAGTCCTGCCAGCTCTCGTCCGCCACGGCCAGCAGCTCACAGAAGATCTTGGCGTCCGGCTGCATGCCGCGGCTCTTCAACTCCGCGTTCACGGCATCCCGCACACGGGTGGCGGCATCGCCGTGGGGGTACACCCACTTGCCGCCGGACACGGCGTCCAGCTCGGCGCGCTTGTCCGCCTGCTCTTTGCGCAGGGCGGCGGTATTCTGCCGGGCCGCAAAGTAGGCTTCTTCCAGCGGTTTTTCCTGCGCGGCAAGCCAGTCGGTGAGCTGCGGCAGGGTGTCGGCGGTGAGGTTTTCCAGCTTCCAGCCGGAAGCAAACCCGCTGCGGCGCAGGGCTGTGAGCAGGGCTTCGGCCTTGGATGCGGCATCCTCGGCCTGCGCGGCTTTGCGGGCGGCGGCATCCTGCGCCGTCTTGCGGCGGGACAGTTCTTCCTCCATGGCATCCAGTGCCCGGCCCTCGCCGCTGGCACCGGCTGCGCTGTGGGCGGCAAGGTAGGCGCGGCGGGCTTCCGCCTCCGCGTTCTTGGCCTCAGCATAGCGGGCGTTCAGGGCCTCCAGCTGGCGGTGCCCGGCGTCCAGATGGCCCTGCCACACGTCCTGTTCCCCGCCGTCGGCAGCAGCACGGGCCAGCAGGGCCGCGCCCCGGTTCACAAGGGCTTCGGTCTGCTTTCCGGCGGCTTCGCGGCCATCGTTCACGATCTCTTCCAGTGCATCGGCGCGGGTCTGGGCTTCGGCCAGCACAGCGTGCAGGTTTTCCAGCTCCAGCCGGTCGCCCTGCAGTGCTTCCAGATCCAGCTCCGGCTGCGGCAGGATGTACTGGTACAAAAATTCCCGGAAGTTGGGGATCTCGTCCATGCTGGTGCCCATCTGGAACACTTCGTTGAACTTTTTGCCCAGCGGGCTGGACGCCCGCCCGATGCCCAGCGCCCGGCAGATGCGGTCACGGGCTTCGCTGGGGCTGCGGGTGTAGGAGAGTCGGCCGACGGCGGGCTTGAAGTCCTCCTTGGCGCTGGGGGCACCGGTACGCGGGTCGATGAAGGGCAGCTGTTCCAGCGTGCAGCCGTCCTCGGAGAGGTACCAGGTCTGGTCGCCGGGGTGCAGCTCCTGCATGGGGCCTTCCGACTCCACCCGCACCGCAATGACAAAGGGGGCGCGCTTGAGACTGTCGTAGAACTCCGCGCCGATGTAGGCCACGGTATGGCCGGGGCGGCGGTAAGCGTTTTCCCCGCGCTGCTTCGCGTGGACCGAGCCCTGCAGGGTGCGGCCGCTCTTCTTATTGCCCAGGGCATTGAAGTTGCGGTTGGTGGTCAGGCAGTAGCGGATGGCATCCAGAATGGTGGTCTTACCCACGGCGTTCACGCCGATCATATAGGTCAGGCGGGCGCAGTCAAAGGTGACGTTTTCAAAGTTGTGCCAGTTGATGAGTTTCAGGCGTTTGAGTTCGATCATGCTTCTGCCTCCCCTGCGGCGGTGTCGGCCCCTTCCGGCCGTTCATACAGTCCCAGCTCGGTGCGGGTGCGGGCGCTCTCGGCGGCGGCGCGATCGTCATCCAGCTGCTGGGCGGAGACGGCGCCGCGCTGCGACAGGGCATTCGAGCGGACGTGACGTTTCGCTGTGGAGTCGAGCTCCGCCTGACGCTGCTTCACAACCGCTTCGCTGGCGCGCATTTCACTTTGTCGCTGATCGAGCAAGGCTCTGGCGGCCAGGACCGCGCTTTCCGCTTCCTTGATTTGCGCGGCGGCTTCAAGACGCTGCTCGTTCAGTACCCGGGTATCCATTCTCGCCAGCACCTCTCCCTGGTGCACGAACTGACCCTCTTTGACCAGAATGGTGTCGATACGCCCGGCGATTTTACTGGCAATATCAACTTCGGTGGCTTCGATTCGGCCGTTGCTGCTGGCAAACCCCGCCGGGAGTCCCGGCGGGCGCAGCAGCCACCATGCCGCGGCGGCGAGTACCACCAGTAAGCCGACAAAATACCCTGTCCAACGTTTCTTTATTTTGTCCATACGCGACTCGCTTGATTCCCTGTGCTGAGTGGTGCGCGTGTTTCCTCCGGCGGGCGGAGCGTCCTTCTTGCGAAGGACGAAAAAGTGGAGGGAG
>OGFK01001351.1_pt1 | contig 15940 bp, 7 predicted proteins | sample 1570931 | NCBI WGS metagenome assembly OGFK01 (sample SAMEA2581935, study PRJEB24529) | metagenome | biome: Human gut stool | place: China | collected 2011
ACCGCTTTACCATTGAATAAAATAAAGTCAGCAATAGAATCAACGATAGGTAGTTCTGTAATAGCAGAGGTAGTATTTAAACTATGTGTTCCTAATACTAACTTATTAAATAATGTATTTTTATATACATATTCATTACGATAGTGTCTTAATAACTGCTTGTATAAACGCTCAAATGTATCATAGAGATCCTTAGTCGATGACATGGTAAGGCTATTTATTCTAGTATCATCAGATATGATTTTTTTCAGATTTTGCTTTGTAAAAATCTTACTAATTTCTACTACACTAGCCATATAAACAATCCTTCCCATTAAATTTCTTTGAACGCTCATTCCATATAAGTATCCTAATAATTTTATTGTAATATGAAATTCACATTAACGCCACAAAAACCTCGCCTTTCTCATCAAGAAAAGCGAGGTTTCGTGCATAATATTCTATTTAGTAACGCTATACCTAAACACTATATATATACATTAATACAAATATTATTATTTGCGTTTAAGCTATTTAGTTACACTTAACAATTTTCCGCTCACTGCATCAAATACTACAGTAATGGTTTTCTTATCTTTTGTAGCAAACACAACAGTATATTGTGGCGTGCCTTTTTCAGTTTTAACAGCCCAGCTTAACAGGCTTGTTGCTTTACCTTCTGCTTGCGCATAAGCAAAGTTTACAGCTACAGCAGGAGGCAAAATAGTAGATGGATCAAAGGCTGTCTTTTCTACAGTTTTTGTAAGTTTGCCAACCTTTTCATCCTTAACTTCATTCGCTGTATTTGTAAATACCGCCTTATATACACCGTCTTTATTAAAACCGCCAACAGTCAATGTAACGACTGTATCGGTAGCATCAAAAGAAATTTCATTAATAGATGCGCCTTCATGATGTTGTAAAAAACCATTGAGCATTAGATTTGCCCAGCTAATCGCCTGATGTTGTTCATCAACAACAGCGACTGTTGGCTGAACAGGAACTAAATCAGCTGCTTGAGCCATTGGACTCACCACCCCTAACAAAGATGCTAACATTATAAATAAACGACTCTTTTTAAATACAGATTTCATATGTTACGCCTCAAATTCTTTACGTTTCAGACAACAATAACATTTACTATTTATTATGTACTGTTATAACCATACACTATCAATAACAAACGAATTCTATCTATAAGAGAGTGTGTATAAGAAAAGTAAGATAGAATCCGTTTGTTTTCCCACTAGGGAGTAGTCAGCCACCTTGATAGTACAATGGCTAACCACCAAATAGCCCTATATTCATTAATTCTAACTAATCTTCTGTATACAAGAGGGAATGTTTAAAATTATTGGAATTAATGAATCTTAGATAGAATCATATCTACCTTGCGTTGCATATCTTCGTTTTGTTGACGAAGGGCTTCATTTTCAGCAGCTTGTTTTTGAACAATTGCTTGTAATGCTGTCACTTCATCTTGCATTACGTAGATAGAACTGATAGGACCACCTTTATATTTATCTGGAATAGCTTTCTTTTCAGGGCTATATCCAAATTTGTGGGTTACACCAGCATTTACGATGCCATCGTGGCTATCTAAGGAAACACCTAAGTTAAACATAGTGTTTTCATTAGTGTAATGAGCCACACCAAGTGCTACGGCTGTTTGAGATTTGTAATTACCAATACCAGCCATAATTTGTGTTGGTTCCAATGGATCGTATTGAATTGGTTTCAATGCAGCCAATGCGGCAGCGCCTGCACCAGCCTTATACGCATAAGACTTAGCAGCATTACTAGATGCACCAGCAATATTTTGCAATGCTTGGTCCATTTGTGCTTTATTAACTGCATCACCAGCATGAGTAGCAGCACCAATATTATTGATTTGTTTACCACCCATATCGAGATTACTATTGATGGATACATTACCAGGTGTAGAACCACTACCAGCATTAAGCGTAATAGTAGGAGCACCAGTACCACCACTAATAGAGGTAATACCTGTCAATGCAGGATTCAATTTGTAATTAATAACACCAGAGTTGGCAGGATCAGCTGTGATTTGAATGTTGCTATCACCTTTGAAATCAAAACCAGTAGTCAATGCTACAGAATTTTGAGTACCACCATTAGCCTTGTATTTAATATTACCTGTGCCTGCAGTTGCAGTACTAATAGCGGCATTCATTTGACCCAAGTTTACAGCTTCATCATTATTAGCTGCATTAGCCAAACCACTGATACGGTTAGTATTTTTATCAATTACTACATTACCAACAGTGACTTTATCGAAGGACACATCTTTCTTAGTAGCAATAGTAATATCTTTACCAGTATTCGTAACCTTGATATTATCGCCATCGTTGAAAGTAACTGTATCGCCACCTTTTACAATTTCAGGTGCGCCGCTATTAACTTTCACATTCCAAGCAGCTGTATCCTTAATAACTTGTTTACCAGCATTATCAATATTGCTCAAATCCTTCTTAGCTGCATTATTAGCAGTTGTTGTAGCATTATTGATTTGCGCACGTGTTGCAGCATCAAGACCTACTGTAATACTTTGACCACTTGCATTCGTTTCAATACCATTTGTACCAGTGATGGTCAATGTTTGACCATTGCTTACACTACCAGTACCTGTATTACCAGCCGTATTGAAACCTACGTTAGCCGTAGCATTAGAAATCGCACTATCCATTTGTTGTTTATTAACAGCGGAATTAGGCGTTGTACCAGCAGCCACATTTTTAATTTCTGTATTACCAGCGTTGATGCCACCAGTTGTGATGGAAATAGGTGCCGCACCAGTTGTACTTGGCGTAATTGTCATACCGCCACCATTGATAACAGTTGTGCCACTAGGTGTTGTGAAAGTAGCACTGCTTAAGCCAGTTAATGCTTTGGCCATGCGAATGTTCAATGTACCTGTTGCAGCATCACCAAGAACTGCAATGTTACCAGCTGTAAGATCAGCTGCTGTTGTAGAAGCGCCACCCTTAATGTTAAGTTTTTCACCATGTTTACGTGTAACAACAGTTGTATCATCGCCACCGAAATCATGTTTAGCATCAGATGTTGCTTTGTTAACAGCATTAGTAATAGCTGTATCCATTTGTGTCTTGTTAACAGCAGAGTTACCAGATGTAGCAGGACCTACATTTGTAATTTCCTTACCACCTGCATCGATACCATTATTCTTATCGATAACTACACCACCAACAGTAACTTTATCGAAGGATACGTTTTTAGCGGTACCAATTGTAATGGAACGACCTGTATTCGTAATAGCGATGTTATCGCCATTGATGAAGTTCACAGTGTCGCCACCAGCTACAGCAGTTGTACCTGCACCATTGGTTTCTACATTCCAAGAAGCTGCAGATTTTGCAAGATTTTGGATATATGTATTACCAGCAGAAGACAAGTTGGACAAGTCTTTATTAGCAGCATTTTCAGCAGCCGTTACAGCAGCACTCAACTTAGCAGTTGGAGCGATGGTTACATCATCACCTGTTGCAGATGTTGTAATAAGTGCATTTGCACCAGTATCACCTTTGATGTTGAATTTAATACCACCAGTTGTGCTTAATTTCTTAGCTGTTGTTGTACCGGAATCACTACCTAAGGATACTTTGTTATCACCTAATGTAGTTACAGAATCAGTAGCGGCTTTCACAGCATCATCCATTTGTTTCTTATTTACAGCAGCATCATCTGTGGTTGCTTTACCAACGTGTTTGATTTCTGTATTACCAGCGTCAATGCCAGATCCTGCGATAGTCACTGTGTGTGTACCATCAGTGAAGGCAGCAGATGTTAAACCAGTCAATGTTTTAGCAAGACGGATATTCAATGTACCTGCACCATCGGATACGACACCGATATTACCAGTTGTCAAATCAGCTGTATTAGTTACGCCACCTTTGATGGATAATACTTCACCGTGTTTACGTACAGAGGTCGTACCTGTATCGCCATCGAATTTGTGTTCTGCATCAGCAATAGCTTGTGCTGTATCGGTTTTGGATTTAGTGATGGCATCGTTAATAGCGGATGCTACATTTTGTGTAGTGGCTACGCCATCAGCACCAGCAGCACCGCCTGCACCTGTTGCGCCAGCTGCACCAGCTTGACCAGCCGCATTGACTACAAGGTTACCAGTTTTCACATCTACATTGTATGTTTTTACACCACCAGTAGTGGAATCAGTTACATTAGCAAGACCTGTGCCTGTCACCTTAACAGCATCTTGTGCTGCTGTTTGTGCTACCGCTTTAACAGCATTTTCAGAAACAGCGACTTCGTATGTTTCACCCTTAGCTGTACCAGTTTGACCTGTTACAGTAACAAGGTTAGTATCACCAGTCAAGGCTTTAGCTACTACTTTTTCAGTAGAGGTTGCAGCTGTTTGTGCATTAGCAATGGCTGTATCCATTTGTGTCTTATTAACAGCAGAGTTACCAGATGTAGCAGGGCCTACATTTGTAATTTCTTTGCCACCTGCATCGATACCATTATTCTTATCGATAACTACGCCACCAACAGTGATTTTATCAAAGGATACATTTTTAGCTGTACCAATTGTAATGGATCGACCTGTATTTGTAATAGCAATGTTATCGCCATTGATGAAGTTAACAGTATCGCCACCAGCTACAGCAGTTGTACCACCGCCATTGGTTTCTACATTCCAAGAAGCAGCTGTTTTAGCAAGGTTCTTGATGTAGGTATCGCCAGCAGCAGACAAGTTGGACAAGTCTTTATCGGCAGATTTTTCTGCAGCCGTTACAGCAGCTGTCAACTTAGCAGTTGGAGCAATGGTTACATCATCGCCTGTAGCAGATGTTGTAATGAGTGCATTCGCACCTGTTTCACCTTTAATGTTGAACTTAACGCCACCAGTTGTGCTTAATTTCTTAGCTGTTGTTGTACCAGAATCACTGCCTAAGGATACTTTGTTATCCCCTAATGTGCTGATGGAATCAGTAGCTGCCTTCACAGCATCATCCATTTGTTTCTTATTAACAGCAGCATCATCAGTAGTTGCTTTGCCAACGTTCTTAATTTGTGTATTGCCAGCATCGATACCGGAACCATTTAACTTAACTGTGTTAGTACCATCTGTAGCAGTTACACCAGCAGGAGCAACAGTTGTTGTATTTGTACCATCAGTTGTTGTCATGCCACCTTTAGTGATAGTCGTTGTGTTACCAGCACCATCCGTAATTGTGGAGGAACCACCTGTTACAGTTTGCGTATTACCAGCAGCATCTGTATAAGTTGCAGAAGTTAAACCAGTTAATACTTTGGCAAGTTTAATATTTAATGTGCCAGATGTTGTATCACCTACGACTGCGATATTACCAGATGTAAGATCAGTTGCGGTAGTGGATGCACCGCCTTTGATGTTAAGTTGTTCACCATGTTTACGGCTAATTACTGTTGCATCATCACCAGCAAAATCATGTTTTGCATCGGTCAAGGCTTGTTTTGTCTTATCGATAGCACTATTTACTACAGATGCTACATCTTGCGTAGTGGCTACGCCGTTTTTACCTTGCACCGTACCTTGTGTAGCACCATTCGCACCAATTTTACCAGTAGTATCGTCGATAACAAGTTTGCCTTCGTCTACATTCACTGTATATGTTTTAACGCCAGCAGCTGTAGCATCACTTACAGTTGCAAGGCCTGTACCAGCCACTTTTACAGCATCTTGTGCTGCTGTTTGTGCTACGGCTTTAACAGCATTTTCAGAAACAGTTACTGTATATGTTTCATTTTTAGCAGTACCAGTAAGACCGGATACACTAGCCAAGTTGTTATCGCCAGCGGCTAATTTACCATTAGCTACAGAACCAGCTTCTACCTTTTCAATGGATAGAGCACCACCAGCAGCAGATAATACAGCGGCATCTAATTGGCCTTTGTTAACTGCAGCATCGGCGGATGTAGCATTAGCAACACCTTTAATTTCCTTACCACCTGCATTAATGCCAGTATTCTTATCGAGAACAATACCACCAACAGTGACTTTATCGAAGGAAACATCTCTGGATGTACCAATTGTAATGGATCGACCTGTATTGGTAATAGCAATGTTATCGCCATTGATGAAGTTGACTGTTTCGCCACCAGCTACAGCAGTTGTACCAGCACCATTGGTTTCTACATTCCAAGAAGCAGCGGTTTTAGCAAGATTCTTGATGTAGGTATCGCCAGCAGCAGACAAGTTGGACAAGTCTTTATCGGCAGATTTTTCTGCAGCCGTTACAGCAGCTGTCAACTTAGCAGTTGGAGCAATGGTTACATCATCGCCTGTAGCAGATGTTGTAATGAGTGCATTCGCACCTGTTTCACCTTTAATGTTGAACTTAACGCCACCAGTTGTGCTTAATTTCTTAGCTGTTGTTGTACCAGAATCACTGCCTAAGGATACTTTGTTATCCCCTAATGTGCTGATGGAATCAGTAGCTGCCTTCACAGCATCATCCATTTGTTTCTTATTAACAGCAGCATCATCAGTAGTTGCTTTGCCAACGTTCTTAATTTGTGTATTACCAGCATCGATACCGGAACCATTCAACTTAACTGTGTTAGTTCCATCTGTAGCAGTGACACCAGCAGGGGCTATTGTTGTTGTATTTGTACCATCAGTTGTTGTCATGCCACCTTTAGATACAACGGTAGAATTACCAGCTGCATCAGAAATCGTAGAGGAACCACCAGTTACCGTTTGTGTATTGCCCGCAGCATCTGTATACGTAGCAGATGTTAAACCGGTTAAGGCTTTCGCCAATTTAATGTTCAATGTACCAGATGTTGTGTCACCTACGACTGCGATATTACCAGATGTAAGATCTGTTGCAGTTGTACTTGCACCGCCTTTGATGTTAAGTTGTTCGCCATGTTTACGGCTAATTACAGTCGCATCATCACCAGCAAAATCATGTTTAGCATCATCTAATGCTTGTTTTGTTTTATCGATAGCACTATTTACTACAGATGCTACATTTTGTGTAGTAGCTACGCCATCTTTACCAGCTGTTGTACCTTGTGTAGAACCAGCAGCACCCACTTTACCAGTAGTGTCATCGATAACAAGTTTGCCTTCGTCTACATTGACTGTATATGTTTTAACACCAGCTGCTGTAGCATCGCTAACAGTAGCAAGGCCTGTACCAGCTACTTTCACGGCATCTTGGGCAAGTGTTTTAACTTTATCAGAACCAGTTGTAGACAAATTAGACAAGTCTTTGTCAGCAGATTTTTCGGCAGCAGTTACAGCGTTTTGTAATTTTGTGCTTGTACCAACGGAAATAGTATCGCCAGATACAGTAGTTTTAACAAGCGCATTTGCACCGCTTTCACCAACAACCTTGAGTTTACCAGTTTTAATATTAACGGAACCATCAGTTGTGCCATCATTGATTGTCAATGTGGAGGAAATACCAGCCAATGCATCGTCCATTTGTTTCTTGTTAACGGCTGCATCGTCGGTTGTGCCCTTCTTAACGCCTTTGATTTCTTGATTACCAGCGTTAATGCCGCTAGTGGTAATAGAAATTGGTGTAGCACCAGTACCAGTAGGTGTAACTGTTACGCCAGCACCGTTGATAACAGTTTGGTTACCAGTAGCATCTGTGAAAGTACCACTTGTTAAGCCTGTAAGGTTTTTAGCCATTTTGAGGCTCAATGTGCTAGTTGCCTTATCCCCAACAACCGCGATGTTACCATCGGTTACATCGGCGCCAGAGGCAACAGAGCCTTTAATATTTACTGTTTTACCAAGTTTCAAGCCAACGGTATCACCTGAGTCACCAGCCATGTTAATTGGCAATTTTAGAATGGTTTCTGCTGTTTTGTACAATTGAGAACCATTGATTGCATCTGTAGAAGTGGCTGTGACTGCACCAGCTGCAACATTCTTAATTTGACGTTCTGTACCAGTGGCACCAACAGATACAATAGAACCTTTATTAAGGCCTGTGTTACCAGCATAGCCAGCAGCTTCGAAGGTAACCCCATTAATGGTAGAATCGGTAGCAGCCGCATATTGATCAGCAGAGCTTGCATGACCAAGAACTACGGCACCATCAAGACCTGTACCTACGGTTACGTTATTGCCCACAACCATAACATTAGAGGAATCTACAGAGTTACTATTACCTACTACATGGATGCCTGTTGTACCCGCGGTACCAGCAAGGTTTGTATTACCCATGAACGTAGATTCAGAGGCCTTAATAGGATTTGTTACCGTACCATTATCGTTACCTTGTACATGTGTACCAGTTGCTGTAGTATCAATGTATGATGGATCACCGATGGCACTGGATTTAGCACCTTCTACGACATTTCCTGTACCAATGGAAATTGAGTTTTCTCCATTTGCAGTTGCTCCGTAACCTAAAGCAATTGATTTATTTTTACTAGCCTTTGCATAGTATCCTAGTGCAACAGAGTTTTGATATACAAAAGATTTATTACCAATTGCTATTGCATTATTACCCAAAACTTCATTATCATTACCTAAAACATGACTTCCAGTTGCATAATCATTAATAGACGATGGGATGAATGATTGACCATTACTATCTACTGGTGATAAACCATTTCTATTACCAAGAATAGTACTATCATTAGCACGTATTGGATTACCACCACCAACATTATTTATATTACCTTGCCCAAATGCATTTGTATTTATTCCATCAACGCCCAATTTTATACCAACGGCAGTTATTCCAGAGCTTTGTTCTGTAGGCATAGAGCCATAGCCACCTGTAAATACATATTTACCAATTCCAATAGAATCTTCTCCTTTTACCTCGGTCCGATGTCCAATAGCAATAGAGTTATCCTTCCAGGTTTGTGCACCACGTCCTAATACTACTGAATAATTACCTAGAGCAAAAGTTTGACCTCTAGACCCCAGCCAAGAGGTATCGTGAGAGGAACCAATAACGACTGAATAATCGCCTTCACTCTTAGTATATGAGCCCAACGATAATGATTGTTGACCACTTGCTTTTGCAGCCATACCGCCAGCAATAGCTAAGTTACCTGTAGCCCCCGCCTTAGAACCAGAGTACCCATAGTTTGTAGTCGCATTACCTACTGTTTGTGTGCTTGTACCATCATTGATATGCATATAGCTAGACATATTCTTAGACAATGTATTGGCTACGGCATACAATTGAGAACCGTTGATACCGTCAGTAGATGTAGCAGATACTTCACCAGCAGCAACGTTTTGGATACGACGTTCATAATCGCCAGCACCGATTGTTACGGCACCTACTGCTTGTGTACCAGCAAAGCCAGTGATTTCATCACCATTGATAGTGGCTTTACTTACCTTACCGAATGCACCGCCTGTTGTGTTGTTGCTTACAACGATATTGCCGGTTGCATCGTATTTTTTAGTGTGAATACTATTCTCACCACTAGAGGAACTTTCACCGTCAGTCAAAGCATCAGGAGTAAAGGCATAAGAATCATGTCCAAGATATACTGAATTTCCTAAAGTCCCTTCATGATATAAATTTATATCACCCGAAAAAATACTAGAAAATTTACTTTTAGTCGGTGCTATAAAATCAGTTGCAGTTTTACTAGACTTAATATTGTCAAAAGTCTTGTCACCCATAACAATTGTATTGCTACGAGTTACGTATGCATTGTTACCAATAGCAATACTATTTTTTACAGGTTCTAGATACTGCTCTCCTTGCATAGAAGATATCCCTAAGGTTGGTGCTGCGGTTTGCATATTCCCAATATTTGATGTAGGATTCCCAGAAGCATCACGAGAATATGTTCTTCCTGCACCTATATATGCACCGCCAATAGCAATATTATTATTACCCGCAACTAGACTTCCATTTATAGCTACTGAATCACTTCCACTATAAACATATGAATTGTTTAACGCTAAATTTTTATCACCATTTACAGAGCTTGCCCCCATAGCAATACTATAAGTACCACTAGCATTAGCATTATCACCAATAGCAATTGAATGACTACTATTGACATGAGCATTGCCACCTATAGCAATAGACTGATCATTAGTGGTGCCACTTTGGTAACCAATAGAAATAGAATTTATTCCTTTAGATTGTGCATTTTTACCTACAGCAATAGAATAATTTCCTAAAGCACCACTTTTTTCGTTGGCTTTACCTAAATTATTACCTCCACCAGTACCTTGTGTAGCAGTCCCATCATTAACATGCATATACACATCAGGGCTAGCACCGGCAGTTACGGCTCTAACAGCTTCGTATAATTGGCTGCCGTTAACGGCATCTGTAGAAGTTGAAGAAATCTCACCAGCGGCAACATTTTTAAGTTGGCGTTCATTATTAAGTTTACCAATAGAAAATGTATTCCCATAGGTTAGGGATGAAGAGTTGCCAGCATAATTGGAAGCATCTAAATTTACCCCATTAATATTTAAAGTACCACTTGGTTTATTAAGGGTTGCAAATTCCGAATTATAACCAATTGCTACCGCACCTTTTACGCCCCCTAAATGGGTATTTGACTGAATATTAGTACCAATCGCTATTTGTGATTCACCATTAGTATTATTTCCACTACCAATAATCACCTCATTTTTAGCACCTGAGATATTATTATCATGACCAATAGCCACGCCTCCATCAGTACTTACAGGTGTGCCTCCACCAAAACCATAATTATTATTCGAACCTAGAATAACGGATTTATTTGTAGCTTGGGCATTACGAAAGCCTATATTTACGGAACTCCCTTGAGCATTTAAATAAGCACGAGTACTACTAACCGGACCAGAGCTATTTGATCCAATAGCAATAGAATCACTAGCTTGAGCTAATGTACCTATCGCAATAGATGTGTCACTATTATGTACATTTTCAGCAAGTGCAGAACGACCAATTGCAACGGTATTATTACCTTGAGCACTAGCCGCCCCAATCGCTAAAGAAAATTCAGCATTTCTGCTATCACCGACCTTACTACCATACCCAATTGAGATATTTTGCTTTCCTCTTAGTCTATAGCCATCAGAAAGTATAGATATATTTTTGTCTCCACCAATACTTTGATTATCACCTAACGCAACATTATAATTTCCCATCGAATCACTACTGATTGATGACGCATTACCTCCTGAAGAAATGGTAGTTCCACTACCAACAATGATGTTATGTTGACCTTTTACGTTATTGGTTGATCCAAGAATTGAATTGTTACCAGGTGACGTCCCATAAATACCATAATCCTTATTATTAATACCTACAACAGATGAATGTTGACCTTGTATTTGTGAGTTAGCACCGACCAAGGTAACTTCAGAATTTGTTGCTTGTGCATTTTCACCTACTGCAACTGAGTTATTATAAGCGGCCGTAGCTCCAGTACCATATTGAGTGCCTGTAGCAGCCGACGCCACTCCACCGCACATCACCATAGCCACCATCACAGCTGCCACACTTTTACCAGCTAATGAGGTAACTACAGATTTAACGCTAGATTTGCCGTCTCGTTTTGCAATTTCCGACACCACAACCCAAGCGTTTTTGGTTTTTGACCATATAACTTTGTATATATGATTCAGACCCATATCTATACACTCCTTTTGTCCCTATATTGGATGTACACACTCTATAGACATAATGCTACCAAATGCCCCCCCCCCGTCAACATTTTTATTCATCTTTTCTTCATTATTTACATAAGTTTGCAGATTAATTTAATATTTAGATAACATATGATAAGTTTATCTTATATTTTAATATTTCATTAATTTCTATATTCTGCAGGAATTTATCGGTTGCTTATAAGTATTCTCAATCTACAATTCAAGCTTTCACAAAAAAATATCGCCATAGAGATAGAAACATGTCTATCATCTATGACGATATAGGTCATATCATTATTTAGTTATCATGAAAATGACAAGCAATATAGAGTTCTGCTAGTACATCTGGATTACCACACATCCGCATATACTCTAGTATACGCCTCACGTAGCGTCGATGTTCCATCATAGCTGCATCTAGTTTTCTCCGCACATAGGTCGGTGGATGTAACAGCAAAATTGGTTCCGTGTGACCACCATGAATATAGCATTGCTGTTCTGTAGGCCCATGGGACACCATATAGGTAAAGGGTACCACAATATTAAAGTATCCATAAGCGCCATCCTTGCCTACAGGTTTCCTCGTTTTAAAGGGTATCCAGGTCATATTCACAGCCAAGGTGCGAGGCTGATTATATGAGGCTCGTTGGCCCATCGTATTATGCAAAGCCCGTAAATCGACGGCTAAATATTTTGCTAGATCATAAAAAAGGCGTAACATCGGACGATGTACTAACTCATCTGTGCCATCCGCGTAGTAACATTTGGTTACATTACCACCCGATTTATAGTCTGGAATCATACACCATAAATGGCGGACCATACAATCTTGTAGTACATATTCTCTCTCGTCGTCTACTACATAGGGTGACACATTCGTATGCTCATCATACACTGTTTCCATACAATAGTCTCCTCTTAAATAATACGAACAAACTATATAAGGAATATTCCCACTCTATACATGAACGCGCATTCATTTCGCATTCATTGTATACCTATGTGCTTTTACCTGTAAATATGTAATTTTAAAATATATACCCATATATTTATCACATTTTTTAATATATGAAGTATGCAACTATATGCAGCCACGTATACTATCTATATCATTTGATTATGTATTATCATCTCCTAACTCTATCTCTAATTTGAATATTACATTACATATCTATACATGTATTCCCGTAAGACATCCAAGATACGTTTATGTCGTTGTTGTACCGATTGACGTGAACAATTTTGCTGTCTTGCAAGGTCCGATAAATTATAACCTCGTCCATATATATCGGTAATTAGCTGTTGTTGATCTACCTTTAATAACCGCAAAGCCCTTCGCAATAAATGATACTGTTGTGCTTGTTCCTCACGATGTACGGTCTGGCTAGCTATATCTATGGTATCTGGTATTTGATCCATCGCCAATTGCTCATCGCCATCCGCCGTATCTGGAATATGAAACTCATGATTCCATCGTTGTTTAATCCGTTTATAGTGATTAAGATGTTTAAAATGAATGGCCGATTTCACATATCCCGCAAAGGGTACTGTACCAGCTAGATTGTAGGTATAAATCGATTCAATAAAGGTGAGCCACAGCATAGCCTCTACATCATCTTCTACTGTGCGATTTACTAATAACCGCTCGTATTTTACGATAAGAGGGCGATAGCGCCGGCACAATTCCATCTTAGCCGCCGTGCTATCGATAGGTTCACTGGGCACATCACAGATAGGTACTCTCGTCTGGCATACCTCTACTAGTGCTTCATCACGAATCTGTTCAAATCGCATTACATTTGTTACGTAGTATTGTTCAAAATCTTGTGCAGAATAGAATGTCATTGTAAATCCTTTCCTGCCCGGGCACAGTTGTACTATACCGCAGGAGGAAAGAATTGCAAAAACAGGAATGAGCTGAAAAATACATACATAGATTTACTATTTTAACAACTTTCACTATACTAAATCATGCAAACATTTGTTTGTTAATCCCTGTTTATGTTTATCATTTTCTGCTATACTAACAGTATAAATATATGGGCTATGAAGGAGGATTTTTATGAATCTGCAAACAGAATCAACCAAAGAAAAATTACTCAATATTGTCAGTTCATTTAATACTACACCATTTTTATTTATTGGCTCAGGTATAACACGTCGTTATTGTAACCTGCCTAGTTGGGATTTATTATTAGAATATTTTTCTAATCTATTAAATCCAAGTAATGAATTTGCCTATGCGAATTATAAACGGCAAGCCAATAATGACTACTCACTATTAGGAAGTATTATTGGAGAAGAATTTGATAATCAATGGTTTTCTAATCAAGACTTATTCGAAATGTCCACAACGTCTAAAGACTTTATCAAACAAGGAACCTCTCCTTTCAAGTGTGCCATTGCCGAATATCTGCAAGGCATCATGCTTCATAATTCAGAATATGAAAATGAAGAACAACTATTAAAGGAAGTATTAGCTAATAATATATCTGGTATTATCACTACCAATTATGACACCTTTATAGAAGATATGATGCCTGATTTTAAAACCTATGTGAGTCAAAAAGATTTGTTATTCTCATCATTACAACAATTAGGGGAAATTTATAAAATTCATGGTTCCGTTAGTGATCCGAATACAATCGTAATCAACAAAGCTGATTATACTAAATTTGATGAACAATCAAAGTATTTAGCAGCTAAACTACTTACTATCTTTATTGAGTATCCTATTATATTCATGGGATATTCCCTATCTGATCCAAATATAAGAAAAATCATATCTGATATCGCAGCTTGTCTTGATACTAAGGCGTTAGAAAAGTTAAGTAATCGATTTATCATGATAACACGGGCTAAAGACGAGGATTCGGATATAAAAATTCAACTCAACCAGTATGAAGTCAACCAAATACATATACCCATGATTAATATTGAGTTGCGTAACTACGGGGACCTATATGAAGCATTACAAACGCTAAAGCCATCTGTTCCTATAAAATTATTACGATTATATCGTGAATCATTTTATGAGCATACGCTAACGACTACAAAGGTAAAAAACATTCTTGTCAATATTGATGATACGCATATTAAACCTGATGATTTAGTATTTACATTATCAAAACCAGGAACACGATCATTGTTGGGGCTAACTGGTATAGACACAAAAGATTGGTATCTTAATATCCTATATGATACGCTAGAATTCACAGCAGACGATTTATTGACATACGCTTATCCTAAACTCTATAAAGCCAATAATAAACTACCAGCCTATAAGCTACTAACAGAAGCAACTCATTCTTATCCAGAAATTGAAGATAACTTAAATACAAAAGTTTCTGAAAATACAGAAGCTGAGGATATTGACAAACTATTAAATAATACCCTAATTAATATAAAACGTAATCGAAATTATACTAACGATACAGTCCAAACAATAGTCGATACCTATCCTACTACTAAGGCAATATGTGAAATACAATATCTTCCACAAGATAATATTAATATTGATGAACTTTACACATTTCTAGATAGTGTATATCATGAAATTCCTGGTATTTTTTCAGCACCTATAATTTCTACGGCCTTTAAGAGATTAATCAGATTCTATGATTGGCTAAAATTTGGTAAGTCATAAGTATCGACCACTAATTAGCCCACAAAAGCAAAAAAGAGCCTAGATGACGTTCATAGCAAATCTATAAACGATCATCTAGGCTCCTTTTATTATTATTTTGTGGTGCAAACAGTTATGAGTACGTCCAAAGTCTAGCTAAAGACACACTATAATGTTCACAAGTTCAGTATAGGGTATATCCGCATGGCTGTCAATATTATCTTATCATTTTTTCCCGCGACTCACCGCAAGGTTTGCCCCCAACAGTCCTCCCCGATTGATATGAGGATGGCGATGTGAGGTACCTTCTTTGATGGATGTTATACGAGATCGTTGAAATTTTTCAAACACTGTATCCAGTTCTCGCAAGAGAACCTTCTTTTGCGATGCTTTTAATTCATACAAGTCCCCTTTGAACTTAATATGTGTATCCTTCACAGCGGTGCTAATGTCATAAATGCGTTCTTGCTGTTCATTATTAACATTCACGAGTTCATCTAAGGTCAGCTCATAGTAGCGAGCCAACGCGCACAGTGTATCGAGGTCTGGTTCTCTATAGCCAGTCTCGTAATTGGACAATGCTGCATTACTAATACCTACAGCCTTGGCGACTTCGATTTGGCTCTTTCCCATGCGTACGCGAGCCCGTTTTAAGTTCTTGTAAAATTGCATGTTCATCACCTACATCGATTACG
>OGFK01001373.1_pt1 | contig 15769 bp, 9 predicted proteins | sample 1570931 | NCBI WGS metagenome assembly OGFK01 (sample SAMEA2581935, study PRJEB24529) | metagenome | biome: Human gut stool | place: China | collected 2011
AGTTTTTCGACCGGGTGCTGGTGGATGCCCCCTGTTCCGGCGAGGGAATGTTCCGCAAGGAGCCGGTGGCCCGGCAGCAGCACTGTGAAGCGTTGGTAAAGCAGTGCGCTGAGCTGGGTGCACAGATCCTGGACTGCGCCGCCGCCGCGCTGGCCCCCGGCGGGCAGCTGGTGTATTCCACCTGTACCTTTGCGCCGGAAGAGGACGAGGGGCAGGTGGCGGCCTTTCTGCAGCGGCACCCGGAATTCGAGCTGGCCGACGCGCTGGGCAATGTGGACTACACCTTTGGCAGCGAGGGCGAGGCCAACCGCACCGGAGGCCTGCCGCTGGATGTGCGCAAGGTGCGCCGCATCTGGCCCTGTCAGGGCGGCGAGGGCCACTTTATGGCAAGGCTGGTCAAGGCGGGCACGCCCCGTACCCTGCCTGCCGCAGGGGAGTACACCCCGGAAGAACTGCTCTGGCTGGACGCCGCAGCCGCCGCCGGTAAAAAGGGCAAGGGCAAGGGCGGCAAACCGGCCAGAGAGCAGGACGCCCGTGCGGCCCGCCGGGCTGACAGCCGCGCCTGCCGGGATGCCGTGCAGGGCGGGCGCAGCCGCAGCCGGGACGCCGGGGCAGGGGAGACCACCCCGGCCCAGAGCCTGGCCGCGTGGAAGGAGTTCGCGCAGGAGGTTTTCCCGGCACTGGCCGGACGTCCCGCCGTGGTGCACGGGGGCGGCGTGCTGCTGCCGGTGCCCTTCCCTCAGACCGGCCTGCATGTGCTGCGGGCCGGGGTGTTCGTGGGCAGCGTACAAAAAGGCCGCTTTGTGCCGGAGCACCACCTGTTCACAGCCTTCGGGGCGCAGTGCGCCAACCGCGAGGAGCTGACTCTGGCCGACCCCCGCTGTGTGGAGTACCTCTCCGGGCGGGAGGTGGAGGCACGCACCGCTGCCGACGGCTGGTGCTGCGTGACCGTGGACGGCTGGCCGCTGGGCGGCGGCAAGGTGTCCGGCGGGCGGGTGAAAAACCACTACCCCAAGGCTCTGCGGCTGCTGTAAGCGGCGGCAGAAAGCGCTTTTTTGCGCATTCGGCGGGAAAACAGGCCGGATAAGGCTTGAACGCGCAAAGCGATTGTGTTAAAATATTAAAGTTAGATTTTGTGTGCTGCCACAATGCGGGCGACCACAGCCCGTCTGCCCGCAGGCGGAGATCTCGATAAAATTTAGGAGGCTCATTCCCATGTCCGGACATAGCAAATGGAACAACATCAAGCGCAAGAAGGAAAAGACCGACGGCGCACGCGCAAAGGTCTTTACCAAGATCGGCCGTGAAATCAGCGTTGCCGTGCGTATGGGCGGCCCGAACCCCGCTTCCAACAGCAAGCTGGCAGACCTGATCGCCAAGGCAAAGCGTATGAGCGTGCCCAACGACAACATCCAGCGCATCATCAAGAAGGCTGAGGGCGGCGACAAGACCGAGTACGAGGCAATCACCTACGAGGGTTACGGCCCCGGCGGCGTGGCTGTCATGGTGGAGACCCTGACCGACAACCGCAACCGTACCGCTGCCGACCTGCGCCACTACTTCGACAAGAACGGCGGCAACCTGGGCGCTATGGGCTGTGTGGCCTTCCTGTTCAGCCAGAAGGGTGTCATCGACATCTCTCTGGAGGACAAGGACGCCGACGAGGCCATGATGGATGCTCTGGACGCCGGTGCCGAGGACTTTGACGCCAGCGAGGACGCTGCCGAGATCACCACCGATCCCGAGAACTACTCCGCTGTGGTCAAGGCTCTGGAGGAGAAGGGCTACGAGATCCTGTCCGACGACCTGGCCATGGTGCCCATGACCACCACTCGTCTGACCGACCCCGACCAGCTGAAGGCCATGGGCAAGCTGCTGGACGCTCTGGAAGAGAACGACGACGTGCAGAACGTCTGGCACAGCCTGGAGAACGAAGAGGACCTGCCGGAATAACCGGGAGCGCTTCGGAATAAGAACGGAAAAAGCTGCTTTTTGCGTGCACTGCACGGGAAGGGCAGCTTTTTTGTTTGCAGTGCCGGCGATTGAATTGAATGGTGCATTGTTTTAGGGCGGCAAAGCGGCGTTTCCAGAAACTTTCATGAAAAAACACCGGACGTGACGCATTTTCAGGCGTCGAATTTGTGCGAAAACCATATCCTTTTGCGGGGGCCTGTGATATACTTCAGGGGAGAGGAACCAGAAAAAGGACAAGCGTGGAGGAAGTGCGGATGAGTGAACAGGAGCGGATCATGAACGTTGCCCTGCTGTGGGGCGGCTGTTTCTGCCTGACGGCGGCGTTCTGCCTGTCCATGGGAAACGACTACAACCGGGAAAAACGCAACTGGCTGATCTGGATGGAGCTTTCGGCGGCTGCACTGCTGTGCTGCGATGCGGCCGCCTGGTTCGTGCAGGGCACGCCGGGGGAAGCAAGCCACCTCATCATGGTCGCCACCAACTTTGTGGTGTATGCGGGGCTGTATCTGGTGCTGTTCCTGTTCAACCGCTATGTGGGCTGCTACCTGCGGGAGGACGGCCGTCTTTGCGCTCCGAAACGCAGCCGGACGGTGGACATTACCTGCGCCGTGGGCATCGGGCTGGTGTTCGTGTCCCAGTTCAGCCCATTGTTCTACTACATCGACGCCCAGAACATCTACCACCGCAGCGATACCTTCCCGCTGTCCATGGTGCTGCTGCTCATTGGCATGGGCACAGAGATCACCATGATGGCCCAGTTTTGCCAGAAACTCACGATGGGACGCCGCATCGCCATGTTCGGCTGTGTGGTCCTGCCGCTGTCGGTGGCAGCGTGTCAGGTGTTCCAGGACGACATTTCCCTCATCAGCCTGTCGGTGGGGGCATCCATGATCCTGCTGTTCGTGGTGGTCACCAGCGCCCAGAACCGGGAGCTGGCCGTCTCAGAGCGGACCAAGGAGCAGATCCGCCAGCGTCTGGAGATCGCCACTGTGCTGAACAGCTGCGTGGGCAAGCTGAACTCCGACACCGACATCGACGTGGGCATCAACAACCTGCTGGCCACTGTGAACGGCTATTTTCAGGCAGACCGCACCTATGTGTTTGAGATCGACCCGGACCGGGACGTGCTCATCAACACCTTTGAGTCCATCTGCGGGCAGGAGGTAAGTGCCCAGATGGACAATCTGCAGGAGGTGCCTGTTTCGGTCATCGAGGTCTGGATGCAGAACTTCCGGCAGGGCCGTTCCTATTATATGTCCGATCTGGAGCAGGAGCGGGGCCAGCCCAGCTACGAGATGCTGAAGGCGCAGCAGGTGTGGCGCCTGCTGGCCGTGCCGTTGATGAAAGGCGGAGCCGTGGTGGGCTTTCTGGGTGTGGACAACCCCCGCGCGCACTACGATGACGCGACCCTGCTGGCGTCCATCCAGTTCTTTGTGACCAACAGTCTGGACCGCAAAAAGCAGCAGGCCTATCTGGAAAAGCTCAGCTACCGCGACATGCTCACCGGCCTGTACAACCGCAACCGATACATCGAGCGGCTGGAAGCCTACAAGCAGGTGCAGGATCAGCAGATCGGTGCCATCTACATCGACCTGAACGGCCTGAAAAAGGTGAATGACGAGCAGGGCCACCGCGCCGGTGACGAGCTGATCGTGCGGGCGGCGGGCACCATTGCGGGCATTTTTGCCGAGGACGCCTACCGGGTGGGCGGTGACGAGTTCGTGGTGATCCTGCTGGATGTGAGCCGCGAGGAGTTTGCCCGCAAGACCGAGCAGCTGCGCCGCCAGATGCGGGAAAACAGCGTGGATGCGTCCATCGGCGGGGTATGGCAGGCCAGCACCGAGAACCTGGAGGACCTGCTGCGCCGGGCCGATGAGAACATGTACAGGGAAAAGAAGCGCTACTACAGCCAGGCCGATGCCGCCCGGAAACCGGAAAGCTGACCGGCCTGCACGGACAAAGGACGAAGAAACCCGACAAAGGTGTTCTATTTCCCTCACGCTTTGCCATAGCAGGGTGAATGATTTTCATCTAAATTGACAAATTTCAACCTCCTTACTATAATTAAAAAAGTGTTTCTCGGTTATGGACGATGGTGTTTATGCAGCCGCAAGATGCCATCGTTTTTCTATTCGCTTTTTCTGTCCGTGTGCCAAGGACAGACGTCTGCACTGTGAGACGCAGATGCGGGAAAGTGCCTGGCTCAGACCGGGAACGCCAAAATAGTATTTCATTGATAGGAATGGAGTGGCATCAAACGATGGCAAAGTACATCATCAAGCGTGTCGCAATGGGCATCTTCAGCATCTTCATTGTGGCCACGGTTACCTTTTTTGTCATGAACTTGGTCCCCGGCGGCCCGTTCGTGGCAGAAAAGTCCATCAGTGCGGCTGCTCAGCAGGCGCTGGCCGAGAAATACGGCCTGGACAAGCCGCTGGGTGCGCAGTACGTCAATTACATGAAGAGCCTGCTGCACGGCGACCTGGGCCTGAGCCTGCGTCAGCGTGGCCGCACGGTCAACGAGATCATCGCCAGCAAGCTGCCGGTGTCCTGCCGCCTGGCAGGCGTGGCGGTGCTGGTGGCCCTGTGCATCGGTATCCCGCTGGGCTGTATCTCGGCTTACAACCGCGGCAAGTGGCTGGACAACCTCATCATCGTGTTCGCAACCTGCGGCATTGCGATCCCGAGCTTTATTTCCAGCGTGCTGCTGCTGTATGAGTTCGGTATGAACCTCAAGCTGCTGCCCACCGTGGGCCTGAACAGCGCTGCAGCGTATATCATGCCGGTCACCGCACTGGCGATCTACCCCTCTGCATACATCACCCGCCTGATGCGTTCCAGCCTGCTGGACGTCATGGGTCAGGACTACATGCGCACCGCCCGTGCCAAGGGCGTGTCCCAGTTCATGATCCTGTTCAAGCATGCGCTGCGCAATGCCATCCTGCCGGTCATCACCTACGTCGGCCCCATGCTGGCCAGCCTGATGACGGGCTCCTTCGTGGTGGAGAAGATCTTCTCCGTGCCCGGCCTGGGCCGCGACTTCGTGTCTGCCATCACCAACCGTGACTATACCCTGATCATGGGCACCACCATCCTGCTGTCCAGCATGGTCATCGTGGCCAACGTGATCGTGGATATCCTGTACAAGATCATCGACCCGCGCATCAAGCTGCAGTAAAAAAGGAGGAACGCGTTATGGAAAACATCAAAAAGAATCCTCTCAGCCTGCAGCTGAACGCTGATGACTTTCTGCCTGCCAGCAACGAGGAAAAGCAGAGCCTTGTGATCATGCGCGAGAGCGTCAACTTCTGGAAGGACGGTCTTCGCCGCCTGAAGAAGAACAAGATCGCCATGGTCAGCTTTGTGTTCATCATCGCCATTGCCATTTTTGCCTACCTGCTGCCCGCCGTGTGGCCCTACAGCTACTCGGAGCAGGTGAAGGGCAGCAACAATCTGGCACCGTTCGAGTACTCTGCCTCTGAGCAGGCCCGCATTGATGCCGGCGAAAAGGTATTCCCGCACATTATGGGTACCGACCGTATGGGCCGTGACTTTGCGGTGCGTATCATGATGGGCACCCGCGTGTCCCTGTCCGTCGGCCTGATCGCCTCGGTGCTGGTGCTGATCATCGGTGCCACCTACGGTGCTGTGTCGGCCTTTGCCGGCGGCTGGGTGGACAACATCATGATGCGTATCACGGATGTCCTGTACACCATCCCGGATATCCTGCTGATCATCCTGCTGGGCATGGCCCTGAAGGAGCCCCTGGAAAGTCTGGCCACCAAGCCCGGCTTCAAGTGGATGCAGACCCTGGGCCCCAACATGATCTCCATCTTCATCATCTTTGCTCTGCTGTACTGGGTCAGCATGGCGCGTATCGTGCGCAGCCAGATCCTGATCCTGAAGGAGAGCGAGTACGTCACCGCTGCCCGCGCACTGGGCGCTTCCAGCGGCCGTATCATCAAGAAGCACCTGCTGACCAACTGCATCGGCACCCTGATCGTGACCACCACCCTGCAGATCCCGGCTTCCATCTTCACCGAGAGCTACCTGAGCTTCATTGGTCTGGGTGTTGCAGCCCCGCTGCCGTCTCTGGGTTCTCTGGCCACCGATGCCGTCAAGGGCATGAACACCTACCCCCACCTGCTGATCGCCCCCGCACTGATGATCAGCGTGATGATCCTGGTGTTCAACCTGTTCGGCGACGGCCTGCGCGATGCCTTTGACCCGAAGCTGAAGAATTGATGAGGTGAACGAAGATGAGCGAAAAAATTCTTGATATCAAGGAAGAGCGCCTTTCCTTCTTCACCCCTGCCGGTGAGGTCAAGGCACTGAACGGCGTTTCCTTTGCGATGAACCAGGGCGACGTGCTGGGCATCGTGGGCGAGTCCGGTTCCGGCAAGTCCGTTACCGCTTACTCGGTCATGGGCCTGACCGCCTACCCCGGCAAGCTGGTGGGCGGCACCGTGTGGTTCAACGGCCACGAGATCGAGAAGATGAAGGAGAAGGACTTCCGCAAGATCCGCGGCAACGAAGTCTCCATCATCTTCCAGGACCCCATGACCAGCCTGAACCCGGTGTACACCATCGGCAACCAGATCGTGGAGGTCATCCGCCTGCACACCAAAAAGAGCAAGCAGGAAGCCTGGGCACGCGCCGAGGAGCTGCTGGAGCTGGTCGGCATCAACGAGCCGGAAAAGCGCCTGAAGCAGTACCCCCACGAGCTGTCCGGCGGTATGCGCCAGCGTGTGATGATCGCCATCGCCCTGGCCTGTGAGCCGAAGCTGCTGATCGCAGACGAGCCCACCACCGCACTGGACGTGACCATCCAGGCACAGATCCTGGAGCTGATGCAGGAGCTGCGCAAGAAGCTGGGCATGAGCATCATCATGATCACGCACGACCTGGGCGTCGTGGCTTCCATGTGCGAAAAGATCGCCGTCATGTACGCCGGCCACATCGTGGAGTACGGCACCACCGACGAGATCTTCTACCAGCCGGGCCACGAGTACACCAAGGGCCTGATCAACTCCATCCCCAAGCTGAACACCGAGGTGCGTGAGCGTCTGGTGCCCATTGAGGGTACCCCTGTGGACCTGCTGAATCCGCCGGCCGGCTGCCCCTTTGCACCCCGCTGCAAGAACTGCATGAAGATCTGTCTGAGCAAGATGCCTCCGCGCACCGAGCTCAGCGACACCCACTATACCTACTGCTGGCTGCAGCAGAAGGCTGCATTTGAGAAAGGGGAAAAGGCAGAATGAGTGAACACAAGACGCTGGTTGAAGTCCAGCACCTGCAGCAGTATTTCCCCGCCGGCGGTGTGGGCAAGAACCGCAAGTATGTTCAGGCCGTGGATGACGTGAGCTTTGCCATCCGCAAGGGCGAGACCCTGGGTCTGGTGGGCGAGTCCGGCTGTGGCAAGACCACCACCGGCCGCACCCTGCTGCGCCTGTACGAGCCCACCGGCGGTAAGATCTACTATGACGGCAACCTGCTGTTTGATAAGGAAAAGAAGATCGCCGTGGATATGCTGCCCTACCGCCGCCGGATGCAGATCGTGTTCCAGGACCCCTACGCAAGCCTGGACCCCCGCATGACCATCGGTGACATCGTGGGTGAAGGCATCGACATCCATCACCTGGCCGAGAACGAAAAGGATCGCCACGATAAGATCATCGCCCTGCTGGAGCGCGTGGGCCTGAACAGCGAGCACGCAAACCGCTACTGCCACGAGTTCTCCGGCGGTCAGCGTCAGCGCGTGGGCATTGCCCGTGCACTGGCTGTGAACCCGGAGTTCATCGTCTGTGACGAGCCGGTCTCCGCACTGGACGTGTCCATCCAGGCACAGGTCGTGAATATGTTCGAGGACCTGCAGCAGGAAATGGGCCTGACCTACCTGTTCATCGCCCATGACCTGAGCGTGGTCAAGCACATCTCCAACCGCATCGGCGTCATGTACCTGGGCAAGCTGGTGGAGCTGGCCGACAGCTTTGAGCTGATCGCCCACAGCATCCACCCCTACACCCGCAGCCTGATCTCTGCCATCCCGGTGGCAGACCCCATCACCGCACGTCAGTCCAAGCGCATCGTGCTGCAGGGCGATGTGCCCAGCCCCCTGAACCCGCCGTCCGGCTGCCGCTTCCGCACCCGCTGCCCCTACGCAGACGAGCGGTGCGCCGCCGAGGTGCCGGAGTTCAAGGAGGTCACCTCCGGCCACTGGGCAGCCTGCCACCATCTGGACAAGGTGAAGTAAAAACACTTCATTCTCCTGAAAGATGAACACATCTCATCTTTCGGCTGAAATGTAGTAACGAAATGGTTACAGTCTCGCGTTTGGGCTTGTAACCGGTGCGAGAACGCATTATACTATTCGTGTTCCTCCGGAGGACGACCCGTTCGCCGGATCGAATATAGAGGCGGCTGGGGGAACCTGGCACACTCAATTTGATTTTAAGGGAAGGATATTTACTATGAAACGCATTTCTCGTCGTAATTTCCTGAAGGTCGCTGGTGTCAGCGCCGCTGCTCTGGGCCTGGCAGCCTGTGGCGGCAGCAAGTCCGGTTCTACCGCAACCTCTGGTTCTACTGCCGGTTCTACCGCTGGCGGCGTCAACACCGCTGGCTTCACCGTCCAGTATGGTTCTAACCCCGAGACTCTGGACCCCGCTCTGAACAGCGCAATTGATGGCGCTAACACCATCATCACCATCTTTGAGCCCCTGCTGCTGATCAACGAGAACAACGAGGTCGTCGGCGGCCAGGCTGAGAGCTGGGAAACCAGCGAGGACGGCCTGACCTGGACCTTCACCATGCGTGACGGCCTGAAGTGGAGCGATGGCACCGACCTGAACGCCAAGGACTTTGAGTACAGCTTCAAGCGTATGGTTGACCCCAATACCGCTGCTCCCTATGCAGAGACCTGCCTGGGCATGATCGACGGCTTTGAAGAAGCTGCCGGCTTCCCCGATGCAGACGGCAACCCCACCGCAGAGCCCAACCCCGATGCTCTGAACGTGAAGGCAAGCGATGACGGCAAGACCCTGACCATCGTGCTGTCCTACCCCTGCTCTTACTTTGACAAGATGGCTGCCTTTGCAACCATGAGCCCTGTCCAGCAGGCAACTGTTGAGGCCAACGGCGACAGCTGGTGCACCTCTCCCGACACCTTCGTGTCCAACGGCCCTTACATGATCACCGACTGGACCCCCTCCGAGCGCATCGTGCTGACCAAGAACCCCAACTACGTTGGCGGCTGGGACAGCTCCAAGATCGTCTCTGACACCATCACCCTGCTGCTGCTGGAGGACTCTTCTGCTTCCTATGCAGCTTACAACAGCGGTGAGGCTGTCCTGGTCAAGGACGTGCCCACCGATGAGATCCCCAGCCTGACCAAGGCAGAGGACGGCGGCGACTTCTACGTTGACACCATCCTGGGCACCTACTACGTCAGCCTGAACCTGCAGCGTGATGCCTTCAAGGATGCCAAGGTCCGCAAGGCTCTGAGCCTGGCCATCGACCGTGACTACGTTGCCAACACCATCATGCAGGGCACCTACTCCGCCGCCGACAGCATCGTTGGCCCTGGCATCGTGGACGAGAGCGGTTACTTCCACGACAACGGCAATGCTCCCTATATCTCTGCTGACTACGAGGCAAACCTGGCCGAGGCTAAGAAGCTGCTGGAAGAGGCTGGCTACCCCAATGGCGAGGGCTACCCCACCATTGAGTACAGCACCAACGACGCTGGCTACCATGTGCCTCTGGCAGAGTACCTGCAGCAGGCTTGGGGCGATCTGGGCATCACCCTGACCATCAACAAGATGGAGTGGTCCTCCTTCACCCCCGCTCGCCGTGCAGGCGAGTACGATGTTGCCCGTAACGGCTGGGTCATGGACTACAACGATCCCTCCAACATGCTGGATCTGTTCTGCTCCGGCAACGGCAACAACGATGGCAAGTACTCCAACCCCGACTTCGATGCTGCCATTGATGCTTCCCGCGTTGCTGATTCTGCTGAGCACTTTGCACAGCTGCACAAGGCTGAGGACATCCTGATGGAGGATATGGGCTGCCTGCCGATCGCTTACTACAACGACTACTGGCTGCAGAGCTCCTCTCTGAAGGGCACCTGGCACAGCCCCTACGGCTACTGGTACCTGCAGTACGGCTACATCGAGGGCTAATCGCCCCGGTGCGGCGTACAGCGTGAGCTGAACCGTAAATCACAGGCACCCCGCTTACCGGAAACGGCAGGCGGGGTGCTTTTTTGCGTGCAGGACCGAAAAACGGACGTCTTGCACACCCCGGTGGGCTATGATACAATAAAAGATGATCAAAGCACAAAGGGGAGAGAAGAATGGAGCAAAAACGCCTGTGTCCGTACTGCATGGGGGAGCTGCCCCCCGCCGCCGACAGCTGTGTGCACTGCGGCAAGGTGTTTGCGGGGCGCAACCCCGCCGGCTGCCTGCCCGTGGGCACGGTGCTGGCCGGGCGCTACACCGTGGGCGAGATGCGGAGCCTGGACGGGGAGGGCATCCTGTACCGGGGCGTGGAGAACCTGGGCTGCTTCCGGGTGACCATTAAGGAATATCTGCCGGTGACCCTGTCTGCCGAGCGGGGCGCGGACTGCATCCTGCAGCCCAAGACCGGCAGCGAGGTGCTGTTCAAGACCACCCGCATGGACTTTGCCGACCTGTACCGGGCGCTGGAGCGCATCACCCCGGCCACCGGGCTGGAAGCCGTGCTGGACGTGGTGGAGGCCAACAACACCGTGTATGCGGTGATGGAGAATTTGGGCGGCACCCCGCTGGACCAGTGGCTGGAAGCGCAGGGCGCGCCGTTGCGCCCGGACGACGCCTGTGCCATGCTGCAGCCGGTGTTTGAGGGCGTGGCCGCCATGCACAAGATCGGGCTGGTGCACCGGGGCATCTGCCCGGAGAACCTCCGGGTGATGGCCGACGGCCGGTGCCGTCTGGCGGGTTACGCCACGGTGGGCCTGCGCACCGCCGGAAGCGGCCTGCGCGAGCAGCTGTACGAGGGGTATTCGGCCCCGGAGCAGTATTCCACCGCCGAGTTTGAGGGCCGCTACACCGACGAATACGGCCTTGCAGCGGTGTTCTACCGCATGGTGTGCGGGCAGGCCCCGGTGCCGGCCGCCCAGCGTATGGTGTCGGACTCCAACCCCCGCGCCCGCACCGTGAACAGCGCCGTGCCGGGCTATGTGTCGGACGTGCTGCAGATGGGCCTGCGGCTCAAGCCCATGGAGCGCATCCAGACCGTGCCGCAGCTGGTGCAGGCGCTCTCCTCCAAAGAGTACACCGAGGAGCTGGGCCGCACCATGAAGCCCGAGACCCCGGTGGGCCAACCGGAAGAAAAGGCCCATCTGCTCAGCATCAAGGGCCTGCTGGCGGGCATCCTGATCCTGCTGGCCATTCTGCTGGTGCTCATGGTGTGGACCATGGTGAGCCACAGCCTGCCCTCGGCGTCGTCGGGATCGGTGGAGCCGGAACCGGCCAGCAGCGAGGTGCTGGAGCCCCAGAATCTGGTGCCCAGCTTCATCGGCATGGATTACGCCCAGGTGCAGAACAACCGGGAGTACACCGGCATGTACCTGTTCTACGTCACCGAGGAGTACAGCGACACCGTCCCGGCCGGGCAGATCATGACCCAGGAACCGGCGGCGGACACGGTGCTCAAGGCAGGGGAGACCATTCGTCTGGTGGTCAGCAAGGGCCCGCAGAAGGTGGAAATGCCCACCATCATCGGTTTCAGTCAGGACGCCGCCGTGCAGACGCTGCAGAGCCGCGGGCTGATCGCCAGCTGCTTTATGGTGGTGAACGACGGCTCCTATGCCGCCGGATGTGTGGTGTCGGCCAGTGAACCGGCGGGCGCACAGGTGGACGTGGGCACGGTGATCACCGTGTATATCGCGGCGGACCCCAGCGTGGAGATCACCACCCTGCCCGAGGAACCGGCAGCCACCGAACCCACCACGACCCCGGCTGACCCGGAGACCCCCGCAGACGGCGGGGACCCTGCCGCCGACCCGGAGCAGGGGACCAAGTGAGCACGGAAGGATCGTTTTAAATCTGCAAATCCGGCAGGGCTGCGGCCTTGCCGGGTTTGTTTTTTGCCGGAGGGGAGCGCCGTTGCTGCGGCAGGCAAAACGGCTTCTGTGGGCAGAACGGGCGGCGGCCCCAGTGCTCCCCATAGTTCCGGGGTGGGGAACTGCGGCGGGTCATTTGTCCGCTTTTTTGTATTTGAAGTGCAACAAAAACGTTCCCGTCCGCAACAAATGTGCAATTCAAAAACCGTGAAAATCGTTCATTTTTTCGTGCAATTTTGCCATTTTGGGGCCGGTCCGTCCGTCAATCAGCCGAAATTTCCGCACAGGCTTTTTTTCGTGCAATTACCCCCTTGAAATTTTTGGAAAACGTATATAATATAGGATTATAAGGACTGCCCAGCGGGCGTCTATTTTGTGCTGTAGGTTTCTGAAAAGTTGTGCGAGGAACACAGTCTCTAGTGAAGTGAGGAGGACGATTATGAGAAAAAAGTCCAAGAAGAAGCAGATTGTTGCGATGACGCTGGCCCTTTCGGTGCTCAGCAGCTCGGTTGGCATGTGCGGTGCCGCTGCAGCTACCGACCCCCCCCCGGATGCTGATGGCTCCGGCCTGCAGGTGACCATCATCCCGCTGGCCGATAATACCGAAGCCCCCGCCCCGACCGCCGAGAGCAAGACCCCGGCGCAGGAGGAGGAGACCCCTGCCGAGAAGGAGCAGCCTGCCGCTTCCACCGGCGACAACACCGACCAGCCTACCGAGGGCGAGGGCGACGGTGACAATACCTCTTCTGACGATAAACCCACCATTGAGCGCCCGGAGCAGTCCGAGACCGTCGAGACCCTGCCCGGCACCGCCGAGGACAACAAGGACCACATCAAGGGCGAGGACAAGGACGAAACCGAGGACAAGGGCGAGACCGGCGAGGAGACCCCCGGCACCGGCGATACGGACACGGAGGACAAGGGCGAGACTGGCGAGGAGACCCCCGAAGAGACCCCGGAAAACCCGGAGGAAACGCCCGAGGAGACCCCGAAAGAGGATGACACCGACTACAGCTGTGCCTATGACCCGGACACCGGCCACTTCAAGGTCACCTTCAACATCAAGGAAGATGCCGAGGGCGACCAGACCATTGAGCTGAGCAAGGTGCAGGAAGTGGTGCGCAAGAACGGCGAAAGCTATCTTGACACGGACGAAGGCAAAGCAGCGCTGGAAGAAGCCCAGATGTGGGGCGACAAAACCATGAAGTACACCCATAATGGTGTTACTTACATCTATACGCTGGCCACCGGCACCGTGAGCCTTTATCAGGAACCCGGCTGCACCACGATTTTTGACATCTCCCTGTCCAACGGCTCCAAGCATACTTATGTGTACAAGGACAACAGCCTGACTGTTGCCACCCCTGACGTGAGCAATACCGACAAAACTGGTGTCACCGGCTTTGACGGACAGGAGTTGCCGAAGGAATATGCTGGCAATACGAACCTTGAGCTGAAGTACGATAAAAACGCTGCGTCCGGCTGCATGGAGGACTTGGTGGATGCTGCGCTGAAGGAGTACGGCGGCAACCATGATCAGAACCAGTTTCTTGATTCGGAAGGAAAGCTGACCACTCAGTCTACCAGAACGGATGTGCCTGCTGGTACCGAGGTGGAACTGATCAACGGTAAGTACTATGTAAAATCCGGCGATCACTACTATGGCGGCTTCAGCAAGAGCGATGTTCAGACCACCGAAGATGGAAAGACTGTTCTGAACAAAGACAAAAACACTTCCACCCTTGCCTACAAAAAGACCAAGAACGGCAAGAAGGTTGAAAAGGACTATTACGTTGGCCCCTTTACCCACTCCAGCGGTGCTCTGATGACCCAGGATGTCCAGAAGGCACTGAAGCCGTACATGGAAGAAAAGGGTTACACTACTTACGACGACTACATTCTGGACTACTACCGGAAAGCTGATGGCTCCAAGTATGACAGCGTAAGTGAACTGCTGAAAAACGATTCCAAGGCTCTGAAGGAGCTGAGCCGTTCCGGAAAGAGTATGCCGGACAACCCCTCTACCGGAAACAACACCGTTAAGATGGACCCCTCCACCCTTTACGACAACTTCTACAAAAACGTTCTCAGCTTCAAGGTCGGCAATCAGGATACTGTGGATTCTGAGGCAGGCGGCAATGTGGATCACAACCACAGCCACGGCCAGTGGGCTACCGACGGCACCCAGGAGACCATCGGCGATTACATGGCCGACAAACTGAACGAGACCCCCGGTGCATGGGACAAAGCCAACGCCTACTTCAACACCCTGCTGGCCAGCGGCCTGACCGAGGACGAAGCCACCTGGGCTGCATTCGCCATGGCCACCAACATCGACTTCCAGAACGCAGGCAACGACTACCAGAACACCGCATGGAACTGGTACGCCTCCATGGTGCTGCATCAGGCCGACGGCACGCTGGATCTGACCAAGACCGACAAGAAAACCGGCGAGATCATCGGCGATGACGAGGGCGAGGGCCAGACCAGCTTCTACCTGTGGAAGTACGAGACCGACAAGGAAACCGGTGAAAAGGACACCATGTACTGCACCTATGTGGAGCCCACCTACACCACCAACGAGGCAGGCGAACAGGTGCTGGAGAAGGACGGCTTCTACTGCTGGGTCAAGTACGACCCCACCAAGGACAAGCTGACCTACACCGTCACCACCACCAACGGCAAGCTGAACATCGACTATGCCCTGCTGGAAAACGTGGTGTACTACCTGCAGGAAGCCATCGCCCCCGACGGCTACGACACCGACCCGGAAATCTACGTCATCTGCGATGAGGAGTCCTACAAGGAGCTGGAGGGCACCGAGGTGACCAACCCCGCTACCGGCGCTACCAGCAAGGTGAGCACAGACAGCTGGCTCGGCTCCATCCTCGGCGGCAAGACCCTGTCCATCAACTTCGTCAACACGGCCACCGTGCCCGATCCGGAACCCACGCCGGATCCGGACCCCGTGCCGCCCGTTGATCCGGATATCCCGGTGGACCCCGCCAACCCGGACAATCCCCCGGTGCAGGACGAGACCCCGAGCGATGAGACCCCTGTGACCCCGGAGAACCCCCAGAACCCCGCCGTGCAGGACGCTGCCCCGGACGCCGCCGCCCTGCCCCAGACCGGCACCACCAGCTGGATGGCCGGTGTGCTGGCAAGCCTGGGCTCCCTGCTGCTGGCCTGCGGATGGTTCTTCACCCGCAAACAGTATTCCCCCAAGCACTGAGCACCCCTGAACCGCAGGAATCTCCGCACTGACGCATAAGAACCGCCGCATCCTGTGCCTTGCAAAAGGCCGCCGGGTGCGGCGGTTTTGGTTGTGTGCCGCGCACAGCTGCGGGGGTTCGCGGCGTTTCGCACAAGAAGCGGTGCAAAGCGGCTGTTATATTTGGCGCAGCTGTCACTTGAACATTTTTCAGTGCAGGGTATAATAAAGCTATCGGAACAAAGGCGTTCCGCAGGGGCATCGTCTGCCCTTGCGGGGCGCTTTTTTTCGTTTTCCGGGGTGCGGAGGGTGCCGCGCCCGGCAGAGCACAATCTGGAGTGTCAAAAGGATGGGAAAGACTATGCAAAACTTTACAGAGCAAACGCACACCCTTGGCCTGTACGATCCACAGTTTGAGCACGATGCCTGCGGCATCGGCGCTGTGGTGGACATCAAGGGCCGCAAGAGCCACCAGACCG
>OGFK01001389.1_pt1 | contig 15637 bp, 10 predicted proteins | sample 1570931 | NCBI WGS metagenome assembly OGFK01 (sample SAMEA2581935, study PRJEB24529) | metagenome | biome: Human gut stool | place: China | collected 2011
AATTGTGTTTGCATATATGGTTGAGGCTACAGGATCTTTGTGGTCGTCAGTTATTGCACATTTTGCAGTTAATACATATTCAATAGGAATTGTACAGCTCCTGAAGATGGCAGGCATGTACACCGCAGATGGCCAGGTATCGGGAGTGGCTGAAAGCGAAGCTGAACTCGCGGCATCTACGGGTACTCTCACAACAGTAATCCAGATGATTATACTTGCTGTTGTGGCTGCCGCATTCATGATGCTTGCAATCGTGTGCATTAAGACTATGGCAAAAAGACATGGTAATCTTGAGAAAATCAGATTCAGTGGAATCAGATTATCTCATATAAAGAATTATTTTACAGCTCCAGTTGTTGTGGGGATTGTAATATGCGTGATGTATATGATAACCCTGGAATTAGCTGGTACCCTATAGCTGTGATTGAGTAGGCATATTGCATTAGTGATGTTTGCAGATAAAAGCCCGATAAATTTGTACAATTTATACATAAGCGGACTTGCTATGGTAAATTTGCAAAAAAAACGCGGAAAAGATTTGTAAAAATGTCATGTGGTAAAAAAGTCCTATATAGTGTATTATAATCACATCAAAAGCGCAAAGGCGCATTTATATTAGGAGGATATTTAATAATGGCAAGTTTATCGCTTAAGAATGTTTGTAAAGTATATCCTAACGGTTTCGTAGCTGTTAAGGATTTTAATCTTGAAATTGCTGATCAGGAGTTCATCATTTTCGTAGGACCTTCAGGATGTGGTAAGTCTACTACACTTCGTATGATCGCAGGTCTTGAGGAAATCAGCTCAGGTGAGTTATGGATCGGTGATAAGATGGTTAATGATGTAGAGCCTAAGGACAGAGATATCGCTATGGTATTCCAGAACTATGCTCTTTATCCACATATGTCAGTATATGATAACATGGCTTTCGGTCTTAAGTTAAGAAAAGTTCCTAAGGCAGAGATCGACAAGGCTGTACATGAAGCTGCTAAGATTCTTGATATCGAGCACCTTCTTGATCGTAAGCCAAAGGCTCTTTCAGGTGGACAGAGACAGAGAGTTGCTATGGGACGTGCTATCGTTCGTAGCCCTAAGGTATTCCTTATGGATGAGCCTCTTTCAAACCTTGATGCTAAGTTAAGAGTACAGATGCGTGTTGAGATTTCTAAGCTTCACCAGAGATTACAGACAACTATCATCTATGTAACACATGACCAGACAGAGGCTATGACACTTGGTACAAGAATCGTAGTTCTTAAGGATGGTATTATTCAGCAGGTAGATACACCTCAGAACCTTTACAATACACCTAACAACATCTTCGTTGCTGGATTCATCGGATCACCTCAGATGAACCTTATCGATGCAGAAGTTAAGGCTAATGGTTCACAGGTTGACCTTGTACTTTCTGATACAGTTACAATTACACTTCCAGCTGAGAAGAGCAAGAAGCTTATCGATGGCAACTATGTTGGCAAGACAGTTGTAGTTGGTATCCGTCCAGAAGATGTTAAGGATGATGCAGAATTCATCGCTAAGAATGCTGATTCTAAGTTTACAGCTACAGTTAAGGTATACGAATTACTTGGTGCAGAAGTTAACCTTCACTATGAAATTGGTGATGTAACATGTACAGCTAAGGTAAATCCTCGTACAACAGCAAGACCAGGTGATGAAGTAACATTTGCTATGGATGTTGAGAGACTTCATGTATTCGATAAGGAAACAGAAATCGTTATCACACACTAATTATTAAATAAATCTTAATTATGAAGGGGAAATGCAATAAATTTGCATTTCCCCTTTTTTTTTTTGTCGTTTTGCTTTACAATAAGATAGAATATGTACGAATAAAAGGTAAGTGGTAGACAGAAAGGGATAATAATGATATCTAATAGAATTTTACAGACAACTGTAGAGGGACTTAAGGCTATTTCACGAGTGGATTTGTGCATTGTGGATGCAGATAAGAATGTTGCAGCCAAGACTTTTGATAATGTTTCAGAATGCCTTGCGGATGCGATTAGTTTTATTGATTCGCCAGCAGAGAGTCAGGCAGTTAATGGTTTTCAGTTTTTTAAGGTTGAAGATGAAGGCAACCTTGAATATATAATCATGGCAAGAGGAACAAGTGATGATGTATATATGGTTGGAAAGCTTGCTGCATTCCAGATACAGAATCTGCTTGTAGCATATAAGGAGAGATTCGATAAGGATAACTTTATTAAGAATCTTCTTCTTGATAATCTTCTTCGCGTTGATATGTATACAAGAGCAGAGAAGCTTCATATTGAAACAGATGTTAAGAGAGTCGTATATATCATTGAGACTAAGCACGAGAAGGATACTAATGCTTTAGAGACAGTAAGAACACTTTTTGCTAATAAGACAAGAGATTTCATTACAGCAGTTGACGAGAAGAGTATAATTCTTGTTAAGGAAGTTAAAGGCAATGAGTCATATGATGAACTTGACAAGACAGCTGATGTTATAATTGATATGTTAAGCACTGAGGCGATGAGTGCGGCACATGTTGCTTATGGTACAATTGTTAATGATATAAGAGAGGTTTCAAGATCTTACAAGGAAGCTAAGATGGCACTTGATGTGGGAAAGATTTTCTACAGCAATAAGAATGTTGTTGCTTACAACAGATTAGGAATAGGCCGTCTTATATATCAGCTTCCTATACCATTATGTCAGATGTTCATTAAGGAGATATTTGAAGGAAAGGCTCCTGATGATTTTGATGATGAGACTCTGTCAACAATTAACAAGTTCTTTGAGAACAGCCTTAATGTTTCAGAGACATCAAGACAGCTTTACATTCACAGAAATACACTTGTTTACAGACTTGATAAAATACAGAAGATAACCGGGCTTGACCTCAGAGTGTTTGATGATGCAATAACATTTAAGATTGCTCTTATGGTAGTTAAGTACATGAAGTATATGGAAAGTAAAGATACATTTTAGTGATTTTTGGAGGAAATGATACATGATAATCATGGAAGATGTTACGAAGACATATTCCACTGGCGTTGCTGCGCTTAATGGAATTAATCTTCACATCCAGAAAGGTGAATTCGTATTTATAGTAGGTAAGAGTGGTTCAGGTAAGTCGACTCTTATCAAACTATTACTTAAGGAATTAGATCCTACATCAGGTAAGATATATGTCAATAAGAAATATCTCAACAAGATAACAAGAAAGAAGCTTCCGTATCTTAGAAGAGATATTGGTGTAGTATTTCAGGATTTCCGTCTGTTACCAGACAGAAATGTATATGAGAATATTGCATTTGCACAGAAGGTAGTAGAGGCTCCGAACAGAAAGATTAAGTCAAGAGTACTGGCCATGCTTTCCATGGTAGGACTTCTTGACAAATACAAGGCTTTTCCGAATGAGTTATCAGGTGGTGAGCAGCAGAGAATCGCAATTGCAAGAGCGCTGGTTAACAAGCCGGCTATATTGTTGTGCGATGAGCCAACAGGTAACCTTGATCCTGCTAATTCTAATGAAATCATGAAGATTCTTAATCAGGTTAATAAGCAGGGAACAACAGTACTTGTAGTTACCCATAATATGGAGATAGTTCAGCAGATGAAGAAGAGAACTATTACTATGAGTGAAGGAAAGATTATCAGCGATCAGGAAAAGGGTGGTTATTTCTATGAAGATTAGGTCATTAGCATATCATATTAAAGATGGATTTAAGAACATCCATCGTAATAAGATGTTCTCACTGGCATCAATAGCAACGATTACGGCATGTATATTCCTTTTTGGAGTATTCTATTCTATAGTGGTTAATTTTCAGTATATGATTAAGAAGGCTGAGACAGAGGTCTGTGTAACAGTTTTCTTTGACGAAAATCTCAGTGAGACAGATATTAAGAAGCTTGGAGATGATATAAGCAAAAGAGAAGAAGTATCAAGAGTTGAGTATGTATCTGCAGAACAGGCATGGGAAAATTTTAAGGGGGATTATTTCAAGGATTATCCAGAGCTTGCATATGGATTTCAGGATGATAACCCTTTAGCAAATTCTGCTTCTTATGAAGTATATCTTAAAGATGCAAGTAATCAGGGTACACTGGTTAAGTACCTTGAGAATAAGGATGGAATAAGACAGGTTAACCGTTCAGAGGTTACAGCAAGCGGACTTGCCAGTGCAGCAAGACTTGTAAGTTATGTTGCAGTTGCAGTAATTGTTGTTCTTCTGGCGGTATCTATATTCCTTATTACTAATACAATCGTCATTGGTATTACAGTACGAAAAGATGAGATATCAATCATGAAATATATAGGAGCTACGGATGCATTTGTTAATGCACCATTCTTCGTAGAAGGTATCGTTATAGGACTTATAGGTGCTGTTATTCCGGTAGCAATATTGAGATATATTTATGGTGGGGTTGTTAATTTTGTTCTTGGAAAATTCTCTGTTTTACAGAATATATTAGCATTTATGCCAGCATCAGAAGTATTTGAGGTACTTATTCCGGTAGCAGTTATTCTTGGAATTGGTATTGGTCTTATAGGAAGTTTCTTCGCTGTAAGAAAGCATGCCGATGTATAGTTTCGGATAGTTTTTGGGGGCTTTTGCAAACGGATGCAGAAGTCCCTGTTTGTTTTTAGAAAACATTTTAATTATGGTAAAGGAGTGGCTGTATGGAGAAAGCACTGTTTCGGAACAATTTAATAAAGAAAATGACAGCGGCACTCATGATTGTAATGCTGCTTATACCGTATTGTTTTGCACAGGTTACATTTGGAGATAATAAATCGGATCTGAAGAATGCCCAGAACCAGCAGAATGATATACAGAATAAAAAGAAAGAAACAGAAGACAAGATTGCACAGCTTAAGGCACAGAGTTCAGATCTTACATCTCTTATTCAGGGACTTGATGCACAGATGGGAGAATTGTCAGCGTCATTAGATGACATTAATACCCAGATTGCAGAGCTTGAAGCTGAGATTGAGGAGACACAGGCAAAGCTTGAGCAGGCTGAGGCTGATAAGGAAAGCCAGTATGAGGCTATGAAGCTGCGAATCCAGTTTATGTATGAGCATAATGATTATACATATGTTGAGGTGCTTTTATCATCACAGAGTATGGCGGATATGCTTAATAAATTTGAGTATATTAATAAGATATCAGAGTATGACAGACAGATGCTTGAGGAATATCAGTCAACGATTAATCTGATATCATCTTCTAAAGTAAAGCTTGAAGAAGATAAAGAGACTCTGACTGCCAGTCAGGAGGCACTTCAGGCACAGGTTGATGCACTTGAGGTTGTCCAGAATGAGAAGAATGCCCAGCTTAATGCTTTGAGTAAGAATACGGCTGATCAGGTGGCTTATAAGAAACAGCTCGAAGCTGACGAGAAGAAGCTCGATGCAGAGATTGCTTCTATAACAGCCAAGATTAAGGCAGAGGAAGCAAGCGGAGTTACTCCGTCTAACAGATATGATGGCGGAACTTTCAAATGGCCAACAACAAGTACAAGAATAACTTCTCCATATGGAGATACATCTGACAGAACTTCACCGCATAAAGGTGTGGATATTGGAGCGGTCAGGGCAGGAGTTTCAGGTGATCCTGTATATGCAGCTTATGACGGTAAAGTTGTTATTGCACACAGACAGAGCGAATATTACTCAACAGCGGGTAATTATGTGATGATTTATCATGGTAATGGACTGTATACGAGATACCTGCATCTTGATAGTTTAAATGTATCTGTAGGAGCCCAGGTGACGAAAGGACAGAAGCTTGGTGTTATGGGTAATACGGGTAATTCATTTGGCGCGCATCTGCATTTTGATGTAATGCTCAATGGTTCATATGTTAATCCTATGCCATATTTTAAATAAATAATTCAACTTAACAGGAGGACTCAATGGAATATGATAATAACAGACCTTTTTCTTCGGAAGGGGCCGCACAGGAACGAAAGAGAAAACATGCTTTAGGCAAAGGCGTTATTATTGGTGTTGTGGCAACACTGCTGGTTGTGATACTGGCGTTGTCATGCGTATTCATTGGACTTATAAGAAGTGGTAATATCCATATTGGAATGGACGGACGTATATATGTTCAGGATGTTGGAACAAGTGATAACGAAGGAATCGGAACTAAGGTTGAAGGTAAGCTGAATGCTTTGGATTTGCTGCTTGGAGATGGATTCTACTTTGATGATGTAGATGATGAAAAGGCTGCAGACAACATTTTTAAGGCATATCTTGCTGCATATGGTGATAAATATACTGTTTATTATACGCCTGAAGAATATAAGTCAATGATGGAGTCAACATCAGGTTCTTTCTATGGAATTGGTGCTGTATGCCAGAAGGCTGACGACGGTTCAATACTTATATCAGAGGCATATGAGGATGCACCGGCATATAAGGCTGGTATCAGAAATGGAGATAAGGTAACAGAGGTTAATGGTGAGGATATTACAGGAATGGACCTTTCTGTAGCAGTTGCCCTTATTAAGGGCGAGAAGGGTACAGATGTTAACCTTACTGTTATGAGAAATGGCGAGAAGCTGAGTTTCACAGTTACAAGAGACAAGATTGATATTAAGACTGTTTCATCAGAGGTGCTTGAGAATAATATAGGTTATATTTATATTTCACAGTTTGATGATGTTACAACAGAGCAGTTTAAATCGGCTGTTGATGACCTTCAGAAGCAGGGAATTACAGGACTTGTAATTGATATAAGAAATAATCCTGGCGGAGTTCTTAAGACTGTGGCTGATATGCTTGATTATATTCTTCCTAATGGACTTATCGTGTATACAGAGACTAAGTCTGGTAAGAGACAGGAATATTCAGGTTCTGATAATCATGAGCTTAATATTCCGATGGCAGTTTTGGTAAATGGCAATAGTGCAAGTGCATCTGAGATATTTGCCGGTGCAATGCAGGATTATGATAAGGCACAGATAATCGGAACACAGACATTTGGTAAGGGCATTGTGCAGACAATCCGTCCGCTTACTGATGGAAGTGCGGTTAAGTATACAATTGCCAAATATTTCACTCCTAAGGGACAGGATATTCACGGCAAGGGAGTGACACCTGACAGTATAGTGGAGCTTCCGGATGATGCGACTGAAGATGTGCAGTTGAAGGCAGCAGTAGAGTATCTCAATGGAAAAATGAGTGTCAGCGCGGCAGAATAACGAATATAGAGGTATGGAATAAAGTACAGGACAAATCGAATGTTTGTTCTGTACTTTTTGATTATTATATTGTATAATGAGGGAAATGCATTTTCTTTCAGAAAACAAGGAGGGCAAAATCCCTCTCCTCACCAAGGGGTTCGGATTTTGCTTCGCAAAATAGGGAGGGCTTTATGGACAGATTTGTATTACATTCGGATTTTAAGCCGATGGGCGACCAGCCGCAGGCTATTGAAGCACTTACAAAGGGCTTTGAGGAAGGCAATCAGTTTGAGACTCTAGTTGGTGTAACTGGTTCTGGTAAAACATTTACAATGGCGAACATTATACAGAATGTTCAGAAACCTACACTTATTATAAGCCATAATAAGACACTGGCAGCGCAGTTGTATGGGGAGATGAAGGAGTTCTTTCCAGAGAATGCGGTTGAGTACTTTGTCTCTTATTATGATTATTACCAGCCAGAGGCCTATGTACCTCAGAGTGACACTTATATTGCGAAGGATTCATCTATTAATGATGAAATTGATAAATTAAGACATTCGGCAACAGCGGCACTTTCCGAAAGAAATGATGTTATTATCGTTGCTTCGGTTTCATGTATATATGGATTAGGTGCACCGGTTGATTACAAGAACATGGTTATTTCGCTTCGTCCGGGAATGGAGAAGGACAGGGATGATTGCATAAGAAAGCTTATTGATATCCAGTATGTAAGGAACGACCAGGATTTTAAGCGAGGAACCTTCAGGGTAAGAGGCGATGTTGTTGAAGTGTATCCTTCTTCTTCATCAGGTGACGCCATAAGAGTTGAATTCTTTGGTGATGAAGTGGACAGAATAAGTGAGATAGATTCCCTTACAGGTGAGGTTAAAGGTATTCTTGAACATATTGCGATATTCCCTAACTCACATTATGTTGTTGAGAAGGAGAAGATGGACGCTGCGATTGAGAATATCAGGGCAGAGCTTGCCGAGAGAGTGAAGTATTTCAAGAGTGAGGATAAGCTTCTAGAGGCACAGAGAATTGAAGAGAGAACGAATTTTGATATAGAGATGATGCAGGAGACAGGCTTTTGTTCAGGAATAGAGAATTATTCAAGACATCTGGCAGGACTTCCGGCAGGGTGTCCTCCGTATACTCTGATGGATTATTTCCCAGATGATTTTCTTATTATTGTGGATGAGTCGCATATTACTATTCCGCAGATTCGCGGCATGTATGCCGGCGACCAGTCAAGAAAGACTACACTTGTAGATTATGGTTTCAGACTGCCATCTGCGAAGGATAACAGACCGCTTAATTTCAGTGAGTTTGAAAGCAAGATTTCACAGATGCTTTTCGTATCAGCAACACCAAGCACATACGAGGCAGAGCATGAGCTTATGAGAACTGAGCAGGTTATCAGACCTACCGGACTTCTTGACCCGGAGATAACTGTTAAGCCGATTGAAGGACAGATTGATGACCTTATATCTGAGATTAACAAGGAAACTGCCAAGAAGAACAAGGTGCTTGTTACTACACTTACCAAGAGAATGGCGGAGGACCTTACTGATTATCTTAAAGAGGCAGGAATCCGGGTTAAATATCTTCATGCAGATATTGATACGCTTGAGCGTCAGAAGATTATAAGAGATATGCGTCTTGATGGTTTTGATGTTCTTGTTGGAATCAACCTGCTGCGAGAAGGTCTTGATATTCCTGAAATCAGCCTTGTTGCAATACTTGATGCTGATAAGGAAGGCTTCTTAAGAACAGAGACATCGCTTATACAGACGATTGGCCGGGCTGCGAGAAATGCAGAGGGACATGTTATCATGTATGCAGACAAGATTACTGAATCTATGGAAAAGGCTATTTCAGAGACTGAACGAAGAAGAAAGATTCAGCAGGATTATAATGATGAGCATGGAATTACTCCACAGACAATCAAGAAGGCAGTAAGAGATCTTATAAGCATAAGCAAGGCAGCGGAGCCGGGTGACGCTTCAGGAAAGCTTAAGGTTGATTATGAATCTATGAGCATCAAAGAGCTTGAGAAGGTTAAGACGCAGGTTGAGAAGAACATGCGTAAGGCAGCAGCAGAGCTTAACTTTGAGGAGGCTGCACAGCTTCGTGACAAGATGATTGAGATTAATAAATATATTTATGAAGGAAAGAAACATGGCTGATAGTAAGTTAAAGAAAGAGATTGAAAGAGGCAGTTATAAGAACTGTATAAGGATAAAGGGTGCCAGAGAGCATAATCTTAAGGGAATAGACGTTGATATTCCAAGAGACAAGCTTGTTGTGCTTACCGGACTTTCAGGTTCGGGAAAGTCGAGTCTGGCATTTGATACAATATATGCAGAAGGTCAGAGAAGGTATATGGAATCACTGTCTTCATATGCAAGACAGTTCTTAGGACAGATGGAAAAGCCTGATGTTGACAGTATTGAAGGACTTTCACCGGCTATTTCTATAGACCAGAAGTCAACTAACAGGAATCCACGTTCTACAGTAGGAACTGTTACAGAGATATATGATTATTTCCGACTTCTCTATGCAAGAATTGGTATTCCTCACTGCCCAAAATGCGGACGGGAAATCAACAAACAGACAGTTGACCAGATGGTTGATGTTATTATGGCGCTTCCTGAGAGAACTAAGATTCAGATTCTTGCACCTGTTGTCCGTGGACGAAAGGGTGAGCATGTAAAGCTATTTGAGCAGGCAAAGAAGAGCGGATTTGTGCGTGTTATTGCTGATGGAAGCATGTATGAGCTGACAGATGAGATTAAGCTTGATAAGAATAAGAAGCATAATATTGAGATTGTTGTAGACAGACTTTCTGTAAGAGACGGAATCCAGAAACGACTTACAGATTCTATTGAGACAGCTCTTAAGCTTGCCGAAGGTCTTATGACAGTAGATGTTATTGATGGTGAGACGCTTAATTTCAGTCAGAGCTTTTCATGCCCAGACTGCGGCATAAGTATTGATGAGGTTGAGCCAAGAAGCTTTTCGTTCAACAATCCATTTGGCGCATGCCCGGACTGTTTCGGACTTGGTTATACAATGAAGTTTGATGCGGAGCTGCTTATACCGGATGAGAGTCTCAGCATTGATGAAGGCGCTATTGTCGGAATGGGATGGCAGTCATCTAAGGATGAGGGCAGCTTTAGCAGGGCGGTTCTTGATGCACTTGCAGAGGAATATGGATTTTCATTAAAGACACCATTCAAGGATTATCCTGATGATATTAAGGATATTATTATTAATGGTACTAAGGGACATTCTGTAAAGGTTAAATATAAAGGCCAGCGCGGTGAGGGCGTATATGATGTCGCATTTGAAGGTCTTATCAAGAATATGGAAAGACGATACAGAGAAACATATTCTGATAATACTAAGCAGCAGTATGAGGAATTTATGAGAATCAGGCCTTGTTCGGCCTGCCACGGACAGAGACTTAAGCCGTCTTCACTTGCTGTTACTATTGCAGATAAGAATATATATGAGATTACTAACATGTCTATTATAAAGCTTCAGGAATTTCTTGAGAATATGAAGCTTTCAGAGAGACAGCTGTTTATTGGTGCAGAGATTCTTAAGGAAATCAAGGCGAGAATTAAGTTTCTTGTAGATGTAGGACTTGATTATCTGGCACTTTCGCGTGCTACAGGAACTCTGTCAGGCGGTGAAGCACAGAGAATCAGGCTTGCAACACAGATTGGTTCAGGTCTTGTAGGAGTTGCTTATATTCTTGATGAGCCAAGTATCGGCCTTCACCAGAGGGATAATGACAAGCTGCTGGGAACTCTGACACATTTGCGAGATCTTGGTAACTCAGTTATTGTCGTTGAACATGATGAGGATACTATGTTTGCAGCCGATTATATTGTGGATATCGGACCAGGCGCAGGAAGAAATGGTGGAGAAGTTGTCGCAACAGGAACTGCTGCGGACATTATGGCGTGCAAGGACTCACTTACAGGCGCGTATCTGTCAGGAAGAATCAAGATACCTGTACCGGCAGAGCGTAGAAAGCCTGCTGGCTGGATTAAGGTTAGAGGCGCAAGGGAGAATAATCTTAAGAATATTGATGTAGATATTCCGCTTGGAGTTGTCACATGTGTAACAGGTGTGTCAGGCTCAGGCAAGAGTTCACTTGTTAATGAGATTCTTTACAAGCACCTTGCAAAGTCGCTTAACAGGGCGAGATGTATTGCAGGCGATCATGATGGAATTGACGGAATAGAGCAGCTTGATAAGGTCATTAATATTGACCAGTCACCAATTGGACGAACACCAAGGTCTAATCCGGCAACCTATACAGGTGTATTTGACGTGATAAGAGACCTGTTTGCAACGACTAAGGACGCGAAGGAGCGAGGATATACGAAGGGCAGATTCAGCTTTAATGTTAAAGGCGGAAGATGTGAGGCATGCTCCGGTGACGGTATTATCAAGATAGAAATGCATTTTCTTCCGGATGTGTATGTACCTTGTGAAGTCTGTGAGGGTAAGCGTTATAACAGAGAAACTCTTGAAGTTAAATACAAGGATAAGAGTATATATGATGTTCTTGACATGACTATTGAGGATGCAGTTGATTTCTTTGAAAATGTGCCAAGTATAAGAAGAAAGATTGAGACTCTCAACGAGGTTGGCTTGTCTTACGTCAAGCTTGGACAGCCATCAACTGAGCTTTCAGGTGGCGAGGCACAGAGAATCAAGCTTGCAACAGAGCTTTCAAGAAGAAGCACAGGAAAGACTATATATATTCTTGATGAGCCTACAACCGGTCTGCATTTTGCCGATGTCCACAAGCTTGTCAATATCCTTCACAGACTTGCAGAGGGTGGCAACACTGTAGTTGTTATTGAACATAATCTTGATGTTATTAAGACAGCAGATTATATTATAGATATGGGACCAGAAGGCGGCGACCGCGGCGGAACTGTTATTGCCAAGGGAACACCAGAGGAGATTGTTAAGGTTAAGAAGTCTTATACCGGACAGTATGTTAAGAAGTATCTGGAAGAGAAGTAAGATTAAGAAGTGAATGAACGTATATCTGGGAAGTGTATGCAAGGGATGTCGGTTTGATATTTTGGGGAGTAGAATGGAGGCAGTTATGATAAAAGGGATTATCTTTGATATGGACGGAGTTATGATTGATACGGAAAATCAGTCTAATCTTGGCTGGCTGTGGGCAGCTTCCCAGAAAAATGTAGAGATGCCATTATGGCTTATCGACAGTTTTAAAGGTGCACCGGCAAAGCTTAGTCAGAGCTTTTTTGATGATTATTATCATGGAGAGCAGGATTACTGGGAAATGCGGACAATGCGCACAGACCATGTTCACCAAATCAGGGAGAAAGAGGAAGTTCCGGTTAAGCCAGGACTTCATATGCTGCTTGATTATATTAAGGATAATGGACTCAAATGTGCTGTTGCAACTTCAACACAGAAATCGAGTGCACAAAAGAGTCTTCACAGAATAGGAGCATGGGATTATCTTTCTGGTGTTGTATATGGAGATGAGGTTGAGCATGGAAAGCCTGAGCCAGACATATTCTTAAGGGCAGCAGGCTTTATCGGATGTGAACCGTCAGAATGTGTAGTCATTGAGGACAGTATTAATGGCATTAAAGCAGGATATGCAGCAGGCATGAAGGTGATTCATATACCTGATACTATTGAGATTAACGATGACATCCGAAGACTGACTTCAGTTGTGTGCCATTCTTTATCTGATGTGCCTGATATTATAGACACATGGAATGAGGGAAAGGTTGCTGATGTTGAAGGTTATTATGAAAATGCCAAGATAAACCGTGTGTATGTTGACAGAGTGCATGTTAAGAAAGCATTTGCAGAATACACAGCAGCTTATAATGCAGATGACCCTAAGATTAAATTAAAAATTGACCACACTTACAGAGTTGCAGCTTTGTGTGAAAGAATTGCAAAGGCAGCAGGAATGTGTGCATATGATGTTGAGCTGGCATGGTTATCAGGAATGCTTCATGATGTTGGAAGATTTGAACAGATAAAGCGTTATAACACATTTTCAGATGCGGACTCTGTTGACCATGCAAAATTTGGTGCAGACCTGTTGTTTAAAGACGGTCTTATCAGTACTTTTCTTAAAGGTATGGTCAAATGTACAGGCTATAAGCCGGGAGCTTTAGAGGATCGATATGATTCTGATGGAGTATTTCTGTATGACAGATTGAATAAATCGGACATGGAAATGCTTGAACTGGCAATAAGGTGTCACAATATGTACAGAATTCCGCAGGGACTTAATCGCCGTGAGCAGGCATTCTGCAATGTGCTTCGTGACGCTGATAAGGTTGATATATTTAAGGTTAATATTGATACTCCGCTTGAAGAAATATATAACACTACGACAGAAGAACTGATGAAGAGCGATATTACAGATGAGGTGTTAAAAGCATTCGACGAGGAACACTGCATACTGAAGGCAATAAGACGCACGCCGGCTGATACTGTTATTGGTCATGTATCACTTGCTTATGAGCTTGTGTATGATGAGAGTGTGAGGATTACTGTGGAGCAGGGCTATCTTGCAAAGCTTATGCATTTTCATTCTGATAATGAGGAAACCAACAGAAAGATGGCGATGGTCAGAGAGAAGATGGATTCTTATGTGAAGAAGAGAATTGGGGAGAAATATGCATAGATAAGGATTGTCTGGAAGAGAATTATCAAGATAACAATTGGGAAGAATTAAGGCTTGTCATAAGTGGCAAGTTTAACTATAATGTATATATAAATACACAAGATTGGAGATTGATCATGGATCAGGAGAAAGTTATTGTCATTGACTTCGGTGGTCAGTACAACCAGCTGGTTGCGCGCCGTGTCCGTGAATGTAATGTATATTGTGAGATCTATTCTTACAAGACAGACCTGGCGCAGATTAAGGCCATGAACCCTAAAGGAATTATCCTTACGGGTGGTCCTAACAGCTGTTATGAAGATGGCGCGCCAACATGTACTAAAGAACTTTTCGAACTTGGTGTACCTGTACTTGGTCTTTGCTATGGCGCACAGCTTATGCAGCATGTGCTTGGCGGCAAGGTTGAGAAGGCACCAGTAAGAGAGTATGGAAAGACAGAAACATTTGTAGATAAGAGCAGCGCTTTATTCTCAGATGTCTCAGAGAAAACTATTGTGTGGATGAGCCATTTTGATTACATCTCACAGATTGCACCAGGATTCAAGATTGTTGCCCACACAGCAGACTGCCCAGTTGCAGCAGCAGAGTGTACAGAGAAGAATCTTTATGCAATTCAGTTCCACCCAGAGGTTCTTCATACTCAGGAAGGAACCAAGATGCTTCACAACTTTGTTCGTGGAGTATGCGGATGTGCCGGAACATGGAAGATGGATGCATTTGTTGAGAATACAATTAAGGAAATCCGTGAGAAGGTTGGCAGTGGCAAGGTTTTACTTGCTCTTTCAGGTGGTGTTGATTCATCTGTTGCAGCCGGACTTCTTTCAAGAGCTATTGGAAAGCAGCTTACATGTGTATTCGTAGACCACGGTCTTCTTCGTAAAGATGAAGGCGATGAAGTTGAGAGCGTATTTGGACCAGAAGGACAGTTCGACCTTAACTTTATAAGAGTTAATGCACAGGAGAGATATTACTCTAAGCTTGCAGGCGTTACAGAGCCAGAAGCTAAGAGAAAGATTATTGGTGAAGAGTTTATCCGTGTATTTGAGGAAGAAGCCAAGAAGATTGGTGCAGTTGACTTCCTTGCACAGGGAACTATATATCCAGACGTTGTAGAAAGCGGACTTGGCGGTGAATCAGCCGTAATCAAGTCTCACCACAATGTAGGAGGACTTCCTGATTTCGTTGACTTCAAGGAAATCATTGAGCCACTCCGCAACCTTTTCAAGGATGAGGTTCGTAAGGCTGGTCTTGAGCTTGGAATACCAGAACATCTTGTATTCCGTCAGCCATTCCCAGGTCCGGGACTTGGAATCAGAATTATCGGCGAGGTAACAGCTGATAAGGTTCGTATCGTTCAGGATGCTGACTTTATCTACCGTTCAGAGGTTGACAAGGCCGTAGCTGAGTACAAGAAAGCTAACGGCAAGGCTCCAGCATGGATGCCAAACCAGTATTTCGCAGCCCTCACTAACATGCGTTCCGTTGGTGTTATGGGTGACGAAAGAACTTACGATTATGCGGTTGCACTTCGTGCAGTCAACACAATTGATTTCATGACAGCAGAGAGCGCAGAGATTCCATTTGAGGTTCTCCAGACAGTCATGAGCAGAATTATTAATGAGGTAAGGGGAGTTAACAGAGTATTCTATGATCTGACTAGCAAACCACCTGGAACGATTGAGTTTGAATAAATCGAGTTGCTTAAAAAAGCCAGTGTTTATGCGGGTTTCAGCG
>OGFK01001393.1_pt1 | contig 15613 bp, 16 predicted proteins | sample 1570931 | NCBI WGS metagenome assembly OGFK01 (sample SAMEA2581935, study PRJEB24529) | metagenome | biome: Human gut stool | place: China | collected 2011
CAGAGCAGAGCAGAGCAGAGCAGAGCAGAGCAGAGCAGAGCAGAGCAGAGCAGAGTGGATTGATGTACTAAAAGGTATAGGGATTATCCTTGTGGTCATTGGTCATGTGAACACAAAAGGTTTTCTAGTTCAATGGCTTTATACATTCCATATGCCACTGTTTTTTGCATTATCAGGTTACATACTATACAAATTTGGGAAGTATATTCCTTTTCAAAAATTTTTGTTGAAGCGAACTAAATCAATTCTTTGGCCGTTTATTCTGTTTAGATTAGTACTGTTTATATACTGGATTGTAATTGAATCTCATTTTAGAGATTTTGATATGGGACCGATATGGTTTCTTATTATACTATATCTTGCGGAACTTGTAGTATATCCGATTTTTTACAATAAAAAAAGTAACTCTTTTTGGATCGTTTTCGTATGCTGTTTAGTTGCTGTTTTATGGTTTACTCTGAAGTTGGTGTTGCCAACAAACTTTTTGTTATCGTGGTTTTTACGATTTTTAAATGGTTTAATGTGGTACATCCTTGGATATGTATGCGGAATTGTTGAGCAAGATGTAAGAATGATATCATTAGCATCTAAGCAGAAGGTATTTTTGACAAGCCTACTTCTTTTGCTTTCAGTAGCAATAGGATATTTGAATCCAGGGGTGTCGATGTGGAGTAATTCATATGGGAAAAATTATTTATTATTTATGCTAGGCGGAATTATCGGCTCTATATGGCTAGGATTTGTATGTAAGTGGTTTGTTACACGGAATACATTCCTACAGTTCCTCGGTCAGAATACGATTACAATTTTAGCAGTACATGAGCCAATTAAAAGAATTATATTAAAAATTGCTGAAATAGGAACGCAACGTGTAGGCATGAATGTTACTATTGTGGAACTCCAGGAAAATACATTGTGCTCATTAGTGGTTGTTGCAGTGGTTTTTGCCATTAGTCTGATAATTGTGAATTTTCTAAGGAGAATCAAATCTAGCTTGCCTAGAAAAATTCGAGATAACCTAATGACATTTATTAGGTGAGATATTTAAGCTTTACATATTGGAACGTAAAGAAAAGAGGAAGAAATTATGGAAACAACATTGCTTATCATGGCGGCCGGTATCGGTAGCCGCTTCGGAACAGGAATCAAGCAGTTGAATATAAGGTGTCAGGCACCATAAAATTTTTATAAACATTCATAGTTCCGAATTGCTGATATGTCCAGTGGAAAAGCAGGCGATGATGGATACCGAGGCGTTCATGTGTACTATCAAAAAAGTGGGAAACATTATCCCATAGAAATCCAGTTTAATACACTGTTTGACAGACAGCTAAATAACTGGCTTCACGATTATTTGTATAAGAAAAACTATCCGATTGAGACAGGGAAAATTATGCGTGAGAAGTATGAGAGTGGATTGATTCGAAATGAGCAAGAATTTATGGAGGTGCTGAATAATGTGTTATCTGATAGCAAAAGATCGTGATGCACATGGTTGTTTTGCTTTGAAAACAACTCATGGAAAGCATCTGGTAGAATTAAAGAGAAAACTGAATAAGGCAGTTGGATATAAGGGTGTACAGCTTGTAACAATCAGCAGACCAACGGCGTATGGAGAGTATGCACCGTATCATTTTGTGGATACAGAGCAAGAGTTTCAGATTCTTGTAGAAGGGCTTCGTCCATAACAATATTGTTGTGCGTGGACAATGAGTAGAAGGTGCCAGAAACCATTAAAATTTCTGAAACAATAGAAAATTCCAAACTGGAAAAATAACTCTTGGAGGACTGGCAGAGATGCTAGTCCTTTTTGCGACGTTTTTTTGACGGAAAAATGACGGTTTTTTGTTGAAATCTGTTGTATAATTGGAATCAAGAACAGAACTTGGGAAATTTTTATTGGGAGGTATATCTATATGAAAAATGATAAATCGAAAACACCGTATGATTCCTATTTAGAATCATTTGAAAAAATCAGGAAATCGTTAATGCCATTAACTAAAAAATTGTATGAAATGCCCCTTGATACGTCGGCATTTACAGGAGCCGCTGGACTCATGAGCATTAGAATAGCAGAAATGTGGAAAGGGTATGAAAATGTAGATATATCAAAATCTGTGTCAGCAGTATTGAAAGCTGCTTATACATCTTTTGAGGTATCAGAGTCATACAAACAATCAATGGAATCTTTTAAAGAGATTGGAAGACAGTTTTCGGCAATAAACATGGTGGAAGAATATAGAAGGAGCCTGGATAGCATACAAAATATTGCAAAATCATTGATGTCAGTAAGCACTATTGATACGGCACGTTCAATCCAGAACCTTCAGGAATCAATGAAAATTTTTACGAATAGTGTTATAGCTGAACAGATTAGTCAGTTGGAGAGCATTGATTACAGTAAAATTTTTTCTCAAACACTGCAAAAAAACGGTACTTTTAAAGATGCTGTCGATGCAGCGTATGAATCTCTTCAAGAAGAACAGAACATCCAAGAAAATGTTGAACTGGAAACAGACTTTGCAAGTGAACAGGAAATTCAAGACACAATAAATGACCAAATGAATAATCCTGTTGGTTTCCAAGAGAGAGTTGCAAATTGGACGGCAGAAAAACACAAAAAAAATTTTATTGTAATTAATTTTTGGTTACTTATATGGGGGATTTTTATTGTGCCCTATCTTCAGGAAAATGTGGGTCTTCCAGTTATGACTTATGTAGTAAGTAATGTAAAAGAACTTCCTGAAAAAGGAGCTAAAATTGTTGCCCAGTTGAAGGAAAATATAGAAGCAACCATTATTGAAAACACAAATTACTACTACAAAGTTACGTTCACAGACGAGGATGGTGTCCAGAGGGAAGGCTATGTTGCAAAGAGAAATCTGAAAATTATAGAAGAGCCAGGAACAGAAGAAAAAGACGAGGATGAGTTTTCACTAGAAGAATAAACAGAATATTTTCGGTTAAAATCACAAATATAGTTTAAATGTGATAATAAATTTGGTAATATAAGACTATGGCGGGTATAAGGTGCCAGGCACCATTAAATAAGGTTTCCAATCATGGAACTGAGAATGTGGTTATTATTGAGACTGGTATAGGCGAGATTATGTCTGAATCTGATTTCTTACGAATAGAACCTGTTCAGGAGTCTCATAAAATTCCTGATATTATCAGACTTGAACCAGCATTCAAGGATTATCTGTGGGGTGGAACCAAGCTAAGAACTGTATTTGGCAAGAAGTGTGATTATGATATTATTGCGGAAAGCTGGGAGTTGTCTGCTCATCCAGATGGACAGTCAATTATTGCAGATGGTCCATATAAGGGAATGTATTTCGGTGAATTTATTGAAAAATTTGGAGCAGATACAGTTGGCTGGAAGAGTGGCTCACTTGACCGTTTTCCAATTCTTATAAAGTTCATAGATGCTATGAAGCCTTTATCTATCCAGATTCATCCGGATGATGAGTATGCATTAGGAAATGAGAATGAATTTGGCAAGAATGAAATGTGGTATGTTGTTGACTGTGAACCCGGAGCTTATCTGTATTGCGGTCTTTCTAAGGATGCCAGCAAAGAAGAGATAAGAGAACGTATTGAGAATAACACAATAACGGATATTCTTAATAAGGTAGAAGTCAGCAAAGGTGATTGCGTTATGGTCAAAGCCGGCACAATTCATGCTATTGGAGCCGGAATCCTTATATGTGAAATACAGCAAAATTCTAATTGTACTTATCGTATGTATGATTATGACCGTAGGGACAAGTTCGGAAATAAGCGCGAACTGCATGTTGATAAAGCACTCGATGTTGTTGACACTAAAAAGTATGTATCATATGAAAGTTGCGAAGACACAGATGATAAGGCGTTGGAAGAGGCGGCTATAACTCTTGAAGAGAATTCAACAGCTGGACAGCTATTAGTCAGCTGCAAGTATTTTGAATGTTACAAATACGACATATCTGACCATGTAACAATTAATGTCGACACAGCATCTTTCCGTTCTGTAATCTTTACAGAAGGAAAGGGAACTATCAGGGTTGACGACAACATTAAAAACTACAAAGCCGGCGACAGCTTCTTCATAACTGCAGGCAATAAGACTGTGGATATAGAGGGCGATGGCGTGGCGATTGTTACTAATGTGTGAGAAAAGAGTAGCATATTATATATCTCCGTTGGCAAGGCATTTGCTTTGCTGGCGGAGATTTTTTGTTGCTCTGAAATGGGGCTGTGAATTGTAATACTGATTGATAATAAGATTATAATATGTTATTATCTAGTTAAGTCGGAATGTGGAAATAATTGTATGGATTAATTCAAGAATACATAGGGTAAGGAGCAATATGCTATGGATAAAGGTGGGTTAATTCAAGTTATAAAACGATGTCCCTTTGGGGACTGGGATATTTGATGGGAGAGAGGTTGATGAGGCCTCTCTTGGCGTGTTATTTACAAGTAGTGAATAGTTTATAATATGAAAACTTAAATATAGAATGATTTATTAGTAAAAGGCAACATATTAAATGTTTTTGAAAGGAAAAAGAAGTTTGAAAAAATATAGGAGTAAAAAACGGCTTAGAATTATTGTAATTGTATTAATCAGTATAGGTTTATTATTTTTTCTATTATTGATTCCGTTTATTATTAATAAAATTTTTGATCTAAATCCACCAAATGCTTTTTTTAATATAGATATTGAAAAGGGCGATATTTTAGATTATTATGCACAGTTATTATCATTAATTGCAACAATTATTTTGGGTGTTATTGCAGTTGTGCAGACATATAGGAGTCAGAAGAAGTCCGATGAAATAAACGAACTTCAATTGAGCATTGCTCGAAGAGAATTAGCTGTAGCTGAAAAGCAGTATAGTGAAGTTCAACATAGGGAAAACAATTTGCCTCCTAAATTTGAAGTTAAAATTATTAGTTATAATGGTAACTATTCTAAATTGGGGCTTGAAATCCGAAATGTTTCAGATTCAATGGTTTGTTCATTTACGATACTTGACTTTAAAGTATACAAAGATAATATATTGGTTGAATCAATACAAGAATGGGAAATAAAATTTAAATCATTAAAAGGTGGAGAAATTAAAAATCTTACTGTTAATACAAGTAATATGAGTGATAAAAATGGTAGATATTGGAGTAATGTTAAGTTCGAGTGGAAATTTTCATGTGAAGATATGAGTGGGGAAAAACATTTTTATTCTGCTACAATTGATATTCCTAATACAGGGGAATTTATTGGAGATTTTTGGAAGGTTATAAAAATAGGTTAAAGATAAAGAAAAAAGGTAGCGTTCGTATTTTTATTGGAAATGTGTAATATAAGGTGCCAGGCACTATTAGCTTTGTTTTAGTGAGAAGATTTGATATATTGAGTTCCGGGTTAGCGTCCTTATTGTTCTATATGCTGACCTATACATAGGGATGGGTTAAAGCTATAGGGTATAAAGATGAAATATTTGAATTGACAGGAACAGGTTACAAAAAAGCAGATTGGTTAAAAGAAGGTATGGGAATTGATACTTCAAAAGAACCGCTGGATGAGCTAAAGGAGTTTGTGTGTATATAAGGTGCCAGGCACCATTAAACAAAGTGGGGGTCATTACATATTGTCTAAACCATAAGATAGAAAAACATTAGTGATTACGGTTAGTATTTTTCAGAAATATATTTATAGGCTTTGAAATTAATGGAGATGAATATTATGGAATTTAAAACTGACATATTTAAAGGGATAGAACCGCCATCAAGTAGTAGATTCAAGTTGGAAGGTGTAAAATTTCCAACAAGTCAAGAAGTGTATTTCATGAGCAAATGGCATGAACTTTTTGAAAGATATGAAATGGCGAGGATATTTTTAAGAAAAACTGAGGAAGATAATTGGGATTATTGGTTTAATAAGGTGGATGATGCGATTACTCAAAAAGAGATTGAATTGACATTTAAATCCCAAATGCTAGAAACAGCATTAATAAATTATAATATACTAGTTGACCTAACATGGACAATTACATATGTCTCAGCAGAGTTCGTTTTATATAAATTTGATAAAGATGGAAATGTGACTAATGCAGATGAAATCATTGGAATGCATACAATAGAAAAGTCATTGGATATGTTGAGAAAGACAGAAAATGGTGTAAGTACACCACATGCAGATGGCAACCCTTTTCAGTATCTTAAGGTGATGAGACCAGAATTTTCAGATGCAGTTGATTTGATTATTGCATTCTGGAAAGATTTCTCTGAGTCGAAAATTAGAAATACATATAACTATATCAAGCATAAAGGAACACCATGTTATAAGGAAATTGAAGCATTGAGAGATACTCGATTTTTCAATTTTGTTATTGGCAATGAATCATATCCTATAGATATAAGAGATGTGAGAAAAGTTCTTTCAATGGATGAATTAATAGACGAATTGAGAAGATTTGATGATGAAAAATTATATCCATATGTTGTTGACCTAATTGATAAACTTAAAATGGCAGTTAATCCATCTCCAATGATAATTTAAGGAGACAGGTTCAATTTGAATGGGAAATAAAACTTGGATTATCGAAATTCTAGAGTATATGATGCATTTGAATAGTGATTAATTTATGGACAAGATATTTATTGTAAGAAGAGAGCTGATGATTAGGAGGGAATAATATGGCGACAACGGTGAATAATGCATTTGCAGAATTTATGAAAGAAAAAGTTAATTTAGATCAAGAAAAAACAAAAACTGCTCGTTTGAGTAGAGATAATTTGATTGAAAATATAAAAGGGTTTAGTGGTGATACGGATTTTTTTGTAGTATATAAAGATAAAATATTAAGATTTGGCTCATTTGAGCGGTGTACAAAAATTAGACCAATTGATGACATAGATTTAATGTTATGCTTGTCGGGAGAAGGAACACGAACATATAAGCAGTCAGGAGATGTATTTTATATATATGGTAGTAATTCTGATTCTGAAAATGGATTAATGGCAGATAATACAAATTATCTGAATTCCACAAAAGTGATTAATAGATTTATTGCTAAACTATCAGATTTACAAAATTACAGTAAAGCGGAAATGCACAAAAATCATGAGGCAGCCACACTTCAATTAAAATCATATACGTGGAATTTTGATATTGTTCCTTGTTTTTATACAGATATGGATTTCTATTTGATACCAGATGGTTCTGGAAATTGGAAAAAGACTGATCCAAGAATAGATAATGAACGTATTACAAATATAAATCAAAAGCACAATGGAAAATTACTTGAACTCGTTAGACTTGCAAAATATTGGAACGATAGAAAAGTAACTATCAGAATTGACTCGTATTTGTTGGAATGTATGATTCTTCAGAAATATGAAAGTAAAGAAATATCTGAAAATTGGTGGATAGATTTAGAATTCAGAGATTTGTTGAAGTATTTATCTTTGGCCATATTATCAGATGTAGATGATCCTAAAGGAATACAAGGAAATTTGAACCATTTTTGTTTGAATGATAGATGTAAAATTAGTAATGCTTTGACGAATGCATATAATAAGGCTGTAGATGCTTCAAATATGGAATTTAATAATAAAGATCAAAAAGGTGCTATTACGAAATGGAGAGAAGTTCTGGGAAATGAATTCCCCCAATATACAGGGGAGTAAGGCGCATGAATAGAGAGGAAGAGTAAAAAGTCAATTAATTCATATTTTGAAGAAAAATAACCTTCATGTATAATGAGTGAGATTAAAGAAGTGATAGGAGATATTAATGTCTAATGGAATTGCAATGAGACAAAATGAAGATAAATCAATTGCTATGTTAGCAGCACAAAGACAACTGTATAGGGATGCAAAGAAATATAATACTGTTTTAGTGGCATTATCGGTATGGATACCTTTTGTATTAGCTGTAATTCTTTTGCTACTTCCAGACAATACAAAGTGGAGATATACATCATATGTATTGTCCATAATTAGTATGTTCTTCGGTTTTGTTGTTGATAAATATATTGAAGAAAAGAAACAATTAGCGGCATTTATTCAACAAAAATTTGATGTACATGTATATGAGATGCCATGGGATAAAAGAATTTTTGGAAGAAACAAAAATGTTGACCATGAAATAGCAACGCATTCAAAGAAAATTTTGAGAAATCCGCAGGAAAAAAAGCAACTGAAAGATTGGTATGCCTCTAGTATTGATGGAAAAAATATCATAGATGGAATATTAACGTGTCAGAGGGAAAATTTGGGATGGGATGCTGGACTTAGAAAAAGACTTAAATTGGTAAGTGAAATTTTAATCATAATTCTAATTGTTACAATTGTGGCAATGGGATTATGGGAAAATGAAAGAGTTACAGAATTGTTATGTAGAGCGGCATTTATTGTTCCAATGCTAAACTGGTTATTAGGTACAATAAAAAAGTTGAATAAAGATATAAATACATTACAAGAGCTTGATAACGATATCAATAATAATGAAACAAAGACAATGGAAGATTTACAAGATATTCAGAGAGTGATTTTTCAGCATAGAAAAGATTGTTACGTTATTCCTGAGTTTATATACAATATATTTAAGGATAATGATGAAGATAGAGCATATAGAGAAGCAGGAATGTAAAACAAACTAAAGATGCAAATAAAGGATTATTAATTGAAAAGAAATGGAGAGATGGTTTGTAATGGATAAACATAAATTAAAAGATTTCATTGATGCAACCAAAGAAGAAGCTGGAAATGTTGTAGTAGAAGAAGTTTTGCCATCGGTTGTAAAAGAGGCAGGTGGCTTTATACTTGGTGAATGTGTAGGAATATTGGCTGGTGAAATTGTTGGCGCAGTACTTCCAGTTGCAAATAATATTCGTCTTTCATATAAACAAAATCGTTTGGAAAGAAATGTAGTTGATGCTTTGAAAATCATTCAAAGAAATCAAGATGAACTTGAAGATAAAATTATGAAGTTGCAGCAAAGTGGTTTGGAATACAAAAGGCAGATTACAGAAGCTTTGCTCGATAATATTGTAGAAGAACCACAGGAGGCAATGGTTAAATATAATGTTAACGGTTATGTTAACTTACTGAAATCAGATAATACAAATTTGGACATTGTATTAATGTTTTTTAAAACATTGGCACAGTTAAGTGATTTAGATATTCGAGTTTTAAAATCGTATTCGCATTTCTTTGAAAATGGAGAGAGTATTTTTGATATTTGTGAAGATATTCACATAGATTTTGAACAGATGAGATTTATTAGAGAAAAGCTTGAACGCTTTGGCCTTTTGCAAAGTAAAAATGAAGAAATTAATGATAATAATCTTGAAGAGATTGTTAAATATCTTCAAAACATTGAAAAAGAAAGTAAAAGATCAAAACCTAGGGAAGTAAAAATTCCAAAACTAAAAAAAGTGTCACGATTAGATAGTTATACAATTACTTCTTTAGGAAGACAATATCTTACATTGATTGAAGCGTGAATATGCTGATATGTTTTTGTGAAAAAGAAGAATGTATTTAAGAAATATGGAAGCAATATAAGTTATAAAGATACTTTATAAGCTGATGGTGCTTATGCTACATGTCATGTTAACTATGGAAAGTCTTTTGTATTTAATGGTGTAAGTGGGTGAGATATAGTAAAAGATACGCTTGAACATGTATCATTTGATAATACTTAAATTGCTACATTTCGCTGGACTGAATGATGAATTTTAATAATATCTAATAAGTAAAGGAATGGATATTGGTGTTAAAGACTAAAAGAGTTTTGAAGAAAAAGGAATAAAATAAGCAAAGATGAATTTGAGGTGCTTGAGAATGGAGATAGAAAAGATATTTAGAAAAATACCATGTTTTCAAAGAATTATTTTAGATACAATTCTTTTTGAAAGTAAATATCCAGTATTATTTACATGTAAAAATGATGACGACATATATTTGTTTATTTGTCATTTTGTAAATTCTGAGAAGATTGAATGGATAGGAACAAGAACAACGTATGATAATTTAATTAATCTTTTGGAAAATAGAATTACTATTAGAGAAGCATTTTTAAATGTAACAGACAATAAAATTTTGATTGAATATGATGGCGAGAAAGTTAAATATGAATGGAAAAAATAAAATGAAATTTCTGATAAAATATTGCCAACTATAGGAGAGTATATGGATGCAGAGAAAGGGGAATACAAAGAAGAGAATATTAAACTTAAAAATATGAGATAATTTGTATGAGGTCATTATTTGATGACTTTTGATATGGCAAATATATTATTATGGAACGTACTCCGGTGTACTTCGGGCCTGGGGTCTTTTTTATTTTGAATGAATTTGATTTCAAGATGTCGCATGTCATAAGACTTTAACACTACTAGTAGAATTACTGAAAACATTATAAAAAATATTTTGATAATATATGCAAAATGATACATGCTTATTGCGATTTATATAGGAATATCCTATAATATTCTTATTAAATCGCAAATAAATGTTGATATTTTAATGTGTCAGACACTATAAAAATATGCCAGAAAGGTTGGTAGTGATTATGTGTGAGAAAAAGGGGTTAATGTATAAATTATATTGCCAGATATGTTGTCAATAATATTATGAGAACCAGATAAAAAGGAGGCCCCATGAAAGAATACGATAAATACCTGAAGCTTTTAAAGGAAAAATATCCCACTAAGCAGTCGGTTTACCGCGAACTTATTAATCTGAATGCAATTATGAATCTGCCGAAGGGTACAGAGCATTTTATGAGTGACCTCCATGGGGAATATGATGCATTTTACCATATAATTAATAATTGTTCGGGGGTAATTAAAGAGAAGGTAGCTATGCTGTATGGAGATGAGCTTACTGTATTCGAGCAGCAGGAGCTGTGCACTCTGATATATTATCCAAGGGAGAAGCTTTCGATTCTTATGGAGGAAAATAAGGTGACTGATGAATGGTACAGAAATGTACTTGGTCAGCTGATTCAGATTGCAAAGCTGCTGTCGTCTAAATACACAAGATCCAAGGTGAGAAAGGCAATGCCAGTGGATTTTGCATATGTTATTGATGAGCTTATACATGCGCAGAAGGATGAGGATGATAACAGAAGTGTGTACCATAGACAGATTATGGAGACTATTCTCAGTCTTCACAATGGAGACGAGTTTCTTATTGCGCTTACTGACCTGATTAAGAGACTGGCTGTGGACCATCTTCATATATTGGGCGATATATATGACAGAGGTTCACATGCAGATAAGATTTTAGACCTGCTGATGGAACATCACAGTGTTGATATCCAGTGGGGAAACCATGACATACTGTGGATGGGCGCGTTTTGTGGCAACCCGGTGTGTATGGCGCTTGTTGTCAGAAATAATATTAAATACAAGACTATGTCAATACTTGAGAATGGCTATGGAATAAGCCTTAGGTTCCTTCTGCAGTTTGCAGTTAAGACGTATTCAGATAAAAATGTTGATGATGCAGTATATAAGGCTATTTCCGTAATATTATTCAAGCTTGAGGGACAGCTTATTAAAAGACATCCAGAATATAGAATGGAAGGAAGACTTCTGTTAGACAAGATGGATCTGGATAAGGGCATTGTAAGAATCGGTGATAAAGAATATTCTCTTAACACTACTGAGTTCCCAACAATTGACATGAATAATCCTTATGAGCTGACTATGGAAGAAATGTTCCTGATGGGAAGATTCAGAGCAGATTTTATCAACAGCACAGTGCTTGAGAGGCATATTAATTTTCTATATGACAAAGGAAACATTTATAAGATTCATAATGGAAATCTTCTGTTCCATGGCTGTGTGCCACTTGATGAACAAGGGGTGTTTGACGGAATTGTTGTGGATGGCAAGTCGTACACAGGTCGTGAGTATCTTGACTATTGCGAGTCGATGGTGAGACAGGCAAGAACTGGTGATTCGGACGCAGTGGATTTTATGTGGTTTTTATGGAGCAATATATTATCGCCGGTAACGGGAAGGTGTATTAAAACATTTGAAAGAACATTCCTTGACAAGGAGAAAAATGCTGACTATAACGATGCGATTAAAGAAGACAAAAATCCATATTATATCCATTATGAGAATGAAAGAGTCTGCAAGATGATTTTAAGGGAGTTTAATCTCTACAACGAGAATGCGCATATTATCAATGGGCATACTCCTGTGAGGACGAAGGAAGGGCAGCACCCGGTAAGGGCTAATGGAAGGCTGATTGTCATAGATGGAGGATTCTGTGAGGGGTATCATGATGCCACAGGAATAGCAGGATATACTCTTATATATAATTCTCATGGAATGAAGATTAAAGAGCATCATCCATTTATGAGCATTAATATGGCGATTAACAGTAACAGAGACATTGAATCTGAATCGCAGGTTGTCTATGTGGAAAAGCAGCGCGTGTTCGTAAAGGACACTGATAATGGTAAGCAGATTGCTGAGGAGATTAATGATCTGATGAATCTTTTAAAGGTGTATAATACATAATAATGAAATGTGCCATACTTTATCCAGAGGCTTGTTATTTCATATGTTAAATGTTAAAATCAATGCATTGTCGGTGAATGATTAAAGATATAATAATCAATACGTTAAACAATAGAAAAGAGGACTTATAACATGGAGATATATGAGATGATTGATTTACAGGATTGTCCGAGATGCTTCGGCCCATCTATACTTGAAGAAGAGGACCATGGTTATTATGTAACATGTCTGGATTGCGGATGTCAGTCAGCAACATTTGAGTTTAAGAATGATGACGAAAGACTTGAAGCTGCAAGAAGAACAGCAGAGTTATGGAACACGGGTAAGGTAATCTATACAGGACGCACCGAGTAATAAGTTAGAAAAAGAATTGATTAGAAGAGTTAATTAAGGAGACATCAGGTTATGAAGAGTAAAGAAGAATTATTTAATATGACAATAGTTGAGATGAGAGAGTATATTAATTCTCTTTCTAATTCAGAAATCGATGAGGTTGTTAAGATATTTGAAGAGGATGATACAGAGAAAGATCCACTTACACTTCTTACAGCACCTAAGCTTTTTGATTATATGAAGCACGCTAATGGTACAGTTGATATTGAATTTTAGTCAGTATGGATAATACCAGTAATATAAGGAAGATGAATTTATGAAATATTCAATTGATACACATACTCATACACTGGTAAGCGGACATGCGTATAATACTATAGATGAGATGGCGGCGTATGCGGCAGGCATCGGAGTTACTCATCTTGCAATAACAGACCATGCACCTAAGATGCCGGGAAGTGCAGGCATATTATATTTTTCTAACATGGGAATTATTCCAAGACAGAAATGTGGAGTGAAGATATATATGGGCTGTGAGGTCAATATCATGGATTATGATGGTAATATTGATCTTAAGGAATACGGGCTCAAAGGCTGTGATGTTGTTATAGCAAGTCTTCATATTCCATGTATCAAGCCGGGAAGTATTGAACAGAATACCAATGCTTTAATTAAGGCGATGGACAATCCATATGTCAATATTATAGGGCATCCTGATGATTCAAGATACCCTGTAGATTATGAGCGTCTTGTGAGAGCAGCTAAGGAGAAGCATGTGCTTCTTGAACTTAATAATACTTCTCTTAATCCTTCAGGACCAAGACAGGGAGCTTACGATAATGATGTGCATATGCTTAATCTGTGCAAGGAGTTAGGCGTCAGTATTTCTATAGGAAGTGATGCACATATTAAAGAGAGCATATGTGATTTTGACAGGGCTTATAAAGTTATTGAAGATACAGCATTTCCAGATGAACTGATTGTGAATAGTGACTACAGATTATATGAGTCGTTTATCGGCAGAAAAGATTGATAATGGTTGATATATGACTAATACTGTGGTAGTATTTGGAATGAAATTTGATTATGTATTCAGACCAAGGAGGATGTAATGGTTGTTTTATTAGCAGGTGGAGCAGGATATATTGGCTCACATACAGCAGTTGAATTACTTAATGCAGGACATGAAGTTGTTATTGTTGATGATTATAGTAACAGTTGTCCGGAATCGATAAAGAGAGTTGAAGAGATTACTGGCAAGAAGGTAGTTTCTTATGAAGCAGATGTTAAAGATAAAGAAGCTATGCAGAAGATTTTTGCAGAGAATCATATAGACTGCGTTATACATTTTGCAGGACTTAAGGCTGTAGGTGAGTCAACAAGATTACCAGCTAAGTATTACCGCAATAATATTGATACAACACTTACTCTTATTGAGTGTATGAAGGAAGCAGGAGTTACTAAGATTGTATTCTCATCTTCAGCAACTGTATATGGAGACCAGAAGCCACCATATAATGAGACAATGCATAAGGGTGACTGTACTAATCCGTACGGATGGACTAAGTCAATGATGGAGCAGATTCTTACAGACTGTGCACAGGCTGATCCTGAGCTTACAGTTATATTACTCAGATATTTCAATCCTATCGGAGCACATGAATCTGGAAAGATTGGTGAAGATCCACAGGGAATTCCTAACAATCTTATGCCATATGTATCACAGGTTGCTGCAGGTGTAAGAGAGCAGCTTACTATATTCGGGGGAGATTATCCAACTCCTGATGGAACATGCAGAAGAGACTACATCCATGTTGTTGACCTTGCATGTGGTCATCTTAAGGCTGTTGAATATGCGGATACTCACAAGGGTGTTGAGATATTTAATCTTGGAACAGGAACTCCATACAGTGTTCTTGAAATCGTTAATGCATTCCAGAATGCTACAGGGGTTAAGGTTAATTATAAGATTGGAGACAGACGTCCTGGAGATATTCCAGACTCATGGGCAGATGCATCTAAGGCACATGATATATTAGGATGGACTGCTAAGAAATCATTAGAGGATATGTGCAGGGATGCATGGAACTGGCAGAGTCATAATCCTCATGGATACAGAGATTAATCATATATGGATAGATTAGCAGATTATAATATCCGTAGAATTATATTTGCAATACTTGTGGTTACATGGATGGTTGTTATATTTTCTTTTTCTGCAAGACCGGGAGAAGAATCAGAAAACCAGAGTATTAAGGCTGGAATGGCTGTGTGTCATATATTTGTTCCGGGATTTGATAATATGAGTGAGGAACAGCAGATTCATATGGCACAGACAATTGACCATCCGGTAAGAAAGACCGCACATGCAATGGAGTATGCAATGCTTGCAGGATTGGTATTAGGTGCGGTTACAACAGTAGTAATTAATATAAGATATGTTGCTATATCAGCATTTATAGCAATATTGTATGCGGCGACAGATGAATTACATCAGCTCTTTGTGCCGGGAAGAAGTGGAAGAGTAACAGATGTGCTTATCGATGGCTGCGGGGCTGTTATTGGAACTCTTATTATTATGGGAATTTCAAGAGTTATTGCCAGAATAAGACACAATAAGAAGTCTGGAATATAGCTTAATTATTTACAGGAGACGAAGAAGCTTATGAGCAGTACAGAGACGCTTGATAATGCAAAGATGACTAATGGACCGATAACAAGGATTTTATTATCATTTGCAGGACCGGTGCTTT
>OGFK01001414.1_pt1 | contig 15455 bp, 10 predicted proteins | sample 1570931 | NCBI WGS metagenome assembly OGFK01 (sample SAMEA2581935, study PRJEB24529) | metagenome | biome: Human gut stool | place: China | collected 2011
AAGCATGTAATTCAACTTGTAAATTTGGGGCTTTGAAAGTATTAAATAACTCATATTATATTGATGAAAAGAAATGTGTACATTGTTTAAATTGTATAACAAAATTTGATCAAGGCTGTTTAATAGCTTCTGCCTTAACGATAAAAAAAGAAAAATAGGTTTAAGAGGGAAAAAATATGGAAAATAACTTTATTGTTGGACATTCATCTTTTTATTTAAGGGTAGGTTGGATAAAAAAAGGAATAGATTATTTAAAAGAATATAATAAAGAAAATGCTTTTTCTAAAAGTAATATTTTAGCAATAGATAAATTAGGAATAGGAAGTGTTATGGTGCAATCTCTAAAATTTTGGTTAGAAGTTTTAGATATAGTAAAAAAGGAAAATAAAGAGTATATTTTAAAAAGAGATATTGAAAAAATTATAAGTTTAGATCCTTATTTACAAAATAAAAATATTTTATGGTTATTACATAGTTATATTCTAGAGAGAGAAAATAAAAATGAAGTTGTAACTTTATGGGAGTTTGTATTTAAAAATAGATTCAATACAAGTTTTACTGAAGAAAGTTTATTGGAAGAATTTAAAGTGTTTTTAGATGAAAAAAAAATTAGTATATCTGAAAGAAGTTTAAAAGATACCATATCAACATTTTTAAAAACGTATTCTTCAAATAAAAAGAATATAGATGATCCTGAAGAGAATATGTTTTCCCCGTTTCTTAAATTAAATTATATTATAGAAAAAGATAAAAAATTTTATTTAAGAAATGTAGAGGAAAAAGAAATATCAGAATATTTAGTATTATACTTATTGAATAAGTTATCTCTTACTTTGGACTTAAATACCTTAAATTTAATACTTTTATCAACCTAGATTAACTCTCATGTTTTGCACTGAGAGTTTTTTTCTTAATGTTTTTTAAAATTGGTACGTTCCAATTTTAAAAATGGTTGACATTTACTAAAAAAGCGTTATTATTTACTTGTAAAGTTAATTATTAAAGAAAAAACAGATTTATTAATTAGGAGGGTACACTCATGACAGATTATTCATCCCAAGAATACTTAGATAAATTAGATGCTTATTGGCGTGCTGCTAACTATGTTTCAGTTGGTCAATTATACTTAAAAGATAATCCTTTACTTCGTCGTCCTTTAAAAGCAGAAGACGTTAAGGTTAAACCAATTGGTCACTGGGGAACTATCGCTGGCCAAAACTTCATTTATGCCCATTTGAACCGTGTCATCAACAAATATAACTTGAATATGTTCTACGTTGAAGGCCCAGGTCATGGTGGTCAAGTTATGGTTTCTAACTCATATCTTGATGGTTCTTACTCTGAAATTTATCCTGAAATTTCTCAAGATGAACAAGGTATGAAACGTCTATTTAAACGTTTCTCCTTCCCAGGTGGTGTAGCTTCTCATGCTGCTCCTGAAACACCAGGTTCTATTCATGAAGGTGGCGAATTAGGTTACTCTATTTCTCACTCTGTTGGTGCAGTTTTAGATAATCCTGATTTGATTGTTGCTGCAGTTGTCGGTGATGGTGAAGCTGAAACTGGTCCATTAGCTGCTTCATGGCAATCTAATAAATTTATCAACCCTATTCATGATGGTGCTGTCCTACCAATTTTAGATCTTAACGGATTCAAGATTTCTAACCCTACTATCCTTTCTCGTGAAAGTGATGAAACTTTGACTAAGTACTTTGAAGGTATGGGTTGGCATCCAATCTTTGTTGAAGGCGATGATCCTAAGTTGATGCATCCTGCAATGGCTAAAGCAATGGATGAAGCAATTGAAGAAATCAAGGCTATTCAAAAGAATGCTCGTGAAAATAACGATCCTAGTCTTCCAGCATGGCCTGTTATTATCTTCCGTGCTCCTAAAGGTTGGACTGGTCCTAAAGAATGGGATGGCGAACCAATTGAAAAATCATTCCGTGCCCATCAAATTCCAATTCCTGTTGACCAAAATGATATGCAACATGCTGATGCTTTGGTTGACTGGCTTGAAAGTTATAAACCTGAAGAATTATTCGATGAAAGTGGTAAGTTGAAAGCTGAAATTGCTGAAATCACACCTAAGGGCGACAAGCGTATGGCTGCTAACCCTCACACGAACCCTGGTAAATTAATCAGAGAAGTTATCAAGCCTGATTTCCGTGATTTTGCTGTTGATACATCTGTTCCAGGTAAAGAAGTTGCTCAAGATATGACTGTTTTAGGTAAATATCTTGAAAAAGTACTTTCTGATAACCGTCATAACTATCGTGTCTTTGGTCCTGACGAAACAATGTCTAACCGTTTGGCACCTATCTTTGACGTAACTAAGCGTCAATGGTTAGCTGAAATTAAGGAACCTAACGATCAATACTTAGCTCCATCAGGTCAAGTTATTGATTCTCAATTATCAGAACACCAAGCTGAAGGTTTCTTAGAAGGATATGTTTTGACTGGTCGTCATGGTTTCTTTGCAAGTTATGAATCATTCTTGCGTGTAGTTGACTCTATGTTGACACAACACTTCAAGTGGTTACGCAAAGCAACTGAACAACCTTGGCGTACATCAATTCCATCATTGAATGTTATTGCTACATCTACTGTATTCCAACAAGATCACAATGGTTACACACACCAAGATCCTGGTATTTTAGGTCACTTAGCTGATAAGAAACCTGAATATATTCGTGAATACTTACCTGCAGATGCTAACTCATTATTGGCTGTATTCGACAAGACTATTAATGATCGCGATAAGATTAACTTGATTGTTGCTTCTAAGCACCCACGTCAACAATTCTACTCAGCTGCAGAAGCTAAGGAATTAGTTGATAAAGGTTTGAAGATTATTGATTGGGCTTCAACTGATAAGAATGCTGAACCAGACGTAGTTATCGCTGCTGCTGGTACAGAACCAAACTTAGAAGCTTTAGCTGCAATTTCTATCTTGCATGAAAAATTACCTGACTTGAAGATTCGCTTCATCAATGTTGTTGATATCTTGAAGTTACGTAGTCCTAAGGTAGATCCTCGTGGCTTAAGCGATGATGAATTTGATGCTTACTTTACAAAAGACAAGCCCGTTATCTTTGCTTTCCATGGTTATGAAGGCCTATTACGTGACATCTTCTACTACCGTCACAATCATAACGTTGCTTTCCACGGCTATCGTGAAAATGGTGATATCACAACTCCATTCGATATGCGTGTGCTAAGCCAAATGGATCGCTTCGATCTTGTAAAATCTGTTGCACTTTCTCTTCCAAATGCTGACAAGTATGGTCAACTTGTTGCTGAAATGGATACTAAAGTTGCTAAGCATCATCAATACATTCGTGATGAAGGTACTGATTTACCAGAAGTTGAAAACTGGGAATGGAAACCTCTTGATTAATAAATCAATTGAATAATTAAAAAGAGTCGAGATTAATTTCTCGGCTCTTCTTTTGTATTCTATTCAACTGTTGCTCCTAAACTATTCTTAAAATGTTCTAGAGCCCATTCTTGTCCATTATCTGTAAAGGTAGCTACTCCATCTTTTAAAATTGTTAATTGATAATTCAAATTGTAGCCACCAATTGCTGTATGTAAGACACAAATATCGGTACAAACTCCTACTAAATATAGATCTTTAATTCCTCTTTCACGCAAAAAATTATCTAGATTAGTATTTTGAAAGGCAGAGTAGCGATTCTTCGCAAATTGATATACTTTTTCGTCTGCTTGATGTTCTTGATACCATTCATCTAATTTTCCATATAACTTTTGTCCCCAAGTTCCTGCTATATTATGTGGCGGAAATAATTTATGTTCTGGGTGAAATACGTCATTTTCAAAATGTGTATCTGTTGGTAGAATTACATAATCACCATTGCTATAAAAATCTTGAGCTGTTTTAACAATATAGTCTTCCAACTCTTGAGCTGGCTTACCACAAGTTAAAGCTCCCTTATCATCCACAAAATCATTAGTATAATCAATAATCAACAATGCCTTTGTCATTTATACCACTCTTTTCTTTGACTAGTTGTCTTTTCTACCTACTGTATCACTTTTAAATAATTTAGCAATATTAATTTTATTTTCTTGAATTAATTTTTAAAAACCTTTAAACTAAAGAAAATTACGCTAGAGGTGTGCAATTATGACAACATTTTATATTATCCGTCACGGACAAAGTGAAGCTAATGCTAAGGGAATTCTTCAAGGTAGCCAAATTGACACTCCACTAACTGAACTTGGACGCTCTCAAGCTCAAGTTACACTTTCAAAACTTGGAACTGACAATTTTGACGCTATCTATGCTAGTCCGCTTTTACGAGCTGCTCAAACTGCCACTATTATCGGTGGTAGTGATAAAACTATTACTTTTGATCCTCGCCTAAAAGAATATGATTATGGTACTTGGGACGGAGAAATCGAAGCTGATATTTGGCAAAAGTATCCCCAATATTTCGATGAACATCACAATTTACTTCCTAATTCTTGGGTGGATTCAAAAGGTGATACATATTTAGAAGTAAAATCACGTTTAGAATCTTTCTTCGATGAAGTTATTGCTCGACATCCAGACGACTCTGTGTTAGTTGTTAGTCATGGTTTCACCATCAAATTAATCTTAGATTATATTCTCAATATCGGTAATCTAGTTAATATTAGTGAACCTACAAATGCTGGTATTACTAAGGTTAAAATGACTAAAGATACTAAAACTGTTATTTACTTCAATCGCTAAAAAATAAGGTACCATCTCCTTTTTACTAGGGAATGGTACCTTTATTTTATTATTAAATTACATTTTAAACTGTTCCTGGGCGTTTCTTCTTTTCAACTTTCTTGCCCATTGCCATGTCGTCACTGTATCCCCATACCCAAGTTACTACAAAACTTACTACTAAAGCTAAAGCACTTGAGATTAAGAATGCATAGAAACTATTTAAATCACTAGGATGTTTCAAGTCAAAGAATGAGGAGAAACCGATTAGAGATCCTGTAAATCCAAACATGGATCCGTGCATTAAACCTGTAACAAAACCACCTACAGCAGATCCGATTAAACCGGAAATAAATACTTTACGATAACGCAAGTTGATACCGTAAATAGCTGGTTCTGTAACCCCACAGAATGCGGAAATTGCTGCAGCGATACCTAAGGACTTCATGTCATTCTTCTTGGACTTGATAGCTACTGCTAAAACAGCTGCACCTTGAGAAACCATTGTTACAGAAATAATAGCGTTCAAAGCACTTTCGCCAGAACCTGCGATTTGCTGAGCAACCAATGGCACAACGCCCCAGTGTAAACCGAAGATAACTAGTAATTGATAGAAACCACCAATTACCAAGCCACCTACCCAACCGGAAGAATGTACTAACCAGTTGATGAAGTCAGCGATACCGTTAGCGACACCTTGAATAATTGGACCTGTAACAACTAAAGTGATTGTTGAAACAACTAATACTGTAATCAATGGATTGAAGATCATTTGTAAGTAACTAGGTAGAACTTTCTTCAACCAGTCACCTAACTTCTTAGCCATCCATGCAGCTAAAATCATTGGGAAAATGGAGTATGTGTAGTTTAAGAATTGGAAGTTAATTCCAAAGATTGTAAACATACCTTTAAATGCTTTACCCCAAGTTACTAATTGTGGATATGTTAGTACCCCACCAATAACTGCAGCTACAATTGGATCGCCACCTAAACGCTTAGCTGCCGCAAATCCTACCAAGACTGGTAAGAAGTAGAAAGCAGAGTCTGCCATTGCACTAACAGTAATGTATGCTGTACTCTTGGCATCAAGCAATGCTCCTAATTGAGGTAAAGTTAATAATGCTAAAAGACCTTTAATAATACCAGATGCTGCGATTACCCCAACTACTGGACTCATGGAACCAGTAATAACACCAATTAAGTTACCAAATGCACGACTAACAGGATTTCTACCATCATCAACAGGAGCTGTATCTTCTGCTGGTGCGTCAGCTAGATTTGGCATTTTCTTCATAACTGCATCAAAAACGTTAGTAACTTCATTTCCGATAACAACTTGATATTGACCAGATGCATGTAACACGTCAATTACTCCATCTGTATCTTTCAAGATATCATCATGAGCCTTACCCTCATCTTTTAAGTTGAAACGAAGACGAGTGATACAATGAACTAAGCTATTTACATTTTCTTGTCCACCGACATTATCAATAATTACATCTGCCAAAGCATCATAATCTAACTTGCCATTTTTCTTGGTAGCTGCTTTAACGTAGGCTGTTGCAACTTCTTTACCAGCTTCAACTTCACCTTCTTCAATATCAAGCCCTTCCAATTTATCGCTGGAGTTAGTTATAATTACCATGATTGTTGTTTCTAAGCCAGCTAGCTTAATATTTTCTAGGGACATTGTAGCTAATGCTTGACCTGCCTTAACTTCTTGTCCATCTTGAATGGCTAAATCAAAAGGTTCGCCGTTCAAGCCTACAGTATCGATACCCATATGTACCAAAACTTCTAAACCTTCTTTAGTAGTAATACCTACTGCATGTTTAGAATCAGCTACCATAGTTATCTTACCTGAAACTGGTGCAACAACTTTTTCACTAACGGGTTCTAAACCAAAGCCTTCTCCCATCATACCTGTGGAGAAAACTTCATCATTAGTTGCACTAAGCGCTAATACTTTACCTGCTGCTGGAGAAACAATTTTTACTTTCTTAGCCATGTTTTTCCCTCCTGAAAACCTTTTCTTTTTCTTTTCGTAATCATAGTATCACTTGTATATACAAGTTGTCAATCAAAAATATGAAATTGTTTACAAATATTGATAAAAAGTTAATACATCTTCACAAAAAAATGAATATATATTGTATATACATCTATTAATTGTTATAATGATTTTGAAATTTACTTAACTTAATTGGAGGGATGCAAATTGGTTCAAAGTAAACATGATATGATTGCGCAAGACATCGCTTCAAAAATTAAATATCATCAATATAAAGAAGGAGATTATCTCCCAAGTGAACATCAACTTTGTGAACTTTATGGAACTTCTCGCGAAACTATTCGTAAAGCTCTCAATCATTTAACCGAATTAGGACTTATTCAAAAAATCCGTGGTAAGGGTTCTGTCGTTTTAGATATTCAAAAATTTACCTTCCCTATTTCTGGGATTACAAGTTTTAAGGAATTAAATAGATCTCTAAATATGCATGCTAAGACAACGGTTCTAAAGCAAGTAAACACATTGGCTCCTAAAAAATTTATGGACATTAATATCGATAATCAACAGGCAATTTTCGTTGAACGTCTTCGTACTATCGACGACCTACCTGTAGTGTTAGATCAAGATTATCTACTTACACCTCCAGTTTCTTCTTTGCCAGCTGGTGTAGCTGAAGACTCTATTTATGAATATTTAGAAAAAGAATTACATTTAGAAGTATCCTATGCTACTAAAGCTATTACGGTTGAAAAAGCCGCAGATGATATCGCTGAAAAGTTGCAGCTGGATGATGATAAACTCGTTGTTATAGTCAGAAGTCTTTCTTATTTAGACGACACTACACTATTCCAACTAACATCTTCCTATCATCGCCCTGACAAATTTAAATTTATTGACTTTGCTCGTAGAAAAAAAATCTAAGAAAAGAGGTAGCTAAACATGACAAAACTTGGTCAAAAAGTAATTTATCAAATTTATCCTAAGTCATTTTACGATTCTAATAATGATGGTTTTGGAGATTTGAAAGGAATTATTGCTAAGATTGACTATTTGAAGAAACTTAATATTGATATGATTTGGTTCAATCCTTTTTATGTTTCTCCGCAAAATGATAATGGATATGATATCGCTGATTACTATAAGATAGATGAACGTTTTGGTACTATGGAAGATTTTGAAGAAATGGTAGCCAAGCTAAAAGAAGCTAACATTGGTGTAATGTTGGATATGGTGTTAAATCACTGTTCCACTGAACATGAATGGTTCCAAAAAGCTTTGGCTGGCGATGAAAAGTATCAAAAATATTTCTACCTTCGTCCTGCTAAAGAAGATGGTTCATTACCAACTAACTGGCAATCTAAATTTGGTGGTCCTGCATGGGAAAAATTTGGCGATACAGATTTATACTATCTTCATTTATATGATAAGACTCAAGCTGATTTAGACTGGCACAATCCAGACGTACGTGCTGAAGCAGCTAAAATCGTCAACTTCTGGAAAGAAAAAGGTGTTGCTGGCTTTAGATTTGACGTGCTTAATGTAATTGGAAAAGATGAAGTATTGGTAGATTCTGTAGATCCAGATCATGAAAAACCTCTATATACTGATACTCCAGTTGTTCATAAGTATATCAAAGAACTTAACCGTAATACTTTTGGAACAGATCCTGAAATCGTAACTGTTGGGGAAATGTCATCAACAACTATCCCTAACTCGATTGAATATACAAATCCAGATGAACATGAATTATCTATGGTCTTCACTTTCCATCATTTGAAAGTTGATTACGATAACGGTGAAAAATGGAGCAAGGTTCCATTTAACTTTATGGAATTAAAATCCCTATTATCTACTTGGCAAACAGAAATGGATAAAGGCAATGGCTGGAATGCATTATTCTGGAACAATCATGATCAACCTTGGGCCTTGAATCGTTTTGGTGATCCCGTAAACTACCGTGAAAAGTCAGCTGAAATGCTAGCATCTGCCCTACATTTACTTCGTGGTACTCCTTATATCTACATGGGTGAAGAATTAGGCATGATGGATCCTCATTATAAATCCATTGACGATTATGTTGATGTAGAAGCTTTGAACGGATACCAAATGTTACTTGATAAGGGTGTAGATAAGGATCGTGCTTTTGAAATTGTTGTTTCTAAATCACGTGATAATTCTCGTGTTCCTATGCATTGGGATGATAGTAAATATGCTGGCTTTAGTGAAGCAAAACCTTGGTTAATGCCTACTGATCAAGATGAAATTAATGTAGAAAAAGAATTAACTAGTGGCGAAATCTTTAATCACTATCAAAAATTGATTAAATTAAGAAAAACAGAACCACTTATCTACGCTGGTCATTTCAAAGAATTATTGGCAGATAATAAACAAGTCTTTGCTTATGAACGTTATCTAGATAATTCTCCTGAAAAGTTAGTTGTCTTCAATAACTTCTATGGTACTGAAGTTACAGTTGATTTACCAGCTGAATATCAAGATAAGGACTGCACAACGCTTGTCGATAATTACCAAAATGAGATTCAAAAGACTTCAAAACAAATTACGCTACAACCTTATGAATCTTTAGCAATTAAAATTTAAGCATATAAAAAATAGCATTTATTACGGCATCTCTACCGTGATAAATGCTATTTCTTTACTAAAATTCGTTTATTTTGTGACCAAATTACTAGAATGAAATTAAATCCTAACATCAAAGCTGTGAATAAAAAGACAGCTTGGTAACCAAACAAACTAGATACAAATGATCCTAATAATGGTCCAATTACCCCACCACTAGCTTGGAAAGATTGATTATAACTGAAGATTCTACCAAATGCTGCTGGTGGTACATCAACTGATAAAATTGTCTGTACAGCTGGCAATAAAGCTGCATCCGCAATTCCTATGAAGAAACGTAATACAGCTAGTAGCCATGGCGATGTTACTAAGGACATTGGAATAAATAGTAGTACTTCTACAACTAATCCCGTTATCAATACTTTTTCTGGCCCTATTTCGTCCATCTTGTGTCCTAATTTATTTGCGACTAATAATGTTCCAAAGCCTGGAGCTGCCGCAACAATCCCACTAACTAGAGAAATATTACCTTGTCCATGCATCAATCTTTTAACCAACAAACTAATAATTGGTGAGATTGACATCAAAGAAGCATTGATAATCAAAGTTGTTATAAACATTGAAATTATCAATTTAGTATTTGAAATTTGAGAAAAAATTTCCTTCATAGGATTCATTTCACGCTTAGCTACTGGCTTAAAGTGTTCTTTGGTGTTTACCCAGGTTAAGAAAAACGCAACTAACATCATAAAACCTGTAATAAAAAATGGTACTCGATAGCCAAATGATCCAGCAATTGCACCACCAAAAATAGGTCCTAGTAGATTTCCAGAAACACTAGCAGTCATCATATTTGCCATTGCGGATCCTGTTTTAGCACGTGGCGTTTCCCCAGCAATAAATGCAGTCGCATTATTTATATAACCAGAGAATGCTCCTTGTAAGAAACGAAGGAAAATAATCACCCAAACTCCTTGGGCTAATCCTGTTAGGAAAATCGTAAAAGCCATAACACCTGAAGCACGCATACACATTAATTTACGACCCTTACGATCTGCCAAACTTCCCCAATATGGTGACACAATTGCTTGCGATAAATATGTCATCGAAAAAGCTAAACCAGAATATAAATTTAGTTGCCAAGTCGAAAAATTACCTAAGGTTTCCATGAACAGTGGCATAAATGGCATAGTCATGGAAAATCCTAGTCCAGTAATAAAACAGCCTAACCATAATGATATAAATGTTCTCTTCCAAGTTTTAGGGTATTCATTAACTTTCACCTGCACGTCATCTCCAATGCTACTCTCTTATGTTTTACTCAATATGATTATCATTATAGCACCGATTTCTTAACTATTCTTTAAAAATTTTCACCCATACAAAAAAATGATGAACAACTCGTGTCCATCATTGTACTTACTGTAATTTCTTCAGTTCTTTACTATTTCTTCTAATTCTATTGAAGTCACTTAAGCATAATGTAATTTCAAATGCAGCGATAACCGCAATCATAGTGTCATAACCATGTTGAAGCATTCTGATACATATCAATCCAAATATCATTTGAATTATAATTGTTACTCTTCTATACTTAATATCCTTTTTTAAAATTTCGATCTTTTCCTGATTGTTCATATATGTCATTCCTTTATACAATAAAGCGTCTAACTATCCTATAGTTAATTTTAACATATCTTAACCGATTAAATTATTAAAGTAAATTAAAAAGAACGAGCAGATAAAAAATCCACTCGTTCAATAATTAATTAATTATTCTTCCAATAATTTTTTCCAGCAGTCATGTCGTACTGCAATAATTTGTAGTCTTCCCACAATTGTTTTTGCTTCTTCGATAATGATTTATATTTTACAATTTTTCCATTATTATCTACAAATTCTGTATGTGTATTATAACTATTAACAGTCGACTTTTGCGTATTAAGCGTTGCTACTGGCAGTTTTTCTTGAACTTCCGTTAATAAAGCTTGATAAGCATTTACTTTTGAGTTAGTTTGCTTTGCCATTAATGCAATAAAGTCATTTGGTCCTACATATTCAGTCTTGCTGACTAAATTTCTAGCACCATGTTCTCGTGCATACTTATTTGAATAAATAAAGTAATCCGTTGAATGTAGCTGGATTCCATATTTAGTCATATCTACTCCGCCATAAATTCCTGGAAGATGATCTCCGTAAAACACAAGAGTTACAGGCTTATCTAATTTATCAATTTTACTGATAAAGTCTTTTACAGCTGTGTCTGTATAACTTAGTCCTGTAGAAAAATCTTGGACCGCGTTTCTAGTATAGTCATCAATTCCTTCACCTACTGGCGTATACTTATCTGAATTATTATAGTAATTACGATCATATGGGAAATGATTTTGCATAGTTACTAAGTTTATAAATTCACCATTATTAGCTTGTTTCACCTGATCCAATGCATTCTTATATGCAGTTTCATCTGATAAATATGGACTTCTATCTATCTTCTTCTTGTATTTTATTTTGTATTTGCTCCCTAGATAATAGAATCTATCGAATCCAAAACGTTTATACACTTCTGTCCTACTATAGTAAACGCCTTGGTAAGGATGGATAGCGACTGCTTCTGGGAATGATTGTGCAATATTAGGATTATATTTTCTATGTGTTACCAACTGTGTATAAGGTGTTGGTAATGTAGGTGAAAAGTTGCTCAAATTAAACCCTGTCAATGACATATATTCCATATTGGCTGTTCCACCACCATAACCTGCACTTATCATAGTGCCTGAAGTCGTCTTTTGTTTTAATTGACGAATATATGGGATTGGATCATTACTTAATTGTATTCCTGGAACTCGGTTAGGGTCAGAAAAGCTCTCACTTAAATTAAAAATAACAACTTGATCTTTGAATTTGTTTACTCTATCTTTATTAATATCTGCCGCAACTTTTCTATACTTATCCTTTAATTGTTGCATTCTTTCTTTAGAATATCCACTAGGCTTTTTCATGACCTCAACATCTATGTTATTTAAAAATTGTTGAGTAGGCCCATTCTTTTGTGCACCAGCTAATTGATTATAAAAAGTAGGATCATTACCTATTCCACCAGAAATTATGTGGATTACAGATTTTTCATGATTTAGGAAAGTAACACTACTGAAAATTACTGGAATTATTATTAACCAAGCTACTCGACTATACCATTTTTGCTTAGGCAGCCTATATTTCTTTTCTAAGAAGTAGATTATTGGAATAGTTATAACAATTACTGAAACAACTAAAAGTAATATCCAACCATCTACCATTCCTAATAAGCTTCTCCAAGCTTTAATCATTGATAATTCAGATGGCAAAATAGGTTCATTACGAATGCCTATTTTGATTCGATTAGCTACTACCCATATTATCCACAGTAAACTAGCCACAATTGTTGAAAACCAATACCTATTTGTCAGACTGAAAATAAATTTCAAAAATAGCAAAAATATTATTGCATTTACAAGAACCATTGCCTGTCTTACACCAATTGTATATGTGAAGATGTTATATTTTACGTCAACATTAGGTGCTACAGTCCATTTTGTATTCATCATTAAATATGAAAAGATTGCTAAGAAATACCCCCAAGCAATTGTTGCCAAGTACACTTGATGTGCTTTTAGCCAACTTTTTATTCCATTAGTAATTCTATAAAAGAATTGAGAAAGTTCCTCATCTGCCCTGATGTCATAAAAATTTGAAATCTTTTGTGATATCCCAATTAACTTACAAATTCCTAATATTATAAAGTTAGAAAGGATTACAATTAACATCAGCCATAATATCTCTTTAATATCTTTGGCCAAAATCCATCTAGTTACGCTTTGTGCAGTTTTGCGATTATATTCGATTAACTTATTCAAAAGAGTTTGATTATTACTAATTACTAGTAAAGCCCATGCTGTATAGATTATGAAATCTACATAACCATTTTTTACGTTTACTTTTATCTTAGAAACTAACAGAACAATATAAAAAGCTAACAGAATTAATAACGCTGAAGCTGAATTAGTAAAACGTCCAGCAGTTGACAGATCATTATGTATCGCTTTACTAAATTCAGGCATAAGGGATACTACAATAATATTTGTCAAAAGTAATAAAATTATCCTTGTTACTACTTTTTTTACACTTAGTTTTGACCTGATATAATTTCCATAAAATCCCAAATTAACCAGGATGTATCCAAAAACTGTTCCATTAGCAAATCCAAAAATATCTTTATTGAAAATAGTAGGAGCTATTATTACCAATAGTAAACTTAACTTTATTATATTTTCATACTTCTTAACTCCTTTATTAAATAAAGGTAACGTCAACATTCCTAGTACTATACCTGATAATATCCCATAAGTATTGCGAACAAATGGAAATAACATATTGTATAAGTCTCCTATTGAAAATTCTCTACTAAATAACGTTAATACCAGTAATCCTAATGTACCAACAAAAATAGTATATATCCAATACTTTATAGCACTACTCCAAGATTTATCTTCACTCCCTTGTAGTAAAGACCCTAGTGTTATGGCAAAAATATCAATTCCTATCAAGGTAGATGCATGATATATCTGCATTAAAGATTGTTGTATATTAACCGTTTATTAAAATATCTGGACTAGATTGCCAAAATATTCGATCTAAACATACTAACAAAGAACTGAATATAAGCAACATAGCTAATCCTATATTTTTTCTCTCTTTATTCACTTTTATAACCTTCCTAATCAATCATTTACTAACACATTCTATCAAATTATAACACTTGATTAAATCTCTTTTTAATATAAAAAATGAGGACAACCTTTAGTCATCCTCAAATTTTAATTAACTTTTATTTTTTACACACCATACAACAAATCATGTGCTAATTTAGCTTGTGTAACACCAAAGCGACTTAGATATCCGTATGGATCAACATGGTCTCCCCAGATGTTCTTTGTTACCCAGTAGTGACTCTTGATACCTCTAGTTCCAGCACCACCTGCATCTAATGTCAAAGGTATACCGTACTTGCCAGCCATATCACGAGCTACTCTGACGTATGTTACATAGTCTTGCCAGAATTGCCAAGAATTATATGTTCTACCAAGTTCGATTTGAACTGGAGCATTGTGGTTAGCTACTCTACCAGCACCCCAAGATACTTGTCCAGGTCTACCAACTTGATAAACTTTACCAACATCATGTAAGATAATGTAGTTATTGGCAGCTGTTTCATCATCACCCTTACCTGCTGGCAATGCATATCTATAGTCAATGGAGTAGTTCAAAATTTGTTTACCGTTGCCATCAAAGTTATAACCAACACCGTTAATTACAGCACTACCTGTTTGTAATTGACCATTTTGTTGGTTGTAGTAATACCAGTCATTACCTGACATTAACCATCCTTTGTACATTGCACCATCAAAAGTATTAAATAAATACCAATGTCCATCTATATTTTGTTTACCATATTGCATTTGACCATTTGCTGCATAATATACTGTTTTATTTTGTTCTGGTATATTTACAAAACCTGTTTTCATAGCTCCATTAAATGTATCAAACATATACCAATGTCCATCTATATTTCTTTGACCAAACTGCATTTGACCGCTATCCGTACTGTAATATACTTTACGCCCATCTTTTAGTGTTTGGAAACCTATTAATACATGGTTATTATCACCAAATAAATACCAATTTCCAGCAATATTAGCTTCACCTTGTGAATGCTCTAATACACCTGCTACATTAAATATATATTCAACATTATCAATCTTATACCTCATATTTTTAGCAACAGTGCCTTCATTTGTTACATAAGACAAAGTATGGTTTGCTTTATCAAGAACTAAAATACCCTTTCTCATTGCACCAGTTGTTGAATCAAAGTAATAATTTTTACCATTAATTACTTGATTACCATACAACATTTGACCGTAATTACTTTTAGCTTCACTGTAGTAAACTGTACGCTTCCCACCATCTAAATCGTGGAAACCTATTTGCATTATGCCTTTACTATCAAATAGATACATATGATTATCTATTTTCTTTTCTCCTACAGCCATAGCCCCATCAAAGGTGTCAAAGTAATATGTCTTTCCCTTGATTCCAGTCTTT
>OGFK01001416.1_pt1 | contig 15437 bp, 10 predicted proteins | sample 1570931 | NCBI WGS metagenome assembly OGFK01 (sample SAMEA2581935, study PRJEB24529) | metagenome | biome: Human gut stool | place: China | collected 2011
TTACATTAGATAGTGATTTTTTTGTAGGACTTTTTTCAGAAACTAAGGATGAAGCATTTGGCAAACTTATGGAAGCTTTACTTAATCAGGTTCTTCAAGCTGAATCTACCGAACAACTTGGTGCTAATAACTATGAACGTTCGCAGGAACGTTCTGATTACAGAAACGGAACCCGGACAAGGTCATTAACCACTCGCATCGGAAAGATTGAATTACAAGTTCCTAGACATCGTAATGTCCCATTTAAGACTTCCTTATTCGAGAATTACCAGCGTAATGAGCAAGCTTTAATTACAACCATGATGGAAATGGTAGTGCAGGGTATATCAACCAGAAATGTCAAAAAAGTAACTGAAGAACTCTGTGGAGAGTCTTTCTCTAAATCTACTGTTTCTGAAATTTGTAAGGAACTTGATGTTCCAATTAAACATTTTAAAGAACGTTTACTGCCGGAACATTATCCATTTATTATTGTCGATGCGATATATTTAAAAGTTCGCGAAGATCATCGTGTCAAGTCCAAAGCATTGTTTGTCGCTATTGGGATAAACAATACAGGTCACAAGGAAGTACTCGGTTTTGAAGTATACGATTCTGAGAAAGTAAACACCTGGAAGGACTTCTTTGAAAGTCTTAAAAGTCGTGGCTTACGTGGCGTGGATATTGTGATATCAGATGCACACGCAGGGCTTGTTGAAGCAATAAAGGAATGCTTCTCTGGTTCTTCATGGCAGCGTTGTCAGGCTCATTTTACTAGAAATATCATAGATAAGTGTCCCAAAAAATATAGCACTGGTTTAGCTTCTGAATTGCGAGATATGTTCAATGCAACTACTATTGAAGAAGCCCGTCGACTAAAAGAATCAATATACGATGAATATCAGGACGTTGCAAATGAAGCAATGGTTGTCCTTGATGAAGGGTTTGAAGATAGCATAACAATCATGGCATTACCTTCAAAATATCGTATTGCATTAAGAACCAGCAACATAATAGAGCGTGAAAACAGAGAGATCAGAAGACGAGAAAAGGTCATTCAGATTTTCCCTAATACGGAATCTATTATTCGACTGATTGGTGCAGTTCTTCAGGATGATCATAATGATTGGAGTGTCGGTCACAGAATTTTTGATATGAAAGAGTACTATGACAAACTAAGCTCCATTCAATCAAATCTCCTGAAGATAAAGGCAGCATAGACGGACTAACATAGCTGGAAGATGAATGTACACACAAATTTGGACTTGACTAGCCATCTATTGCTTTGGTGCAAATCGCATTAAAATAGCAAAATCAGTACAAAAAAACCTCTAAATCAAACATTTTTTGTACTGATTTTATTATTTTTCCTATTTTAGCGAAAATAAGCTCTTATAAAAGGCCAAAATCTCCTGTTTTTGTATTTTTTTAGCAAAAAAGGGCGTTTTTAATACAAACAGAACTCCCGGAGGAGTGGCATCACTTTCTATTTCTTTACTGACATCTTTTCTCAATAAGTATTTCCCCTATTGACAAAACAAGGAATCCTTACTATAGTGTTCCTGTAAAGAACCACTAAAAGGAGTACCTATGGAAGAAGCGGCAATCATAGAACAACTTATCCTGTTCGGACTGAGCAGGCAGGAGGCTGCCATTTACCTGTGTCTTCTTCAAAATGAAGAACTGACAGGCTATGAGGTGGCGAAGCTGACGGGGATTTCCAGATCCAATGTCTATAATGGACTGGCATCGTTGGTGGAGCATGGAGCTGCTTATGTGATCGAAGGAACCTCCTCAAAATATCTGGCTGTAGCATTATCCGAGTTCTGCGATAACCGGATCCGGTATCTGCGGAAAGCAAAAGAACGTCTGGTGGCGGATGGCCCCAGGAAAAATTTACCTAGAGAAGGCTATATCACCATCGAAGGCTATGACCACATCTGTGACAAGATCCGGCACATGCTTCTGGGTGCCGAGAAGCGTATTTATTTTTCCGCAACAGGTGAATTCCTGGAGCAATGGTCGGAGGAGATCAGGGAGCTGGTCCGGGCACAGAAAAAAGTGGTGCTGATTTCAGAAGACAACAGAGAACCTTTTCCGGAAGATGCGGAATTAAAGGCCGGGATCATAGAATACCTGGTGCCGGAGCATTTCAGAGAGCCTAAGGAAGAGGAACAGCAGATGGATCAGATCCGTCTCATCATAGATTCCGAGTACATTCTCACCGGTACGGTGACGGGAAAGAGCAGTGATACCTGCCTTTACAGTGGCCAGAAGAATTTTGTCAGAGTCTTCAAGGATGCCATGCGCAACGAGATCGCCCTCATTCGGTTGAAGCAGGGTGAGCAATAATTATGTAGAAAACGCTTTTGCCGGGTGGAAACGGCCGCAGCGTTCTCATAAATAGGATAAAATAGAAAGGGATAGAAAAATGAGTATCAGAGTCGCAATTTTAGGTTATGGTAACTTAGGAAAAGGAATGGAATGTGCAGTAAAGCAGAATGATGACATGGAGCTGGTAGCCGTATTTACCAGAAGAGATCCTGCTACAGTAAAGACTTTAACAGATGTGAAGGTTTATAATGTAGATCAGTTACTGTCCATGCAGGACAAGATCGATGTCCTGGTGCTGTGCGGAGGCTCCGCAACCGATCTGCCCAAACAGACCGCAGAGTATGCAAAATATTTCAACGTGGTAGACAGCTTTGATACCCATGCGAAGATCCCCGAGCATTTCGCACAGGTAGATGCTGCAGCAAAAGAGGGCGGCAAGGTAGCCATGATCTCCGTAGGCTGGGATCCCGGTATGTTTTCGCTGAACAGACTGTATGCCAATGCCATTTTAAGAGACGGCAGCGATTATACCTTCTGGGGTAAGGGTGTCAGCCAGGGACATTCCGATGCCATCCGTCGTATCCACGGTGTCAAGGATGCCAAGCAGTATACCATTCCCGTAGAGTCCGCACTGGAAGCTGTCAGAAACTGTGAGAATCCGGTTCTGACCACCAGACAGAAGCATACCAGAGAGTGCTTTGTGGTAGCGGAAGAGGGCGCAGACAAAGCACAGATCGAAGAGCAGATCAAGACCATGCCCAACTATTTTGCAGATTATGATACTACTGTACATTTCATCACTGAGGAAGAACTGCAGAGAGATCACGCAGGTATCCCTCACGGCGGATTTGTACTGCGTACCGGCAAGACCGGCTTAAACGGTGAGCACAACCATGTGATCGAGTATAGCTTAAAGCTGGATTCCAACCCGGAGTTCACTTCCTGCGTACTGACCGCTTATGCAAGAGCTGCTTACCGCATGAATCAGGAAGGCCAGAAGGGCTGCAAGACCGTATTTGATGTGGCACCTGCTTATCTGAGCACTCTGACTCCGGAAGAGATGAGAAGCGCGTTACTGTAAATAAGATAGATGCAGAGGAGATACTTATGGAAAAAAAGGCATTTGTTACCAAAGAAATGATCGAAAAGATCGCAGAAAAATATCCCACACCGTTTCATATCTATGATGAAAAGGGAATCCGGGAGAATGCGAAGGCGCTGAAGGAAGCTTTTGCGTGGAACAAGGGCTACAAGGAGTTCTTTGCGGTAAAGGCGACTCCCAACCCTTTTCTGATCAACATCTTAAGAGATTACGGCTGTGGATGTGACTGCTCCTCTCTGACAGAGCTGATGCTCAGCAATGCTATGGGGGTAAAGGGAGAGGACATTATGTTCTCCTCCAACGATACCCCGGCCCATGAATTCGAATATGCGGCAAAAATCGGTGCCACCATCAATCTGGATGACATCACCCATATCGATTTTCTGGAGAAGACCATCGGTTATCTGCCCAAGACCCTGAGCTGCCGTTACAATCCCGGCGGATATTTTTCCATCAGCAATAACATCATGGATAATCCGGGCGATGCTAAATACGGTTTCACCACGGAGCAGATGTTTGAGGGATATAAGATCCTGAAGGCAAAGGGTGTGGAGAATTTTGGTATCCATTCTTTTCTGGCCAGTAACACGGTAACGAATGACTATTATCCCACTCTGGCAAGAGAACTGTTCGAACTGGCAGTAAAGCTGAAAGAGGAGACCGGCGCACACATTACCTTCATCAATCTGTCCGGTGGTATCGGTATTCCTTACCGTCCGGATCAGGAACCCAACGACATCAGAGTCATCGGCGAAGGCGTGCGTAAGGTATATGAGGAAGTTCTGGTACCGGCAGGCATGGGTGATGTGGCAATCTACACAGAGCTTGGTCGTTATATGATGGCACCTTACGGACATCTGGTGACCCAGGTCATCCATGAGAAGCATACTCATAAGGAATACATCGGTGTGGATGCCTGTGCCGTGAACCTGATGCGTCCCGCCATGTACGGCGCTTACCATCACATCACTGTACTGGGCAAGGAAAACGAGCCCTGCGACCACAAGTACGATGTGACCGGTTCCCTGTGCGAGAACAACGACAAATTCGCCATCGACCGGATGCTGCCGAAGATCGATATCGGTGACTATATTGCCATCCACGATACCGGTGCACACGGTTTTGCCATGGGTTACAATTACAACGGTAAGCTGAAATCCGCAGAGCTTCTGCTGAAGGAGGACGGCAGCGTGGAACTGATCCGCCGTGCCGAGACACCGAAGGATTATTTTGCAACCTTTGACTGTTTCGATATTTATAATAAGATTAATTTTGACGCATAACACTTACCCATAGGAGGTTGGCGTGACTGCTTGCAGGCAAAGCAGACCTCCTATGAGGGAAGTGAACGAACATGAGCAAGAAGGGCGATAGCCCGGAATGCGAATGGGAGTACCCATAGGAGGTTGGCGTGACTGCTTGCAGGCAAAGCAAACCTCCTATGAGGGAAGTGAACGAACATGAGCAAGAAGCGCGATAGCCCGGAATGCGAATGGGCGATATAGGAGGATACGAAGCAATGAAATATCCGAAACATATACAGCGGGGAGGGACCATTGGATTTGTGGCCCCTTCTTTTGGCTGTCAGATAGAACCTTATTACACTGCCTTTGGCAATGCCCAGAAGAAATTCCGGGAAATGGGCTATCAGTTACAATTAGGCCCCAACTGTTATGCCGGAGAGGGCATCGGTATCAGTAACACCCCCGAAAAATGCGGGCAGGAGCTGACGGATTACTATTGCAGCCCGGAAAATGACTGTCTGATCTCCTGCGGTGGCGGAGAACTGATGTGCGAGACCATGAGCCATGTGGATTTTGAGCGTCTGCAGGCAGCAGAGCCCAAGTGGTATCTGGGATATTCTGACAATACCAACATGACCTATCTGCTGGCAACCATCTGTGATACCGCCTCCGTCTACGGCCCCTGCGCAGCCGCTTTTGGCATGGAGCCCTGGCATGCATCCCTGAGAGATGCCTTCGGAATATTGACCGGAGAGACCAAAGAGGTGCATGGATATGAAAAGTGGGAAAAGGAGTCTCTGAAAAATGAAGAACAGCCTCTGTTGCCCTATAACACCACGGAATCCAGAGTGCTGAAAAAGTATCTTGGCAGACAGACAGCAGAAAAGGAACCGGAGATCCGCTTTTCAGGTCGGTTGCTGGGCGGCTGTATGGATTGTCTGGTGAATCTACTGGGAACCCGGTTTGATAAAACACAGGATTTTCTGGAAAAGTATAAAGAGGACGGAATCATCTGGTTCCTGGAAGCCTGTGACCTGAATGTTTTTGCCATCCGCAGAGCCATGTGGCAGATGGAGGAAGCCGGATGGTTTCAGTATGTCAAAGGTTTTCTCATCGGAAGACCGTTGTGTTTCGGACAGGAGATGATGGGACTGGATCAGTACCAGGCAGTTCTGGCCGTGGCGGGAGAGAAGAATGTTCCCGTGATCATGGATGTGGATCTGGGACATCTGGCACCCATGATGCCGATTGTCACCGGAAGCTGTGCGGAAGTACAGGTACAGGGCAATGATGTCACCCTCCGTTATGACTATCGGTAAAAATGTATAAATTCATAGAAAAAGTGTAGAAATAAGAAAAGGCTCATCCCAAACGGGAGAGCCTTTTCGTGCGTCTATGGAACGCTCTATTCGTCGAAAACGATATTAGCAGCCAAAATTGAAGTAGCCGCAGAATGCATTCAACCACTGAGAACAGTTAATGAATTTGAAACACATACTTTCTTCCTCCTTTTCCTGTTGCCTGGTGTTCGGTTACGTCTGTGTTAGCTAAGCACAAATGAATTGTAACAATTTTGTAACAATTAATCCATAGGAGATGATTGGAAAAAAATTAGAAAAAGCAGGAAATGCGATGTGGTGTTATAAAAATACAAAAAGAAAGCGCAGAACCGATTCGATTCTGCACTAACTGCCGGCAATGGGACTTGAACCCATACGGTGTTGCCACCAACAGATTTTGAGTCTGCCTCGTCTGCCATTCCGACACGCCGGCATTCAAACACTCACAACAGTGATTATCTTATCATAGATTAAAAAAGTTGACAAGAGTTTTTTTCTGGAATCTTGCTACTATTTTTCTAGTCTTTTTACACAAGATGTTGTATAGTAGAAGTGTATGAATATATGGGAACGCAATCTGTAGAACTGTTTTGGAATAGGGTGGAAGCATGAATTGCAAAGAATTTGAAAAGAATATTCCTGATTTCATTGCAGGAAAACTGGATTTTCAGACCTTGCAGGAATTCGGGGAGCATATGCGGGAATGCCCGGGCTGCAAAGAGGAATTGGTGATTCAGTTCCTTGTAACGGAAGGTATGCAGCGTCTGGAAGACGGCGATGCTTTTGACCTGCAGAGAGAACTGGAACTGAGACTTGCGGAAGCAAAGCGCAAGGTAAGATTTCATATGGCTTTTCTGAAGACAGGGGCCGTACTGGAAGTGCTGACGGTGATTCTTCTTATGGGATTTCTGGGATGGATCATCTCTTAGCGACACCTGATAGAATCAAGAGGACAGAATTAAGATAGGATAGACAGAGTATGAGTCAGAAACTGGTATTGATCGACGGACACAGTATATTGAACCGGGCATTCTACGGAGTGCCGGATCTGAGTAATGCAGAGGGACTGCACACAAATGCCATTTATGGTTTTTTGAATATTATGTTTAAAATTCTGGAGGAGGAAAAGCCGGAATATCTGGCAGTGGCTTTTGATGTTCATGCACCGACTTTCCGCCACAAAATGTATGAGGCTTACAAGGGAACGAGAAAGCCTATGCCGGAGGAATTGCGGGAGCAGGTGCCCGTCATGAAGGAAATCCTGAAGGCCATGCATATTACCATTATGGAGCAGGCGGGACTGGAAGCAGATGACATTCTTGGAACGCTGGCCAAAAAAGCAGAGCAGGCCGGATTGGAAGTATCACTGGTCTCCGGTGACAGAGATCTGCTGCAGATTGCCACGGATCATATCAAGATCCGGATTCCGAAGACGAAGCAGGGCAGAACGGAGATCGAGGATTATTATGCCGCAGATGTACTGGCTGCCTATCAGGTGACTCCGTTACAGTTTATCGAACTGAAAGCCCTGATGGGAGATACCGCCGATAATATTCCAGGAGTGCCGAAGGTGGGAGAGAAAACCGCACAGGCACTGATGGTGGAGTACGGTTCTCTGGATAATATTTATGCCCATGTGGAAGAAATCTCGAAAAAAAGTATCCGGGAATCCCTGATCGAGCATAAGGATCTGGCAGATCTGAGCAAGACGCTGGCAACGATCAAGACCGACTGCGAATTGCAGTTGGATTACGAACAGGCCAGAGCAGAGGGGTTCTATACCCCGGAAGCCTATACCTTGTGCAAACGTCTGGAATTCAAAAATCTGTTGGGAAGATTTGAAAAAGATGCCGCCGCCAATGATAGCAAGATCGCAGAAAGCTTCCGACAGATTGAAGATAAAAAAGAATTTTTACAATATCTGAAAAAAGCGCAGAAACAGAAGGAGATCGGCCTGTGGCTGATCACGGAACCAGTGGATGCTACTACGAAAAAAGAAGAATTGCTGGGGGTGGCATTGTCTGTGTCCGATGAGGAGACGGTATTTTATGCCCTGATCCATGAAAAGGAACCGGAAGGGCAGTTAAGTCTGTTTGCGGAAGCGGTGGAATCTGTGGATGACACCGCAGAGATCACGGAAGCTCTACAGGAACTTTCCGCAGGTACGGATACACAGATCGCTACCTTTGATGTGAAGCACCAGTATGACTATCTGGACCGCAGCAGTACAGAACAGTATTTTGACGTATTGATCGCGGCGTATCTGTTGAATCCTCTGAAGAATGATTATGACATGGAGGCCATTGCTTCGGAGCATCTGGGAATTCTGATCCCGGGCAGAGCGGAAGTATTCGGCAAGAGAGATTTCCGGACACTGCTTTCCGAGGACGCCGGGAAAGCCATGGAGTATGCGTGCTACGGAGCCTATGTCTCCCGGAAAGGCAAAAAAGTCCTGAAGGACAAGCTGGAGGCAGCAGGCATGAAATGTCTCATGGAGGAGATGGAGATGCCTCTTTCACTGGTACTGTATGACATGCAGAAAGAAGGTGTGGCTGTAAAGCGGGAGGAACTGAAGGCTTATGGGGATGCACTGGTGGCCCGCATTGAGGAACTGGAACAGTCCATTCACACACAGGCAGGAACAGAGTTCAATATCAATTCCCCCAAGCAGCTGGGCGAGGTACTGTTTGAGACCATGCAGATCCCCGGCGGCAAGAAGACCAAGACCGGATATTCCACAGCTGCGGATGTGCTGGAAAAGCTGTCGGCGGATTACCCTATTGTAAGAGATATCCTGGAATACAGAGGTCTGACCAAGTTAAAGTCCACCTATGCAGATGGACTGGCAGCTTTTATTGAAGAGGACGGCAGGATCCATACGAATTTCAATCAGACCATTACTGCTACGGGGCGTATCAGCTCTACAGAGCCGAATCTGCAGAACATTCCCATGCGTATGGAACTGGGCAGACAGATCCGCAAGGTATTTATCCCCAGAGAAGGCTATGAATTCATGGATGCGGACTATTCCCAGATCGAACTGCGTGTGCTGGCTCATATGTCCGGAGACGAACAGCTGATTGATGCTTACAGACAGGAAGAGGATATTCACCGGATCACGGCATCCAAGGTATTCCATACTCCTTTCGAGAAAGTCACGGATCTGCAGCGCCGGAATGCCAAGGCAGTCAATTTCGGTATCGTCTACGGTATCAGTTCCTTTGGACTGAGTCAGGATCTGAGTATCAGCAAAAAGGAAGCGGCACAGTACATTGAACAGTATTTTGCCACTTACCCGAAGGTGAAGGAATTCATCGACAAACTGGTGGCGGATGCAAAGGAAAAGGGCTATACGGAGACCATGTTTGGCAGAAGACGACCTATCCCGGAACTGTCATCCTCCAATTTCATGCAACGGTCCTTCGGCGAGCGAGTGGCCATGAATGCCCCTATTCAGGGAACGGCGGCGGATATTATCAAGATCGCCATGATCAAGGTATGGAAAGCATTGAAAGAGGAAGGGTTAAAATCCCGTCTGATCCTGCAGGTGCATGACGAACTGTTGGTCGAGACCGCACAGGAGGAAGAGGCAAGAGTCCGTGAGATCCTTACGGAAAATATGAAGTCCGCGGCAGATCTGGCGGTGACGCTGGAAATCGATCTGCACACGGGCAATAACTGGTATGAGGCGAAATAAATGCGTTTTATAGGTATTACCGGCGGTGTGGGTGCCGGGAAAACAGAGATTTTAAAATATATCGGACAGCATTATAAATGTGAGATTTATCTGGCGGATGAGATCGGGCATAAAGTCAAGGAACCGGGAACCGAAGGCTATCATGCGCTGGTAGCGCTGATGGGAGACGGAATCCTTGCGCCGGACGGACAGATCGATAAGCCGGCAATGGCGGCAAAGATTTTTGCAGATCCGACACTGTTGGAACAGGTGAATGCCATCATTCATCCTGCGGTAAAAAAATATCTGGCGGATCGTCTGGCAGAGGCAAAGAATAAGGGCGATGTGGAACTGTTTTTTGTGGAAGCGGCACTTTTGATCGAGAGCGGGTATGAACATATAGTGGATGAAATGTGGTATATCTACGCCAGAGAAGATGTACGCAGAAGAAGACTTTCGGAAAGCCGCGGTTACACACCGGAGAAGATAGAAAAGATCATAGCATCACAGCTTTCGGAGGAAGAATTCCGGCAGCATTGTGATTTTGTCATTGATAACAGTGACAGTCTGGAAGACAGCTACAGACAGATCAGACAGAAACTGGAGGCATATTCATGGAAGGAGTAAAAGAAAAACAGGGACAGCTGGTATTCGGACTGGATATCGGTACGAGAAGCATCGTAGGTACGGTAGGATACTTAAATGGCGGGAAGTTCCATGTGCTGGCACAGCGCTCCAAGGAGCATGAGACCAGAGCCATGCTGGACGGACAGATCCATGACATCGGCAAGGTGGGAGAGACTATTTCCCAGGTAAAGGAACAGCTGGAAGCGGATCTGGGCAGAGAACTTACGGAAGTATGTATCGCAGCTGCAGGCCGTGTGTTGCGTACCGTCACTACCTATGTGGAGCACAGCTTTGAGAGTGACCGGGAGATCACGCAGGAAGATGTGTATTCCTTGTGTACCATGGGCGTGGAGAAGGCTTACGAGGAATTCCAGAACAGCAATACGGATACAGATATGAAATTCTACTGTGTGGGTTATACGGCCATGCGGTATTACATGAATGGCTACCAGATGGGTAATCTGGAGGGACATAAGGCAAAAAACATTGCAGTGGATCTGATCGCCACGTTTCTGCCGGATGATGTAGTGGACGGTCTGTATAAGGCAGTAGAACTGGCGGGCCTGCATGTGGCGAATCTGACACTGGAGCCTATTGCTGCCATTCAGGTAGCAATTCCGGAGAAGTTCCGTATGTTAAATATGGCATTGGTGGACGTGGGTGCAGGCACCAGTGATATTTCCATTACCAAAGAGGGAACCATCACAGCCTATGGCATGATCCCCGTAGCAGGAGACAGCCTGACGGATATTCTGGTACAGCATTGTCTCGTGGAATTCGAGGTGGCCGAGCAGATCAAGAGAAAATGCAGAACCCAGGAGACTATCGAATACGAAGATATCATGGGACTGCCCCAGACCATCAAAGCCAGCGAAGTGCTGGAACTGCTGGATCCGGAGATCGAACGGATGACCCAGCTGGTATCCGATACCATCAAAGAACTGAACGGGGACAAACCGGTCAGTGCCGTGTTCGTGGTAGGCGGCGGTGGAATGGTGCCCGGTTACACGGAGAAGCTGGCAGAGAAGCTGGGCATCGTGAAGGAACGTGTGGCAATCCGGGGACAGGAAGTCATGCAGACCATTACATTTGAACTGGAAAATGCCAGAAAGGATGCCATGATGGTAACACCTATCGGTATCTGTTTAAGCTATTATGTACAGAGCAATAATTTTATTTTCGTGGAATTCAACGGAGAGCGGGTAAAGCTCTATGATAACGGCAAATTATCCGTGACAGATGCCGCCATGCAGATGCAGTTCCCCAATGACCAACTGTTCCCCAGAAAAGGGGAAGCCCTTCTGTTTACTGTCAATGGTAAGACCCGTATGGTGCGGGGCGAACAGGGAGAGGCAGCAGTCATCCGGGTCAACGGAGACGAGGCGGATATGTATACCCAGGTACATAATGGGGACCGCATTGTGGTAACACCTTCCACGGAGGGCGAACCGGCGGTGCTGGAGCTGGGAAAACTCTCTGAACTGGGGGATGCACTGCAGGTCTATGTGAACGGTAAACAGATCAGTCTGCCGAAGACAGCGGAAGTCAACGGTCACAGAGAGAATGAATTCTACCGGATCGGCCAGAACGATGATATTCGGATTCGGAATTCTTATACTGTAAAGGAAATCGCAGAATTTCTGGATGTGTCTCTCGGTGCGGATATCAGGGTCAATGATACAGCGGCGCAGCCGGATACCAGAGTTTATGAGCATTTCACCGTAAGCTGGGATATGAAGAACCCGCTGCCGGAAGGGAGTTATGCAGACCTGCCGGATACGGACACAGAAGAGGATGCCTATAGAGAAGAGCCTGTTTATGGAGAAGGGCCTGTGATGCAGAAGGCAGAGGCTGTGGCAGGAGAAGCGGCGATGACACAGGGGACAGAGACTGCGGCAGAAAACGGGACGGCTTCCGTGACAACGCAGGGGACTTCCGGGAAGCAGGACGAAAAGTACGAAAGCGTGGAACAGACGGCACAGAGCCAAAGCGTGTCACCACAGGGACCGCATCCATTAACAGTGATCGTGAACCATTTCCCCATCACCATGCAGGGTAAGGCTTCCTATGTATTTGTGGATGTGTTTGATTATATTGATTTTGATCTGGGATCCTCTGCATCCGCAGGCAGATCCATTGTGACGAACTTAAATGGACGCCCGGCACAGTTCATGGAACCTTTGAACGAGGGAGATGTGATCGAGATCTACTGGAAAAGCATGCACTAGTATGCATTAATGCCGAAGATGGAAAACGGCAAAGAGTAAGACAGAAGTAAGATAGAAAAGAGATTAAGAAGTTATGAGATTATGTAGTATTGCCAGCGGCAGCAGCGGCAACTGTATTTATGTGGGATCAGAGGCCACGCATCTGCTGGTGGACGTGGGAATCAGCGGCAAAAAGGCGGAGGCCGGGCTGAACAGTCTGGGACTCACCGGAAGAGATCTGGATGGCATCCTGGTGACCCACGAACATATGGATCATGTGGCGGGACTGGGTGTCATGGCGAGAAAATATGAAGTGCCGATCTATGCCACAGCGGGAACCCTGGAAGAAATCCAGAAGATGGGGAATCTGGGCAAGATCGATCCAGCCCTGTTTCGGGAAGTGAAGGAAGATGTGAAACTGACTATCAAGGATCTGACTGTCAATCCCATGAAAATCTCCCATGATGCGGCACAGCCGGTGGGCTATCGTATTGCTTACGGAGATAAAAAGGTAGGAATCTGTACGGATTTAGGAGTCTATAATGATTATACCGTGGAGTGCCTGAAGGGAATGGATGCCTTGCTGCTGGAAGCGAATCATGATGTGAAGATGTTGCAGGTAGGACCTTATCCCTATTATCTCAAACAGAGAATTCTGGGGGACAGAGGACACCTTTCCAATGAAAATTCCGGCAAGCTGCTCTGTCGAATCCTGCATGACAAGCTGCAGGCTATCGTGCTGGGACATCTCAGCAAGGAGAATAATCTTCCGGAGCTGGCCTATGAAGCGGTCCGGATGGAAATCACCATGGGAGAGAACCCCTACCGGGCGGAAGACTTCCGGATGATGGTGGCAGACAGGAGCAATGTATCTCCGGTGATCAATATTGCGTAGCGGATGCGCAGCGCATCAGCCAGCATTATTCGTTGGAGCCGCATCATAGCACGCTTTTGCGTCATTTCATGACTAGCTTTGCTCCATAGTTTGGCGCCCGGTGCCTGAAACATATTCGCTCACAAAATGATGCAAGCATGATTTCTGTGTCTGAATATGTTCATAGGCTGAACTTGAGGTTGCAAATTGTAGTAAATTGTAGTTTAATAGATAAAAATAATAGCATGATTTCATGCAGAAAATGAGGGCGATTATGAAAAGAACAATTATTACGGTAGTTGGTAAGGACACAGTAGGCATTATCGCAAAGGTATGTACCTATCTTGCGGAAAACGGCATCAATATCTTGGATATTTCCCAGACCATCGTACAGGGATATTTTAACATGATGATGATCGTTGACACCAACCAGATGCAGAAAACTTTTGGTGACATGGCAGATGAACTGGCTGTTCTCGGAGAAGAGATTGGTGTAGTGATCAAGTGCCAGAAGGAAGAGATCTTTGACAAGATGCACCGCATCTGATAAGCCCCACGATTTCGAAATAAATAAGACCCGAAGGGGCAGATAGGAGCCGTAATGATCAATTTATATGAAGTAACAGAGACCAACAAAATGATCGAGGAAGAGAACCTGGACGTGCGTACCATCACACTGGGTATCAGCCTGTTAGACTGTATCGATTCCGATCTGGACAGATTAAATGAGAGGATTTATAACAAAATCTACGAAGCAGCCAAGGATCTGGTGAAGACCGGAGAGGAGATATCCAGAGAATTTGGCATCCCCATTGTAAATAAGAGAATTTCCGTAACTCCCATTGCACTGATCGGTGGTGCGGCATGTCATACGATAGAAGACTTTGCAAGTATTGCAAAGACATTGGATAAGGTAGCACATGAGGTTGGTGTGAACTTCCTGGGCGGTTATTCCGCATTGGTCAGCAAGGGAATGACCCCGGCGGACGAACTGCTGATCCGTTCCATTCCTCTGGCGCTGTCTACCACAGAGCGTGTGTGCAGCTCTGTGAACCTGGGCTCCACCAAGACCGGTATCAACATGGATGCCGTAAAGCTGATGGGTGAGATGGTCAGGGAGACTGCAGAGTATACCAAGGAAGATGATTCCCTGGGCTGTGCAAAGCTGGTAGTATTCTGTAATGCACCGGATGATAATCCTTTCATGGCAGGTGCCTTTCATGGTGTGACCGAAGCAGACAAGATCATCAATGTCGGTGTCAGCGGCCCCGGCGTTGTAAAGACCGCACTGGAAAAGGTGCGCGGCGAGAACTTCGAGGTTCTCTGTGAGACTATCAAGAAGACTGCTTTTAAGGTAACCCGTGTAGGTCAGCTGGTAGCACAGGAGGCATCCCGGATGTTAAATGTTCCCTTTGGCATCGTGGATCTGTCTCTGGCACCGACCCCGGCCATCGGCGACAGCGTAGCGGATATCCTGTGTGAGATCGGTCTGGAACATGCCGGAGCTCCCGGAACCACTGCAGCCCTGGCGTTGTTGAATGATCAGGTGAAAAAGGGCGGTGTTATGGCATCTTCCTACGTCGGCGGTTTAAGTGGTGCATTCATTCCTGTCAGTGAAGATCAGGGAATGATCGATGCCGTGAATGCCGGAGCCCTCACCATCGAGAAGCTGGAAGCCATGACTTGTGTCTGCTCCGTAGGTCTGGATATGATCGCCATTCCCGGAGACACCAAGGCAACCACCATTTCCGGTATCATTGCGGATGAAATGGCCATCGGTATGGTGAACCAGAAGACCACCGCAGTCAGAATCATCCCCGTAATCGGAAAAGGCGTGGGAGAGACCGTAGAGTTCGGTGGCCTGTTAGGTTATGCGCCCATCATGCCCGTGAATACCTTCTCCTGTGATGCTTTTGTCAACCGCGGCGGCCGTATCCCCGCACCTATTCATAGCTTTAAGAACTAACTGGAAAGTTAGTTAAATACATTGGCAAAATCAACGAACTCCCGGAGCATGCGATACACATGTCTCGATGTAAGGTCTCCGGATGTGA
>OGFK01001424.1_pt1 | contig 15336 bp, 12 predicted proteins | sample 1570931 | NCBI WGS metagenome assembly OGFK01 (sample SAMEA2581935, study PRJEB24529) | metagenome | biome: Human gut stool | place: China | collected 2011
TCCTCATGCTCAATCAGGCGGCGGGCGACCGGGCTATCCTTGCAAAGCAGCTCAATATCTCCCCACAGCAGATGAAGTATGTGACCCACTCCGAAGCGGGCGAGGGACTTATCTTTTACGGAAATGTGGTGTTGCCATTCATTGACCGTTTCCCGAAAGATACCGAGCTTTACCGTGTAATGACAACCAAACCGGAGGAGGTGGCAGGCGCATGAAACCCTTAACGCATTTCAGTCTGTTTACGGGTATCGGCGGCATTGACCTTGCGGCAGAAGCCGCAGGGTTTACCACCGTATGCCAGTGCGAATGGGCGGACTATCCAACCGCTGTCCTTGAAAAGCACTGGCCGCTTGTGCCGCGCTTCCGGGACATAACGACCGTAACAAAGGAGGCTTTTATTGAAAAGACAGGACAAAAAGAAATCACACTCTTATCCGGCGGCTTCCCATGCCAGCCCTTTTCCTCTGTCGGACCGCGACGGGGATTTGAGGACACCCGTTACCTCTGGCCGGAGATGTGCCGCGTCATTAAAGAACTGCGCCCCCGTTGGGTGCTTGGCGAAAATGTTGCTAACTTCGTCAACATGGGACTGCACAAGACGCTCTTTGACTTGGAAAGTGCGGGATATGCAGTTTGGACATTCGTGCTTCCTGCTTGTGCCGTCGGTGCATGGCATGAGCGCAAACGAACTTTTATCGTCGGGGCTGATGTTTCCCACACCCCTTGCTTCCGACACCGGGACAAAACCCCGTGTATCAAGGGTGACGATCTCTCCAAACGGAGCGTTCCGCAGAATGAACAACAATGGGAATTACTGGGCGGCATCCCTTTCGGAAACAGTCTACCACCTATCCCCGAACGCGGAGGAAAACTTGCGGTTCAATCCCGAATGGGTGGAATGGCTCATGGGGTTCCCGCCGAAATGGACGGACGTTACCTGTGGACAATAGAACCGCTTGACATTCCCCGCTTGGCAGAGGACAAGAAAGACCGTATAAAGCGGCTGAAAACATTGGGGAATGCCGTTGTTCCCCCACAGGTTTATCCTATCTTGCGTTTCATTGCAGACATAGAGCTTGGAAACTGTAAAGACTGTTGCCTGTTCTGACCGAAGAATTTTGACCGATTGGAGGTGAGGAAACAATCGAAACAAGACAATCTCTCTTTGTCCGAGAGCTTTCCCCGGAAGCGGCAACGTCCTTTATCCGGGCATACCACTATTCAAAGGTGCTGCCCCGGCTGAATAAATACTATTTGGGACTTTACCGGGACAAAACACTTTGCGGCGTGGTAACGCTTGGGTGGGGAACGCAACCGTTACAGACCATACGAAAACTCTTTCCCGACCATGACTTACAGACAAGGGATTACTTGGAAATCGGAAAAATGTGCTTTCTCCCGTCCGAGAACGGCAACGGGCATTTTGGCAGTCTTGCCCTGTCTGCACTCATTAAGTGGGTGCGGCAGGAAACGGACTGCCTTTTCCTTTACACCCTTGCGGACGGTATCATGGGAAAATGCGGCTATGTCTATCAAGCCGCAAATTTCCGCTACATGGGGCATTTTCTGACGAGCGTGTACCGGGACGCGGAAACCGGAGAAAAGATACACCCCCGCAGCGCAGGACTTCTCTTGAAAGAAAATGCAGAGCTTGACGGAAAGAAAACGCGGCATTGGCTGACACACGACTTTTGCACCATGAAAGGCATTGAGAAAATCGACGGGCGAATGTTCCGCTATATTTATCCGCTGAACAAAAAGGCAGAGAACATCATGCGGCAGTACCCGCAGTATCAGAGCCTTGCCTATCCCAAAGACCGTGATTTGTTTTTCCGTGTCCGTACCGAGGACAGGCAGTATCAGACCATTGCACCGCCCCGGTTTGACCGGGACGTGTGCCGCTATAACCCGCAGAAATTTGACCGATTGGAGGTGACAGACCATGAAAGACCCCTTGAAGCCCCGTGACAAGGTAACGCAGAAAATGAGCCGTGACGGGCTTATTGAGGTAAACGAAACCAAAGAAAGCATCGAGCGTATCAGCCGCCGAGAACAGGAAGCGGACTACACAAAGCAGCCGGAACAGCCGCAGGATATGACGCAGCAATTCCATAATCAAGCGTCGGAAACCGCACCGCTTCCCCCAACACCGGACATTGCCCCAAAGCATGATACCGCAACGGCAGAGCGTGTCATGGAGCATATCGGCGCGGCACAGACCCGGCAGGCATCCAAAAAGGCAGTACGCAAAGCACAGGAGCAAGCTACCGCAAGCGGGAGAACTTCAAGACTGCAATTTACCGACGAGGAACTTTCCACCCCGGAGCTTGAAAAGTATATCAAGAACTCCGACAAAGCCGCTGAGCGTTTGGACGCGGCAAGGGTGGCAATCCCAAAGGAAAAAGTGCTTGTGCGAAACCGCACCTTTGACGAAGCCACAGGAAAAGGCAAAACCCGATTGCACTTTGAGGAACGGGAAAAGCCCATGCCGGACTTAAAGCACCGAAGAAATCCACTGTCCCGTCCCATGCAGGAAGCGGGCATATTCGTCCACAACAAGATACATGAAGTGGAAAAAGACAACTCCGGCGTGGAGGGCGCACACAAGACCGAGGAAGTGACCGAGGGTGGCGCAAGGTACGGGGCGAGGAAAATCCGGGAGGGCTACCACCGCCACAAGCTGAAACCCTACCGGGCGGCGGCAAAAGCGGAAAAAGCGGCGGCACGGGCAAATGTGGAATTTCAGTATCAAAAGCTCCTGCATGATAACTCGCAAATTGCCGCGTCTAATCCGCTTTCCCGCTACTGGCAGAAACAGCAGATCAAAAAGCAGTATGCAAAGGCGGCACGGACAGGCAGTATCAAGACCGCCGCAGAGAACACCCGCAAGGCAGCAAAGAAAGCTGCGGAAACCACCCAAAAGACCGCTGAATTTGCGGCAAGGCACTGGAAAGGTATCTTGCTTATCATTGCCGCGCTGCTTCTTTTCATCATGGTATCGGCGGGGCTTTCCTCATACGGTGCTATGTTTTCCGGCTTGTTAAACGGCGTGATCGGAACGTCCTACACGTCCGAGGACAGCGACCTTGTGGCAGTCGAAAACAACTATGCGGCTATGGAAGCCGAGCTGCAACAGCGGATTAACAATATCGAGCGTGATTATCCGGGCTATGACGAATACCGTTATGATCTTGATAATATCGGGCATAATCCCCATGCTTTAGCGTCTTATCTGACCGCGCTTTTGCAGAGCTACACTCCGCAGAGCGCACAGGCAGAATTAGACCGCATTTTCAATCTGCAATACAAGCTGACCATAACCGAGGAAGTGGAGATACGCTACCGTACTGAAACAAGTACCGACCCGGAAACCGGGGAAACAACCACCGAGAAAGTCCCGTATGAGTATTACATTCTCAATGTGTCCCTTACCAACCGGGATATTGCCACGATTGCCCCGGAGGTATTAAACGAAGAACAGCTTGCCATGTTCCGGGTGTACTTGGAAACAAGCGGCAATAAGCCCCTGCTTTTTGGCGGCGGTTCTTCTGATACGTCCGCGTCGGAGGATTTAAGCGGCGTACAGTTTGTAAACGGCACACGTCCCGGCAATACCGAGATTGTAGATATAGCAAAGCGACAAGTCGGCAATGTGGGCGGGCGACCCTATTGGAGCTGGTACGGCTTTAACAGCCGCGTGGAATGGTGCGCCTGCTTTGTGTCGTGGTGCTATGGTCAAATGGGCTTATCCGAGCCGCGTTTTGCCGCTTGTCAATCACAGGGTATTCCGTGGTTTACCTCACGCGGGCAATGGGGAGCGCGGGGCTATGAAAATATCGCTCCCGGTGACGCTATCTTTTTCGATTGGGATTTAGACGGAAGTGCAGACCATGTAGGAATTGTGATCGGCACGGACGGAAGCCGTGTCTACACCGTGGAGGGCAATTCCGGCAATGCCTGTAAAATCAAAAGCTACCCCTTAGACTATGCCTGTATCAAAGGGTACGGGCTGATGAACTGGAACTGACCGAATTTTGAAAGGAGAAATGAACTTATGGCAAACAACAGACTTGACCGTATCAATGCGGAGATTGAAAAGACCCGCGAACGCATTACCGAGCAGCAGAACCGTTTGAAAGACCTGCTTGCACAGAAAACCGAGCTTGAAAACCTGCAGATCGTACAGCTTGTGCGTGCGATGCGTCTGACCCCTGCGGAGCTGACCGCCATGCTTTCCGGCGGCGGTATTCCCGGCATGAACGCTGTACCCGCTGAAACCTACGAACAGGAGGACACCGCCCATGAAGAATAAACGACTGTTCCGCCGCTTTCTTGTACTCTTTGCCGCCCTTGTCTGCGTGGGCGGCTTTTCCATGACCACCTACGCACAGGGGAATGACATTCCCACCGACGACAGCAGCGTTATCACGAAAACCGAGCCGCAGCCCCTTACCCCGGAGGGCAACATGAACCTTGTGGACAACACTTCCGGCGAAGCGTCCGAGGATAAGCAGTTTATCGTGGTGCAGAGTAAAGGCGGCAACTATTTTTACATCATTATTGACCATGCCGCCGAGGGCGAAAACACCGTCCATTTCCTTAATCAAGTGGACGAAGCCGACCTGATGGCGATTATCGGAGAAGAAGAAACGACTACTCCCGCAGTCTGTACCTGTACCGATAAATGCGTGACCGGGGCAATCAATACCGCCTGCCCGGTATGCTCTGTCAATATGGCTGCCTGTACGGGTGTGACAGCAACGACCGAGCCGGAGCAGCCCGAAGAGCCGCAGGAAGAAGATAACGGCATGGGCGGCTTAGTTGTGTTCCTTATTGTGGCACTTCTTGGCGGTGGCGGCGCACTCTACTACTTTAAGATTTTCAAGCCGAAACAAGACGTGAAAGGCGGCACCGACCTTGACGATTTTGATTTTGACGAATACGACGAGGACGAGCAGGAAGAAACCGACGACACAGGCGACGGGGAAACGGAGGACGAGGAAATATGACCTTTTTTACCGACAGTCCTTTTGAAAAAATGATGACACAAAGACCTACCGGGCGGCGTGAACCTACGCCGCCCGTTCCTGTTTCTCCGGCTTGTGTGTCCTGTCCCTATCGGGGGCAAGCCCCTTGTGTGGGCTACTGTTTGAAACAGCTACGGGAGAAAAACGACATCACACCGAAACAATGAAAAGAGCTGTGGAGACATTTGTATTTATGGTACAATATTTTTATCATATAGTAAAGGAAGGATGAGAAATTGGAAAATAAAATAACGGATGTTTTAATAGCAACTGCAAAAGGAGCTGCATCATTATTCCCCGGAGGTGGTTTTTTAGCAGAGTATATCAGTTTAGCTCAAGGATATGTAGCTGATAAACGAATGAATGAGTGGAAGTTAAAAGTAGAGGAGGTATTAGAAAAAATACCACGTTCAATAGATGAATTGGCGCAGGATGAAGCCTTCTATTCTTGTGTTCAAGTTGCCACTATGGGGGCAATGAGAGCATATCAGAAAGAAAAGCAAGAACTTTTTGCTAATGCACTTTATTCATCTGCAAATAATGTGGATATATCAACAGATAAGAAACTTTTTTACTTATCATTGCTTGATAACTATACTCTAAGCCATATAATGTTACTAAAATATTTCGCGCAAAACAATTATAACGAGAATAACAATGGTATTAGACAAAACGGCATGGTATCAATTCGAGAAATTGGTGGAACAGAATATCCTATAAAAGGAATCGTTGAGAAACTCCCTTGCTTTGAGGATGATATAATGTTTGTAAAACATATTACTGAACAACTTTGTTCGGACAGTTTAATAAGTATAGTGGATTTTAATATGCCTGTTTCAAAAGAACGTGCAAGAGCAAAGAGAACCACAAAATACGGAGATGAGTTTTTAGAATTTATTCAAAAATATCAATAAATCATTCACTCACAGAGTAGTCGAAATGGCTACTCTTTTCTTTTGCCCAAAAGGAGGAAAATTCATTTGATTTTAGTCATTGCAGAAAAGCCGAGCGTGGCACAGAGTATCGCCGCCGTACTTGGCGTAAAAGAGAAAAAAGACGGATATATCGAGGGTGGCGGCTACCTCATTTCATGGTGTGTCGGGCATTTGGTACAGCTTGCGGAAGATGCCGCCTATGGGGAACAGTATCGAAAATGGAGCTATGACAGCTTACCTATTCTGCCCCAAAACTGGCAGTACACCGTAGCCGCAGACAAAGGAAAACAATTCAAAATCCTAAAAGAGCTTATGCACCGCGCCGACGTTTCGGAAGTCGTGAACGCCTGCGACGCGGGACGCGAGGGAGAATTGATTTTCCGTTTTGTCTATGAAGTTGCCGGGTGTAAAAAGCCCATGCGCCGCCTGTGGATTTCCTCAATGGAGGACGTAGCTATCCGCAGCGGCTTTGATAACCTCAAAGACGGGCGGGATTATGACGCGCTCTTTGCGTCTGCGTTCTGCCGTGCAAAGGCAGACTGGATTATCGGTATCAATGCAACACGCCTGTTTTCCTGTCTGTATAACCGTACCTTGAACGTGGGGCGTGTCCAGACCCCAACCTTGAAAATGCTTGCCGACCGGGACGCGGCGATCACCACATTCAAGAAAGAAAAATACTACCATGTGCGCCTTGCACTTCCCGGCACGGAAGCGGTAAGTGAAAAACTCTCCGACCCTGCTGCAGCGGAAAATCTGAAAGCTGCCTGCAATACGGCACAGGCAATTTGTAAATCCGTGACCCGCGAGAAAAAGACGGTATCGCCGCCGAAGCTCTTTGACCTTACGGGCTTACAGCGGGAAGCCAATCGTATTTTCGGTTACACGGCAAAACAGACCCTTGACCTTGCACAGAGCCTTTATGAAAAGCGGCTTTTGACCTATCCGAGAACGGACAGCAGCTATCTGACCGACGACATGGGCGGCACCGCCACGCAGATCAGCGGACTGCTTTGTAAAAAGCTGCCCTTTATGCAGGACGTGACCTTTTCCCCGGACGTGTCCCGCACCCTTAATAGCAAAAAGGTATCAGACCACCACGCCATTATTCCGACACAGGAGTTTGCAAAGACAGACCTTGCCACACTTCCCGAAAGTGAGCGAAATATCCTTATACTTGCCGGAGCGCGTCTATTGTTCGCTGCCGCCGAGCCGCACATTTATGAAGCGGTAACGGCGGTATTTTCCTGTTCTGATACCGACTTTACGGCAAAGGGAAAGACGGTGCTTTGTGCCGGGTGGAAAGACTTGGAACGCCGCTACCGTCTGACGCTGAAAACAAAATCCGACCATGAGGACAGCGACAATCTTTCCAACGTGCCGGACTTTACCGAGGGGCAGACCTTTTCCAATATTTCCGCAACAGTAACCGCCCATGACACACAGCCCCCGAAGCCCCTTACGGAAGCGTCGCTGCTCGCTGCTATGGAACACGCAGGAAGCGAGGACACCACCGAGGACGCGGAACGAAAAGGATTAGGTACTCCTGCCACCCGTGCCGCTGTCATTGAAAAATTGGTGAAATCCGGATTTGCAGAACGCAGAGGGAAACAGCTTGTACCAACAAAGAACGGTATCAATCTTGTGTGCGTCCTGCCGGACAGTCTGACTTCCCCGAAGCTGACCGCAGAATGGGAAAATACGCTGACGCTCATTGCAAAAGGAAAATCCGACCCGGAGGACTTCATGCAGGGCATTGAAGAAATGGCAAGGAAGCTTGTGAAAGCCTATCCTATCCTTTCCGACGGGGACAGGGAGCGTTTCAAAGAGGAAAAGCCTGTGATCGGCAACTGTCCCCGCTGCGGTTCTTCTGTCTATGAGGGCAGGAAGAATTACTACTGTGAAAACAGGGATTGTACCTTTGCCATGTGGAAGAATGACCGCTTTTTCGAGGAACGAAAGACCGCCTTTACACCGAAACTTGCCGCCGCACTCCTAAAATCCGGCAAGGCAAATATCAAGAGGCTTTACTCCCCTAAAACGGGTAAAACCTATGACGGAACGGTAGTTTTAGCCGACACGGGTGGGAAATATGTCAACTATCGCATTGAGATAACGAAGAAGAAATAACTTGAATAGCAAGCATAGGAAGTGTGTACCCACTTCCGTAAAATCCCCCTTTTCCCCTTTTGGGAACTGTGGGGATTTTTGCTTATTGGGATAATCCCAAACCCTTATTCACACCACCACGAAAGGAGGTTTACCGCATGGCAAGTTTACGGGACACCGTAAAACAGTATCAGGAAGAACTAAGGGACGGTATCGCTTGGATTGCCTTTTGGCGCGAGGGGCGTTCATGGAACGGCGATTATTTCTACTTGGAAGCAAACGACGCTCTTACCGCAGAAGATAAAAGCCACCTTGAAGAAATCCGGCAAAAAGACCCCGCCGCCGTCATGCTCAACAGCTACTATTGCGGCTATCTAGGCGAGGACATGACCGTGGACGAACTGACCGCCGGGGTGCGCCGCCACTATGAAAACGGATATAACAGCGTTGCGGATTTTATCGAAGCACACGACGACACGTTACCACCGGAAGTATTGGAGGAAGCACGGCAAGCCGCCCATGCCGCAGGACTTCCATTCCATGAGAAACCCTATGACGGAGAAGATATTGACCCGTATGTATATGACGGACACATGAGCATAGAGGACTACGACCTTATGCACAAAATGATTGCACAGGAAAGGAGCGAAAACAGATTGAATTATTCCAGTTTTGAAAACGACCGCTTAGAAGTTGCTGACCGCTTAAAAATCGAACGCAGCATTTATTTTGAAAGCGGCAAAGCCGACATTTCCGCATTGACTGCCTTACCGCTTGCGGAGCTTATCCGACAGCGGGAAGAAAGTGCAGCAGCAGAACAGGCGATTTTTGAAACCTTGAAACAGCAGGCGGCAGCTTGGGAAGCACAGGCGGGAAATACGCTGACCTTTGACAAAGCCATTGAATATGCAAGGACACCTGCTGTCACGCATACCGAAAATCAATGGCAGGCAGACGAAAACAACAACCACACGATCAGCAACAACGTCTATCAAATGCGCTACCACATTTACGAGAATACCCGCTATGACCGGGCACAGGGAAAATCTATCCCGTATTCCTATACGCTGACATGGAGCGTTCATACCAACAGCCCGGACAGGTACGGACAGGCAAAAATCGCCGGACAGGACAGAAAGGTTTTTGCGGACAAGGCGGCTATGGAAAAATATCTGAATGGGCGTATCAAAGCCTATCAGCATTTGTTTACGGAAATCTCCCCGACGATACCGCAGGAATACGCAGACCATTTCAAGGTAAACGGGCAGCTCTTACCGGGCTACACCGTGGAGGGCGAGGAACAACAGACGAAACAGGAACAGACTGCGCCGGAGAAAATCGAACCGGATGCGGCAATCTCCCCACAGGCAGAAGCGTTGACCGCAGAGCCGACACAGCCCCGCCCGGTAATCCCTATCGTGCTGACAAGTGAGAAACCCACAGAAAAGCTCAAAGAGATCACCGACCGCTTGGAACAGGGTATCAAGGAACTGTTTGACAGCGAACGCTACAAGGAATACTTGCGCGTTATGTCAAAATTCCATAATTACAGTTTTAACAATACGCTGCTGATTGCCATGCAAAAGCCAGACGCTTCTCTGGTTGCAGGCTTTAACGCTTGGAAAAACAACTTTAAGCGAAACGTAATGAAAGGCGAAAAGGGTATCAAAATCCTTGCCCCGTCCCCGTTCAAAATCAAGCAGGAAATGGAGAAAATCGACCCGGCAACGCAAAAGCCCGTAATCGGTGCAGACGGAAAGCCGGTAACGGAGGAAAAGGAAATCACGATACCTGCCTTTAAGGTGGTATCTGTCTTTGACGTGTCGCAGACCGAGGGAAAGGAAATCCCCAACCTTGCCGTGGATATGCTGACCGGGGACGTGGAGCGTTTCAAGGACGTTTTCGCAGCCCTTGAAAAGACTTCTCCTGTTCCTATCGGTTTTGAAAAAATAGAGGGCGGCGCACACGGCTACTACCACTTGGAGGAAAAGCGGATTGCCATTGACGAGGGAATGAGCGAGCTTCAGACCTTGAAAACCGCTATCCATGAAATCGCCCATGCAAAGCTGCACGACATTGACTTAAACGCCTCTGTCACGGAGCAGACCGACAGACCCGACCGCCGCACCCGTGAGGTACAGGCTGAAAGCGTTGCGTATGCCGTCTGCCAACACTATGGACTTGATACGTCCGATTATTCCTTTGGTTATGTTGCCGGGTGGAGCAGTGGACGGGAGCTTGACGAGCTGAAAAGCTCTCTTGAAACAATCCGAAGTGCCGCAGCGGAGATCATCAACAGCATTGACGGGTATTTGAAAGACCTGCAACAGGAACAGGAAACCGAACAGACCGCAACCCTGCCCGACCCGACTATTCAAATCACCGATATGCAGGAATACGGCTATACATGGGACGGTATGCTGCCCTTGCAGCAGGAAGCCGCAGAACGGCTATTCCATGAGGATTTAGAAATCTTTTGCATTTATGAGGACGGAACAGAGGGCGCAGTTACAAGCCTTTCCGAACTAAGGGAACACGCAGAAAACGGCGGCTTGTTCGGTGTGGAAAAAGCCGCATGGAAAGCCTTTTATGAGCGTACTAACGGCAAAGCACAGGAAGAAACAAAAGCCGCACCGGAGCTGCCGCAGGAGAAAGACACCTTTTCCATTTATCAACTAAAGCGTGATGATAAAACGGTGGACTTGCGTTTTGAGCCTTACGACCGACTGACCGCAGCCGGGCATACGGTGGATATGGCAAACTATGACCGTATCTATACCGCTGACCTTGCGCCGGGAACTTCCCTTGAAGATATTTATACCCGTTTCAACGTAGACCACCCGAAAGATTTTAAGGGACACAGCCTTTCCGTTTCCGACGTGGTGGTGCTTCATCAGAACGGGCAGGACACCGCACACTATGTTGACAGTATCGGCTACAAGGAAGTGCCAGAGTTTTGGAAACAGCCGGAAAATCCCCTAAAGCACGTCGAGGACACTATTGAGCAGAACGACAACAATTTTGACGGTATCATCAACAACACCCCGACCTTGGACGAACTGGAGGAAAAAGCAAAATCTGGGAAGCAGATCTCTTTGACAGACCTTGCGGACGCAATCAAGACTGACAAGCAGCGCGGCAAGGGCAAGGAAGAAAAGCCCTCTATCCGGGCGCAGCTCAAAGCGGAGAAACAACGGACTGCACAGAAAAAGACACGGGCAAAATCACAGGATTTGGAAAGGAGCTGACCGCATGGGGAAATTAAGTAAATTTGAAAACGTGGACGTGTTATCGTCCCTTGAAGCAATCATGCGGACAAACACAGGCTTTTTCCAAAATGATTTTGATATTGACAAGCGGATTATCACAAAGGCGGCGGGGCAACCTGCCGCCGAGGATAAAACGCTGCTATGGCTGTCCCGACCGTCCGGGACACATTGCTTTCGGGAGCGTGACGTTTTCCTAAAGAACACCGCAGCACACAATACATGGCGTTTCCACAAGGAGCAGAGCCATGACCGTATTCTTGCCTATGCCGTGGAACTGACCGGGATTGAGGACGGAAAAATCAAGGGCAATCTATATGAGCTTGACTACACAAAACATTATGAGCGTGTCAAGGAACAGGCTTTAGCCGCTGACACCCACGCGCTGATCTATGAGAACGGAAGCCGGGAGCAGCCCGCGAATTATGTCATTCACGGAACGCCCGACCCGCAGCTTGGAAAGTTTGAACGGTTTGAAGCAAAGCCCAACGACCCGGAAGCCCTGCGTGATCTGCTACAACAGGAAAAACGAAGCCGCAGCACGCTGACACCGGGCAATTTTGCGGAGCATATCGCCGCATTGCATGACGGACGTATCGAAGCCGAAGCAAGGCGCATTGTAGAGCGTATGAAACAGCTTGAAACACCCAACAGCCCCAACAAAACGCATTTCATGGTAGAGCTTTCCTCAGCTTTCATGCAGCTTGCGTCAAGCAGGGACACAGAACGGCTTGCCGCCATGCTGCCTTATCAAAGCCTTGTCTTATCTTCTCTGAAAGACCGTCACGGCGTATATGCACAGATAAACAAGGACGAAAACCGAGACAGAGAAATTAAAAAGCCGCGCCAGTCTATCCGGGCGCAGCTCAAAGCAGACAAAGCAAAGACCGCCCCGAAGAAGGCGGCGAAAACAAAAAATCACGAATTGGAGGTATAAGCATGAACAGATTTACCGTAGAAGAAACAAACCTTTTGAGTATTTACGCAGAGGACAGCAAGCGGGCATTGCTTGAAAATATCAATGCCGCGCTTCCTTTTGTGGACGCGGATATGCGGGAGCTTGCAGAGCGTACCATGCAGAAAGTGGACGCGCTGACCGAAACGGAATATGCCGAGCTTGCCGTTTATGCCGCTGATGAAGTATGAACGGGATTAAGCGGCTTTCGCCGCAGCAAAGCCGGAGGGTCAATGCCCTTGTGAAAAAATCCTGCTGCAACTGCGACAATGGGAACTGCATTTTGCTTGATGACGGGGACGAGTGCGTATGTCCGCAGCTCATTTCCTATTCGTTACTCTGCAAATGGTTCAAAACTGCCGTACTTCCCAATGATACGCTGCTGTATGCAGAACTTTTCCATGCCGAAGATAAAAAGCGTTGTACTGTATGCGGGACTTCCTTTGCGTCAAAGTCAAACAGCGTCAAATACTGCCCGGACTGCCGCAAGCGTATCACACGGCAACAAGCCGCCGAACGCATGAGAAAAAGACGCACCCGTGTTACGGAGTAGGCACGAAAAAAGGCTTGATTTGCAAGGCTTTCCGGGAGCATTTCTCATAGTGGCAAAGGATTTATCCATAACCTAAGAAAAACGGCGTTCTACTGCGTAACACAATCATAACTGCACCTACGAAAAGACGGGGCGCGGTGGCTATCATTAGCCGCCGCGTCCCGTCTTTTTATAGTATACCACGAGATTGATAATCCGAAACATCATTTATAATATTAGACACTATTTTTTGACGTATAAAATGGAAATCACAAGTTGGATTAGACTGCTTTTCAATATTGATTTGTGCAATATATTTTTTTAGTGCAGCTCTCATGTATTCTCTAAGCTTTTTCCTATTAGTAGCTGTAATAGCATCATTTGTTGATTCGTGTGTATCATCAGAACGATATTCGTAATAAGTTACCATATCATCATGAATACTTTTCACTTCCAAATCATTTTTACCAATCCATGCAGCTAAACGATTCGCAAGTTTGACTTTTTTTGCTGCATTGTCATGACTATTATAATTTAAAAATAAGGTTTCACCAACAGTAATCAATTCCTTAAATGCAAGTTCATTTCTAAATTCTTTACAACCTACTTCAAATTTGTCAATTACATTTTTCAAAATATCTAAACAATACACATTATTTGCAATTATTTGATTCAATTCTGCTGCTTCACTATCCGTTAATTCGTAAAAATTATCGAACACTTCACCTTTATCCGCGTGCTGACATTCTGAATTTAAATGTAGTCCGTTTACACGATAGCGTCCATCAAACCGATAAAACACGTTAGATATTTCAATGTTTCCCTCTTTGAATAAGCGCATAATAGACAAAAGTTCTCTAATGTATTTTTCTTGAAGCTTTTTCCACTCGTCCATTGTCGCACTAAAAAGATTGAGTGAGTGCATTTCATTAAGTGTAAAAGCCATAATTGAACAAGGAACATTATCGTTTTTAGTTAGACAAATAAAATGCGCTTGATTTTCAGAACTTGGAGGAAGCTGACAAAAACAGTAATCCCCTAATAATTGTCCACTTGCATTTACATACTTATCTTTGAAAGGACTATCAAAAATATTTATTTTCTCAAACTTAAAACCATTATTCAAATGAATATTTAATAGACTATCTGTTCCTCCTAAAACAATAGCAAAAAGTGTTGCAGAAGTCTGTATTGTAGGAATTTCATTAGACATAGTTAATCTCCTAAATCATTTTTTGTTATTATAACATGGTTTCTTATAATTCTCTATTAGATTCCCTTGAATTTGAACACATTGTTTCTTGTAAAATGCTGTCAATGTTGCGCTTGATAACATCATATTCCTTGACTTGCTTTTTCAGCTTCCCATAGTCCGTATACAGAGTTTCTTTCTGTAGTTGGAGCTGTTCATATTCTGCTTGCAGCGAAGTAAGGTTCGGGAGCTTCTTTATGCCTGCTACTTGTAGTGCCTTTGCCACCGCTTCATGTAGTATAATCGCCTGTTCATGGTCTGCCCGGTAGCTGCCTTTATTCCTTGCCTTGCGGTATGCGTCATAAACAGGTTTTGTCTTTTGATAGGTTTTGACATTCTTAATCAGCACCGCCATATCCGCAAGCCGTTTTTCAACCGCCTTTATGCTGTCTGCCGTCTGCTCATTCGCCGCCGTGATTTCTGCGATTTTAGCGGTCAAGTCTGCATACTGTTCAATCTTATGTTCTGTCAAGAAATTCAGCGTCTTTGCCGCCTGTTTCAGATTATGGATTTTCGCCCATTGCTCATAGCCCCGACTTTCCTGTGCCTTGATACTGTTCTGAATATCAATCAGCAGGCTGATACCATTTCTCTGTTGTTTTGGAGCTTTGGCAGTACGGGTGCGTGTCCCCTTGATACGTTCCCGCAAGGCTTCCTCTGTATAATCTGCACCGAGGATTTTCAGTCTTGTATACCGTGCCTGTCCCGGAGCACGACACGACACATATTTTCCCGGTTTTATCTCATAGCCCATAGCCTGCAATCTTGATAGCAATTCCTCAAAATCAGACACTTGGGGAATGAGTGCGTCCACGGCGATTTTCAACTTGCCTTTCCAACTTGTCCCGGTCTTTTCCGCTTGGTATTCCGCATAGCTTTTTCCTTTGCTGCCTTTGCCCGGAACAACGACGGACAATCCATTTTCCCGACACAGCCTGTCGCTGATGTTTCGTATGCCGTAATAACTGCGCTTATTGGAATTGTACTTGTGGTGATCTACAAAGTTTACCGCACAGAAAATAATATGATTATGGACGTGTCCCTTGTCTATGTGCGTTGTCAAAACATACTCATGCTGTCCCTTAGTTACCGCGTCGGCAAGCTGCCGCCCGATTTCATGGGCTTTCTCATAGTCCACTTCTCCCGGCTCAAAGGACTGTATCAAATGGTGGGCTAAGTTATTCCCCTTATCCAACGCCTGCGCTATGGTAAATTCAAATTCAATGTCTGCCGTTTCATAGCTGCACCCGAACGAGGACA
>OGFK01001433.1_pt1 | contig 15282 bp, 10 predicted proteins | sample 1570931 | NCBI WGS metagenome assembly OGFK01 (sample SAMEA2581935, study PRJEB24529) | metagenome | biome: Human gut stool | place: China | collected 2011
AGGCCACGCCGGTGCCGCGGTCGTTGTGGGGGTGGGTGGAGATGATGACGCTGTCACGGTACTTCAGGTGCTTGTCGCAGTACTCGATCTGGTTGGCATACACATGGGGCATGCTCATTTCCACGGTCACCGGCAGGTTGATGATCATCGGGCGGTCCGGGGTGGGCTGCATAATGTCCAGCACGGCGTTGCACACATCCACGGCGTAGTCCACTTCGGTGCCGGTGAAGCTCTCCGGGCTGTACTCGAACAGGAAGTTGCCCTCATACTCCTCGCTGAGCTGCTTGACCAGCTTGGCACCGTCGGTGGCGATCTTCTTGATCTCTTCCTTGCTCTTGTGGAACACCTGCTCGCGCTGGGCTACCGAGGTGGAGTTGTAGAAGTGGATCACCGCACGGGGTGCACCCTTGACGGCCTCGAAGGTGCGGCGGATGATGTGATCGCGGCACTGGGTCAGCACCTGCACAGTGACGTCCTCCGGGATCATGTTCTTTTCGATCAGGGTGCGCAGGAACTCGTACTCGGTCTCGCTGGCAGCAGGGAAGCCCACCTCGATCTCCTTGAAGCCGATCTTCACCAGCATCTGGAAGAACTCCAGCTTTTCTGCAAGGCTCATGGGCACGATCAGCGCCTGATTGCCATCGCGCAGGTCCACACTGCACCAGGCGGGAGCCTTTTCAATGTGATCCTTCTTGACCCAGCTGTCATAGCCGGCGGGTACCGGGTAGTAACCCGGAGCGTACTTGGTAGCGTCCATCATCGTTTTGTCCTCCTGATAACTTACACTTTTTCTGCTGCCAGAACCGGCAGATATACGAAAAGGCTCCCGTCTTTCAAGGCGAAAACCTTGAGAGACGAGAGCCTGTAAGTTTTATCACAGGGCACCCGTGGTACCACTCTCTTTGCTGCACCTTTTGTGGATACAGCCACTTTGCACGATCGGCCCTTTGCGGCGAATCGCTGCCCTTGTAACGGTGGGCGTCCGTCAGAACCTACTGCATCGTTCGGCTCTGCCGCTCAGGGGCCAGTAACCGAGACCCTCTGCACCCGCCTTGCACCACCCGGCGGCTCTCTGCACGCAGAAGAAAATCGTTTTATCCCCGTCAACGCATTTGTGCTTTTTTCAAAGTGAGATAAGTTTAGCATGGTTTCCAGAACCTGTCAAGAAGATTGGCTCATCGGCAGGATGAAACAAATTCACAAATCCATGGTCAGAATTTGCCGGAATTTACGAAGTACGTTTGTTAAAAAACTGCTAAGTTTTTGGAAACAAGCCCTCAAACCGCTGTCAAGTCGGATTTTGCTGTGCTATACTGCGTACAGTGACCCCAAGAAGATACAAAGGAGGAGACGCTTATGAAGGAAGTCAAACCTTCCAAAAAGCCCTTGGCCATCTACTACGCCATCGTGCTGCTGGTGCTGCTGGTGCTCAACCTTGTTTTTGTGCCCTGGCTCACCGAACGTCAGGTCAAAGAGGTGGACTACGGCACCTTTATGTCCATGACCGCAGAAAAACAGATCGGCCGGGTGGATATCGAGTCCAACCAGATCATTTTTACCGATAAGGATGAGAAGCAGGTGTACAAGACCGGCCTGATGAACGACCCGGGCCTGACCCAGCGTCTCTACGATGCCGGGGCCCAGTTCTCCAGCGAGATCGTGGAGCAGGGCTCTCCGGTGCTGAGCTTTTTGATCTGGTTTGCCCTGCCCATCCTGCTGTTCAGCTTCATCGGCAACCAGATGAACAAAAAGCTCATGGAAAAGGCAGGCGGCGGCCCCGGTGCCATGATGTTTGGCGGCGCAGGCAAGTCCAACGCCAAGGTCTATGTGCAGTCCACCCACGGCATCCGCTTTGCAGATGTGGCCGGAGAGGACGAGGCCAAGGAGAACCTGCAGGAGATCGTCAACTACCTCCATGACCCCAAGCAGTACGAGGAGATCGGTGCCTCCATGCCCAAGGGCATCCTGCTGGTGGGCCCTCCGGGCACCGGCAAGACCATGCTGGCCAAGGCTGTGGCAGGTGAGTCCAACGTGCCCTTCTTTTCCATCTCCGGCTCCGAGTTTGTAGAGATGTTCGTGGGCATGGGTGCCTCCAAGGTCCGGGACCTGTTCAAGCAGGCCAAGGAAAAGGCCCCCTGCATCGTGTTCATCGACGAGATCGACGCCATTGGCCAGAAGCGCAACAGCGGCAATCTGGGGGGTAACGACGAGCGTGAGCAGACCCTGAACCAGCTGCTGACGGAGATGGACGGCTTTGAGGGCAACACTGGGGTCATCATCCTGGCAGCCACCAACCGCCCGGATTCCCTGGACCCGGCTCTGACCCGCCCCGGCCGCTTTGACCGCCGGGTGCCGGTGGAGCTGCCGGACCTGAAGGGCCGCGAAGAGATCCTGAAGGTCCACGCCAAAAAGGTAAAGATCGCCCCGGGGGTGGACTTTAACACCGTGGCTCGTATGGCCTCCGGTGCCTCCGGTGCCGAGCTGGCCAACATCGTCAACGAGGCCGCTCTGCGGGCCGTGCGGGCCGGGCGCAAGAGCGTGACCCAGGCAGACCTGGAGGAGAGCATCGAGGTGGTCATTGCAGGCTACCAGAAAAAGAACTCCATCCTGACGGATCAGGAAAAGTGCATCGTGGCCTACCACGAGATCGGCCACGCCCTGGTGGCAGCCAAGCAGTCCCACTCGGCTCCGGTGCAAAAGATCACCATCATCCCCCGGACCTCCGGTGCCCTGGGTTACACCATGCAGGTGGACGAGGGCAACCACTACCTGATGAACCAGACGGAGCTGGAAAACAAGATCGCCACCTTTACCGGAGGCCGTGCCGCCGAGGAGCTGGTGTTCCACTCTGTTACCACCGGAGCCTCCAACGACATCGAGCAGGCCACCAAGCTGGCCCGGGCCATGATCACCCGGTACGGCATGAGCCAGGACTTTGACATGGTGGCCCTGGAAACGGTGAACAACCAGTACCTGGGTGGGGACACCTCCCTGGCCTGCTCTGCCCAGACCCAGCGGGAGATCGACCAGAAGGTGGTGGAGCTGGTAAAGGCCCAGCACGCCAAGGCCCTGCAGATCCTTACCGAGAACCGGGACAAACTGGACCAGCTGGCCAAGTTCCTCTACGAAAAGGAGACCATCACCGGGGAGGAGTTTATGGCCATCCTGAACGGAGAAGAAAAAACTGAATAATTTTTTGCATTCCCTGCAATAATCCAACCGCCGCATCCGTTTATAAGACAGATGCGGCGGTTCTGGTTCAGAGCCGCACCGCAAAAACCATGGTTGCTGGAACATGAAAAACACAGCCGGATCCCGGCTGCAAAAACAGGAGGATTTTTCTATGAAACTGCTGAATCATAAAGTTGCCCGTACCCTGGCTGCCGCTGCGGTGGCTACCTGTGCCGTTGCCATGCTCAGCGTAGGCGCATTTGCTGCCGACGTGGCCATTGGTGAAAAGGACCCCACCTACGGCGGCTACGGTGCCCCGGCAGGCCCTGCCATCCAGGGCAACATCATGCTCATCAGTGCCGACGGTGATGTGGCCATTGGCGAAAAGGACCCCACCTACGGCGGCTATGGCGCACCGGAAGGCCCTGCCATCCAGGGCAACATCATGCTCATTGGTGCCGACGGTGCTGAGAGCGACACCCTGAAGCTGAACTACAGCGTCAAGGGCCTGTTTGGCCGCCAGGTGCTGTACACCGCCCGGCAGAACGGCACGGTGCTGACCCTGGATGTGCCTGCCAGCGTGGCTACCTTCCGCTGCACCATGGAGGACCTGACCACCATGATGAACAACGGCATCAACACCCTGGTGTTCAAGACCGAAAAGACCTCCACCACCCTGAACCTGAGCCTGCTGACGGAGGGCTATGATGCCGATGCCAAGGTCAAACTGCACCAGTGCGGCAGCACCGTCCGCCTCAGCGTCAATGGCCGGGGCCGCCGGGATCTGCTGATCGGCCGCTGAGCCCCAGCCCCCCGGATTCCATAAGCATCCAAAAGCTCCCACTGCTACCGCTGCAGTGGGAGTTTTTCTGTTAAGTTTTTGAAAATTTGCCCGGCAGAGGGTGCAACCTTTGCCGGGTTGTGCTATAGTTAAAGTGGATAAAATTACATGGTTGCAAAGGAGAAAACGCCATGGAGCATTTTGTGGAGTTTCAGGACGTCTGCAAATATTACCAGACCGGAAGTGTGAAGATCGCCGCCGCCGACCACATGAACTTTTATGTGGACAAGGGGGAGTTCTGCATCATCGTAGGCCCCTCCGGTGCCGGCAAGACCACCCTGCTGAACATCCTGGGCGGTATGGACAGCTGCGATGAGGGCCATGTCTGGCTGGACGGCCGGGATGTGAGCCGCTTTTCAGAAAAGGCTCTTACCACCTACCGCCGGTACGACGTGGGCTTTGTGTTCCAGTTCTACAACCTGGTGCAGAACCTGACGGCGTTGGAAAACGTGGAGCTGGCCAGCGAGATCTGCCGCGATCCGCTGGACCCGGCCCAGACCCTGACCAGTGTGGGCCTGGGGGAGCGGCTGAACAACTTCCCGGCGCAGCTGTCCGGCGGCGAGCAGCAGCGGGTGGCCATTGCCCGGGCCCTGGCCAAAAACCCCAAGCTCCTGCTGTGCGACGAGCCCACCGGTGCCCTGGACTACAAGACCGGCAAACAGGTGCTGGGGCTTTTGCAGGAGACCTGCCGCAAGACCGGACGCACCGTCATCGTGATCACCCATAACACGGCCCTGACCGCCATGGCCGACCGTGTCATTCAGGTACGCAGTGGGCAGATCGTGTCCAACAAGGTCAACGAGCACCCGGTGCCAGTGGAAGAAATTGAGTGGTGAGTGCAGTGCAAAAAAGTTATCGCAAAAATATCCTTCGGGAGATGAAGGGCAACGCCAGCCGCATGGTCTCGCTGTTTGGCATCGTGGCCCTGGGGGTCATGATGCTGACAGGCCTCATGAGCATTGCCCCCAGTATGCGGAGCGCAGCCCAAAAATATTATGTGCAGCAAAATGTGTTTGACCTCCGGGTGCTGTCCACCCTGGGCCTTTCAGACCAGGACATTGCCGCCATTGCCGCCACCCCCGGGGTGGAGGCTGTGATGCCGGTAAAGACCCTGGACCTGGAGGCCAACTGGCAGGGCCAGGAGGAGCGCATGGTGGTGCAGCTGCAGGCCCTGCAGCAGGACCCGGCAGCGGACACCGACGCCAACATGAACCGTCTGGTGCTGCGCTCCGGCCGGATGCCCCAGGCCGCCGACGAGTGCGTGGTCCATGTAATGGGCTACCAGGCCGAGATCGCTGAGGGCACCGTGCTGACCCTTCCGGAAGATACAGAGGGGACAAAACACAAGGAATATACGGTGGTGGGGTTGGTGCAGGACCCTCAGCACATCTCCACCGACAAAGAGAGCAGCACCGTGGGCAACGGTCAGCTGAACTACATCGCCTATGTGCTGGACGGGGAATTGACGGCGGATTACTACACTGCCTGTTATATCAAGACGGAAAATGCCGGCCAGTACGATAATTATTCCCAGGAGTACCAGGACGCTGTGGACCAGGTGGCGGACCGGCTGGAGCAGATCAGCACCGCCCAGTGTGTGCAGCGTCGGGAACAGCTTATCGACACCGCCAACCAGAAGCTGGCCGAGGCCCGTCAGACCTACGATGACCAGAAGGCCGAGGCCGAGCAGAAATTTGCCGAGGCGGAACAGCAGCTGGACGATGCCCAGAAGCAGCTGGATGACGCCAAGGCCCAGCTGGACGCAGGCGAAACGGAACTGGCCAAGCAGAAGGAAGCCCTGCCCGACACCATGCAGAACGGTGCCGACCAGCTGGTGGACGGCGAGGAACAGGTGCTGGAATTTGAGGAACAATTGCAGCAGATCCAGCTGCTGGTGAACCTGAAAAAGGTGGCAGATCCTCTGCTGACCTACGCCCAGACCGCCCTGAACAACGCCCAGAAAGCGCTGGACGAGGCGGAGCCTGCCGACGAGGACTACATCGAGCTGCGGGACGCCCTGGCCAAGGCCCAGGCCGCCTACGATAACATCAACGGCCAGCTCCAGGGCTACCAGGCCCAGCTGGATGAGGGCAAAAAGCAGATGTACGCCCAGGGGCTCATCTCCTCTCCCAACCTGGACAACGACCAGCTGGTGGTGGAGGCCAAGGCCGCCCTGCGGCGGCTGAAGCTGCAGCTGCTGGAAGGCCAGCTGCAGCTTACCACCGGCACCGCCACTGCCTACAGCCAGTTTGAGGCGGCCCGGGCCCAGTTGGACGCCGGGTGGCAGGAGTATCAGGCCGGGGTGCAGCAGCTGGCAGACTCCCGTGCCCAGTACGAGACCCAAAAGGCCGATGCCCAGCAAAAGCTGGACGAGGGCCTGCAGCAGCTCACCGACGCTGAGGAGCAGGTGAGCAAGATCAAAAAGGGCGAGTGGTATGTGCTGGACCGCAGCAGCACCCTGAGCTTTGTGACCTTTGAGCAGTACGCCGACCGAATGGATGCCATTGCCCGGGTGTTCCCGGTGTTCTTCTTCCTGGTGGCAGCCCTGGTGGCCACCACCACCATGACCCGTATGGTGGACGAAAACCGCCTCCAGATGGGTACCCTGAAGGCCCTGGGCTACTCCAACGCCAGCATTGCAGGCAAGTACCTGTTCTATGCCCTTACCGCCAGCGTGCTGGGCAGCATGGCTGGCATGGTGGTGGGCTTTGTGGTGTTCCCCAGCATCATCTGGTACGCCTATCAGCTGATCTTCAGCCTGCCCACCTTCACCCTGCGGTTCTACCCGGGCATGGCAGCCGCCAGCATGGCCATCAGTGCCGCCGTCATCGGCCTGGCTACCTGGAGTGCCTGCCGCTCCAGCCTGAAGGAAAAAAGTGCAGCCCTGCTGCTGCCCCGGGCTCCCGTGGCAGGCAAGCGCATCTTCCTGGAGTACATCACCCCGCTGTGGAAGCGCATGAGCTTCTCTCAAAAGACCACCGCCCGGAACCTGTTCCGGTATAAGAAGCGGTTCTTTATGACGGTGCTGGGTGTGGCAGGCTGTACGGCCCTGCTGCTCATCGGCTTCGGCCTCCAGGACTCCCTGCTGCCCATTGTCACCAAGCAGTCCACAGAGCTGTCCCACAACGACCTGACCGTCACCCTCAGTGACCCTGCCGCCTTTACGGTGGAAAAGGGCCTGACCGATGCCCTGGAGGGGGGCCAGGTGGAGAACTGGGCGGCGGTGTACAGCAAGTCGGTGACCATCTACAATGCCGACGGAGAAAGTGCCGGCGTCAGCGTGGTGGGTGCCCAGACCGACAGCCAGCTGAGCCGTTATGTGACCTTCCGCACCCGGCAGGGCCACAAGGCCATCCCCTTTGAAAAGGACAGCGTGGTGCTGACAGAAAAGACCGCCCTGAACCTGGGGGTGGAGCCGGGAGACTCCATCTGGGTGGAGAACCCTGACGGAGAACGGGTGGAGATGACCCTGACCGGCGTGACGGAGAACTATATGTTCACCCGGCTGTATGTGTCCAAAGCCCAGCTGCAGACCCTGCTGGGCACCCAGGATATCCCCTGGAACACGGTATACGCCCAGACCCGCTGCGACAGTGCCGCCGACCGCAACACCATGCGGGAGACCCTGCTGGCCTGCAACTATGTGACCGGAGCCTCCTTTACAGAGGATACCACCTCCATGTTCGACAACCTTATCGTGAGCCTGAACTCGGTGGTGGTGCTGATCATCGTGTGTGCTGCAGCCCTGGCGGCGGTGGTGCTGTACAACCTGATCAGCGTGAACCTGGCGGAGCGCAAAAAGGAGCTGGCCACCATCAAGGTGCTGGGCTTCTATGATAAGGAAGTGTACCGCTACATCTTCCGGGAGATCGACCTGCTGGCCCTCATGGGCTCTTGCGTGGGCCTGCTGCTGGGCATTCCCCTGCATCAGTTCATCATCCGCACGGTGGAAATGGACCAGCTGATGTTCATCCGCACCATTGCGCCCCACAGCTATCTGCTGAGCGTGGCACTGACCATGCTGTTCACGCTGGCAGTCTGCTTTGTCATGCGCCGGCATGTGAAGAAGATCAGCATGGTGGAGAGCATGAAGGCACCGGAATAAGAAACGTCAGGGTTCATAAAAGATTCACGGATGCACAACACTTTTGCCGAAATTCTCTGGTAAGATAGAATCACCGGAAGGGAACGCCGCAAATCCCTTCTCCGGGACAACATGATTCCTCCTTTTCCAAACCAAATACCGTAAAAAAGCACCGCGCAACGGGTCCACTTCCCGTTGCGCGGTGCTTTTTGCGTCCCGGAACAACAGGAAACATGCTGCTGCACCAATGTTGTGCAGCAGCATGTTCGGGTCTGTGTCAGGAGGCCGGCAAAAACTGCAAGGTGACCGCCTCAGCGGCAAGGGCGTCGGCCTGCTCCCGGGTCAGCTTTTTGCACCCGACCATCCGGTTGAGCACCACCTGCATCCGCTTGACGGCCAGGTCCGGGCTGCTGTTGGGCGAGTAGGCCGATGGGGCATTGGGCAGGCCCGCCAGCATCACGGCTTCGGCGTCGGTGAGCTGCAGCGGCGTTTTGCCAAAGTAGCCCTGCGCGGCTTCGCCGATGCCGTAGTGCCCGCTGCCGAAATAGATGGTGTTGACGTACATTTCAAAGATCTGTTCCTTGTTGTACTGCTTCTCAATGGCGAGGGCGGCGAACATCTCCGCCGCCTTGCGGGCCAGATGCTTTTCCTGCGTGAACAGGGTGTTCTTGGCCAGCTGCTGGGTGATGGTGCTGCCGCCCTCGGCAAAGCTGCCGGTGCGCAGGTCGGTCACCAGTGCCCGGGCAATGGACACCGGGTCCACACCCTTGTGGTGGGTGAAGCGGGAATCCTCTGCCGAGATCACGGCGTTGATGTAGGTCTGGGGCAGCTGGGCATAGGGAACGAACCCTTCGCGGGACGAAATGCTGCTGTACAGGGTATCAAGGGGGGTGACCTGGATGGCGCTCTCATAGAGTTTGTGGCCTGTGACGGCAAAGTACCCGCCCGCTGCCACGAGGACCAGCAGGGCAAGCAGCAGCACCGTGAGCAGCAGCTGCCGGAGAAAACGAAAAACGGTATGCATGGTGTGCTCCTTTCCGGGCGGTGGCCCGAATGACTGTATCATAAACGATTTTGGCCGGTTTGACAAGGGACATTCCGGTTTTATTATAAGGTGCAGATTTTGCCGTTTTGTGACCAGAGCATGAATTTGTGCCGGTGTACGCCGTCGGACGGGCCGGGAAATCAAACAAAGTAATACGCTTGACCGGAATGCACAAGGCACGGCACCGTGCAGCGGCCGTTCATCGTGCACAAAATGCAAAATTGAAAAAATGGAATTAACCTATTGACAAACTGGGTATTACGGGATATAATGCGAACAACAAATCCACAAACCTTGTGGGGAATTGAAATGGAGATTCCCGGGTTTGTAGAGGAGTGGGAAAAAGACGGAAAGGAGGGCGCGAAGATGAAACTGATCTGGAACGAGCTGCTGCATGCAAACTTCCGCTGTGGGCGAATGTGTGGGGAACGGGCAGAAGAATTCACCGTGACCTGTATGATGCCCTCCTGTGCACGAATGTGTACGCCGATGGAGCGTTGAACAAAAGCAAACGGAAATGATCTGCCCGGTACGCTGGAACTTGAGTGCGTATCGGGTGTTTTTGTATCAGGAAATTATACTAAAAGTTTAATGAGAGAGGTATACTACAATGTCTGACTATAAATTTGAGACCCTTCAGCTGCACGTTGGCCAGGAGCAGGCCGATCCCGCGACCGATTCCCGCGCAGTGCCCATTTACCAGACCACTTCCTATGTGTTCCGCAACAGCCAGCACGCTGCGGACCGCTTCGGTCTGGCAGACGCCGGCAACATCTACGGCCGTCTGACCAACTCCACCCAGGATGTGTTCGAGAAGCGCATTGCTGCTCTGGAAGGCGGCGTGGCTGCCCTGGCTACCGCTTCCGGCGCTGCTGCCATCACCTACACCATCGAGGCACTGGCACAGGCCGGTGACCACATCGTGGCCCAGAAGACCATCTACGGCGGCAGCTACAACCTGCTGGAGCACACCCTGACCCAGTTCGGCGTTTCCACCACCTTCGTCAACGCCCATGATCTGGCCGAGGTGGAGAATGCCATCCAGCCCAACACCAAGGCTGTCTATCTGGAGACCCTGGGCAACCCCAACAGCGATATCCCCGACATCGACGCCATTGCCGCCATCGCTCATAAGCACGGCCTGCCGCTGGTCATCGACAACACCTTCGGCACCCCGTACCTGATCCGCCCCATCGAGCACGGCGCTGACATCGTGGTGCACTCTGCCACCAAGTTCATCGGCGGCCACGGCACCACCCTGGGCGGCATCATCGTGGACAGTGGCAAGTTCGACTGGAAGGCCAGCGGCAAGTACGGCAACATTGCTGACCCCAACCCCAGCTACCACGGCGTTTCCTTCGCCGACGCAGCCGGCCCCGCTGCCTTTGTCACCTACATCCGCGCCATCCTGCTGCGTGATACCGGCGCAACCATTTCTCCGTTCAACGCCTTCCTGCTGCTGCAGGGCACCGAGACCCTGAGCCTGCGCATCGAGCGCCATGTGGAGAACACCAAAAAGGTGGTGGAGTTTCTGGTAAACCACCCCCAGGTGGAAAAGGTCAACCACCCCTCCCTGCCGGATCACCCGGACCACGCCCTGTACGAGAAGTACTTCCCCAACGGCGGTGCTTCCATCTTCACCTTCAACATCAAGGGCGGCCGTGAAGAGGCCTTCAAGTTTATTGATAACCTGAAGGTGTTCTCTCTGCTGGCCAACGTCGCTGACGTGAAGAGCCTGGTCATCCACCCGGCTTCCACCACCCACAGCCAGCTGAACGACGCCGAACTGGCCGAGCAGCAGATCTATCAGAACACCATCCGCCTGTCCATCGGCACCGAGCACATCGACGACATCCTCGCCGACCTCGAAGCCGGTTTTGCAGCCGTCCGCGGCGAGTGACTCGCCCCTGTTTGCCTGCTCGTGCGATCGAACTCCCCCATTCTCCGAATCCACTCTCCTTTTCTCCTAAAATGTGTGTGTGAACGAAAGGGCTTCTGCTCCCCGTGGGGCGGAGGCCTTTTGTTCTGCACCTTTTGTGAACAAACCGCGAAGTTTTTGCAAAAAGGCGCTGGAAACGCTGGAACTGAACTTCGGTTGTGGTATCATAACAGCAGAGACCCTGAAAAAAGGAGGATCATCATGAAAGAAGTCAAAACGCCGAAAAAGCCGCTGGCCATCTATTACACCGTCGTGCTGCTGGTGCTTCTGCTCCTCAACCTCGTTCTGGTGCCGTGGATGAGCGAGCGTCAGGTCAAAGAGGTGGATTACGGCACCTTTATGAGCATGACCGAAGAAAAGAACATCGGCCGTGTGGACATTGAGAGCAACCAGATCATCTTTACCGACAAAGACGAGACCCAGGTCTACCGGACCGGCCTGATGAACGACCCCAGCCTCACCGAGCGCCTGTATGACGCCGGGGCTGCGTTTTCCAGCGAGATCGTGGAGCAGACCTCGCCCATCCTCAGCTTTTTGCTCTGGTTCGTGCTGCCCATCGTCCTCTTCACCGCGCTGGGCAACTATATGAACAAAAAGCTCATGGAAAAGATGGGCGGCCCCAACTCGATGATGTTCGGCGGCATGGGCAAATCCAATGCCAAGGTCTACGTCCAGTCCACCGAGGGCATCCATTTTGCGGATGTGGCCGGTGAGGACGAAGCCAAGGAGAACCTGCAGGAGGTCGTCAACTACCTGCACGACCCCAGCAAATACAAGGACATCGGCGCCCAGATGCCCAAGGGCATCCTGCTCGTCGGCCCTCCGGGCACCGGCAAGACCATGCTGGCCAAGGCGGTGGCCGGTGAATCCAACGTGCCCTTCTTCTCCATGTCCGGCTCCGAATTTGTGGAGATGTTCGTGGGCATGGGCGCTTCTAAGGTGCGCGACCTGTTCAAACAGGCCAAGGAGAAAGCCCCCTGCATCGTCTTCATTGACGAGATCGACGCCATCGGCCAGAAGCGCAACAGCGGCCAGTACGGCGGCAACGATGAGCGCGAACAGACCCTGAACCAGCTGCTCACCGAGATGGACGGCTTTGAGGGCAACAACGGCGTCATCATTCTGGCAGCCACCAACCGCCCGGAGTCTCTGGACCCGGCTCTGACCCGCCCCGGCCGCTTTGACCGCCGCGTTCCCGTCGAGCTGCCCGACCTAAAGGGCCGCGAAGAGATCTTGAAAGTCCACGCCAAAAAGATCGCGCTGGCTCCCGGCGTTGATTTCAGCGTCGTGGCCCGGATGGCCTCCGGTGCGTCCGGTGCCGAGCTGGCCAACATCGTCAACGAGGCTGCGCTGCGGGCCGTCCGTGCGGGCCGCAAGAGCGTGACCCAGGCCGACCTCGAAGAGAGCATCGAAGTGGTCATTGCAGGCTACCAGAAGAAGAATTCCATCCTCACCGACAAGGAAAAGTGCATCGTGGCCTACCACGAGATCGGCCACGCGCTGGTCGCAGCCAAGCAGACCCACTCCGCGCCGGTGCAGAAGATCACCATCATCCCCCGCACCTCCGGCGCACTGGGCTTTACCATGCAGATGGAAGAGGGCAACCACTACCTGATGGATCAGACCGAGCTGGAAAACAAGATCGCCACCCTGACCGGCGGCCGCGCCGCCGAGGAGGTCGCGTTCGGTTCCATCACCACCGGTGCTTCCAACGACATCGAGCAGGCCACCAAGCTGGCCCGCGCCATGCTCACCCGCTACGGCATGAGCGACGAGTTCGACATGGTGGCGCTGGAGACCGTGAACAACCAATATCTGGGCGGCGACACCTCGCTGGCCTGCTCGGCCCAGACCCAGCGCGAGATCGACCAGAAGGTCGTGGAGCTGGTCAGGGCCCAGCACCAGAAAGCCATCCAGATCCTGACCGACAACCGCCAGAAGCTGGACGAGCTGGCAAAGTACCTCTACCAGAAAGAGACCATCACCGGCGATGAATTCATGGAGATTCTGGAGCGGGAATAATATTTTTTCCAGCGATGCTGCAATAATCCGTTTCTCCGGTTCGTATACAAGGCAGAACGGGCCGAACGAGCCCCTGAATCAGGAGGATATGATCCATGAAGATTTTGAATACGAAATTTGGCCGTCAGGCCATCGCCGCCGCCCTCATCCTGTCCGCCATGGCGTCCATGAGCCTCGGTGCGTTTGCCGCTGAGCCTTCCGCCGAAACGGCCGCAGACGAGGCGGTTGTAGCAGGCTATCTGCCCCCGCAGGACGAGAGCATCATGACCCAGGGCGACATCGCCCTGCACATCAGCGATGCACAGACTTCCGCCGAGCGTGACCCGAACTACGGCGGCTACGCCTCCCCGGTGGAAGACCCCATTCAGGGCAACGTCATGATGATCGCCGAGACCGGCGATGCGCAGACTTCGGAGTCGACGATCGTCTCCAACCCGGCCTATTCGGCCAGATACACCGTCAAGGGCCTGCTGGGCAAGCAGGTGCTCTATACCGCCTCGGTGAAGGATCAGGTTCTGACCCTCTCCGTCCCGGAGGATGTCGCCACCTTCCGCGCCACCGTCGGTGAGATGCGCAAGCTGATGGACAACGGGGTGCGCACCGTGGTCCTGATGACCAACAAGGCCTCCACCACCCTGAACCTGTCCCTGCTGTGCGAGGGCCAGAACGACACCACCAAGGTCACCCTGCGCCACCTCGGCAGCTCTGCCGTCCTCCATGTCGGCCTGCGCTGCCGCCGCGACCTGCTCGTCGGCCGTGACTCGAACTATGGCGGCTACGCCTCCCCGGTGGAAGATCCCATTCAGGGCAACGTCATGATGATCGACGAGACCGGCGACGCACAGACTTCCGCTGGCCGCTGACCGGTTCCGGTGCATCAAAGAATGAAACCTGCCCGGAATTTTCCGTCGAAAGTTGAATTTTCTTCATTCTGCATCTGAACCAAACTGCTTGACAGAGGCAGACCGGTCTGGTAAAATAAGCTCACTTTGAAACAAGCGCAAATGCGTTGACGGGGAAAAAACGAAGTGTTTTCTGCTTGCAGAGAGCCGCCGGGTGGTGCAAGGCGGTGCGGGAAGCTTCGGTTACTGGCCCCTGAGCGGCAGGGCTGAAACCACAGTAGGCCCTGACGGATGCCCACCGTTACCGGGGCAGCGATTCGCCGCCAAAAGCCGATCGTGTGAGTGGCTGGTCTTGCCAGCAAAGAGAGTGGTACCACGGGTGCCCTGTGACAAAACTTACAGGCTCTCGTCTCTCAGAGGATTTCGTCCTTTGAGAGACGGGAGCCTTTTTTCGTTTGAGCAGACGCTCCGTTGTACAACCTCTCCGGTTTCGCCAACGAGATGGAGAGGTTGTACAACGACGAGCCAGAACGATTTTGAACAAGTGCAGGAAGGAAAAAGCCAGGAGGACAACGAATATGATGGACGCTACCAAGTACGCACCGGGGTATTACCCCGTACCGGCCGGTTACGACAGCTGGGTCAAAAAAGATCACATTGAACAGGCACCTGCATGGTGCAGCGTGGACCTGCGCGACGGCAACCAGGCACTGATCGTGCCCATGAGCCTGGAAGAGAAGCTGGAGTTCTTCCAGATGCTGGTCCGGATCGGCTTCAAGGAGATCGAGGTCGGCTTCCCTGCCGCCAGCGAGACCGAGTACGAGTTCCTGCGCACCCTCATCGAGAAGGATATGATCCCCGACGATGTCACCGTGCAGGTGCTGACCCAGTGCCGCGACCACATCATCCGCCGCACCTTCGAGGCCGTCAAGGGCGCGCCCCGCGCGGTCATCCACTTCTACAACTCCACCTCCGTGGCCCAGCGTGAGCAGGTGTTCCATAAGAGCAAGGAAGAGATCAAGAAGATCGCCACCGACGGTGCCCGGCTGGTCAAGCAGCTCAGTCAGGAGTACGAGGGCAACTTCCTGTTCGAGTACAGCCCGGAGAGCTTCACCGGCACCGAGGTCGATTATGCCGTCGAGGTCTGCAACGCCGTGCTGGATATCATGGAGCCGACGCCCGACCGTCCGATGATCATCAACCTTCCTGTCACCATTGAGATGAGCATGCCGCACGTCTACGCAAATCAGATCGAATACTGCGACAAGCACCTCAAGCACCGCGACAGCGTCATCATCTCCACCCACCCCCACAACGACCGCGGCACCGGCGTGGCCT
>OGFK01001439.1_pt1 | contig 15199 bp, 12 predicted proteins | sample 1570931 | NCBI WGS metagenome assembly OGFK01 (sample SAMEA2581935, study PRJEB24529) | metagenome | biome: Human gut stool | place: China | collected 2011
TAGAGGGAGTAGATAGTAGGTTAGTACTGTTGGTAGGATATGCTTTGGCAATATCACCAGTAGATTTTTTTGTAAATGAGGGAGTAAGATGTTGGGATTGAAGTTAAATTTTGGATATGATTGGGGCTGGGATAATCCCCATATAGAGTTGAGGTAGCACAGAAGATAAAAAGACCCCGTAGGATATGAGGTCAGAATTATCTGTACTTACCAACTAACCATATAATAATAATAAGTAATCCACCTAGAAGAATTACTCCACCATCAAAGTTAATAGTTAGCTGTTCAATAGTAACAGTCATTTCTGTACCTCCTTGAAGTTATATTCAACTATTCACAAGAAAAGCTACTAACTTGTGAATATGAAATAAGCTTCCACCAAAGTGAAAGCTTATTTCATAGCTTTTTATATAACTTCAAGTTAACCCAACGGGTTCTAGGTAACTAGATTATAGCATAAAAATGGCAAAAAGTCAAAAAGGAGAGGAGAGAGAGAATGGAAGAAAAATTGATGAAATAATTCTTTTTTTGGAAAAATGTGGTATTATTAGAGTAGAGCGAAAATATTGTAGGGAGGAGATAACAATGAATACAGAAACATATATCTTAACAAAACTAAGCAATTTATCAGAGGAGGATGAATTATTAGCACAAGAGATTGAAAAAAGACTGGGTCCATGGTCAACTCCATTAGATGTGTCAAAGTACTTTAAAAGACATATTACAACAATTTATGACATGATTGACAACAATGAAATATATGGGAAAAAGATGAAGGGAAGAATAAGAATACTTTCTAGAAGTCTGGTATTAGCATTTGAAAAAAAATAAGAACTATCTAGTAAAAACTAAATAGTTCGGATATAAAAGAGATGATAAGGCGTCGTGCAAGATAACTTATCATCTTTTTTTATTTGTAAAAAATACGCCTTTTAGAACAAAAGCGAATTTTAAGTACTTTATCTTTATAAAACAACTCCAATTAATTTTTTTACTTTTTTTAATTTTAACATATTTTTTACAAGAATGCCACAAAAAATTTTTTAGAAAAATTTTTATAAAAAAGTTTATGAGGATATAGAGATACTTATTTGTTCTAAAGAACGAATTTTTATTTAAATTACTAGATAGAATTTTACTTGAAATATAAAAAATTTGGAGGAGTTTTAAAAAATGGAAAAAGAGTTAAAAAGGTATTTAAAAAGAAAGATTAGAATTAGTTTAGCTGTAGTTGTTAGTTTTCTAATTACAGGAAGTGTTAGTATATCTTCAGTAATAAGTTCAAATGACATTTTGATTGAAAATGATAAATTAATATTAGGAGAGGCAATAAATGAAAAAACAGATGAAAATACAACTGCAGAGCAAAAAGGAAATGGTATTGTTTTCAGAGTAAATAAAACTATTCCTACTCATATGAGTATTTCCAATTCTGGTATTATAAAAGGAAATTTAGAGAGTTCTAGGTTTGATAATGATGATACAAATTATAGTTCATATTTAACTTCAGGATGGGGAAATGGAATTAGTAATGAAATTTTAACAGAGGGAAGTACATTAGATAATACTTTTATATTAAATAATATTGGGATGATTTCAGGAAATTTTCAAAGTGAAATCATTGCATCAGAAGCTTTTCCATCAGGAAATGGGATTTCCTTTTATAGAGGAATGATATATAGAGTAAAATCACAATTAATAAATGGAGAGATAAATAATAAAGGAGTAATATTAGGTAATTATTATCTAGAAAAGGGAGAACCTTATCCAATGATAAATCCACCATTAGGATTTGGATATGGAAGTTCTGGTAGTGGAAATGGTATTATATATTATTTACAATATGATAACGAAAAACCAGATAGTAGTATAGAAATAGAGAATATAGGTTTAATAAAAGGGAATGTAAATGTTTTTTCTAACTATCAAATGTATAATGGAAATGGAATATTAGCAATGAATTTGAATAATTTAAATAATTCTGGGCAAATAAAGGGGAACTCATTTCTAAGGAATCAAGAGGAAAGTATAGGAACAGTAGGAAATGGAAATGGTTTAGTAGGATTAAAATTTTATAATTTTGATTTAAATAATAATGGACTTATTTTAGGTAAAAGTATAGCAGGTAATGTTTATTCTAGTGATGTAGAGAAAGACTATTCAGTAATGTATGATGGAAATGGAAATGGTATATATCTTGATGATAAAAATGTTAGAAGTCAAATAGAAACACCACTAAAATTAAATAGTAATGGATTAATATCAGGAAATGCCAAATATGATGCTTTGGCGGAGAGAAAGAATATAACTTCTCATTACTACGGAAATGGAAGTGGAATAACATATCTAGGGTACACTCCTGGAGTTGAATATCAATCCTATAATCGTAAAATGGAAATAGATATAAAAAATAGTGGAATGATAAAGGGGTATTACGCAGGAGATAGAATTTTTAATACTCAAGATAATGATGGAAATGAAAATAAATTTACAGAGAGCAGATTTGCTAAACATGATGGTTCTGGTATAAACTATATGTCGGAATTAGCTGAAAATGATATCTATGTAAATAATAGTGGGCTGATCTCTGGAAATACAAATAAAGAATATGGAAATGGAGTAACATTTTTTATTACTCATGCAGGAAAACAGATAGAACCAGATGGTTTATATGATATAAAAGCTAATTTAAACACTATAAATAGTGGAGTAATTTTAGGAAGAGATAGTGCTATATATTTAGATAAAGCAAATGTTGATAGAGATAAATGGATAGAAGGTGATGTTCCTTGGGAAGGAGAATGGGTTGTAGTAGAGAATAAAGATATAAATCTTGATATTAAAAACTATGGAATTTTAGCTGGAAAAAATCTAGTTTACGTTAATAAAACTGAAGATACTAACAAAGGAAATAAAAATGAACTAACTGATGAAGAAATAAAAAAATATATAGGACAAGGATTAGGAGTAAAATTAGACGATAATACAAATGTAACAGAAGTTGTTGTAGGAACTGGTGGAACAATAACTGATGAGGGAAATTTAAAAGGTTATGAGATAAAGAATGTTTTAACTCAAGAAGAAGCAGATAGAAAAGAGTTTGATAAAACATTACTATCTTCAACACTAAATAAGACAGATAAAATTATCGTCAATGGAGTCAATAAAGGACTTGAAGTAGATAAGGATTTAGAATTATCTAACTCTATATTAAACTCATATGGGGTAGCTTTGACAGTGAATTCAAATAATAAATTTACTGGAAAAGGAACAATCATAAATGGTGGAGGATTGAGAGGAGATTCAGAGGATACTACTAAGAAATACATAGCAGTAGAAGCAAAGGAAAACTCATCTTTAAACTTTACAGAAAAAACAGTAATCAATGGAGATATTGTTTTTACAACAAATTCAGTTACATCAAGCTTGGTTAATGGTAAAAATAGTGTTGTAATATCAGATAGCTCATTGAATGGAAGCCTATATGGAAGTAATGGAAATACAGATGTAGAGATAAATAACAATTCTATACTAAATGGAAATATTGATTTATCTAATTCAAAAGAAAGCACTTTAAAAATTAAAGATAATGTATTGATAAATGGAGATTTAATAGGAAGTAGCACTTCAGATAAAGATAGATTAATTTTTGAAGGTGCAAATAATATCAGTATTTTCAACAAAGTTTCAGACTTTAGTAATATTGAGTTAGCTCAAAATAGTGATGTAACTCTTTATGAAACAGCAGAAGTTACAGGAAATGGAGAGATTAAAATAAATGAAGGAAATCAACTTAATTTAAGAGTTGATGGAACTAAAAAAGATGAGAATGGAAAGGTAACAGGACATGCCTTAAACAATTTTAATGGAAGTATAACAGGAACTACAAGCTTAAGACCAGGAGATAGTGTTGAAGAAACAGGAACAACAGTAGATAAAGATAAGATAGGAGTATTCAATATAGTTACTAATGGTTTGGGAGTAGACTCTGTAATAGATTTTTCAGGAGTAAAATTTGATGAGGAAAAGTTATGGGTTAAGACAGACTCAATACTAGATAGTGCAGAGATAGATAAAGAAAATGAAACAGTAGTAATCAGAGGAGAAAAGGATTTATACTCAATAGATGTTGATACTGCTGTTGATGAGAAATTATATATAAAATTAAATGATATATATATAGGAGTATATACAAGTGGAGATAAGAACTTTGATAGATTGAAAGAGATTTTATATCTAAATCCAAGTCTTACTCCAGAAGGAAACTATACTTCAGTAACAGATGAACAACAGATGGCAACTTTACTTGCTTATCTGAAACAAGTGTATACTGAAACTCCTTATTCATTTTCAGCAGAAGCAAGTAGAAAATCAATGAATATTTTTGGAGATATTGTAAAAGAAAATAACTTCAAGGCTAAAGATGGAGAGATAATGACATATGGTGGACTTACTCATAACAATGGAGAAGGAACAGATAAATATTATGGTAAAAATTATCATGGATTTGATATAGGTAGTGCAGATACAAAAGTAGATAGTAAGATGACAGGGGCTTATGGACAAATAGAAAAAGGTATAAGCGATAGTACAGCAGTAGGACTAATGCTAGGAGGAAATAATAATAAAGTAGATATTGCAACATCAGATTTAAAAGGAAATTCTGCATATTTAGGTGGATATGTAAAACATGATAAAGGTGCATTTAGAGGAATAGCAGGGGTAGGAATTCAATATAGTAACTGGGATAGTCATAGAAATACGATGAGTGATAGTTATAAGGAAAATTATTCTGACAGAGGATTAAATATCTATGCTGAAGGAAAATATAGTAAAGAGCTAACAGAGGGATTATTCCTAGAGCCTAAAGTAGGGGTAAGTTATGACTATATAAAACAAGAGAGTATAAATGAATCAAAAGACAAGGCATTGGCTTTAGAAGTAGATGGAAAAGATTTTGATATACTATCAGGAAATGTAGGACTAGACTTAAGAAAAGAGATAGTAACAGAAAAAGGAAAACATAACTTAACAGCAGGAGTAAATTATACAAGAATCTTATCAGGAGCAGATGAAGACAACTTAACAGGAAACTTTGGAGGAAATAGTTTTGATATATTAGTACCACAAAAAACAAAGGATAATGTAAGTGTTGGATTAAAATATGATATAGAACTAGAAACTGGAGTTATGTTAGGAGCAAAAGTAAGTTATGATGTTCCATTTAAAGTAAGTCAAGATAATCATACACATAAAAATGAAGGAAGTTGGAGAGTAGGAGTTGGAATAGGATATAGATTTAATACATTAAGTGATTTGAATCCAATGAATATAGTTTCAAGCTCAAAGAAAGATAGTAGTGTAACTCTAAGAACAAAGAGCTATTTTGAATTTGACAAAGCTGAGCTAAATAACAATAGTAAAAAAGTTATTGAAAAGTTTTCAGAAGAGATAAATAGAGATAATTTGAAAGGGAAGATAAAGATAGAGGGATATACTGATAATGTAGGTAAATCAAGTTATAATGAAAAACTATCTTTAGAAAGAGCAACTAAAGTGGCAGAAGAACTAAAAAAACAGGTAAAAAATAGTGATACAGAGTATGAGATACTAGGAAAAGGAACAAGCAATCCAATAGGGGATAATGAAACAGAAGTTGGAAGAGCTAAAAATAGAAGAGTAGAGATAGAATTTCTAGAGAAATAAATTTTTTAATTCAGGGAAAGCTGAAGTGATTTCAAAGCTTCAGCTTTTTCTTTTTTCCTTATCCTATTAGTAATTATTTGACAATTAATAGTAAATAGAGTACAATTATGTGAGATAAAAGGTATATTGTAGGAGGGAAAATGGTAAACAATGATATATTAAGAAGAGTGAGATACGCTTTAAATATAAAAGATAGAACTATGCTAGATATATTTAAATATGGAGAAAATCCAATTACTCATGAAGAATTATTAAATCTTTTAAAAAGAGAGGGAGAAGAGGACTTCTTAAAATGCAGTAACAAAGTGTTAGAAGCATTTTTAGATGGATTGATTATTTTAAAAAGAGGAAAACAAGAGCCAAAAGATGGTAAAGAGTATACTCCAGTAAAGATAACTAAAAATAATATAAATAATATAATCTTAAAGAAATTAAAAATAGCACTTTCTTTAAAAAGTGATGATATGTTACAAATATTTAAACTTGCAGGATTAGAACTATCTTCTTCTGAATTAAGTGCAGTATTTAGAAAAGAGGACCATAAGAATTATAGAGAGTGTGGAGATAAGTATATTAGAAATTTCTTAAAGGGATTAACTATTTATTATAGAGGATAAGAGGAGGATAAAATGGCAAGAACTTTAATTTTTAACATATTGTTAGTAATAACTTTTGAAGTTTTTATGTTTTTAAATGGACAAAAAAAATATAGGGGATATGTTACTTTAAAGCACTATGTTTTAACTTTAAAGATGCCACTTTATCAAAAGGTTTTGATGGGAAAAATTTTAGTTGTTTCTTTTCTAACAATTTTATTTCAAACATTGTTTTAAAAAAGAATTGGCTCATATTGTTATGAGTCTTTTTTTAATTTTTATGAAAAATTATTGTTCAGTATATGTAAAAAACAAAAAAAATACTTGAAATTTTATGTAATATTAGTTACAATAATACAGAGTATATAGTAAAGTATTATTTTACAAAGTTAAGTAAGTTTTAAAAATTAAGTAAGTTTTAAATGAAATTTTAATAGGAGGACAGATGTCAGATAAAGGATTTATTCTTCAAAGTTCATATGGTTCAGTTTTCTCAGTAGTAGAAGATTTAGAAGAGAAAGTAGTAGAGCAAAATAATGAAAAATTAGTAACAATAGCAGGTAGGGTAAACAACCCAGGAACTATTGAAATTCCAGAAAATTCAACTTTAAGAGATGTAATTGGATTAGTTGGTGGAATTAAAAATAAAAAGAATTTTAAAGCTGCTCAATTTGGACTTCCATTTGGAGGATTTTTAACAGCTGGAAGCTTAGATAAAGTTATAGATTTTTCTCTTTTCCCAGAAGGAGTAGAAAAAAACATAATTATTTTATCAGAAGAGGACTGTATAATTACTTTTGCTAAATTCTATGTAGAGTTTTTAATTGCTAAGGTAAAAAATAGTGAATATGAGCAATATTTCCAAGTAGAAAATGAGATAGAAAGAATTTGGAGAATATTAGATAGAATCTCTAAAGGTAAAGCAACAATGAGAGACGTTTACCTATTAAGATATCTATCAGATATAATCAAGACAAAATTAAACCAAAGACACAACCTAATTTTAGAAAGTATAGAGCAATTCTATGATGAGATAGAGGAGCATATTGAAGAGCATAGATGTCCAGCAGGAGAGTGTATCCATCTATTAAAATTTAGAATTACAGAAAAATGTATTGGATGTACAGCTTGTGCAAGAGTGTGTCCAGTAAAATGTATAGATGGAAAACTAAAAGAGAAGCACACAATAGATACTGACAGATGTACTCACTGTGGACAATGTGTTGCTGCTTGTCCAGTAGGAGCAATATTTGAAGGAGACCATACTTTAAATCTATTAAGAGACTTAGCGACTCCTAGAAAGAAAGTTGTTGTACAAGTAGCTCCAGCAGTAAGAGTAGCTATAGGAGAGGCTTTTGGATTTGAGCCAGGAACAAACGTTGAGAAGAAATTAGTAGGAGCTCTTAAAAAATTAGGAGTAGACTATGTATTTGATACAACTTGGGCAGCTGATATGACAATAATGGAAGAAGCAGCAGAGTTCCAAGAAAGATTAGAGAGATACTATAAAGGGGACGACACAGTAAAACTTCCAATACTAACTTCTTGTTGTCCAGCTTGGGTAAAATTTATCGAGCAAAACTATCCAGATATGATGGATGTACCATCTACAGCTAAATCGCCTATGGAGATATTCTCTACAATAGCGAAAGATATCTGGGCAAAAGAGCAAGGATTTAGAAGAGAAGAGATAGCTTCAGTTGCTATTATGCCTTGTCTTGCTAAAAAATATGAAGCAGCTAGACCAGAGTTCTCAAGAGGAGATAACTATGATACTGACTATGTAATCTCTACTAGAGAGTTAATTAAGATATTTAAAGAATCTGGAATAGATTTAAATAATGTTGAAGAGATGGAATTTGATAATCCATTAGGACAATATTCAGGAGCAGGAATAATCTTCGGAAGAACAGGAGGAGTTATTGAAGCTGCTACTAGAACAACTGTTGAGATGATTACAGGAACTCATTTAGATAACATAGAGTTTAATGAGTTAAGAGGTTGGGATGGATTCAGAGTTGCTGAATTAACAATAGGACATATTGAGCTTAGAATTGGAGTTGCTCATGGATTAGAAGAGGCAGCAAAAATGCTAGATAAGATAAGAGCTGGAGAAGAGTTCTTCCATGCTATTGAGATAATGGCATGTAAAGGTGGATGTATCGGTGGTGGAGGACAACCAAAAGCACTGAAAAAACAAATCACTTTAGAGAAGAGAGCAGAAGGATTAAATAATATAGATAGAGGATTAGAGATAAGAAGATCTCATGAAAATCCATATGTAAAAGCTATGTATGAAAAATACTTAGATTATCCATTAAGCCACAAAGCACATGAGCTATTACATACAAAATATTTCCCAAAAATAAAATAATTTAAGATTTATTAGGAGCTATTGAAGAGATGGCTCCTATTTTTTTATTAAAAAATTACTCTAAATAAAAACATATAAAATTTATATATATAATTTTGAAAAAACATTGATAAAAATAATTGACATATTTTGTAAAAAAGTTTATCATATATGGAGATAAGTATTTATAAAAATTATTAGGAGGAGATTTGTGGAGCTGATACTAAATTTTTTTTATGGACTAAATAATTTTCTATGGTCTTATGTATTAATTATTATGCTAGTAGGATTAGGATTATATTTCACTGCTAGAACAGGTTTTGTACAATTTAGAATGTTAAAGGATATGTTTTTATTATTAGGAGAGGGAGCTGTAAAAGGAAAAGAGGGACACAATGGAATATCATCTTTCCAAGCTTTCTGTATTTCAACTGCATCAAGAGTAGGAACAGGAAACCTAGCTGGAGTAGCCATTGCTATTTCAATCGGAGGACCTGGAGCAGTATTTTGGATGTGGGTTATGGCAATTATTGGAGCAAGTTCAAGTTTTATAGAAAGTACACTTGCTCAAATATATAAAGAGAAAGAGGGAGACCACTTCAGAGGAGGACCAGCTTACTATATGGAAAAAGCTCTTGGTCAAAAATGGATGGGAGTACTTTTTTCAATAATTATCTCTATTGTTTTTGGACTTATTTTTAACTCTGTACAAGCTAATACAATAACTTTAGCTTTTGAAAAAGCTTTCTCAATAGATAGAACAATATTAGGAGTTATTTTATCAGTGATGACAGCAGTTATTATTTTTGGTGGAGTAAAGAGAATTGCTCAATTTGTTGAGTATATAGTTCCAATAATGGCTGTAGCTTATGTAATAGTAGCTTTAATAGTAATAGTAAAAAATTTCAACCATATACCTGCTGTATTTTCTCAAATAATAAGTGGAGCTTTTGGATTTAATCAAGCTGTAGGTGGAGGAATAGGAGCAGTAATTATGCAAGGAGTAAAGAGAGGACTTTTCTCTAATGAAGCTGGAATGGGAAGTGCTCCAAATGCTGCTGCAACTGCTAATGTATCTCACCCTGTAAAACAAGGACTTATCCAAACTTTAGGAGTATTTACTGATACATTATTGATATGTTCTGCTACTGCTTTTATTATTCTTATCTCTGGTGAGAGCTTAAAAGGAGTTTCAGATGGAATACAACTTACTCAAGATGCTCTTGTATCTGAAGTGGGAAGTTGGGGAGCAATATTTATAGCTGTGTGTATATTTATGTTTGCTTTTTCTTCTGTAATTGGAAACTACTACTATGGAGAAGCTAATATAGAGTTTTTAAATGGAAATAAAGTATGGCTTAATACTTATAGAGTATGTGTAGTTGGAATGGTAATGTTTGGAAGTTTAGCTAAAATTCAAGTTGTTTGGGATATGGCAGATCTATTTATGGGAATTATGGCTGTAATCAACTTGATAGCTATTGGACTTTTAGGTAAAATTTCAATAGAAGCTTTAAAAGATTATAGAGCTCAAAAAGCTCAAGGATTAGATCCGAAATTTAGAAAATCTTCTATTCCTGGTTTAAAAAATGTAGAGTGTTGGGAAGATTAAGAAAAAATTAATAAAAGAGGCTGTTGTAATTTAAGAATTTGCAATAGCCTCTTTTAATATTTAAATAAAAAATTATTTTGGGATATGAACTGAAGAGTCTTGTGTAATAATGATATCCATTTTATTTGTAGGAAGTTTAATATCATTTTCAGCTAAATAATCTTTTAAATTATTCATTACTTCCCAGTAAACTTGCCAATAATTTTCATTTTTAGTCCAACCTTTTAGAGCAATATTAATAAATCCCTCTTCATATGACTCCACATGAGAGAATATAGGTGGGTCATTTATTACAAGAGGATTATCTCTAAGAAGTTTTTCTAAAGCTTCTCTTGCTGCTTTTATATTACAATCATAAGATACTCTAATAACAAATTTTAATCTTCTAATTGGTATTTTAGTATAATTAATAATTTTATCAGATATTATTACTCCATTAGGAACTATAATTAAATCGCTGTTATAGGTTCTAATTGATGTAGAGAATACATCAATCTCATATATAAACCCTATCTCTCCATTGATATTAACTTCATCTCCAACTTTATAAGCCTTAAATATAAGAATAATTATTCCAGCTGCTAGATTAGAAAGATTATCTTTTAAGGCTAATCCTATACCTATTCCTAAAGTACCAAAAAGTGCTGCTAAGCTACTTCCCTTTATTCCTAATATTAAAAGACAGATTGTAATTAGAAAAAGATGTATACCAATATTTAAAATAGATTTGATGAAACTTTTTAAAGATTGATTTCTAATAAGTTCCTCTTTATTTTTAGAAAGTAAAGGAGATAATTTTTTTATAATCCTAGTGGCAATATAATAGACTAAAATACAAGCAATTAGTTTTATTATAAAAATAATAAAATCTACAAAAAAATTAAGTAAAAGCTGTTTTTCTAAAATTTTTCTTAAAATCTCTCCAGTAAATAAGTTAATGTGTTCTATCATCAATTCAACTCCTTTTTTAGCTAAGAGTATTATACTAAAAAAATAAATTTTGTAAAGAAAATCTTAAAAAAATAAAATTATATAGAGAGAAATGGAGTAAAATCGAATTTTAATAAGATAACTACGAACAAAAAATTAAAACTTATTTATTAAAAAATGTAGAAAAATTAAGGGGTTTTATTTTCAGTGAGGAACAAATAATAAAAATAATTGTTATCTACACAAAAAAAGATTTTAGTAGTATTATAAATCTATAAATAAGACATCAGGGGGGATCAAAATGAAAAAACTAGCAATGGCATTATTATTACTTTCAACAATGGTTATGGGAAAAGAGATAAAAGAACCTAAAAATATAGAAATAGGAGTTACACAGATAATGGAGCATCCAGCTTTAGACTCTGCAAGAGTAGGATTTGAAAAAGCTCTAAAGGACAATGGATATGGAGATGTAAAAATAGATTATCAAAATGCTCAAGGAGATTTTGGAACAGCACAGATGATAGCTAATTCATTTGCACAAGGTAAAAAGGATTTAATCTATGCTATATCTACACCAAGTGCTCAAGCAGCTTATAATGTAACTAAAGAGATACCAATACTTATTACAGCAGTAACAGATGTAAAGGCAGCTGGACTTGTAGGAGATAATATTACAGGAACAAGTGACGCAACATCAATATACAAACAATTAGAAACTATCACTAAGATATTACCAAAGGCTAAAAAAGTTGGAATAATCTATAACACAAGTGAACAAAACTCTCAAGTACAAGTAGCAAGTGCTAAAGAGGAAAGTAAAAAGCTTGGATTAGAAATAATAGAAACAGGAGTAACAAATGTAAATGATATGGCTATGGGGCTTGACTCATTACTTGATAAGGTAGATGTGCTATATACACCAACAGATAACTTAGTAGTTTCAGCTACACCACTTGTATTAGATAAAGCTAATAGAAAAAATGTACCAGTAGTTGGTTGTATTGAAGACCAAGTGGCACAAGGGGCTTTAATAACTGACACTATTGATTATGAAAAGTTAGGATATCAAACTGGAGAGATGGTAATAAGAGTTTTAAAAGGAGAGGAGCCAAAAAATATGCCAGTTGAAACTTTAAAAAATACTCAACTTATAGTAAATAAAAAAGCAGCAGAGAAATATGGAATAGATTTAGGAGCTTTAGAGGGAGCTAAGTTGTATTAAGAGAGGTAAGAGAGATGTTATTAGGAACTATTGAACAGAGTTTTATATTTGCAATAATGGTATTAGGAGTCTATATATCATATAAGATATTGGATTTCCCAGATATGACAGTAGATGGAAGTTTTCCATTAGGGGCAGCTGTAAGTGCTGCACTTATAGTAAAAGGAGTAAATCCATTAATAGCTTTAGTTGTAGCTATGTTAGCTGGAGCAGTAGCTGGACTTATAACAGGTATGATTCATGTAAAATTAAAAGTGACTAATCTACTTGCTGGAATTATAGTAATGACAGGATTATACAGTGTTAATTTAAGAATAATGGGAAAATCAAATATACCACTATTTATGTCAAAACATCTATTCAATGGAACTGTATCAGCAATAGTAGTTGTAGTTATTTTCTTACTAATAGTAAAGTTAGCAATAGATTTTTTACTTAAAACAAAATTTGGATTTGTATTAAAAGCTTTAGGAGATAATGAGAGCTTAGTAACAGCTCTAGGGCTTGATGGAAACAAATTAAAACTTTATGGACTTATGATAGCTAATAGTTTAGTAGCTCTTTCTGGTGGAATACTTGCTCAATATCAAGGGTTTGCTGATGTGGGAATGGGAACAGGAACTATCATTACAGGTCTTGCTTCTATAATAATAGGAGAGGCAGTAATAGGAAAGAAAAAAATTATAAAAGCTACTACAATGGTAATAATAGGAACTGTAATATATAGAGCAATAATAGCTCTATCATTAAAATTGGGAATGAATGCTAGTGATTTAAAACTTATAACATCTATATTGGTAGTAATTATTATATATTTAAAACTAAAAAAAGAATCATTGAAAAAAGGAGGAGTTGTAAATGCTTAATATAAATTCTATTGAAAAAAGCTTTGTTACTGAATTAGGAACAGTGAAAAAAGTATTTAGAGGTTTAAATCTTCAAGTGGAGAAAGGAGATTTTATCTCTATAATAGGAAGTAATGGAGCAGGAAAATCAACTCTTCTAGATACAATAACTGGAAATGTAGTAGTAGATAGTGGAAGTATTGATATAGATGGTAGAGATATTACAAAACTACCTAAATATAAAAGAGGAGGTTTCATCTCTAAAGTTTATCAAAATCCATCTATGGGAACAGCTCCATCAATGACAGTATTCGAAAATCTTTCTATGGCAGATAACAAAGGAAAAAGATTTGGATTTACTATGGGACTTAATAAAAAGAGAAAAGAGTATTATAGAGAGCTTTTAAAAGAGCTTGATTTAGGAATAGAAAATCAAATGGATACAGAAGTAGGTTCTCTATCTGGTGGACAAAGACAATGTCTTGCTCTTATAATGGCTACTCTTAATAAACCAGAGATACTACTATTAGATGAGCATACAGCAGCTCTTGACCCTAAGACTTCTAAAATTATAATGGATAAGACAAAAGAGATAGTAGAAAAAAATCAAATCTCTACACTTATGATAACTCATAATTTACAAGATGCTATAAACTATGGAAATAGACTTATAATGTTACACAATGGAGAGGTAATCATTGATATCAAAGGAGAGGAGAAGAAAAAACTTACTCCTGAGAAACTTTTAAAAATCTTTAATAATAGAGAAGCCTATCTAAAAGATAGTGAACTTTTCTCAGCATAGCTATATAAAACATTAAAATAGATGTAATATTAACTTAGGAAAATATTACAAAGGAAGATTGAATTAAAATTAGAAACTAGATTTCTATTAATTCAATCTTTTTTATTTGTGAAAATTATGATATAATAGAAAAATAGTATTGGAATGGGGGAAAAACTATGAAGAAGATAAGGGTAACTGTTCCAGAGGATATATGGCGTCTTATGAAAAATGATACAGAGGAATTTGGTATCAATAATAATAAACTATGTAATTATATTCTAGAAAGATTTAAATATAATAAAAAAATGGAAGTAGAGAAACTTCTTGAAACTCAAGGGCGTCCTCTGAAAAAGATTATACAATTTGATTTAAATGTTTCAAATAGGGAGATATACTATGATGTTTTAAAAGCTAATGAAGTAGATATAGAGGCTGAATATTTTAGAGAGCTATTTGAACTATATACTTCAAAATTTAAATATCAAAGGGAGCTTTTTATATTTGAAGACAGAGTAAAAGCTATATTAGAAGCAATTAAAGAAAAAAAGAAAATAAAGATAAAATATTTAAAGAGAGTTTTTAGTGTAGAGCCATACTTTATTAAAAGAGAGGAAAGAGGAGATGAAAACTTTCTCTTCTGTTATGATGAGGAAAAAAAAGAGTATGCTAACTTTAAATTAAAAGAGTTAGAAATAGTTTCTATTTTAGAAGAAAAGATAAAAGGTAAGGATAAAAAATATATAGAGAATATGAGAAAAAACTTTGACCCTTTCTTAGGAAATGGAAATATTGTTAAAGTAAGACTTACAGAAGAGGGAGAAAGCCTTTTAAAAAGTTTGACTAACTATCGTCCAAAACTTGTAAAGAAAGAGGGACATATCTGTTATTTTGAGGTAGCCAATGAAAATGCTAAACTTTATTTTAGACAGTTTTCTAAAGAGGCAGAAATTTTAGAGCCAAAGCAGTTACGTGAAGAGATAAGAAAAGAGTATTTAGAGATACTTGAGTTATACAAAGATTAATTTTTTATAAAAAGGGCAATTCTTTAAAAAAATTATTAAATTTTTATAAAAAATTTGAGAAAAAATCTTCTATTATATATATCTTATATTTGACAAAGGATAAAAAAAATTTCTGAGGCTCTC
>OGFK01001453.1_pt1 | contig 15083 bp, 15 predicted proteins | sample 1570931 | NCBI WGS metagenome assembly OGFK01 (sample SAMEA2581935, study PRJEB24529) | metagenome | biome: Human gut stool | place: China | collected 2011
GATCAGCAAAACCTTCTTCATGGCCGATTGCCCTTCTTTTGCTCCATAGTATCCCACATAATTCCTATCTTTTCCAGCTTTTCCGCTCGTTCTGAAGTTATGATGCAATTACTGTTTTTGCCTGACTTCTTTCGGGCACTTTTTGTCAAGCCAATCATCGGCTCCGTTTATAACCATCTGCCATACAGCTGATACAAGGAGTATTCAGATCTCCGTAAGGGTAGCTTCCATTGCAATCATTTTCGACATAATTGTACGAATTCTCCTGTTATTTTATCATGGATACAGAGGGAAATCAATATAAACAGAGCGGGTTTTCTCAGATAAAAACATTGCATGAAGCGTTTCTTTTCAACAACACGCTTATTTTAAGGAGAAACGTCCCAGCCGATCCCACATGCTCGAATAAGTTGTCAATCTGGCGTCAACTTCTGCTTGCCAGCAGCCACACAAAAAAAAGACAGTCCCACCACCCGGTGGAACTGTCCTCGACATTTTCCTCGTTCAGCTTTACAAAAAAGTCTGTCAGAGTCAGCCTCCAACAGATTTCCTGTTTGCGCCTGAAATAATTTTTGGCGCTTTTTTCAAAACCGGCTCGTCATTCTGCCGAATAAAGAAAAAAGCACGAAAATTCTCAACGAATTAACGTGCATTTTTTGGTCGGAGCAGCGGGATTTGAACCCACGGCCTCCTCGTCCCGAACGAGGCGCGCTACCAACTGCGCTATGCCCCGAAAATACCGCAACCCAATGGGCTGCGGTCTGGTTGGGGATGAGAGAATCGAACTCCCACAAGTAGAGTCAGAGTCTACCGCACTACCACTATGCAAATCCCCACTATTCGGTTTTGCCCTCAGCACCGAAGCGCTGCTGACGAGGAATATTATACAGCCTCCGCCTCCATTTGTCAACCACTTTTTTTGATTTTTCCGTCCATGTTTTTTCTGTCTTCCCTACCTCTGCGTTTTCACGCCTTTTTTCGTTCCCGGCTCTTGACACCCGCCCCCTTTGGGAATACTCTTATAGTATCATTCACCTGCCCCCTCTGAGGGAGAACGGAAGAAACGAGGGTTGTTCGATATGAAAAAACGTGTTGGTATCCTGACCTCCGGCGGCGACTGTCCCGGCCTGAACGCCACCATCCGCGGCGTGGCCAAAGCCCTGTATGCACGGTTCGGCGACAACGTCGAGATCGTGGGCATCCTGAATGGCTACCACGGCCTCATCACCGGCGAATATAAGGAGATGTGCGAGGACGATTTCCGCGGCATCCTGACGCTGGGCGGCACCATCCTCGGCACCAAGCGCACCCCCTTCAAGCTGATGCGTGTGGTGGAAGAGGACAAGATCGACAAGGTCGCGGCCATGAAAAAGACCTACAAGGACGCCAAGCTCGACTGTCTGCTCTGCCTCGGCGGCAACGGCACCCACAAGACGGCCAACCTCCTCTCCCAGGAGGGTCTGAACATCATCGGCCTGCCCAAGACCATCGACAACGACATCTACGGCACCGACGTCACCTTCGGCTTCCACACCGCGGTGGACATCGCCACTGAGGTCATCGACCGTATCCACACCACCGCCGGCAGCCACAGCCGCGTCATGTGCATCGAGATCATGGGCAACAAGGCCGGCTGGCTGACCCTCTACTCCGGCATCGCCGGCGGAGCTGACATCATCCTGCTGCCCGAGCAGCCCTACGACATTGACCGCGTCTGCGCCGCTGTGGAGCGCCGCGCCCGCAAAGGCTCCAACTTCTCCATCATCGCCGTGGCCGAGGGTGCCATCAACACCGAAGAGGCCAAGATGAAGCGGAAAGAGTGGATGGCAAAGCGCGCCGAAGCCGGTTACGGCGTCACCGCCACCAACCGCATCGCCGCCGCCGTCCAGAAAAAGACCGGCATGGAGACCCGCGTCTGCATCCCGGGCCATATGCAGCGCGGCGGCAGCCCCAGCGCTTACGACCGTGTGCTGGCCACCGAGTTCGGCAGCTACGCCGCCAAACTGGTGGAAGTGGAGCGCTACGGCGTCACCGTCGCCATGGTCAACAACCGCGTCGTCGCCAACCGCCTCGAGGACATCGCCGGTAAGACCCGCAACATCCCCGAGGGCTGTGAGCTGCTCACCGTCGCCCGCCGGATGGGCGTGAGCCTCGGCTGAGACTGTAAAAGCAAAAACACCTCGCTGTATCATACAGTGAGGTGTTTTTGTTTTTATGCTTCAGAACGAGCCGCCCGACGAGCCTCCGAAGCCGTCGGAATCGACGGACGAACCGCCGGAGGAGTTGGACTCCTTCTGGGGCGGGTCATAGGTGCGCTCCCGGGTGGTGTGGGTGTAGCGGTCACGCTTGACCCGCAGGGTGAAGCCGGGCATATACTCGTCGGCCTCCGTCTTCTGCCGGGCCGTCTTCATCCGGCGGTAGAGGATGAAGCAGATGAACGCCGAAATGCCGAGAGGGAAGATCATGGCAATGAGCAGATCTTCCAGGCCGATGTCGTTATCCACATCGATGGGCTCGCCATGGTCGGCATAGTAGTCCAGTGCATCGTCGCACATATCGATGTAGGTATAGGCGGCATCCGCCCATTCCTCATCGGAGAGCTCCGGGACGATCTCGTCCTCCTGCTGCTCGATGCGGTAGTCGGTGAAAGCCGTGACGCCCTCACCGTAGGTGATGGTGACGTACTTGCGGGAGCCGACCGCCAGCAGGAAGAGGATGCCGCTCTGTTCGTCGCCGTAGCCGAGGCCGTTGGAGATATAATAATTTTTCGCGTAGTCGCGCTGGTCGGCATCGCCGATGTCGTCCACCACGAGGAAGTAGACATCCACGCCGTGGCCGTCAGAGGCGCTTTCGGCCTGCTCCTCGAGGTCGGCCAGCGTGTCGGCGTCAAAGACGCCGCACTCATCCCGCACCAGCGGGGCCGCTGCCCCGGCCGGCAGAGTCAGGGCCATGCAGAGCAGGGCCGCAGCCAGAAGAGCAAACAGTTTTTTGCAGTATTTCATATTCCCGTCTCCCCCTCTCACAGCAGCATGATGAGCGCCGTCAGTATCATCAGCGGGATGCTGATGCCGGCAAACCATGCAGCTACTCTGCCCTTATCCACGGGCAGATCGCCGATGAGCTTGCCGGTCTGTCCGTTCATCGCAAAGAGGAAGTTCTGCTCCTTCCAGCGGGTGTGGAGCATCCAGACCGGCAGCAGAGCGTAGTGGGGTTCCAGCGTCCGCGGGTCGAGCTGCTCCGAGAGGGTCTGGACGCCGGTGTAGCCGCCCAGCGTATCGTGGAGGGCCGCAGCGGTGCTGTTCTTCATCCGGGTCAGGACGCGGGCAGCACACTTCTTGTCGTCCTCGTCGTACCGGTCCGCCAGAAAGCCGGGCAGGTAGGCCGTGGAGAAGGGCTTGAGGTCGCTGTAGTCGAAGGGCTCGATGGCGTCCATATGGGCGTCCGGCATCTTGCTGGAGCCGTCCACCGGCACCCGGACAAAGGCGGCGTCGCCCACGCGGGCCACGTCGAAGTGCCTGGTGGTGGTGACAATGTAGTCGCCCTCACGGTGGCTCTCGCTGATCTCGGCCTTGTAAGCGCCCCGGGCCTCCATCCGGCCATCGTAGAGCCAGAACGGCACATACACGCCCTGGATCTCCTCGATGTGGTTGGACTCTTTGAAGGCTTTGGGGAGGAAGGCTTTGCCCTTATAATACTTCTTCAGGTTCTCGATGGCGGTCTTTTTGTCCATCCGGAAGGGGATGATGTACTCCGGCTTGAGCTTGCCGGAAAGCTGTCCGCCCAGCACGGTGGGGTTGCCGCAGTAGGGACAGGTGGTGGCGGCTGTTTCGGGGCCGCAGACCAGCTCTGCACCGCAGGAAGTGCAGGTGCGGCTGCTGAGATCTCCCGTCTCCATCTCCCCCCAGACGGGGCCGCTGGACGCTGCCTTTTCGGCGGCTTCGGCGGCCTTATCGGCCCGCGCCTGCTTCTCGCCGTAAAGAGCCTCGACCTGTGCTACATCGTAGGTGGAGCCGCAGTAATCACAGCAGAGCTTTCCGCTGGCGCTGTCGAACCGCAGCGGGCCGGTACAGGCCGGGCATTGGTAATTCGTGGTGTTTTCTGCCATATCTCAGTTCCCCTTTCAGGCTCCGAAAGGCTTGCCGCATTCGGGGCAGAACTTGGGCGGGTTGGCCGGGTCGGCAGGGGTCCAGCCGCAGTTCGGACACTTGGCCGCCGGGCGGGGCTTACCGCACTCCGAGCAGAATTTTCCGGTATTGTGTGCGCCGCAGCTGCACACCCAGCCTGCTTCGGGGCGGGGCTTGCCGCAGGCGGTGCAGAACTTGCCGGTGTTGCCGGTCTGGCCGCAGGAGCAGCTCCAGCTGCCAGCCGCCGGGGCGGCTGCGGGGGCAGGAGCAGCCGCAGGCTGCTGCTGTGCGCCCATCTGGTAAAGGGCCTGGGCGTTGATGCCGCCGGCAGCAGCGGCCTGATTCATGCCCATAAAGGCCATGGCCGGGCCGGCGGAGGTATTGGAAGCCGCTGCCTGCATCGCCGAAGCCTGTGCGCCCACCATGTGGGCGGCGGCGCGGGTCGGGTCCATAAAGGCGGCACTGCGCTGCAGCTCCTTGATCATCTGCTCGTCTTCTTCGCTGGCTTTGACGCCGGACACGCCGAGGGAGACGATCTCGATGCCGCGCAGCTTGCTCCACTTGCCGGACAGCTCCTGGTTCAGGGCCTCGGCCAGCTCGGTGGTATGGCCGGGCAGAGCTGAGTAGCGGATGCCCATCTCGCTGATGCGGGCAAAGGCGGGCTGCAATGCGGTCATCATCTCGGTGCGCATCTGGCCTTCCAGCGCGTCACGGGTGTACTCGTTTTCCACATTTCCGCAGACATTGGTGTAAAACAGGATGGGGTTGACGATGCGGTAGCTGTACTCGCCGAAGCAGCGGATGCTGACGTCGATGTCGATGCCGGCACGCTGGTCCACGACGCGGAACGGCACGGGGCTGGGGGTGCCGTACTTGTTGCCCATCAGCTCCTTGGTGTTGATGTAATAGATGCGCTGGTCAGTGGCAGCCTGACCGCCGAAGCTGAACCGCTTGCCGATCTCAGCAAAGACTTCGTCGATGTTCTTGGCCAGACCCTCGCTCAGCAGAGAGGGCTGGGTGCCGGTGTTATAGGTGTACTCGCCGGCCTCGGCGCAGAGGTCCACCACTTTGCCCTGCTCCACGATGAGAGCGCACTGGCCATCGGCCACTGCCACGATGGAGCCGTCGGTGATGATGTTCTCGGTGCCGTGGCGGTTGGAAGAGCGCCCGGAGACTTTCTTCTGTCCCTTGACAGCCAGCACCTCCGCCGGGAGAGCACTGCAGTAAAAGTATTCTTTCCACTGGTCGCCCATCACGCCGGATGCTGCGCCCAATGCCGCTTTGACAAGACCCATAAGCCATATCTCCTTTATCTGCCCATTTTTGCAAATGCAGGCTTTTTTTCAGTATACCACAAAACGCGCCGCGAAAAAAGAAAACCCTTGCATTTTATCCCCGATGGGTGTAGAATACTCCCGACAAACAAATACAGGGGAGCTTGTAGAAGCAGGCTGAGAGGGAGTTCTCGAACTTCGACCCTTTAGAAATTGTTTTCGGACAGTTTCTGCACCTGATGCGGATAATGCCGCCGTAGGAAGTCATAACACTGTTTATGGATTTTTACAGGAGACGCCGCAGAAGGCGTCTCCTGTTTTGTTGTTGTCTCCAACTGAGGGGGAGCGCCCTGAGTCTGGGGTTTTGTATGCGATGGGAAGCCGTGTTCCGGCGTGAGAGGAGGCCAGTGAGCCTCGACCGCTTCTTCCGTTTCCGGTATCTCTGCGCGGGTGCCGGGTCTGTTCGTGTGCGGGAGCGGCGGTCTGCCCCTGCACTTATTTTTTATTGAAAAGGAGCACTCACTATGAAACACTATTCTGCCAAAAAGCTGGCCCTCGCCGGTATGTTCTGCGCTGTCGCTGTCGTGGGCAGCGTCTTCTCCTTCCCGGTCTTCGGCAGCAAATGCGCCCCTGTGCAGCACATGGTCAACATCCTCTGCGCTGTCCTGCTGGGGCCTTACTACGGCGTGGGCGTGGCTTTCGTCGCCTCCCTGCTGCGCAACCTGCTGGGTCTGGGCAGTCTGATGGCTTTCCCCGGCAGCATGTTCGGCGCACTGCTCTGCGGCATCGTCTTCCACAAGACCAATAAGCTGCTGCCCACCCTCGTGGGCGAGGTGTTCGGCACCTCCATCCTCGGCGGTCTGTGCGCCTACCCCGTCGCCATCCTGCTGATGGGCAAGAGCGCCGGTGACATCGCGTTCTACGCCTACATCGTCCCCTTCCTCGTCTCCACCGCCGGCGGTGCCATCATTGCAGGCGCACTGCTGGCCGCACTTTCCCGCGCAGGCGCACTCCGCGCCATGCAGGCCAGCCTGAGCTGATTCGAAGGAGAAGCCATGTTTCGGAACCTCTTTGCCAACGTCCGGGCCAAAAGCCCGCTTGTCCATAACATCACCAACTACGTCACCGTCAACGACTGTGCCAACATCGTCCTCGCCTGCGGGGCGTCCCCCATCATGGCAGATGATGCCGCCGAGGTCGAGGACATCACCTCGCTGTGTGCCGGGCTGAACCTCAACATCGGCACGTTGAACAGCCGCACCATCCCCTCCATGCTGCTGGCGGGACACACCGCCAACCGGCTGGGCCGTCCTGTCGTGCTGGACCCCGTGGGCGCAGGCGCTTCCCATCTGCGCACCGAAACGGCCCTGCGCCTCCTGCGGGAAGTGAAGTTCACAGTCATCCGGGGCAACATCTCCGAGATCCGGACGCTGGCGGCAGGCAGCGGCACCACAAAAGGCGTGGACGCCGACACCGCCGACAAGGTGACGGACGAGACGCTGGACAAGACCGTGGCATTCGCCAAAGCGTTTGCGGCCCGCACGGGGGCGGTCGTCGCCGTCACCGGTGCCATCGACATCGTGGCCGACGGAGAGAGGGCTTTCTGCATCCGCAACGGCCACCCCATGATGAGCGCCGTCACCGGCACCGGCTGTCAGCTTTCGGCCCTGACGGCGGCATTCTGTGCGGCCAACCCGGACAAGCCTCTGGAAGCCGCTGCTGCAGCGGTCTGCGCCATGGGCCTTGCGGGCGAAGCAGCTCACAGCCGCCTGTCCAGGCTGGACGGCAACGCCACCTACCGCAATTACATCATCGACGCGATCTTCAACATGACCCCCGAACAGCTCGAGGAAGGAGCACGCTATGAAATGCGATAAACATACTATGCTTCTCTACGCCGTCACCGACCGGGCGTGGACGGGCCGCGAGACCCTCCGCCAGCAGGTGGAAGACGCGCTGAAAGGCGGCGTCACCTGCGTCCAGCTGCGGGAAAAGGAGCTGGACGACGCGGCATTTTTGCAGGAAGCCATGGAGCTTTCCGCCCTCTGCCGCAGCTATGGCGTACCCTTCATCATCAACGATAACGTCGAGATCGCTATAAAATGCCATGCCGACGGCATCCATGTCGGGCAGGAAGATATGGCCGCAGCGGACGTCCGGGCCAAAGTCGGCCCTGACATGATTATCGGTGTGTCGGCCCATTCCGTCGAGGAAGCACAGCTGGCCGTGGCCCACGGCGCGGACTATCTGGGCGTCGGCGCGGCATTTTCCACCCACACCAAAACCGATGTGGATGTCCTGCCGGAGGGCAGACTGAAAGAGATCTGCGACTCCGTGGATGTGCCGGTCGTGGCCATCGGCGGCATCCATAAAGACAATATCCTCAAGCTCAAAGGCTCCGGCGCGGACGGCGTGGCTCTCGTGAGCGCGATCTTCAGCGCCGAGGACATTGAGGCTGAGTGCAAAGAGCTGAAGGCACTGACAGAACAAATCATCTATAGCAATTCAACTTTTTAATGCAACAGCAACAGCGTTGAATTGCATATCGCAAATATGCTGTTTGAATGTTGCACGAATTTCTTGACTTGCGATAAAGGAGCAAACCCATGAAAACTGCACTTACCATCGCGGGCAGCGATTCCAGCGGCGGCGCCGGCATTCAGGCCGACCTCAAAGCCATGACCATGAACGGCGTCTTCGCCATGAGCGCTGTCACTGCCCTGACGGCCCAGAACACCACCGGCGTATCCGGCATCTTCGAGGTCAGCCCCGAATTTCTGGCCCAGCAGATAGACGCCGTCTTCACCGACATCCGCCCCTGCGCCGTCAAGATCGGCATGGTGTCCTCTGCCCCGCTCATTGAGACGATCGCCGAGCGTCTCCGCTTTTACAAGGCGGAGCACATCGTCGTGGACCCCGTGATGGTAGCCACCTCCGGCTCTGATCTGATCGCATCGAATGCTGTGCGCACCCTGCGCCGGGAGCTGTTCCCTCTGGCCGAGGTCATCACGCCCAACCGGCACGAGGCCGAAGTGTTGTCCGGCCTGCACATCTCGGGCCGTGCCGACATGAGCGCCGCCGCCCGGGCCATCGCCGCCGACTGCGGCTGTGCCGTCCTGCTCAAGGGCGGCCACAGTGACACCGACGCCGACGATCTGCTCACCCTCCCGGATGGCACGGAGATCTGGTTTCCGGGCAAGCGTATCGCCAACCCCAACACCCACGGCACGGGCTGCACTCTGTCCAGTGCCATTGCGGCCAACCTTGCCAAAGGGTTTGCGCTGGAAGAAGCGATCGCCCGGGCCAAGGCTTACCTGACCGACGCGCTGAACGCACAGCTCGATCTGGGCCGCGGCTCCGGCCCGCTGGACCACACCCTGGGTGGCGTCGGGGTCGAAAACTGGATGCACGGCGTCCCGGACGCTGTTCATAAATAAAGAGAGCGTATTTTCGGAGGATTTTCAAATGCAGACTTACACCACACAGATGGATGCCGCCCGCAAGGGCATCGTCACGCCCCAGATGGAAACGGTGGCCAAGAAGGAGTACCGCACCGTCGAAGAGATCCGTCAGCTGGTCGCTGAGGGCAAGGTCGCCATCCCGGCCAACAAGCACCACGAGTGCCTGAACCCCGAGGGCATCGGCTCCATGCTCCGCACCAAGATCAACGTCAACCTCGGCGTCTCCCGCGACTGCAAGGACTACAACATCGAGATGCAGAAGGTCATGAGCGCCGTCAACATGGGCGCAGAGGCCATCATGGACCTCTCGAGCCACGGCAACACCCAGCCCTTCCGTCAGAAGCTGACCCACGAATGCCCCGTCATGATCGGCACTGTGCCGGTGTACGACTCGGTCATCCACTACCAGCGCGACCTCGCCACCCTGACGGCACAGGACTTCATCGATGTGGTGCGTCTGCACGCAGAGGACGGCGTGGACTTCGTCACCCTCCACTGCGGCATCACCCGTAAGACCATCGAGCAGATCCGCAAGCATAAGCGGAAAATGAACATCGTCAGCCGCGGCGGCTCGCTGGTGTTTGCATGGATGTGCATGACCGGCAACGAGAACCCCTTCTATGAGCACTTCGACGAGATCCTGGACATCTGCGAAGAGCACGACGTCACCATCTCTCTGGGCGATGCCTGCCGCCCCGGCTGCCTCGCCGACGCCACCGACGTCTGCCAGATCGAAGAGCTGGTGCGTCTGGGCGAGCTGACCAAGCGGGCCTGGGCGCACAACGTCCAGGTCATGGTGGAAGGCCCGGGCCATGTGCCTCTGAACCAGGTCGCCGCCAACATGGAGATCCAGAAGACCATCTGCATGGGCGCACCTTTCTACGTCCTCGGCCCCCTCGTCACTGACATCGCCCCCGGCTATGACCACATCACTGCTGCCATCGGCGGCGCTGTCGCGGCCATGAGCGGTGCAGCCTTCCTGTGCTATGTCACCCCCGCCGAGCATCTGGCTCTGCCCAATGTGGACGACGTCAAGCAGGGCATCGTGGCTTCTAAGATCGCCGCCCACGCCGCCGACATCGCCAAGGGCATCCCCCACGCCCGGGACATCGACGACAAGATGGGCGACGCCCGCCGCGTCCTCGACTGGGATGCGCAGTTCGCCTGCGCCCTCGACCCCGAGACGGCAAAGGCCATCCGTGACGCCCGCCGGCCCGAGGACGACCACAGCGACACCTGCTCCATGTGCGGCAAGTTCTGCGCCGTCCGCAGCATGAACAAGGCTCTGGCCGGTGAGTACATCGACATCCTGTAAGCTGCTGTAAAACCGATATTTTCATCGCTTTTGCGATTTTTCTTCTCCATTGCCGCCCGGTACAAAAGCCGGGCGGCTTTTTTGCGTCTCAGCGAGACGGTTTTTATGTACAAAATGAATCCGGCATGATATACTGGATTCATCAAACAAGAATGGTGTGGACACAGACGTGAATTTTATATGCAAAATCGACCGGGAACTTTACCGGGTCGTTGACCAAGACCTAGTGACCGATGATGTTATTATTACAGAACAGCAGATTCTCCACATTGAAGATGGTCATCCCGGTGATTATGACCGTCTCTCTTCCCATATTCCTCTTATCTTGCAAGAACCTGACTATATCCTGAGAGGAAACCGGCCGCATACTGCTCTGGTACTCAAAGAAATTGTCACGCCTGAACTTACCGCTGAAGTCGTCCTGCGGCTAAAAGTATCAGATGACCCTGAAGAACACAAAAATTCTATCATCACCATGTGGAATATCAGTCAAAAGCGTTTTCGGCGACTCTTACGTCAAAGCGAAATTCTTTACAAAAAAGAATAACTGTGGTATGCTATACATAGGATAAGAAAAGCATTTGAGGTGGTCAATTTCGTGGCAGCCACACGCCGATGGTAACGACAAGGGCTTTCGCCCTGAGAGATGCAGGAGAACGCCACGCCTGCCAAATGCTTTTCGAGGGGGGACGGTTCCGATGCCGTCCCCCATTCCTGTTTTTGCACACAAAAAGACCTGCACGATTTGCTAAATCTCAGCTTTCGTGCAGGTCTTTTGTGCAGTTGCGCCAGCAGGAGTCGAACCTACGATGGGGGAGTCAAAGTCCCCTGCCTTACCGCTTGGCGATGGCGCATCAGTAGAAAATAGTATAGCATATTTTTCAAAATTCCACAAGCCCGCCGGGCGGTTCCACCCAAATTTTCTGAGCCGGGCAGGCAAATCCCGTCCTTGCCGGGGTCTCACCGATATGATATACTTGCACTGTAAAAGTTTTCCTGTTCAGCGCGTAACGCAGAAAGGAGCGCGGCTTATGGTACACCATCTTGTCATCGGCATCATCTTCCTCATCTGGGGCATTGCGGACGTCCTCCGCCTCGAGCTGCCTGGCATACTGGGCAAGCGGCTGGAATCCGCCAGCGCCGAGGCCCGCCGCCTTTGGCAGAGGCTTCTGGGTGTGCTGGAGCTCATCGTGGGCGGCGGGCAGCTGCTGTTCTACTTTTTCTCCGACAATCAGACCGTCACCAGCATCATCCTCGCGGTGATGATACTCGCCGCCGTCTGCATCCTCGGGCCGTACTACCACTGGCGGAAGCAGGAAAAAGAGAACACACAGGAATGAATCACGGGAGGAAACAGTATGGGGCCTTGGTATTACGAAGTCGTGAGCTTTGACGGCGATTACGTCAACCTGCGCCGTACCGACATCGAGAGCGACGAGCTGAACCCGGTGGCACTGGCGCTCCTGCCGCCGGAGATCGACGTAGGCAGCAAGCTCAAGTGCGAATATTTCCAGTACGAGATCATCGGCTGACAAAACGAAGCGCCGCCCGTTCGGGCGGCGTTTCTGCATCTTCTGATAAAGTTATACGCGCTCGGCCACCAGCTGGAAGCCTGCCTTGGTGAGCTCCTGCCGGATCTGCTCGATCTGGGCGTTGTCGCGGGTCTCGAGAGTCAGCTTGAGGAAGCAGCTGGAGATGGGCATATTGGGGTCGGAGCCGTCGTGGAGGACGGACACCACATTGCTGCCGCAGCGGGAGACGATGTCGGCCACCTGCTGCAGCTGGCCGGGCTTGTCCTCCAGCGCGATGGTCAGGTTGGCTTTGCGGCCGCTCATGACGAGGCCGCGGGTGATGACGCGGTTGAGGATGTTCACGTCGATGTTGCCGCCGGAGACGAGGCAGACGACCTTCTTACCTTCGATGGGCAGCTTGTGGAAGAGCGCCGCCGCCACAGGCACTGCGCCTGCACCCTCGGCCACCAGCTTCTGGTTCTCCATCAGGGAGAGGATGGCGGCTGCGGTCTCGTCCTCGGTGACGGTGACAATGTCGTCCACATACTCCTCGCAGAGCTTATAGGTCAGCTCACCGGGAGTCTTGACCTGAATGCCGTCTGCGAAGGTGGAGACGGCAGAGAGGGTCTGGTATTTGTGCTCATGGAGGGAGCGATACATGCTGGGTGCGCCCTCGGCCTGCACGCCGTAGACCTTGACGTCGGGCTTCAGGCTCTTGATGGCGAAGGCCACGCCGGAGATGAGTCCGCCGCCGCCCACAGGCACGATGACAGCGTCCACATCGGGCAGCTGGTCGAGAATTTCGAGGCCGATGGTACCCTGACCGGCAATGACCTGCTCGTCGTCGTAGGGGTGGATGAAGGTCATGCCCGTCTCTTCCTGCAGCTCCACGGCCTTGTCGTGGGCGTCGTCGTAGGTGCCGGGTACGAGGCAGACCTCCGCACCGAGGTTCTTGGTGTTCTCCACCTTCATGATGGGCGCGCCGTCCGGCATACAGACGATGCTCTTGATGCCGCGGCGGGTAGCGGCCAGCGCCACGCCCTGTGCGTGGTTGCCCGCCGAGCAGGCGATGACGCCCTTGTCGCTCTCTTCCTTGGAGAGCTGGCTGATCTTATAATAAGCGCCGCGCACCTTGAAGCTGCCGGTCACCTGCAGGTTCTCGGTCTTGAGGTAGAGCTGGCAGTCCTTGGAGAGCCGGGGTGCCTCGATGAGGTCGGTCTTGCGGGCTACGTCCTTGAGGACAAAGGCGGCGTGGTAGATCTTATCCAGTGTCAGCATATCGTTTTTCCCATCCTATCTCTGTTTATCCATCCCGGCACACGGGCTATTTTTATTGTTAAAGACAGGATTTAGTATAGTTTACATAAATTGTTTTGTCAAATGAATCTATTTCACACTTTAAGGCAGGAAGCGGAATTTGCAAACATTGTATTTGTCTGCGCAGGCCCCGCCGTGCTTGACAAGCCAGGGAAATTTGACTATACTGCAATTAGAAAGGCGCTGTGTCTGCAAACGACTAGCTCCTTACCAGATTAGTCAAGAGAAAATGACCGCTCGGCTTGGAACTCTGAGGCGGTCATTTTTTCTTGCGTTTTTTATCGTCATGGTTCTCATGTGCGATCGTCCATGTGATCTGGAATGTAACAAAAATTGCTCCGCCAAGAAGCGTCAGTAATATTGCAACATCGGAGAACGTCATGGTCCACACCCCCTTCCTGCCCTTGAGCACTCGGGGAGTGGCAACTTCAAGAAAAACTGCCTTACCCGGCGCTTAGGTGCCGGTAAGGAGTCAGCCGCCTGCGTTTTGGACACAGCGCCTTTTTCCTGCCATCACTGACATTGGTTACAGCATAACATAAATTTTGACAAAGCACAAGACATATAAAACGCCGCCATTCACCAAACAGCGAACAGCGGCGGGGTATTACCACTTTATCCTATTACTTTCCGGTAAACTCAAATCTCCGCGAGGATAGCGTCTCCCATGGCGGTGCAGCCAAGGCAGGTGCAGCCCTCGCTCATGTTGTCGGCGGTGCGCAGGCCCTTGTCCAGCACCTTGTTCACGGCATTCTCGATGGCATCGGCCTCCTCGGTCATGCCGAAGGAGTAGCGCAGCATCATGGCAGCCGACAGGATGCAGGCGGTGGGGTTGACGATGTCCTTGCCTGCAATGTCGGGGGCGGAGCCGTGGATGGGCTCGTACAGGCCGCGGGTGCCGTCGCCCAGGCTGGAGGACGGGATCATGCCGATGGAACCGGTGATCATGCTCGCCTCGTCGGATAAGATATCGCCAAACATGTTCTCTGTTAAGATAACATCGAACTGGCGCGGGTTCATAACGAGCTGCATTGCGCAGTTGTCGACCAGCATATTTTCAAGAGTGACTTCCGGGTAGTCCTTTGCGACTTCCGCAACAACTTTTCTCCAGAGTCTGGAGGAATCGAGAACGTTTGCCTTATCGACACTTGTTACTTTCTTCTTTCTCTTCATGGCGATCTCGAATGCCTTGATCGCTACGCGGCGGATCTCCTTCTCGCTGTAAACGAGAGTATCTGTCGCCTGCTCAACACCGTTTACGGTCTCTGTGTGGCGCTCACCGAAGTAAAGGCCTCCGGTCAGCTCGCGGACGATGACCATGTCGAAGCCGTCACCGATGATCTCCTGTTTTAACGGGCATGCGCCTGCAAGATCATTGTAGAGGTATGCCGGGCGGATATTTGCGAAGAGATTTAATCCTTTGCGGATCGCAAGAAGTCCTGCCTCCGGTCTTAAGTTCGGGGCAACATCGTACCAGCGGGAGTTGCCGACATTTCCACCTACTGCACCGAGAAGAACAGCGTCACTCTTCTTTGCGGTCTCCAGCGCCTCGTCTGTCAGCGGCACACCGTAGGTGTCGATGGAGATTCCACCCATGAGGACCTCTTCATAGTTGAATTTATGACCGTATTTCTGACCTGTTTTATCTAAAACTTTCTTTGCTTCTCTCACGATTTCCGGACCGATTCCGTCACCGGAGATCGTTGCAATTCTATATTCCATGTCTTTTTCCTCCATATCCCGCCTGAAAATTCACGAAATGCTGCCGTCATTTCCATATTTTTCGGGTATTTTACTTTTCATATTTGTACCGGACTAATTCCTTTTCTGTCCGATTATCTCTTTGTAATCATACTCTAATTTTTCTTAATTTTCAACAAATTGGAGAAATTACTGGCATATATGTTTTCTATTATTTATATGAATCACAGTTATACTTTAGCGGGGTTCACTCTCACTGCTTCTCTTCATGATAAAAGGCACATCACCCGGAACCAATGTTTATTCCATGGCATGTGCCTTTTTCGTTACTGTTCACGCTTTGCGCAAACAGTAACTGATTTTGCCGATGCTTCGCATTC
>OGFK01001457.1_pt1 | contig 15017 bp, 16 predicted proteins | sample 1570931 | NCBI WGS metagenome assembly OGFK01 (sample SAMEA2581935, study PRJEB24529) | metagenome | biome: Human gut stool | place: China | collected 2011
TCCAATTTTAAATCTACTTTTTTCTGCTCTATATCTAAAGAGTATTTTTTTAATCCAAATTCTATAACTTTTTTCATATTTACTTTTTCAAATGTAGGTTTTAAATCTTTAAATTCAGATTTTAAATAACTATTTATATCTTTTACAAGTTTATCAATAGACATAGCCTCGTTATAAATAATTTCATATATTTTTTCTTTTTCAGTTTCCTCTATAATTCCATCTTGTAGAGCTTCTATATATCCATTTATTATTGCTACTGGTGTCTTTAATTCATGCCCTATTGCTCTCATAAAAGTCTTCTCTGTTTCTAAGAGCTTTTCTTTTTCCTTCAACTCGATTTTTAATTTCTCATTTAAACCATTTAACTCTTCAATATTTTGCTTTAATTTAGATGCCATCTTATTGATATTATTTCCTAAACTTTCCAATTCATTTTTAGATTTTATATCTACTACCTCTGTAAAATCAGAATTAGATATTTGGGCAGAAACTTTTTCTAATATTTCTATTGGTTTAGAAAAATTTTTAGAAATAATATATGAACCTATTAAGAGAAATGAAATAATAAAAAGAGTATACTGTTTATAAATTCCTATCATTATTCCAGTAACTACTTTTGGGACTATACTCTCTCCAATGACTGCTACTATTTCATGGTCTGAAATTTTCTTAATTAAAAAGAAATGGTTTGTTAAAGAGGATAATTTTACAGTTTTTATACTATATTCATTTAACTCCATTTTTCTAATATCAATTTTCATCTCTGTTCTACTAAAAAACTTAAAAAAGTCTGAACTTCCACTTTTTTCATTTAAATTTATATATCTTAAGTGTACATCTAACTTACTTTCACCATATTTTATATCCTGCTTACCAATTTTTTTTAATTCTGTAATATCTATATTTTCAGCAACTTGGATCAAGGCACTTCTTTTTTCTTCAACAATATATTTATCTACATAAAAAAAATTAAAAGCATATATTAAGGCTAAAGGTAAGTAAGCTGCTAAACAAAAGTAAAGAAATATCTTATAAAATATTTTTCTCATCAATATAACCTCACTATAAATCTAATTTATATCCTATTCCTCTAATTGTTTTTATAGCATTTTTTCCAATTTTTTTTCTAAGATTTTTTATATGAGTATCTATTGTCCTATCATCTCCAAGGAAATCATATCCCCACACTTCATTTAAAAGTTTTTCTCTACTCAATGCTATCTTATTATTTTTTATAAGTTATACTAATAAATCATACTCTTTTGGTGCTAGTTCTATTTCACCTTTTGAATTACTAACACTATGTGAAGTATCATTTATTACTAAATCTCCTATCTCTATTATAGATTCCACCATATTATTAGTCTTTCTTAATAAAGACTTTACTCTAGCTAATAATACCTTATTATTAAATGGCTTAGTAATGTAGTCATCAGCTCCCATTTCAAACCCAAATACTTCATCTTCACTATCATCTCTAGCTGTCAACATAATAACTGGTGTCTCTGTATATTTTTTTATCTCTCTTAAAATACTCCATCCATCTTTTTTAGGTAACATTACATCTAGTATTACCAAGTCAAAAGGTTTTTCATAAAAAAGTTTTAATCCCTTTTCTCCATCCTCTGCTTCACTTACTTCATATCCCTCTTTTACTAGATACATTCTCAAAATGTTTCTTATCTGCTCTTCATCATCAACAATTAGTATTCTCTTCATATAAAACCCCTCCAAACCTTAATTTCTTTATTCACGACTTAGTATATATGATGAATGTGAACAAAATATGAATAACTATTGATATGAATATTATATTTTATTACACTTAACTTGTCCAGTCTTTCAACATTTTTTATTCTTTTTTCCCTTCATATGTTATAATAAATTATATAAAAAATAAAAGGGGAATTTATTATGAAGCTATACAAACAAGTTCAATTAAACTATTTTTTTAAAATATCTACACATGCTTTTTTATTATCTATTCTTTTTTCCATATTAGCACTTTGGTTCAATGATATAAAAATAACTATCTCTATACTATTTTCAAGTAGTATAAAGGTATTTTTAGGAATTTTACCTATTATATTTTTAAAGCAAAAAAACTTTCTGTTTAAAGATGGTCCTTTAAAATCTAGTTGCCTTATCCTATATTATCTCCTTATTGTACCTATTGTAGATATTTTTTTAGAACTTTCTGAAATAGACAAAGAGTTAAAATATTTTTTTTACTTTACACCGCAAAATTTTGAGCTATATGAGATTTTATCGGCTATTAGCAATAAAAGTTATATGAAAACATGGAAAAACAATTCAGAACTCAAAATAGAAGATATTTTAATAGAATTATGGAAAGCTATGAACTCATATGGATTTATATATAGGCGTTTTAGAAAAAAGCAGTTAACAAAAGCATTAGATTTATATCGGTAGATTTATAAGTATAGGCTGTATTACAATATAATAAGAGAACACGTCGTTAATATTAGACGGAACCAAGGTAGTAGGGAAATACTTGTAAAACTCCACCTTGATTGCTCACAAGTAAAAATTGGGCAGTAGCTAGGAACATAAGCCATTCTGATAAGAGTCTTTAATCCCTGGTAGATTCTGCTACAAGGGCGATGACGGCCAAAACGGTCTGGGTGGATGTTCTGATGCTTACGGGCATGGAGATCTAGTGGAGTACTTGGGCAGAACTGAGAAACAATGAAACTAGATGGTGGAAACGCCAGGAGTCAGGGATTGATAGCAATGCGACGGCGACACGGTGCCTGTTATTACCCCTCTTCCTTCCTACAGTTGTATTTTATAATAATCATTTTATAGTAATAATACATCTGTAGGGAGGGAGTTTTCTGCTCTGCTCTGGCTCTACAATACCTGTTAACATAGCGAATTTATATAATCAAGCAAAAACACTCGGCTAAACACCTCGTGTTTTTATAAAATAGAGGAATTGATAATGCATAAAAATTATGGAGCAGCAGTTGCTAAAGGATCTCATAGAATTATTTTTGGAACTATTAGAAAAGAAAATACAGAGATATTACAGGAAAAAACTAAAAGAATAATTCCTGTATTTGGAGACACTTTTGTATCTGCTAAAGGTTATGCATTATCACCTTCTTCAAGTAGAAAATTACTTGCTAATATGCGTATTAACTTACGTAGACAAACAGAAAAATTAGCAACTCAATTAAATATAGAATATATTTTTGAACGACCAGAAGAAAAAATATTATTACAAAAGCCTAAGTTTGGCTCGAAAAAACGTCGAAAAAGTGAAAAAATAAATTCAAAATCATAATCATAAAAATTCGGTTTATATAGCTGTCTTTTCAATTGTTATATAGTATAATGTAATTATATTTTTATGATTTTGATAAATATGAACTTACTACATAAAAAGATTGTTGTTGATTAATTCAACAACAATCTTAAACGTGTTTAAAGTATTTGAATATAAGCCCAAGAGGCATTTTTAATAATATTTTTTTTGCTTTTAAACTTTCTTGTAGTTACTAATAATATACTATATATACGAATTCTTAATTGTAGAAATAAGTACATTAATAAGAACATATTTATTTAAGTCAAGATATTATTTTTTAGTTAGTTTGAAAGGAGAAATAATTTTGCCAAGTAATCAATTCCAGGTTGCATTGGAAATGAGTAAATTAATTTTTAAAGTACGATTAAGACAACTGATGGATCGTGATGGAATTCTACAACGTGAATTAGCTGATGTAGTTCATGTTTCACCAGTTCTTATTAGTAAATATGTTAGTGGAAAAACTTTTCCTAGATATAATAAATTATTAATGATAGCTACTTATTTCCAAATTCCATTAGATGTTTTAGTTGGTCAGGATGAATTAAGCCAATTGTATTTAAGAGCACCAACAAATAATTCTAATGAACTAAAGTTCATTAAATCTAACTTATTAACACAATTTGTTGAAAAATATAATATTGATCCTATTTTAGCAATTAATCATTGTAAAAATGAATTCTATTAAAGTCAAAAATAAATTTGAAGAATATAAACCCATGAGGAAATAAATACATATGCTTTTATTAATCATTTTATTAATACTTATAATTTTTACGGCTATTGTGATTAGTAGAAATCGTTTTGAATCAATTACTAACACTAAAAAAACATTATTTAAGATTATTATTCTTTTAGCCGTATGCTTTATAGCATTATCATCCATTTTTTTATTAGGGATTATTGTTAGTGAACTAGATCCAGGTACGCAAGGATTTATAATTACAGTTCTTAGTGCTATTAATTTCTTTTTAATTGTAATGCAAATTGCTAAACGATAAATATATTTTTAAGTTTAATTTATGCAGATAGAATATAAACCCTTTGAGGTATAATTTAATAAATATATTTTGATATATTCTATCTGCATATTTTAATATGCAGTTTTTTTTATGAGGGAGATATATCAAATGAATTTAACAAAAAAAATGGGAGCCGTAATATTTACATTAATATTTTCAAGCTATAGCTGCTATGCAATGACACCAAATGAAATTGTATATAGTACAGTTGGAAATGATGATACAGCAAATGCTATTTTGTATTATTGTGAACAAATGGGAGTTGATCCATTACTTGTAACAGCTACATTTGAACAAGAAAGTAGTTTTAATCAAAATGCAATTTCTAATGCAGGTGCTGTAGGAATCGCTCAATTAATGCCAGATACAGCAGCGATGTATGGATTAAATCCATATAATAAATATGAAAATATTGAAGCTGGTATTCGTTATTTAGCTGATAATCTAAAATGTTATAGTGGTTCTGACTGGCAAGCTACTTATGCGCTTGCAGCATATAATGCAGGTCCTGGTTCTGTTGATGCATATGGTGGTGTTCCACCTTATGGAGAAACTATTGATTATGTAAATGCTATTTCTGATAGGTATAGTCAATTATTAAGTTTAGAAAATTAATTAATAAAATAATTTATTGTATAAAATATTAATATAATAATATTTTTAACTATTGATATAATATAGGTATGAATATAAGCCCTTGGAGGCCACAATGAATTTAGAACAATTAGGAAAAAAAGCCCGTCCTATTTGGAATAAACATGGACGGAAAATAGCTGCTATTACTGTTGGCTTAGTTGTAGCCATCGGACTATACAATTATTATGATAATCATGTGATTAAGCAAAGCCCTGAATACATGATTGAACAGTTAAATACAGCCATTCAAAATGGCGATAGAGATACCGTATATAAATATGTCAATCTGTATAACTTAATTGATGAAACGGCTAAAACGACTTCTCTATTAAATGTTAAAGTTGAAGATTGGGCTAATGGTGCTGATGCGTTATCAGATAGTATCAATCGTGAACAAATGGTAGCTGATGTAGCAGAAAATATTCTTAGTAATATTAAAGATAATCACAAAGTTATGTATACCGGTGATGCAAAAAATATTATAACTAAAGGGATTCAAATGCTTGGTATTAATGATTTGGAATTTGAGTCCATTCATTTAACAAAAGAAAAATCAGATACTCCTATCTTAGATTTAACTGTTCATGATACAAACAAAAAAGATGTAAAATATGTAATTCATATTCGCCTAAAAAAAGTAGAACATAGATGGATGCTTGATCAACTTATTGCAGCAGATACGGTAATTAAAACCCGTTTAGTGGATTATAAGCAAAATTTAACTGAAGAAAACAGAAATACAACTACTCTATTTAATAAGTTAATTAGAATTGGTAATCCAACTGTATCAATTCAAGATTTACCTAAACCAGAGTTAACGCCTAAAGAACTATTTAATCTATCTAAAGAGGAAAAGGAAAATTTGTTTAAGTTAAAATCTAAACTTAAAATAGATGCACCAATCTCATTAGATCCTAAAGTAGATTCTGCAAAAGTGATTATAACTTTTACTGATAAAAATACAGGAACTATCATCAAAGAGTTACCAATTGACATTGCTAAAGGCTCTACTACTATTTCTTATGATAAAGATGTGAATTACACTGATAAGGCACAAGAGTTATTAGCGGATGCAATTAAGAATAATCGTGTATTAGTATCTATTACTATTCAATCTGTTACCACAATAGATGGTACTAAAACGTTAAAACAATAAAAATATAAATTGTTTTATTATTTTAATTATTAATATATTAAGGAGGAAGTATGATGCCAGAAAGAAAAACAATTCAATTAATTAATGAGGATACAGGAGAATTAGTCAATTCACCTGATAAGCTATTCATTTCTGAAAGTTTATTAGATGGTATTTCACCAGATGATTTTGAAATGGATGTGGAGGATGAAGAATATGGCGTTGAGTAAACAAATTATATCTGGGATTGATAAAATTGAAGCGAAACGTCAAGAAGTAATTGATTATATCTTAACGGAAATTAATAATGGTAATCTTCATGTCTTTAATAACCCTAACCATCCATCTTTATTTGAACAATACAATTTTAAAACCGATAAAACATATAACGGGATGAATCGGTTTATACTAGCCGTTTCAGCTAGTATGGAAGGATATAAAGATCCTCGTTGGTTAACTTTTAAGCAAGCAAAAGAGTTAGGGTATTCTGTAAAAAAAGGTACTCATGGTACAACGTTAGAATATTGGGAGCGCATTCCTGTAAAAATGGATAAACTTGATAAGGATGGCAATCCAGTTCTCGATGAAAATGGTAAACCCGTTCAGATTACTAGAACTAAAGAAGATGGAACCCCAGTGATGCGTTGGATGGGTAAACCATTTACTGTTTTTAATGGTGAACAGATTAATGGTATTCCACCTTATGAACGCCAACCTATGACAGAAGAACAACGTATCAAAGAATTAGAATCTATTCTTAATCATAGTGAAGCTCCTATTCATTATGATAGTTTAGAGGCTAATTATTACCAAAGAAAAACAGATACGATTCATTTACGACCGAAAGATGACTTTAAATCTATGGATCAACTCTATGCAACGGCACTACATGAAATAGCTCATAGCACACAACATCCTAGTCGTTTGAATCGTCAATATATGGAAGCTTCTAACCAACTAGAAGAATTACAAAATTATGCTAGAGAAGAAATCGTTGCTGAATTTACAGCGGCTATGTTAAATGCTAAATATAATCTACCGTATTCAGAACGAATGGGAAAAGATAATTCTACATCGTATATTGAAGGATGGCAGCAAGTATTTAATGAAAGCCCATTAGAGCTTATTGAAGCCTTAAAAAAAGCAGAACAAGCTGCTACATATATTGAAAATAATATGCTCGTTCTTGAACAAGAACAAACAGAGCAACTAGAACAATCTCCTTCTATAAATCAATACTCTTTAGATGATTTAGAAGTTCATTTTGATTGGGCTGAAGGAATGGTTGCTGATAAGGATGGTAAAAGTTATACACGTATTGGTGTACTACCATCTAAATTATCTGACTTAGGAACAGATACTGGTAATTACTATTCTGATAATTTGATTTTAAAAGGAAAAGCGGCTCAACAATTTTTAACTGATGCAGCTCGTCAAGATTATTTTTACTCTGGACTTGGATATGCTAAATGTTCATTTACTATCAAGGTTAAAGACTTTGAATTTGGTGATCGATTCGACTTAGGGGATAGTTATATTAAAAGTGCTAATTTAAACGGTAAAAAAGAAGTTGGTGGTATTGAATACTTTAATAATTATCTAGTGAAAGATTATGATTTAGACCCTCATATATTAGAAAGTTTAATAGCACAAGAGCAACAATTGATTGCTGAAGGCAAATTACCTTCTATTGTTAATTGCCCTAATGGACAAATTATTACCAATAATATGAACCATGATAATCTTATTTCATCTTCAAAAGAGCAAAGTACAGTGAAATTCGATAAAAACTTTGCTATTAGCATACGACATAAAGAAGGCTTAATATGCCATAATACTAATATGATTGTTATTGGTGGTGGTACATCCTTTGATTATCTATTGCAGGATACGCCAGAAAAAATGCTTGGCCCAGATGATGCCTATAGAGAATATGGTGGACATTTTTACGCTTTAGATCATGATCCTGAAAGTCCTAACTTATATAAAGGCGATTATGCCATTCAGTTAATGAATGATATTGTTTTAGAAGATATGACTGTTCATTTAGTAAATGCCAATAGAAGTATTACAATTGCAGATGGAACTGGCTTCGATTCACAAAATCCATCTAATGTACGTAGTTGTTTAGGTGTATACGATAAATTAGGGATTAATTTCCATATTATTGATAAAAATGGTGAATTTCATACATTTGAAAGTCGTATTGATTTAGGTGATTTAGACACTATTTCTAAAACGCCAATGCTTGACGTTTTAAAATCAATGGAAAAATGGACTAGTGTTAAATTAGAAGGATTGTCTGATGATGTTCATGCTATGGTTGAAGAACTAGAAGATAGACTAAAACGCAATGAACTACCCTCCCCTTCTGTTCAAACTAATCCTAAAATTTATACAGAAAAATTACAGGCACTTTATAATTCGCATTCTAACCCTGAAAAATATGCAGAAGCATTAAAGGCTGTTCAAGAAATGTTGAATGTAACACAAACTAAGGATTTATCTCAAAAGCCTAAAGTTGGCTTATCTATTTCTAAACCTAAAGGAAAATCTGTCTTAGAACGTTAACATTTTATTGTTAAAATTATTTATTGTGTAATAATTAAAAATATTTATTGTTTTATATATTAATTATTCGAATATAAACCCAGTGAGGATATAAATGAATACACTTTATATTGCAGAAAAGCCTAGTTTAGCTACTGCTATTGCTAAATATTTAGGTGGATTTACTAAAAGTAAAACAGCGTTTGAAAAAGGTGATACTAAAGTTACTTGGTGTTATGGCCATGTATTTGCAACGGTTGAACCTGAAGAATATGATCCTAAATATCATAGATGGACTGTTTCAGATTTACCTATTATTCCATCAAATTGGATTTTAAAACCACGTGCAGATGCTAAGGAACAGGTTAAAGCTATTAAAGAAATGTTGCAGTGGGCTGATGTTGTAATTCATGCAGGCGACCCTGATCGTGAAGGTCAACTACTCGTTGATGAAGTCTTAGAATATTACGATTATAAAGGAACAGTTAAACGAATTCTTATTAATGCTACCGATGATACCTCTCTTAAACGTGCGTTTGATTCGATTATGGAAAATAGTCAATTTAAAAACTTATCACAAGCAGGCTTAGGCCGTTCTAAAATGGATTGGTTATTAGGTATGTCTGGTACACGTTTATATACGCTCCGTTATCAACACTTAGGTGGTAAAGGTAAATTAAACGTAGGCCGTGTACAAACGCCTACATTAGCATTGGTAGTAAATCGTGAGCATGAAATTGTCAATTTTAAAGAACAAAAATTCTTTGATATTCATGCGACTATTTCTGTAGATAATGAACAGTTTAAAGGAAAACTAGTTCATGAAGGCTATATTGTCGAACAATCAGAAGCAGAAGCCCTTATGAGCGCTTGTAAAGCAGCAGGAACAGCTACCATTAAAGAATGGTCTGTTAATGATAAAAAAGAGGCCCCTCCCCTTCCATATTCCCTGGATTCTTTACAAGGATATATGAATAAAAAAGCAGGATGGTCACCAAAGAAAACACTTGATGTTACTCAAAAATTATATGAAATGAAATATGTGTCTTACCCTCGTTCTGATTGTAATTATTTGCCTATGGGCCAATATAGTGATGCACATGATATTTTAGATGCGATTTCTCGTGGTTCTACGTTACCTAATGATTTTTCTAGTCATGCTAATACGTCGTTACAATCTAAATGTTTCAACGATAAGAAAATTACAGCCCATCATGCTATTATTCCTACTTGTGAAGCTCCGTCTGGATTAGATGCAGATCAACAACTTTTATATGATGAAATTGCTTTACGGTACATTTTGCAGTGGTACCCTGCTATGGAGTTTACTGAAACAAAGTACGTATTTTCTGTTGCAAGCGAAGATTTTAGTGGTCGTAGTGTATTCATCCGTGATAAGGGATTTAAAGCCCTTATAGGCTCAAATAAAGAGGATGAAGATACAAATGATGTATCTGTTGCTCAAAAGGCCGTAACAGCTGCTACAGGTGATTCCGTTTCTGTATCTGATGTTGATTATAAAGAAGGTGTAACAAAACCACCTAAGCGCTTTACAGAAGGTACATTACTAACAGCAATGGCCAATATTCATCGTTTTGTTTCTGATCCTGAATTTAAGGAAAAACTAAAAGAAATTAAAGGGATTGGCACTCCTGCTACTCGTTCAACAATTATTGCAGGGTTAATAGATAATGGATTCCTTTCTTTAGATGGTAAATCTCTCCGCCCTACTGCATTAGGGGAAGAGCTAGTTAAACACATTCCTAGTATTATTACCGCCCCTGATATGACGGCTAAAATGGAACTTTCCTTAATGGATGTAGAAAAAGGAACTACCTCTCTAAATGCAGTAATGTCTGAATATGAATCATTCCTTAAAGGATTGGTAGAGGCAGAAACAGCGATTTTTGCTCAACCACCAAAAATTGAAGGTGTTGAATGCCCTGTTTGCCATGAAGGTGTACTTATTTTAAAAAAAGGTAGTAAAGGCCCATTCTGGGGATGTAGCGCTTATGCTCAAAATGGATGTAAAGCCGTTTTCTCTGATGCTAATGGGAAACCTGCTATTTATGAATGTCCTGATTGTCATAAAGGATTTTTAAAACAACGAAAAGGTAGCAAAGGTACTTTTTGGGGATGTAGTAATTATCCTGATTGTAAATGCACAAAAGAAGATGCTAAAGGTAAACCTAAATTATAAAGTGATTAATAATTAAAACACTTAATCGATAAATATATTAATATTTTTATTGATTTATCTATTAAACTATTGTATAGGAGATATAAATGTCCTCATTAATTGAAAAACAACAAGATTTTAAAGGTTCTATTAATGAAGTACCTTTTGAACGTGAAGAGGTATTTGATGCAACGGCTTCTATTGTCAATGCGATTGAACATAGATGGCCTATCACCTGTTCAAAAGAAACCATAGAGGCGATTAAAGGATATGTGGAAGGCCTTGAGGCCTTACATCCATCCTTCTCTTTCAAAAAATTTGAACGAGAAAATACAAATCGTATTGCGTATACAACTGAACCTAAAGAAGTATGGCTTAGTTATGAACGGTCTGATTACCTTAAAGAAGCAGGTACAACATTACCATTAGCACTAACTGCATCTCTTACCAAAGATCAAGAAGCTGTTCATGATTTTGAACAGGCAATGGATGCCTGGGAAAAAGAAAAAGAGATTAAAGGTGAACAAAAGAAAGAAGCATACAAAGAACTTACAGAAGAAGAAGCCTTAAAATTAGTTGCTTCTAATGGTACTGAATTATTGTATTTGCCTGATAAATATCGTAATAACGAAAAAATTGTATCGGTAGCTATCTCTAACGATGAAGATGCGTTCCGTTATGCAGGTATGTCTGCTCGTGATAATGACCGTTTAGCTAGACAAGCCATTAATGCTGATCCAGATAATGTTAAATATCTAGGGCAAACGCTACGTAATGACCCTGATTTATATCAAATGGCCATTGAACGTGATAATGATCTTATTAAAGATATTCCTGTAGCCATGCAGCATAATGCAACAATTGAAAAGATTATTGCTAAAGATAATCGTCGTCAATTTGGTCTTACTATAAAAAAAGCCAATGAAGGAGCTGAATTGACACGATGAGGCGTAAAAAACAATTAAAAAAAAGAAATAATAGCCCTAGTCCAATTGTAACTACAACGGCTATGAAACAACGGCAAAATCATAAGCATACAAAGAAAATTGGTGATGTAATTGTAACCATACCATGCTTTGGAAAAAGTCGTTCCCGTTCTCGTTAGGTGATTCTATGAAGTGGGTTAATCATAGAATTATTACTACCTCTATTGCATTTCTCCTAACACAAAATATTCCTTTTGTGTTAGGAGCGTATGCAGGAAGTACCTTACCTGATCGGCTAGAAGCTCATAAAAAACAATCTAGTCTAACCTATTACAATCATAGACAAGTGACACACTGGTTTATTCCTTATATGATTGCTTTTGCATTTCTCGCCATACTAGGATTTGTTATTAATCCTTTATCTGAAATATCCTTATTATTATTAAAGGCTATTCTTGGTGGGATATTTGGTTGTATTGCTCATATTGCTGAAGATGCGGTTACAGGAACTGTTCCTGGTGTAACACTTCAATCTAGAATCGGTAAAACACTATTTAAAACGGGCGATAATAAAGAATATGCGATATCCGCTATTTGTATTTTAATTACAATCATTGCTTTTATTATTATTGGTATTTCCTATCCTTTACAATGGTTATTATAATTAGGAGAAATTGTCACAATGGAAAAAATGGAATTTAAAACAAAATCTCAACTTGCACAAGAACGTTTTCACGAATATTTAGAGAATAAATTAAAAACAGATGGTTATAGTAAAGTCGAATCTGACCTGTATTTTAAATTTGAAGAATATATTAATAGTCGATTATCTATTATTGAAACTACTATGTCGATGGTGGCTAATGGTATTGCTTTACAAAAAGATACTGGTGTTGCATTATTACGAGAAGTTCCTAATAATGAAACCTTTACAATTCTCTTTAATGGTGTAGAGAAATCAGTATCCCGTGATGAATTTGTTGATTATATTGAACGTAAAGCTATAGAATCCGTTACCTCTGGTATTCCTATACTCCCTTATGAATATAGTTATTTATTTAAACAAACTCCCTCTTTAAATCGTGTAATGAAGTCTAGTGGTGAATATCCTGTTAAATTAGTAGCAATGATGTTACAAAAAAATGCCAATTCTAATGTTCCTGAATTAGTATGCTTATTCTCTACAATTACGAATGATATATTCTCTTATCGTTTTAGAAAAAATAATAAATACGATATGTTTACTCCAAATTATAATTCCACATTTGAAGTTAAAGATAAAGCTAATATTGGTAAATGCTTTATGTTACGAGTAGCGCCTAGCCGCAACTCTGGTCTACTTAGAATCATTGATATGATTCCAATAGCATCTAATGATGAATCTATAGATCGTCATAGTGCTATGGAAGAAACTATGACACGGGTTTACTAATATGAGGCCACGTTCTCCTGAAGTAATTAAAAATTTACAAGAATTAGATCCTTCTAAATGGCTTGATAGCCCTTATTTACGTCAAGTTGATGAAGAATCATTACTGACTTTATTACAACGTAAACCAGATGGATTTAAAACGCTTTTAAATAGCTCTTATTCATTCATACGAGATATTGTATTACGTCGTGATATTTTAATTACTATACTTAAAATTAAGCCTCATTATATTAAATTAATACCTGTTAAGCACTTATCAGAACGATTATTTAGTATCGTCAATCAGGCCATTGAAAAGGATACTGACGAATTAAGTAAAAAGTTATTAATTGATGCCTTAGCTGTAGCCAAACAAGAACTATTAGATTATAAGGATGCTCAAAATATGGAAATAAAAGAAAATACATCCCCATCCTCTTCAACTCAACAAGATATTAAAACGCCATCAGATACAGACCATGAAACACCATCAGATACAGGCCATGAAACACTACCTAATAACACCCCTTCTCCGTCTGATGAATTAGAAAAACCTAATGAAGTATCTACTGAACCTGAAGTAAATGAAGAATCAACTGAAGAACATAAAGAACCTATTAAAGAGCCTGTTGTTGAAATAGAATGCGAAAAAGGATCTGTTTCAACTAAGGAAAATAATGATAACAATAACTTTACAGATAACTCATCTCTTGAACCTACTATTCAAAAAGCTTTTATGGATGCTTCATTATGTGATTTTACTAAGTCATTAGAACAAAAGATTATCGCTATTGTTACTGATAATAATGTAAAAACCAATCAAGAAATTAAAGAGTTGGTTACACAACATATTACGCAATTATCTAACAACCTAACAGCTCAACAACAAACATTAGAGTTACTTCAACAAACACTCAATGAACCTAGCAAAGCTTTAATTAATCGCTTTAGTGAAGAAAGTGAAAAAGTATCTATTCGTATTAGTGAAATTAGTACGCTGCTTGAAAACCAGTACAATCAAGCTAAAGAATTATCAACTAATTTTTCTATAGTGTTAGAAAAACCAACACAAGATTTATATAATTCATTAGAAAAAGCAATTATCCATCAAATGAATAATTGCATTATTAATGAATCAGGGATCCAATTACAAGTGGAAGAAATTAAAAATAAATCAATTGAATCCATAGAAAATTCTAATCAAGCAGTTAAGGATACAGCTAATAATTTAATTGATGCTCTAACAACTAGATATAATCAACAAAAAGAAATTATTGAAAAAGCTAATAATTTCTTTGATAAAAAGGGATTGATTCAAAATATTACTATTATAGCTGTATTCGTAAATTTATTACTTCTATTCTTTATCTTTATTACCCTATTATTAAGAGGTTAATTATGGATATTCAAAAATTATTAGAAGAAAATCATTTTAATTTATTCTCTTCCGAATTACAAATTTATAAAGATATATATGATATTTGTATGCCCTGTATTGAACGTGATATTACCATGATTATGTATTGCGGGGATCGAATAAGAGATAATTATTCTGTTGCAGTATATGTGTTATCTCGTAACCCATATTTATTATGGTGTTTTTCTATTCGCATACAAACTCATATCACTATTATTCGAATCGTATTTCAAGCATTACAATCTACTAATAAACTTACGTTAACTATTAAACGTGCTGCTAAAATGGCTAAAAATGAAGGAATTCGTAGAAAAGCACTCTGTCATTCTTTATAGATTAATTATTTCCTGTCGTTATATTTTACAAGCGAGGTTTTTATTACCTCGCTTGTTATTTTATATATA
>OGFK01001459.1_pt1 | contig 15011 bp, 17 predicted proteins | sample 1570931 | NCBI WGS metagenome assembly OGFK01 (sample SAMEA2581935, study PRJEB24529) | metagenome | biome: Human gut stool | place: China | collected 2011
TCTTTTCAGAAGCAAATTTTCTAAGCTCTTCCATCTCTTTTTCTTTTCTTTTTGTGAAGTTTTGGAATTCAGCTTGTTTTCTTAAATATGATTGTTTCCAATCCTCTACTTCAGCTTTTAATTTATCTATCTCTTCATCTTTTTGTGCTAAAACGTCCTCTTGTTTTACCTCTTCTACTATCTCTTCATCTTTGCAAGTACAGTTACAATCAGGACCACAACCACACTCTTTTTCCTCTTTTATCTCTTCAATCTTATCTTTTTTCTTAAACATCTATGTCTTCCTTTCTCTCGATTTGATTTTGATTTATTGCTTTATTTACCTCTTGAGTTACATATTTGATAAGCCCCATAGTTTTTGAATAAGCCATTCTCTTAGGACCAATTACTCCAATTACTCCCTGTGAATCTCCAATGTTATAAGTTGAATATACAAAACTGTAATCTTCCAAGCCTTTTATTCCAAGCTCATCTCCAAATACTACTTCAACCTTACCGTTCATAGGTTTTCTAGTACTTATTATATGCTCGAATATTCCTCTTATATCTTTTCTATGGTGTAATAGTTCCAAAGCTTCTGAAACTTCATTTACATGTTTATCTCTAAATATACTTGGAACATTATTTATAAATAACTTACTATCATCTTCATAATGTTGTGCTACTCTAGTGATAGCTTTTCTCTTACCAACTATATAGTTCTCTATATCTATTGGACTTAAATCTTGAATTTTTACTCTTTCATTAAGTTCATGTGTCAAATCTGCTAACTCTTCTCTACTAATAGGTGTTGTTAACATAATTTTTTTAGTTTTAACAACTCTATTTTCTAAAACTATTATAGTCACTATCATATAATCATCTATATGAACTAACTCTACTTTTTTAACTCTTTCTGAGATAACAGCTGGTTCCATAGCTATTCCAGCATAAGTAGTCAACTTTGAAAGTAGTGAAGATGTTTGTTGTAAAAGCATATCCAATTCATTTACACGATTTTCATAAGCTAACTCTATATTCTCTTTCTCCTGTTTTGTAAGTTTTTCCACCTTTAAAAGTTCATCTAAATAATATTTATATCCCTTATCAGTTGGAATTCTTCCTGAAGAGGTATGAGTCTTAGCTATAAATCCCATATCTTCTAAATCAGCCATTACATTTCTAATTGTTGCTGATGAAAGATCAATACCATATTTTTTTACCAATGTCCTAGAACCTATAGTATCACCAAAATTAAGGTAATAATTTACTATAGCGTTTAATACGAGTTTTTCTCTCTCAGTTATAGACATTTTCATCACCTTTTTGTTAGCACTCAGTTATTAAGAGTGCTAATTCTTATAATGTAACTATATAATATTTTTACTCTTTTGTCAATAGTTTTTTAATATTTGTCATATTTTTCCAAGTTATTCTTATACTTTAATTTTACACAAAAAAAGAAAAATCCATTTTTTATAAAACAGATTTTTCTTTTTCATAATATTATATATTTTTTTCCAATCCTGTTAAGGCAATTCCCAAAGGAGTTACTAACAATGGTTTATATGTCTTGATAATTTTCTTTTTCAACTCTTTCTCAAAAACTTGCTCAAATTCAGAGAATGTACAAGCTCCTCCTACAACATAAACATTTTCCACATCATAATCTCTCAAAAATTTTTTTACTATATGTGCCATTTTTTCCACAACTGGTTTTATTATAGGAAAAACCTCTTTCTCTTTTGAGAGATCCTTTTTCAATTTTTCAGCCTCATCAAAACTTACTCCGTAGTTTCCAGCTAAAACCAATGACATATGTGTCCCACCTGTTGGTTCATCTGCTGTAAATATTACTTCTCCATCTTTTATTACACTTATACCTGTAGTTCCTCCACCTACATCAACAACTGCTCCATCTTTTATCTTTAATACATGTGAAGCTGCAGTTGGTTCATCTACAACTTTTATTACATCTATCTCAGCAGAATCAATAACATTGACAATAGCCTTTACACTTCCGCTCTCTACTCCTGGTGGAATAGCTGTAAATCCTTTTGTTATCTCTATTCCCAATTTTTCTTCCAAACGATGCTTCATCTCTCTTACTATCCTAATAGCTCCAACGAAATCTACAACAATCCCATCTTTTACAACAGAGGATTGATAAATTTCTCCAGCTACTGGATTCCCCTCTTTATCTACAACACTCATAACTATATTAGCTGTTCCCAAGTCAACACCTACATAGAATTCCTCTTTATCAAAATCTAAAATTGGATTTTCTATTACTTCATCAAATTTTTTTATGTAATCATTCACTAAGTTCAAGTCCATATTTATCCCCACTTTTTTATTTTTATATTTTAAAAACTTTTAAAAAACTCTCTGATGGTGAATTTATTAACTCAGCACTTATAAGCTCTTTAAAATTTTTTCCCTTTATCTTATCTATGGAGTTTTTTACTGCTGAAGTATCTCCCTCAAAAAGTACAACTCCCTTATCAAACATACCAACTCCAGCTCTAATTGTAATTATCTCCACAGGACTTTCATCCTCTAAAAAGTCAGCTGTTTCTATTGCTCTTATACTGTTAGAAAATTCTACTAAACCTAAACTTCTAACTCGCTCTTCAAATTTTATAGCTCTATTTAATTTATTCAAAATTTCTACACTTACACCACTGACCATAATTTTACTTACATTTTTATCTATATGCTTATTTTGCAATAGATCTAAATAGATATTTAAAGATACTACTTCTCCCTGTAATCCACTACAAACTATCATATATTTACCTGGACATAGTATACCCACTCTCTCTATATCTACATTAAAATTTTTAGTAATCTCATCTAAGTATATAAATCCTGTCCCAATACTTCTAAATTCTAAAAGTAAAAATGTCTTTTTCATCTATGTCCTCCTTTCAAACTCTGGTATAGAAGGACGAAATCCTTCATCCTTCCTATCAAAATTTGAATAAAACTTATTTTATTGAAAGTCCACCAACTAGTACGCATCTTCTATTTCTAGCGAAACTCTTAGCTGAAGTAAGTCCCTCTCCAGTAGGTCCAGCAATTGTAAATGTAGTATGTCCCTCTCCTCCTACACCAATTCCAGCATAAGAAGGTCCATTTTTAACTAAAATAGTTGTCTCCATCTCTCTTGCATATTTTGTCAATATATCTATATTTTTAGAATGAATCATAGAAGTGTGTCTAAGTCCATGTTCCAACTCTTTAGCTACCTCTATTCCTTCTAGTGCATTTTTTACTCTTATTATTGGTAATATAGGCATCAACATCTCTTTTACAGCAAATGTATGATTTTTACAAGTTTCCATTATTATAACTTTTATTTCATCTCCAACTTCTATTCCAACATCTTTTAATATTACTTTAGCATCTCTACCTACATATTTTCTATTAGGTGACCCATTAGTTAATGTTAGGTCTACAAGTTTTTGAATTACATTCTCATCTTTTACTAAGTAAGCACCATTTTTTTGCATCTCAAAAATTAAATAATCAGTTATAGAGTCAACTGCTACTACCTCTTTTTCAGCTATACAAGGTAAGTTATTATCAAAACTGCATCCATCTATTATATCTTTTGCAGCTTTTTCTATATCTGCTGTTTCATCTACAAGTACAGGTGGATTTCCAGCTCCTGCTCCTATAGCTTTTTTACCGCTTGACATTACACTTTTTACTACTCCAGGTCCTCCTGTTGCAACTAACATCTTTACATCTGGATGAGCCATAAGTTTCTCTGTATTCTCTATACTTGGTTCATCTATTGTTACTATTAAGTTTGCTGGTCCTCCAACCAATTTAATAGCTTCATTTATAAGTTCTACAGCTCTTATAGAAGTCTTTTTAGCTCCTGGATGTGGAGCAAAAACAACAGCATTACCAGCAGCTATCATTCCTATTGAATTACAAATTATTGTCTCACTTGGATTAGTAGATGGAGTTATTGCTCCTATTACACCATAAGGTGTCAATTCTAAAACTGTTAATCCATCATCTCCACTAAAAGCAAAAGCTCTCAAATCTTCTACTCCTGGAGTTTTTTCAAGAGTTACTTGATGTTTTAAAGCCTTATCTGCTACTCTTCCCATTCCAGTTTCTGCTACTCCAAGTTCTGCTAATTCTTGAATATATTGAGATAAATGTTCTCTTATAGATTTAATAATTTTATCTCTTACCTCTAATCTTGAATCAAAAAGTTCTCTTTGAGCTTTTTTAGCTGCTGCTACAGCATCTTCTACTGTATGAAAAACTCCATTTCCATTATTACAGCACTCTTTTTTATCCTCTATATTCATCTTGTTAAGCTCTTTCATTATTAAACTAACTACAGCTTCCATGTTATTAGTATCTAGATTCATCTTTTCCTCCTATATTCCTTCAAAAGCTTCTACACAGGCTTTAGCTACTGTCATATCTTCTTCAACAGTTCCACCACTTACTCCGACTGCTCCAACAATCTCTCCATTTATTTTCAATAATTCTCCACCACCAAAAATAATATATCTACTATCATTTTGTAGACCATATAATGATCCTGTTGGCTTAGTTAAATCAGTTAAAACCGAAGTCGATATTTTCAAAGCTGCTGATGTATAAGCCTTTTTAAAGGCTATATCTATACTTGCAAAAATGGCATTATCCATTTTTTCTTCTAAAATAAGTTGTCCATCCTTTGTAACAATTGCTATTACAAAATCTAGTCCTAACTCCTTTGCTTTTTTCTCTCCAGCTAATACTATTTTTTTAGCACTTTCTAAATTTAATTTTTTTTCAGTTGAATCAATACTTTTCAATATTGTTTCTGAAATAAACTTTACTGCTGCACTATCTTCTAATACTCTAGACAATACAAATAAAACATCTGATACTCTATTTACATATTTCAACAGATTAGGTTCTACTGTTTCTCTTCCTTTAAGAGCTACTATCCTTCTTTCACTTCTTCTTACAACAGTTCTTGCTATATGTAGACTAGCTGATTCTTTATTGTCACCTGGAATTATAAATTTATATAGTGGGAGTAAGTTCTTAGAGTAACTATCTATTATATTTTCTAATTCCTCTATATCACTGTCCTCTATCCCCTCTTTCAATTTATTTATTCCATTTTTATCACTAGCTAAATGAGCCCCTATTACTAAAAATTTTTCCTGTATCTTATACAAGATATCTTTTAAGTTTTTATCTGTTAAATTAGCCCTAGCTTCTCCTATAAAAGCAGCAGCTTCATCTATACTTCCATAAGCTTCCACTTTTATACTATCTTTAGATATTTTACTGCCACCAAACAATCCAGTTTCTCCTGAATCACCTTTTCTAGTATACACTTGTATCAAATTGGTGTAGACATCTTTCAATCCCATCACCACCTAATTTTTTTCTATTGTATCTATTATTGCAACAATAGCAGAATCAATAGCTATGGCTCCATCTTCAGCAAAAGCATAAGCAGATACACTTCCAGTTGTAACTAGTACTTGATCTCCTATTCCCGCTCCCACACTATCTATACTTACCACTCTTTTTTCTGTAGTGACATTTCCATCCATATCTATAGGAGCTGTAATTAGGATTTTTTTTCCATTCAATCCCTCATCTTTTGTTGTAGAAACAACTTTTCCTACTACCTTTGCTAAAAACATAAAACCACCTTCCACTATTTTTCTAGTTCAAAAATAATACCATTTTCTTGAGCTTTCTCTTTTGCTAATATTGTAATAATAGCTTCTTTTGAAACTATTACACTTTTATTTTTTATTCCAAAAATATCATCAGCTGTAATAATCTTCTTATTTTTTAAATCTAAAATTTGGTTTTTCTGCTCTTTTAGAACATACTCAGCCAAATTTTTACTTTCTACAAATGTTATTCCAAACTCTTGTAGTCTCTTTATATTTAAATTTAGTTGTTTTCCATATTCATTATCAGCTTTCACTATACATGAATCGTATACAGCTACTATTTTTTTCCCTGCTAGAAGTGCTTTTGAAATTATATAAGTAACAACGTTGTCTCTTATTCCTACAGCTACCTTTGCACAGGTATTTTTAGTTAAAAGTGGTAAAAGAATTATCTCATTTTCTGATATCAATGAGTTACAATTTGCCATAGTAACTTCTCTTTTTATATCAAAATTTTTAAACTTTTCTTCACCCACTATTTTTTCTCCAGCTTCTGAAAAAATTATCTCTACATCATACTCTTTTTTTATTTTTTCTAATTCTATCACTATTTGTTCAAGATTAGCTGTACCTCCATTAAGTATAACTAATCCTTTTTTTCTCTTTGCAATACTCTCGTTTTCGAGTCTTTTTAGTACCTCTTGTACTATATAATCAACCATCAGATTAAATTCCATTTTTCACCCCTTTTATCAGGGTTTTTATTTAGAGGACACCCTTAGGTGTCCTCCCTTTAGTCCCTTATTATTTTTACATAATCATCATTTTTAAGTCCAGCAGCATTGGCTTCATCCATATCTATATGTATCTCTTTAGCCATATTGCTTCCCACTCTCAAAAGTACATTATACAGTACCATCTTTCTTTCACCAAAAGTCTCTACATTTACAAGTTCTCCATCTTTATAACCTCTTATATCAGCTATATATTTAGGCATATGTATGTGTCTTCCAGCTACTATTACTCCTCTTTCTTTTACAATACTACCCTTTGGTCCTGTTATCTTTATTCCAGGAGTTCCATCAAGTTTTCCAGATTCTCTTATTGGAGGTTTAACTCCTAATTTAAAACTATCAGATATAGATATCTCAACCTGTGTCTCTTTTCTTACAGGTCCCAATATTCTAACACCTTCAAATTTTCCTTTAGAACCTTCTATTGTCACTGTTTCTTTTGCAGCAAATTGTCCAGGTTGTTTCATATCTTTCATCTTAGACAATTTATATCCTGCTCCAAAAAGTTTTTCCAAGTCCTCTTGAGAAAGGTGAATATGTCTATTAGAAACTCCAACTACCACCTCATCAGAGATAACTTCATTTAGCACCTCTCTCAATGTACTCTCTAATGATTTCATTTGATATCACTATTTAACTAATTTTGGAAGTAATTTTTCTGTATCTGTATGTGGTCTAGGAATTACGTGAACTGATTCTACTTTTCCAACTCTTTCAGCAGCTGCTGCTCCTGCATCTACTGCTGCTTTTACTGCTCCTACATCTCCTCTTACCATTACAGTTACTAATCCTGATCCTATTTTTTCATAACCTACTAATTCAACATTAGCTGATTTTGTCATAGCATCTGCTGCTTCTATTGCTCCTACTAGTCCTTTAGTTTCTATTAATCCTAATGCGTTTCCCATATTTCTTCCTCCTCAAATTATTTATAATTTTTTATTTTCTTCTTCCTTTTTTAGTTACTATTTCAGTAACTTCTTGCTCCTGTGGTTCCTTAATCTCAAGATTTGTTTCTGAAGCTACTTCAACTATATTTTCTACCACTTCTTCTACAGCTTCTACAACAGGCTCTTGAACTTTTTCTTCCACTTTCTCTTCTGTTTCTTCAGCAGGTTCTACCATTTTTCCCACTTCAACAGAAGGTCTAGCAATTACTAATTTACTTACCACTGTAGTTAATCTTTCAGCCGCCATAACTCCAGCCTCTACTGCTGCTTTTACTGCTGATACCTCTCCTTCAATCTTAACAGTAACCATTCCGCCACCTTTTGTAAGTTCAAGCCCTATCAATCTTACATTAGCAGCTTTTACAGCTGTATCTCCTGCTTCTATCGCTCCTACTAGTCCAACTACCTCTATTAATCCTAGTGAACTTATCATTTTTCTCCTCCTGTTTTCTCTGGGATGATAAATGGATTCCCCTTAATCAATCTAGCACCATTGACTCCCAAAGCTCTTAGAGTATTAGTATTACAATCAATGTTGTATCTAAATAATGGTTTATCTAAATCTAATTTTTCATGATACAGAGTAACTTCATTTACTCCTATTCCTATCCCTACTTGAAGTTTTGATTCTCTAGCTCCTTGATATCCTAATTTTTTCCCGTCATCTTCCTCAAAACTTTGTAGTATAAAAGGAATCTCTTCCTCTTCAATTCCCCATAAGATATTACTCAATCTACTATCTATATCTACTTTTGAAGAGTAAAATATATTAATTCCTATCTTCTCTTTTTTTCCTCTTTCCATATTAATCCTCCTCATGTGAAAGAGCTAATCCTGTAGCTACTGCATTTCTTGGTCCTTCTACTCCTCTTATATTTCCTCTACCTGCTACAACCCCATAATATGATAATTTATCTGTAACCATTTGAGGAACTTCAAAGTCAAGTGCTGATCCACCTACTAGTACCACATGATCTATATCTCTTATATTTCCACTTGGAGTGACTTTCTTCAAGGCTCTTACAGCATTCACTACAAATACTTTTTCCTTTGCATCTCTTCTTACTCTTTTTATCTTTTCAATAGGTTCATCTATCTCTAGAGGAATCATCGCTCCCTCTTTTAAGATTACCACTCTTGCAAAGGTTCTTGGATCTAATGTCTCATCGAAGAATTGAACACTTCCATCTTCATGTCTTATATGGAATAAACTTTCTACCTTAGCTAGTGGATATTTTTTTATATCTTCAGCTAAATCAAAGTTTCCTAATCCCAACTCTTTATCTATCAACATTGTTACCATATTTCCAGCTCCTGCTAGGTGACAAGAAGATATTCTTCCATCTCTAGTTATTACAGAAGCATCAGTTGATCCTGCTCCCATATCTATTATAGCTAATGGTTTATTTGTTCCTGGAGTAGTTAATGCTCCAAGAATAGCCATTTCAGCTTCTACTCCTCCAACTACAACTTTCTTTTGAAGTTTTTCTTGTAAATCATTAGCTATCATTTCCATTTGTAATCTATCAGCTTTAACCATTGCAGCTAACCCTATTGCATTTTCCATGGAAAACTCTTCAGCAATTCCACCTTTTACCTTTTTAGGAACAAAGGTATTTACAGCTAACAAATCCTGTATTTTTATATTTTTAGGATCTTGGTTTGTAAGTTGTGCCATTACAATTCTTACTTTTTCCAACATTCCACCAGCATTTGTACCTGTTTCCCCCCAGATATCAGATATTGGATAACATACTTCTAATGCTTCCATTATCTCCTCTGCTCCTTTATCTACAGGAATCTCTCTATTTTTTGCCATTCCAGCTATATGTATAGATCCTGCTGGAATAACTCTTGATTTTACATCCCCTTTAGGTGTTTTTATTACAACTGCTGATCTATTTCCTATTAAAGCCCTAGAAATAGGAACTATCATTTTTGTTTCTTCTGAATTTAATTTAAACAGTGTTGCTATCCCATATGGATTAGAAAGCATTGAGATTACTTTTCCCTTTTCTGCTACTTCCAAAGCTGTAAGCATATTTAAAGGTATTTTCTCAAAATAAAGTACCTCATCTACTATTGGTATCTTTTTAACTAATCTATTGTTTATGAGAACAGCATCATCTTTTTGAGCAATAGCTCCTTTAATTTCTACCCCTTTTTCTACCCAGCTATTTATCATGCTAGCTGCATCTTGGAAATCTATCTCTTTAGAAATTAGAGCTATTATCTCTTTTCCTATCATAGTACTATCTATATTTTCAATAGGAGTAGATATTCCTACTCCTATTCCTGCCCCTCCTGGAGTAGTAGGATTATGACCTATCATAGTAGATTCTGTTATTATAGTTTCTGTTATAGTTTCCATAGCTACATCTCCTATTACAGGAGCCGCTTCATTGATTCTAACTAAAGCTAATTCTGACATATCCCTTCCAGCTTTTTTAAAAGCCTCATTTAAAGAAGAGAAAACCCCTTTCACATTCTCTTTAGTTCCCTTTATTCCAGTAGTTTTAGCTATTCCACTACTCAAAACTTTTATCTCTTTTCCATTTACCTCTGCTAAAGTACTCTCTGTCGTTGCATTTCCTATATCTATCCCTACAATAAGTTTCATTCTTCCTCCCTACTGGAAAGATTAATCTTTTCTTAATCTATCTCTTTTTTCATAAAGTTCTGCTGCTTCTCTTACAAAAGCTGCGTTTACTTTTGCGTTATATTTAGTTTCTAATTCATCAGCTATAGCTAATAATTCTACTTTTGTTGATCTATATGGTCTTAAGCTATTATATATCTCTAGAATTCTAGTATCTGGTATAGCTATTAATTCTGCTGCTCTTCTTAAGTTTCTAGCAAAAGAGTGTCTATTTACACTTTCTGCCACTTGAGCTTGCATCTCTAATGTTTCTGGAGCTATTCTACAGTCAGCAGCTCCTATTATTCCATTCATTACGTTTTCCATTGTAAATTCATCTAGTTTTTTACCAGTAGCTGATTTTACAACATCAGCTTTCTTTTTACTCAATGGATAATCATCCTTTGTTGTTGTTCCACATGTTTTTGTTACTGTATTTATATTAGTGCTCTCTCCTTTAGCCATAGAAAGCATAACTTCTCTTATCATTTTTTCAAGTAATTGTTGGTCCAAATCATTCACCACCCTTTAATTCTTATTTGAAACTTACTTTTAATTCAACTGGTTTAGCATTAACTACAACATGCTCAGTTTCTTTGATATGTAATAATGCTGCAATAGCTTGATATTTAGGTCTAGCCATTTGGTCATTCATTTGAGGAACTGGTTTTGGTGATTCCCCTTTAGCATATTTAGCAGCATTTTTCCCTATCATTCTGTAGTGCTCTCTTTCTAATAGAGGAGCTTGTGGGAATAACTCTAGGTTAGTTAATGGGAATAGATCTTTTTGATGGATTACTGTTGTTCCTTTTGATTGAATTCCTATTCCTATTCCTGATCCACTTAATTTTGCTCCATCATTAGCAAGTATAGAAACGTCTGAAGTTCTTAGTACTCTGATTACTCTTGGAGTTAATCCTTCTTCTTCTATTCCTGCCATTAATTCTTTCAATACATCTACATGTGGAATGTGAGTGATTGTTTCAGTTTGGAATTTTCCAAAAGCTGGTGCTAAAGCTATTACTACTTCATCACTCTTAGTGCTTTTCTTAGCTTCTCCAACCTCTTCTATAACTAAATTTCCTGAAGTAACTACTTTCTTTTCCTCTTTTGTAGGAGTAGTTGCTTCCTGTCCTGCATATCTTTTTATAACTTCTTCAATTATTCCTCTGATTTCATTTTCATTAAGTTGCATCTGTTACCTCCTACTACTATTTGATTTTTGATGCATCTACTGCATTTCCTATATTTGAAAGTTCTTCCCATCTTTCTGCAGAGATTTGATATCCTGTTCCAGGTCCACTATAGTCATTTCTGTCATTAACTGCACTAATTACATTGAAATCTCTATCTAAGATTGCAGATGTATGTAAGTGGTCTCCTGCTACTCTTAATTTCATAAGTTTTAGTAGATCAGATGCAACATCATCAAATCCTTTAGTTTTAAGAGCTTTTACTACATCCATTCCTGTAATTCCTCTTTCCATCATTTCAGTTGCAGCTTTCATATCTGCTACCATGTCTCTTTCAGGCATATCTTTACTTCCATGAGCATATGTAGCTGCTTCTACTTCTGCATCTGTAATCTCAGGTAATCCTAAAGCATCAAACACAGCTTGAACTGCTCTTGCTGCTTTATTTCTTGCTCTTACTACATCTTCTTCTTTTACAGGTCTTAATCCTGCATCTATCTTAAGGTCTCTTTGAATTATATTCCAGTCGTCATAGTCTTCTGCATCCCAGTTTGATCCAGCAAACATATTGTCATAGTTAGGTGTTGAACTATATCCTGAACAGATAAAGTCAGTTCCTGGAATCATTTGCATAAGTGATCTAGCTACTCTTCTTAAGTCTGAGTGAGTAAATGTTTGGTCATTACTTGAAGCACATTCTAGGTCTAACATCATAGCTACTAAGTTTTCTGCTAAGATCTCTCTTACTCCACTTGGTACAGCTCCTGGTACTCCTACACAACTTACTGATCCATTTTGAATTCCTTGTACTCCTGCTCCTTTAGTTATGAATAAGCAACGAGCTTCTAGGTATAACATTGAGCATCCTTCTGCATATCCCATTAATACTTCAGATCCACTTCCAGATGTATATCTCATTTTTAATCCTCTTGAAGCATAAGCTGATGCTAAGAAAGATTTAGACCATGGAGTATCATCTCCATCTATAAATACTGGTTCTGTTCCATAAACTGAAACTGTTTCAGCATAAGCTGTAAGTCCTCTCATTCCTAGTAATAACTCTGTTGCTTCCTCTACTGAACATTGAGTAAGAATTCCAGGTCTTCCTACTTGTGATCCTACAAGTAATGCAATTGCATTAAATGGTGCATATCTTGTAACTGCTACTGTTGTTTCCTCTTCAGAGAATCCTCTCAAAGAAGCTTCAGCAGCATCTGCAGCAATTTGAACTGGGTTATCTTTTAAGTTTGTAACGTGACATTGGTTAGAAGGAGTTTTTCTTGCTCTCATCTTATTAACTGCCATCATCATCTCTAATACTGTCATTTTTCCCATTACTTCAGCAACTTTTGCTGGAGTCATAGAAAGAGATATTTTTAATATTTCATCTCTTGAAACATTTATATCTACTAATTTTCTAGCTATTTCTAAAGAGTCCATAGCCATTACTTTTTCAGCATTCTCTACTACGATTCCATAATCAGCTATGAAATAGTCTAATAGGTCAAAATCCTCTCTCTTTTTACCATCTAATTCAACTATTTTTCCATTTACAACTTTTACACTTGGTTTTGGATCTAGAGGAGAGTTCATTGCTATTAACCCTACTTCTGGCCACTCTTTTACATATCCATCTTTATTTACAGGTCTTGCACCTAATACTTCAAAACGTTTTGATCTCATTATAACCTCCTATTTTTTTCTCCATATTTTTCTACAATAATGGGCTGCTCTCTAAATATATGGAGTTGATCCAGAAGGAGCTGGTCCTCCTAAAGTTTCAAGAAGTTTAACTCCTACTTCTTTAGCTGCAAGTATAGCTTGTCTAACTGCTCCAGAATCTCCACAAATTGTTAATATTACCTCATTTGAGAAACTTGTTCCTTTAGCAGGTGAACTATATCCTAAAACTTCTACATTAGCTGCTTTTAGTGCTGTGTCAGCAGTTACTACTCCGATTGCTGCAGGAGCTCCTACAATAATTCCAAATGCTTTTCCTAATGGTGCATTAAAAGCTTTATTACATGCATATGATGCTCTAGCTGTATATTGAAGTTCTATATGTCCTGCATCGTTTCCATATACATCTCCAAATTTTTCAGTTACAGCAGCTATTGCTACCTCAACTGCTCTTTTAGCATCTGATACATCTTCAGCTCCAAAAAGGATTAAAGATCCATGTCCTGCTCCACCTTTTGTATCTCTAGGAAGTTCTATTGAAATCACTTCTGTATTAGTTGCTTTTACAGCTTCATCTGCTGCCATTATAAATGGTCCTGCCCCTGTTCTCGCTCCTAATATTCCTATTGAACGATATTTTTTATCTATTCCCATAGCTTCATGAAGTGCTGGATCTACGTTTGCTATTACAAGTCCTATTCCATCTCCATGTGTTGTAACACCAACAAACTCTGTTAAACGACACTCTTTTACAGGTGCACATGCTGGTTTAGGTGCTTCACCAGTTTTTTCTTTTAACTTTTCCATTACTTCAGACATCATTTTTTCAACCAAATTTTCTTGCATCTAATTACCCCCTTATATTAGATTATACTAAAATTTTATTTTATTACATTGTAATTATAAAAATATAAAATGTCAGAAAAATGTCATTTTTAACTTTTAATAAAACATTAATATAAAATTTCAAATATTTTTTTCATATCTTCAAGAGTAACTTCTTTTATATTTCCTGAAGTACATATATCACTCATAGCTACTTCAGACATCTCTGGAATAAGTTTTCTATACTCCTCTTCGGCTACTCCTAACTCTCTTACACAACTTTGAATTCCTAATTTCTTATTTAATATCTCTACTGCAATAGCTAAACTCTTTGCTCCCTCTTCAACACTACTAGCTGGTAACTCCAACTCTTTAGCTATTTCATAATATCTTTTAGCTGTTTCATTATCAGTTGAATTAAATCTTATAACATATGGTAGTACAACTCCATTTGCTCTTCCATGAGCCTTATGAAACTTTCCTCCTATATTATGAGCTATGCTGTGATTTATTCCAAGGCCTGCCTTTTCAAAGGCAAATCCAGCTATACAAGAGGCTTTTCCCATCTCTACTCTAGCTTCTCTGTTAGAGATATCATCATACATCTTCAAGATATTTTTAAAGATAGTTTTTATTGCGTAAAGAGAGTAAATTTGTGTATATAGATTAGCTCCCCTTGAAGTATATGCTTCTATTGCATGAGTAAGTGCATCTATACCTCCATCAGCTACTACAGATTTTGGTAGTGTTGCTGTAAATTCTGGATCTAATATAGCGATCTCAGGAATCATCTTATCATCTTTAATTGGAATTTTGATATTATTTACAGTATCAGTTATTACTGCATAGGAAGTTACCTCTGAACCAGTTCCACAAGTTGTAGGAATAGCTATAACAGGTATCTCCTTTCCAGATTTAGACATAAAATAAGATACTGCCTTAGCTGAATCCAATGTAGATCCTCCACCTAAAGCTAGTATTTTTTCTGGTAAAAATTCAATTACTCTCTCTAGAGCATTTTTTATAGATTCCAATGAAGGATTTACCTCAATACCACTAAAAATCTCATACTCAATTCCTCTATTTTTAAAAATATCTTCTATTTTTTTACTTATTCCAATCTTTACCATCATTGGATCAGTCATAAAAAAATATTTTTTACAAGATATTTTTTCTAGAATTTTTTCTGTTTCTATTCCTGCAAATATCTCTGTATCTGCTTGAAATATCTTCATTTTCATACCCCCTTCAAACTCTATTTTGTCATAATCATTCTACCATACCGTTATGAA
>OGFK01001469.1_pt1 | contig 14879 bp, 28 predicted proteins | sample 1570931 | NCBI WGS metagenome assembly OGFK01 (sample SAMEA2581935, study PRJEB24529) | metagenome | biome: Human gut stool | place: China | collected 2011
TATTAGATAATCAAACTCGTATTGATTTGTTAAAAAATCATTAATCCCATATATAGCCAATGGATCATAATCTTTAATGATCACCTTAGTAAAATTGCTTTTATCTGTATCGAACGGCAATAGCATCCTCGCGCCTTTAGGTGGTGGAAATATCTCAAGCATAGTTCTTACTGTTTCTAGCGGCGTGTACCATTCGTCAGATTTAGCGCCACTAATTAATGCCTGTTTCACTACGTTCACCTATCATGTTATAAAATTTAGCCTTTACGCTCGTTTGTATTGCATCTACCCATATATCCAGTCCATTAAACCTACTAACTTCACCCATCAAACGCACTATCTTAACATTCATTTTTTGCAATTTATAATGAATTGACATGAACCCGTTTTTTATTTCAATTCGTGGCTTAACAATTGCATTTGATATGACAACAGTTAATGCGCATTCAAGCATTTCAACATCAACAAATTTCCTATCTTCAAATTCTCTATTTTCCTGTGCTACCAAAACCGCCGTTCCCCCTTTCCGTTTCAGAAAGTTCTTCAACTTCTTGAATTGTTGTTTGAGGAACTTTTAATAATATCCCTTGCAACATTCTATCGCCTTTATTAATCCGGAATATATTATTTGAGAGATTTTCAAATAGCGCACAGATTTCACCTCTATAATCCGAATCGATTACGCCGACAGAATTCGGAATTCGCAAAGGCGTTTTAACACCTGTACTACTGCGAGGAACCAATAATAATACATGACCTTGTGGGACTTCTACCGCAACACCTAGCGGAATTTTGACAACACCAATCGGCGGCACTGTCTCATCGCACGGCATATAAAAGTCAATTCCGGCGGATCCGTCTGTTTTTATCAGCGGTAATTCTACATCTTTATTAATTTTCTTTACTTTCAACACTCGCATTGCTATACTCACTTTCTCTGTAAATTCTGAAAAAATCATCTGCGCTCATAATTACAAGCCATTTTTGATTACTTTTTTTCCAAGCTACAATAGGTATATCCCAGTTGTCTGCGGCTATGGCATCATGTTCCGCTTGCTCGTATGCCTTGCGTACATTTAAGTTTTCAACGAATTTGACCTCTTGATGTATGTTAGGTAGTCCTACACAGTCCGATGCATCACCTGTATTGCCGCAATATTGTGCAGTTCTACGTACTTTATCGAACCCATTAGCATGGCACACATCACGCCACATTCGTTCACCCCTAGCGCCCTTTTGCTTACTGTTTATTGGCAATGATCATCACCGCCATCTTTTAAGCATTGATTACTTGCTTTTTGATACACATCAACATAAACCTCTTGTTTATCTCCATTATATGTAACCTCGATATACTCTTTGATATGTACACCGCTTACCAATGCTTTCCAATTTTGTAATGTTTTGCAAAACCAAACTATATACATATCCATAGGTGCTATTTCATTAGCATTATAACCAAACTCATTAAATAAAACTGTTCTTGCTGCATTAATTGCTTTTTCTTGAAATTCATTCATAGTTATCTCTCTTTTCTATTCTGCAAATTCCATTAAATTTGTTTGTATTTTTACATCGCTTAACATTTCCGCTTTGGCTTTTGCGTACATTTTTCTATCAATTTCAAATCCATATGCACTTCTGCCAAGTTCCATAGCAGCCCTTAACGTGCTACCACTACCAGCTACTGGGTCAATTACTACATCGCCCTCATCAGTAAATATTTCTATCAACCTTTTTAATACGCTTACTGGTTTTTGTGTTGGATGAATATTAGGTACTAAATTTTTGTTATCTCGTTTCCATTCAAAGTGATCAAATATCATTTTTTTATTGTTGTTAAACTTAGGAAGTTTTTCACGATATAACACTAATGCGTATTCAGTCGCACCAACAATACGCATATTTGCTTTTAAAACTTGCGCACTATAATTTTTATTAAAGGTAATAGGAATATAATTTTTAAAGCCATGTTTCTTTGCGTACTCAATCACCATTGGTTGTTGTTGATAACTACAAAAGACTATCATACAAGGTGCTTGTCCACGTTCTTTAGGTTCTTTTTTTAACAACCGATTACAGAAATGAAAGTATTCTGCAATGTTAAAGTTGTAATCAGAATTAAAGAATGCTTTACCAGCCTTTTTACTTTCCCCATTCTTGTTATCGCCATCTACATACCACATAGGATTACTTGCATAGGCATTGTTTCCTAGATTGTATGGGATATCAGCAATCACCAACTGTGCTTTTGGTATTCCATATCTTTTAAAATTCTGAAAATTATCATTAAATAACTCGATTTTCATAATTGTTCTATTTACTTTCTTTTAATCTGAAACTTTCAGTAATAGGCACACCAGCCTCTGTTGGAATGTAAATGATTTGGTCTTTACTATCTTTTAAAGTATCAACCCATAACCAATGAATGTATGCCTCATTACCTTTTAATGATTGACCGATAATTTGATTAGCTTTTGCAGTACCCTCTGCACGTTTTACTTCCGCTTGTGCTAGGCTTTCAGCACTATCTAATTTTGCCTTAGCCTCTAATACTGCAACTTGTCTGTTCTGTTCTGCTCTAGCAAGTTCTGCCTCACCTGCCTTTTGTTGTTGCCATACCATATACATTGGAACACCAAACGCAAAACTCCATACAACCGCACCAATCATAACTACTACCAATAAAGCGGATACAATCTTATTCATATTTTTACTCCTTTACATAATCTTCAATACTATAGGTTTCTGTTTCTTCCACAACATGCACGGTATTTTTGTAGCCATGTCGGCTTTCCCATTCCCTAAACACTTTTGTTAATTCTTCGCTTAACTCTTGAATATGCTCATCTTTAACATTACTCAAATAGTCCTCTGAGTGATCATAGATTTCATCTGGCATATAGTTAATCACATGTTCAATTACATGTTCGCCATCTACATCTGGTATGAAATAAGCAGGGTGTCCGATTTCAACTGCATTATCTAATAATTGACTTCGTTCTAGGCTGCTATATCCGTCATACCCATTACAATCCATATAGTCATAAATAGCATCTTCAATACTATCTTGTGGTTCACCAGCGTATTCATCCTCACACCAACAATATTTTGTTTCATCTTTAACTAGCATTGTTATTCCTCTTCTTGTTTTTCCCATCCGGCAACAATATTTATCCCAAATCCATCATACAAATTATCAACATATTCAATCTCATAAAGTGTTTCGTTTGCACCGATATAACACTCTTGATCTTGGTCACATTTTTCTAAATACTCAATCAATTCACGTACTGTCATTTTAAACTTCCTTTCTTGATAGACTTTTTTATTGCAATAATTTTATTTAAGCAAAAAATCACCACTAGCATAATAATCTTTATACTTAAATAGTTGTTTTTCACAATTGGCACAAACACACCATTCGTCATGGTTGTAGTCTAGTCCTGAATACATTTCTGAATTATCACACTCTTCATCAACTAGACTTACAAGATAAGAAACAGTTCCACTGACTTCGGAGTTAATAACAAACTCCGTGCAACCACATTCAGGACATTTCCCTACTTGTTTTATAACTTCATATCCATTCATATAATCACCACCTAGAACGGAACATTTTCATCCGTATCATTGTTTTCAAAACTATCAAAATTGCTTGGTGCGTTATCATCATTCATCAATGATGTTCCGACAAAGCCAGCTACCACTTCCGTTACGTAGCGTTTCTGGCCATCTTGTGTTTCATAAGAACGTGTTTGAATTCTGCCCTCAATAAACGCTCTATTGCCTTTACGCAAATTACCTACGCTTTCGCCTAGCTTTCCCCATGCCACGCAGTTGATAAAAGCAGTTTGTTCTTTTGTTTCATTTGTTGCGCTATCAATATATGTATTGCTTGCCGCCACCGTAAAAGTTGCCACCGCTCGACCGGATTGTGTATATCTAACTTCCGGATCGCGTGCAAGATTACCTAATAATTGAACACTATTCATAATATAATTACCTTTCTATTTTCTAATTCTATAGGGCGATTTTAAGTGATTTACCCATTTTGCTATTTCGTCCTTATGATTTATCATTAAGTCTTTTAAAATTCCATACAACGCATTTAATCGATTTTTGACATTTGAAATAATTCATCTAACGTATAATCGCATTGCAATGCATCATTTAACACGTCTTGAATTGCCAGCATTTCGGACAATCTAAATTCAAATTCACCTCGTTCATGCTTTTTGTAGGTTTCAACTTGTATTCCAGCGGCTTCTGCTAGTTCACGCTGGCTCATAAACAATCGCTTCCTACATTCGATTAACTTTGGAAATACATTATATTTACAATTCATTTCAATACCCCCAGAATTAACTCTTTGCTTTCCTTTGAAATATCAGCATTTTCTACCAATTTTTTAAGGTCTACCGGCTCGAACTTTTCAACCTCTACCAGATGCCCATTGTCTAGCATCTTAATTTCTGTTTGTGGAATGCTAAGTTCTGCCCGCTTTCGTGCTTCCATTAATAAGCCATTATGCTTAATGCTTTCCGCAATTTCCATGTTCTTTTGTTCACGTGCTGCCAGTTGTTCATACGCCTTACAGAATTGGCTCATCGCTGCGCTTTCGTTGTAGCTTTGGCAGTTTCTTGGATCAAAGAAACTCCATACAGTTTTAGCCGCTAGCCTTGTAATACCTTCCAGTTCATCAAGGCCTTTTTCATACCCTACTTGACTAGCTTTCTTGCGCATAATTTCCCATGCATCTTGCGCTATCAATCGTTCTTCCCTTCCGTTTACATAGTCGGAAATTTCCGCCGCTTTCTTGCGAATGGTTGCAACGGCCGGAACGAATTCACATGTATTAATGCATTGCTTGATTGCTTCGGCCAATGTTACCGGGTTTATATCTTCCAGCATGTAGGCGTACATTTTAACCTTCGCACTATCGAACTTGTCATATATCAATAGTTGGCCCGTAGCTTTCAATATTTCCGGTTTCATCTGTTCCCCTTTCTACCTCATCAATAAGCGCGTTTAATTCCGCAACCTTTCTTTCTGTATCCGTCATAGATGCCATTTCGTTTGAATTGAGATATGTATCAAAATGGCTAGGTGCAAATAAGGTTTTAGGTGTCAGATATTTTTCTAGTTTTGTACCTTTCCACTCACGGCATTTTTTATCAATAACCGTTTTAAAATCATCAACCGTATAACCTTCTTTTAGTCGTGATCTAATTGCCTGTACATATGGTTTAGTCGTAGGCTTAAATTTCGAACCCGTTTTCATGTTTAAGTATTCGATAATCTCAAAATGAGATTTATCTATATCGTCATGTGAAGCATGACATAGTATATCTATACTATCCTTACCTATCCTATCCTTACCTATCCTATCCTTACCTAACCTAACCTTACCTATCCTATCCTTACCTATGGATACATCTTGTATACATTTTGTATCCATATCGGATACATCTACTTTTAACGTATATGATTTATCCTTTTGAATGTTGATTAAATCACGTTCCGGCAATGCACTTGGCTTATACCTATCATTCTGAATGTAGTTATGTATCTTCCAATCTTTAATGACTACAACACCACTTTCAAAAGGTATAACGAATTGTTTTGCAGTAAGTACTTTCATATCATCTTCTTTAGCACCAATCATTCGCATAATTGACTTCGGCGCATTTATGAAACCGTCATCGTCCGCATCTAGCAACATATGAAAGTATAGATTTTGTGTTGTTGCTGGCATATCTAGGAATGTATCGGACTTGATAATAGATTTTGACATCATTCTTCGTTCTGCCATTGTATCTTTGAATTCCTTTCTTTTAATATTTCTCTAATCTGTTTCGCATCTGATCCATGCGCTTTTGTATGGCAATCACGGCATAAGCAAGCCAGATTATTCAAATTTGATAAACCACCATGCGACCTAAATTCTATGTGATGAACCTCGGTTGCCATTGCACCGCATAGAACGCATAGGCCCTCATCTCGTTCATATGCCCATTTTCTGGTACGGGCATATAGTGCGTTATCAAGTCGTTTCCTTTTGTTCATATTCGCCCCATTCAATTACAAGTGAGTTGATGTAGTCGTCGTTTTCAATCGGTATGTTTAGTTGGTTACACTCATCAACAAGTGCATCAATCAAACGCCGCATTTCATCTACTGTGTAAACGCTGCTACCGTGATATGCACGCATAATGGTATATCCTTCCGTTTTAGCCGGCCCCGCATCCTCTGCGTGCCAGCCTAACCCGTGGCCTTGCCAAATTTCAATAAAACGATCGATAGCATCATTTCTGATTGGTAAATAGGTAAATGCACCACATTCAATCAAAACTCGCTTGTACACCTCATTTTTTGAAATGTAGGCGTTTTTTGAAAGTTCCTTTGCAATCTTTTCACATAGAACCCATGCATACGCATTGGCATTTAACGAACGGCGTTTTACCTTCCGTTTGATTTCAACGATATATTCAACTTCCGGATCTAACTTATTTAACGTTTCATCTTTTGGAGCGGGAATTAATATGTTATATCCAATAGACTTAATAACATTAATTCCCTTTGTAATCCATTTCATTAAATGCGGTCTCCGGCATTTTCATGCAACAATGCTTGTTCGTCATTGTCATATAGGGTAAAACCTTTGTTTTCTTCTTCCCCGTATTTTTTCAACCATTCAAGGGCCGCCACCATTTCAAACTCATCAAGTAAAGCCAGTTTTGGCCTTTTAAATGTTCCGGCAATGTATTTCGTAATTTCTGCCGGTGGTACTTTTTTAGTTTTTTGCAACGCTACAAATTCATCGTATCCTTTAACGTGCGTTTCTTTTGGTTTAGTTGTTTGCGCTGGTGTTGATACTGGTTTTTTGTTTTGTGAATTATCCATAAAATCAGCATCTTTTGTGTCGTCAATACAGAATAATCCGTTCAATGCGTATTTTCGTGCGTAAGATGATGCGGAACCTGTAATTTGGCTTTCGTCCATGCCTTTTTTATCAAAGCTTTCACGAGCAAATGCAGTTGTTATGATTTCATCTTTGCCGTCAGTAATTTTCGCAATACCTTTGACGTAATAGCGTTCGCCAATCATTACGATTTCATCACTTAACAATGGCACAACATCATGTTTTGCACATAACGGCTTTACCGCTTCTAGGATATCTTCACAGTTTCTATAGTTATAACCGCCAAATTTATTGAATTGACTTTTAGGCGCTTTTAATTCTGTTTGTATTGCAATAAGTTTTTGATGTATTGTTTTAGCTGCCATGTGATCACCTACTTAATATAAAAATTTTGATTTACTTTGATTTCTGCACCGTCTACCGTTTCACCGGCTTTAATAGCTTTCTTAATAGCCGTTTTATCGGCCTTAATTTCAACCTTTGTGTAATCAGCTGGGATTACATCAAGGTTGATAATTTCCACGCTTTCAGATTTCCTGTACCCACACTTAAATGTGCCAACGGTTAGCGTTTCAAGGCCTTTTTCTTTTAGTGCAAATTCAACGTTATTTTTTAGCCGTTCAACAAAGTTTTCTTTTGTTTTCTTCATTGCAGTTAAACGGTCGATTTCCGCTTTAATACCAGCAATATCACTTTCCGTATTTTTAATAAATTTACCTGTGTTTTCTAGTTTTTCTTCAATAGATACATTAATCATTTCTAATGTATCTTGAATTGCTTGAATTTCTTCTTCCGTTTCTGCCACTTCAAGCATTGCGGATAATTCTGCATAATCTTTGTTAAGTTCATAAATACTAGCCATTTCTGCCTTACCTTTCTAACATTTCCAACACTTCTCTATAATCATTAATTTTTTTTTCATTTGGCAAATAAGTATCTGGAAATTTTTCAAACGCGAATTTTACATATTTATTTTTTCTAATTGCGCACACATGATACCTAATCCCATTTCCAAAAGAACTTAGCGTAAAAGAGATACACATGTAAATATTTTCATCGATTGCTTTAATTTTTTCTTTAATTGCATCGAATTTATCCAAACACGCAAGCATTTCTACCTTATCCATATTTTCACCTTGCCACCTTAACCGCTATTGTGTAATATAGGGTTAAGATGCTTTAATAACTCACTTTTCGCATCTGCCCTTTTGTAACTGCAATTACTAAAGGGCCTTTTTTATTTCATCAATGTAGATGCCACCATATAATAGCGCAACGCCTAACAATCCTTGTAATATCGCTTCATATAACGTAATATTGTCAAGTTCTAAACTGCCCGGCGTGCCTATCAGTAATATTGCACCTATAGCTTTAAAAACCGTTGTCATTCTAATTCTCCTGTGATCACTAGCATTTGGCTGGTGATTTTTCTAATTTCACCTCTTAGATACCGATTTTCTGATTGCAAGCGTTCATTTTCTGTTTGCAACTGTTTATATCTGACAATGTTAAACTCCGTTGTCAGCCCCGCTAATTTCTCAACCTCGTTCCGGTTGAATTTCACTCCGGGTATCGGTAACTGGTGTAACTTGCCGTCATTTCTGAGGTTATATACCGCTGTTTCTGATATCGACAGTAACGCAGCAACCTCTTTAACTGTGTAAACTAATTTTTCCATAGAATTCGTCCATACATTTTCCTTTTTATAAAAAATAATCAACTGTTACACCGAAATAATCGGCAATTTTTTTTAGCGTATCTACACTAGGTTTTGAACGACCTTTTTTGTAGTCAGTCATTGCCGCCGTAGAAATGCCCGTAGCTTTACTTAATGCATATGCAGTTATGCCATGCTTTTTTAAAAGCTTTTCAATTTTTCCATACATCTTGCTATATCACCTCGATTCTGATATATTAAAATTAACTAATATTTATTAGCTAATTTTTACGTGATTTATAATCTCGTTTTCATTAGCTATCTCGCAATTTCATAATATTATGTTTTTGCGAGAATGTCCAATTAAATATTTATAAAATTTCTTAAAAGAGATTAAACCATGAGTAACAAAAACATATATAGTAAGATAGAAGCTCTATTGAGTCAACATAATATAAGTGCGTACAGACTTTCTAAAGATACTGGAATTTCAACGGCATCACTTACAGATTGGAAAAAGGGGCGCTCAAATCCTAAAGCAGATAAAATACAAATCATAGCGGATTATTTTAACGTTCCTATCTCGTATTTTTTAGATAGCACTGAGCAAACAAAAGAGGTGCCACCTATTAAAAGTGATACCTTAAATGTTGACTTCAAAAATGTGAAAGTGATGTTCTATGGGGATTACGAACTCACCGAGCAAGAAAAGAAAATGGTTGAAAATGTGATTAAAGGGGTTATTTCATCACGCAAAGACGAAAGGGACAAAATGTAAATAAAGGGAGTATTAGTATGAAACGAATGTATCCAATTGTATTGGATGTTATTAAAGAAAATCGGTCGAATGACCCAGATGTTATAGCTAGGAATTTAAGGATTAGGGTTCACTATAGATCACTACCAAAGCATTTAAAGGGACTATTAATTAAAACACCCTTTTCAAGGGATATTGTTATTAATTCAAAAATAGACATCAATCATAAAAAAGTGGCATTAGCACATGAATTAGGTCATGTTATATTGCATAAAGGCGGATATAACCTATTTGATATCGACTTATTAACCGATAGGGATAAAAGAGAAAAGGAATATCAAGCGAATAAGTTCGCTTTCCTTTTAGTGGCTCATACATGCATGCGGAATTCACCTAAAATGATTGATAGCATTCGCAACGAAAGAGATTTAACTTTTAATGATACAATAGAGTTACTTAAAATATTTGAACGCACAGGATGTTACATTTAGGGGGTATTATTATGTCATTCGCTATTATTCCAGCTTTAATTGCCGCGTTATTATATTGGTTCGGATTTGTCGCTGTGTCGGCGTCGTTAGGGATTGTATCATGTTTCATTGCTGTTATTATGGGTGAAACAAAAATACACTCCTTGATACAAATTATATTGACATTAATTTTTCGATATTCTGTATTTGTCAATTTTACTAATTTTTACGGATTCGGATACGCCTCGATTCTTTCTATCATAGTATTTTTTATTGCATTTACAATATTTTATTTCGTTTATTTCTTAATTTTAAAAAGAGGGCAATAATGCAATACAACGTCAGTGTGAGAAAAAAAGATAAAGGCTATCAAGTCATTGTGTCCTATAAAGACGGCTACAGGTGGCGACAAAAATCAAAGCAAGGGTTCCGAACGCAACGTGAAGCCAAGGAATATGGCCACGTGATAATTAAGGAATTAGACAAAACCGCACTACTCACCAAAGATACGGAATTAAAAGAATTAACATTCAAGGAATTTGCAGATATGTTCCTTGAAATAAAAAAAGGCCACGTTACGCACAATACATTAACTATGTATCGTCATGCCGTGGATGCTTACAATTCTATTAATAATATTAAATTGTCTGACATCAAACCATTACATATTCAAAATGTAGTGAATAAAATGGTCTCTTCACCTACTACCATTAATTCATACTATAAAGTGGTTAGTCGTATATTTTATATAGCAATCAACCCCTACAAGATTATTATTGATAACCCATGCACTGGTGTTAGGTTGCCGCGCGTGGAACGCAAAAATGCGATCCATACTATTTCCGATGAGGATTTAAACAAGTTTGCTAAGTACATGAGAGAAAAATATCCACAAGCCTATTACTTTTTACAAATAGCACGCTATACAGGCATGCGGTTAAGTGAAGTATATGGGTTAACGTGGAATGATATAGACCTAAAAAATCGCAAAATTTCCGTCAATAAGCAACTTCAATATGTCAAAGGTGTAATTACCTTCGAGAAAACTAAAACGGCGAATTCGGTGCGAATTTTGCCAATTCCTCCTATATTAGAAAAGATACTATTGGAATACCAAACACATGAGTTAGATTTTGAGTATGATTTAGTTCTAAACCCATACAAGAAAAATGGTGTTAAATGCCAGATTAATACCTACTTAAAACAATTTGGGGATAACCTGTCGGCACATAATCTTAGACACACCTATGCTACAAAACTATTAGCGAATGGCTTAGATGTGAAAACTGTATCATCACTACTTGGTGATACACCAGCAATGGTGATGAAAACGTATGTGCATTATAACGATGAAATGAAAGCAGCAGCATCAAATGCAGTTGCTAATATTTTTAATTAAAAAATTTGACGATTTTTGACGAATTGGATATTCAGCAATTAAAAGATACAGTAATTAAGCACTTCTTTAAACTTACATTCTTAACAATCATATACAATTGAGTAGCATTTTTTATAATTTGAATATCTGCTGTTTCTTTAGCGTTTCTAGCTTTATCCGCAGCAGATAAGAATTGTGGCATCGCAATAGCCGCTAATATAGCGATAACCGCTACTACAACCATTAACTCAACGAGAGTAAATCCGCCTTTTCTCGATTTTTTAAACCCTTCTCGAACACGAGAAATATGTAATCGATCTACGACCCATTGACCGCACATTTCTAATCGATGATTCACTCCATGAATCATATGCATAACAGAATTCATAATATCCTCCTTTTTAATAATAGTTAAATAGTAAAATTGTCTATTGCCCTCCTAAGTTGGCAATGGACGTAAATAAGGGATACATAACAGATACAACTAATACGGCTACACCAATTCCCATTACGGTTAGTAAAATCGGTTCCAATAATCGTTCTAAACGAGCAATATATTTTGAAAGTATAGATTCATAGTAGCAGCCACAGTGGTTTAACATTTTTACTAATTCACCACTCTCTTCTCCAATGGAGACCATTTGCCATATAAAAGCGTTTCCTATCTGACCACTACGTAAGCTTTCTTCCAGTGAGTGTCCTGATAATAATCTTGCTTCCACTTGTTTACTACATTCAACACCATATATATTTCCCCACAAAGGGCGAGTAATATTCATGGTTTGAATGATAGAAATACCAGAATCTAGTAAGAGAGCCCAAACTTTTAACATGCTTGTATAATACACACAAGTACTCCATTGGTATCGGTGAGCCAACAGCCAAAGCCAACGATGTACTTTACACTTTATACTATGCTGTTTATAAGCAAATGCTAAGGAACCTATTACAACACAATGTATAGCTATTACCATTAGAGGATGCGATTTTAACCCTTGTCCTAATGCAAAAAGAGCTCGCGTCATCAAAGGTAATGTAATATGCATAGTGGTAAATACCTTTTCAAACGAAGGAATAATAAACAAAATGGTAACTAGAAAAAATATATTCATCATTAAAAGAAGAAATAAAGGGTAGGAAATAGCACTCATAACCTTTTGTTTCAGCTGCCTCTCCCAATCATAGTGACGGGATATATATTGTAAACTTTCACCCAAGGTGCCCGCTGCTTCACCACTTTCTAGTAAAGCCAAAGCAATAGGAGGACATCCTTCACTTCGTAAAGCCTGTGATAAAGTCTGACCACGCTCTATAGATTCATATAAAGCTGTATAGAGTAGTCCTCGTTTCCCCTGACAGAGTAACTGTAAGGCACGCCGTAATGGAACACCAGATTCAATGAGTAGACCTAATTGATAAGTCACATCTACCACCATAGTATGATTCCATTTATGTTTCTTTCTTTCATCCTGCAACGATATCCTATAAATTCTATAACCATCTCGTTTTAACCGTATTGCAATTTCTTGTTCTGAATCCCCCCACATCAAACCTTTTTCTGTTTCATTTTGATTATTTTTTACGACATATTCATAAGCCTCCATATATTCACCTACGATAATTGTTGATCAAGCAAGGTATGCAATTGTTGTTGGGCTCCATATTGTGCCTTTACATCTCGCACAGCCATTTCTAATGTTTTCATCGGTAGTTGCGTTTCTTGAATAGATATGATTTGTGGTTCCTTACGGGTCCGTATCAAATTTGCTACTGCATGGGTATTTAGCAAAATATCACGAATAGTAATGAACTTTTTATTCCATCGAAGTAAACGCTGACATATAACGGCCCGTAACACTTGAGATATTTGATTGCGTATCTCTTCTTGTTGCTCCCCAGGAAATAGAGAAATCATGCGGTGAACCGCCATCACTGCACGCTGTGTATGCATAGTCGCCATTACAAGGTGACCAGTCTCTGCCGCATGAAGTGCCGCTTCAAGGGTTTCACGATCTCGAAGTTCGCCTACCATAATGACATCCGGATCCTCTCGTAAAGCATCTCGAATACCATCTGACATAGTATTAATATCAGCACCTAATTGTCGTTGATGTATTAAAGACTTTTTAGGTACAAACTCAAATTCGATAGGGTCTTCTAAAGTAATAATGTGGCGCTCCATAGTCTGATTTATATAATCAATACAACAAGCTAAGGTAAAACTTTTACCACTGCCTGTAGGACCACAAACAAGCAATAGACCATCATGTGCTTCACATAACTTTTGTAATAACTGACCTTCACTATTATCATCTAACTTAAGTTGCTGATGACAAAGTAATCGCAATGTACCACATATGGTCTGATTAGCTCGATATAGATGAACACGGATACGCACACCACAACAGGAACAAGCTTCATCAAGAGACTGCCACTCATAGGATGCTATACCGCAACGGCGCAATATATCCTCGATTAATTCTGTAGTACACATAAATGAAGTAGCCTTTAATCCATCACCATGTCGCAAATAGATAGGCTGACCACATTGTAGATGAATATCTGTTGCTGATAGTTGTATTGCATTTTCTACAATAGTTTCAAAACTTTCACTCTTACAGCATGAGTCCACAACGATGCACCTCCTCTATAGATGTAACATGCTGAGATACGGCCTTACGAGCAGACTCTTCTAATGACAATAATAAATGTGTTTCTAATTCGTCCCAATGAGCCGAATTAGATGGTATTTCTAAGTATTCAAATAGAGCAGTCCGTCCCTGATATGATGTACCATCGAATTTTCGTACTAGCCGTTGTGCAATAGCCCCCATTAAAGTAGCCCGTATTAAGTACGGCTCTACGCCCATATCCATGAGTCGCGTTACAACGCCTATAGCTGTATTGGTATGTATAGTAGATAATACGCGATGCCCCGTTAAAGCAGACTTAACGGCTAACTCTGCGGTCTCCTTATCCCTAATTTCACCAATCATAATCGTATCTGGATCTTGCCGTAATACAGAGCGAAGACCTTTGGCAAAGGTAAATCCAATCTTTTCATTAATACCAATTTGTATAGCCCCTTTGATTTCGGCTTCTACAGGATCTTCAAGACAGATAAGCTTAGTTTCGTCTAAATTTAACATGCGAAGCATGGCATATAAAGTAGCTGTCTTACCACTGCCTGTAGGTCCACAGATAAGTAATAATCCATAAGGACGTTTTAATAGTTGTTCAATGTGCTCAAAGATATCCGGCTGCATGCCTAATTCTTTTAAGTCTTTATGACTCCCTTCATTTCCCATAAGGCGACATACTAAGGTTTCTCCGTATAGGCTAGGCAATGTAGATACACGCATCGTTACAGACTTATTTTTATGACTCCAAGACCAACGCCCATCTTGTGGTAAACGCTTCTCGCTAATATCTAGAGAGCTACAAACCTTAATACGGTTGATAATGAGTTCAGCTTCTTCAAATGATACAGTCATGTAATGTTGCAGCAGTCCATCTTGTCGCAACCGAACATGAGCACCACTTTTAACGGGATCAAAGTGGATATCGCTTACATGGTGTTCTAAGGCATACAAGATAATATCGTCTAATGTTACGTCTACATACATGGTCACCTCCAATACCTTGCGGTATGTTTTTACCTCACACTAGCGTATGGCGTTATAGGTTTCGAC
>OGFK01001490.1_pt1 | contig 14715 bp, 6 predicted proteins | sample 1570931 | NCBI WGS metagenome assembly OGFK01 (sample SAMEA2581935, study PRJEB24529) | metagenome | biome: Human gut stool | place: China | collected 2011
AGCCAATTCAATCTTTGTGCCACCGATATCAATACCGTAATACATATTGTCTCCTTAAAGAGCGGTCAAAATTAACAGAATTTTCTCACCGTATTTTCCTTGATATTTTAATGAAAATCTATGACAAAAATCATATTTTAAATAAACACTGAAAAATAAAAAAAGACTGGTTTTATCTCTAAAACCAGTCTTTAACTATTATCTAATAGATATTATTACTAAATGGCTATTACCATTGGTAACCAACACCTACAGAACCACCCACATCACCTTGGGTATTGGCATTACCTTGAAGTTTCAAGATAACTTTACCATTATCACTTGAACGTGAATAACCAATTGCTAGTGCATTTTGACCTTTGAAGGTACCTGCTGATGCTGCAACCATTGATTTACCCGGTAAGTAAACTTGTGGTAAACCAGCTGCGGCATTCGCACCGGCAATTCCTGCACGAGCTTCTTTATTGATCTTATTCATCTTACCGTAAACATCACCAAATTTATTGTCAATGTTTTGAACAGCTCGATGTAATTGTGAACCATTAACTGCATCTTTTGATGTCGCGTTAACTGCACCGTCTTTCACGTTAGTAATTTTTTGGTTACCCGCATTAACACCGTTATTGGTTACGCTAGGTCCTTTACCGTTGTTGGTTGTAATACCGTTATCATCAACTCGGGTTCCACCAATATTCACACTACCATTGTTATCAAGTGTAACATTGTTAGCTAACTGAACTTTTAACCCATTCTTACCATCATTAGTAATACGGATATTATCTTTAGAGGTTGCATCTTTTGCACCACCTTTGATATTCAAGTTAGAACCAAGAGTACGATTAACTGTTTTACCATCGTCACCGGTAAACTTCAAGCCATCATCCAAAGTTGCTACTTCACGAGTATTATTGTTGCTATCTGTATATTTAATACGTTCAACAGGTTTACCCGCATCTTTCTCATTTACAGTTGTTGTACCATTTTCGGTTCTTACTGTAATTGATGGAGATTTGCCATCAGCACCTTTAGGACCAGTTAAGCCGATAGAACCATCTTTGCCGTTAATCACGACTGATGAACCATCTTTACCGTTTACGCCAACTTTACCATCGACGCCTGGTTTACCATCTTTACCAACTGAACCAACTGTTACAGAATCAGATTTCAAGTCTTTATCTAAACCGATAACGACTTTACCATCTTTGGTCATCGTTTTGATGTTAGTTGCATCATAACGATCATCAGCTTTAGTACCTTCACCCACAATCTCAAGTTTTTCACCTAAGTTTTTGTGAATATCAGCACCGGATTGCGCACCAAAGTCTAAACCTTTATTAGTAAGCTCTACTTTAGTGTTGTGCAATTGTGAACCGTTTACAGCATCTTTAGATGTTGCACTAATATCACCATCTGCAACATTTACTACTTTATTACCGCCGTTATCTAAACCTTTATTGGTTAAGGTAACGTTAGTTTTACCACCTTCAGCTGCTTTGATAGTAATTCCACCATCATTCATTGTGGTTTTACCTGTGGTTACTGAAGTAAAGTCAACATCATCTTTAGTTGCAACAGTATAGGTTGTACTACCATCTGCATTTTTCTTAGGTTCAACAGTCACGTTTTTGCCTGCAGCTACTTTCGTTGTAGCTTGAGCAATACCGTCTTTCAACTGTTTAACATTCACAGCATCAGTGTCATCTTTACCAGCCTTAACATGAGTAATGTTATTGCCATCAACGCTTACGTTACCACCAGAAATAGTTGTACCACCATCTTTAAACTCGATTTTTTGACCATCTTTATTTGAGATAGAATCAATATTTTTCAAGTCTTTAGCAAGTTGAACTTCTAAGGTACCTTTACCATCAGCTTTAACATTGACGTTACCTGCTGCTGATTTAAATGCATCAGATGCAGCTTTGTCAACGCCTTCACCTTTAATAGTGACTAAAGAATTTAATTTATGGCTATTAACGACTTCATTATTGCCTGTAAATTTCAAGCCATCGTTAAGTGTTGCCACTTCTTCCTTATCACCATTTGGTTTTTCGTAAACGATACGGGTCTTAGTTTTACCGTCTTTACCATCGTTACCATCAAGACCTGCTTGACCTTGCGCAACAGTGATTTTACCGTTAGAACCATCTTTACCGTTGATGCCGATAGTACCGTCTTTACCATTCAAGGCAATGCCGTCTTTACCATCTTCACCTTTCAGGCCGATAGTGCCATCTTTACCGTTGATAGAGATACCATCTTTACCATTTTCACCTTTAACAGTGATAGTACCTGGTTCTTCATTATTACCAATGGTGACATCTTTGTTTAAGCCAACTTGTAATTTCGCTTTACCGTCTTTCTCTGTGATAACTTTAGTGGTTACACTACCGTCACCTTTAACTGTTACAGTCTCACCAAGTTTAGCTTTAACATCATTACCATTTTCGTCAGTTAAACCAAAGCCATTATTAGTAATATTACCAATAGTATCTTTCAAATCACCAACATTAACTGCATTATTTAAAGTGCTTCCAGTAGCATCTTCCAAGGCAACTTTATTTCCTGTTGCGTCTTTCAAGCCACTATCAACATTAACGATTTGGTTTCCACCGTTATTTAAGCCCTTATCAGTTACACTAACTGTTTTAGTGTTATCTGCATCTTTTGGTTTAACGGTTAAGCCATTACCATCGATAACAGATTTATTACCTGTTGTTTCATCAATGAACGTTGCACTAGTTAAGTCTTGTAGCTGTTTAGCCATTTTCAGAACTAACTTGCCTGCATCATTGTCAACACGTAAGTTTTTAGCTGTCACGGCTGCATTTGGATCTAGCTTACCTAAAATTTCTAGCTCTTCATTAAGTTTCTTCGCAATAGAGTCACCTTTATCGCCTTTAAATTTCAAGCCATCATTAAGTGTTGCAACATCTTCTTTGATGGTTTTATTTGGATCTTTTGGATCTTTATATTCGTAAACGATACGGTTTTTGGTTTCACCAGCTTTACCATCAACACCTGCAGGGCCTTGATCGCCTTTGATAGAAACGCCGTTTTTACCGTTTTCACCATTTAAGCCAATAGAACCATCTTTACCGTTGAGTACAACTGCAGAACCGTCTTTACCGTTCACACCAATTTGTCCATCAACACCATCTTTACCAGGTTCGCCTTTTTGACCGACTGTCACTTTATCTGCAGTAAGATCTTTAGCTAAACCAATAACAACTTTGCCATCTTTAGTCATGGTTTTGATGTTAGTTGCATCATAACGATTATCATCTTTAGTGCCTTCACCCACAATATCAAGTTTCTCACCTAAATCTTTGTGAATCACTTTACCCGATTGTGCACCAAAATTTAAACCTTTTGCGGTTAAATTATTGGTAATTTGGGTGCCTTTAGCCTCTAATTGCTCTTCTGTTGCTGCTCGGCCAGCTTGCGCATAAGTTGGGCCATTAAGATTTGTATTAGTTAAGCCTGTAATATCACCTGTTTTCGCATCCAATTTGATTGAATGGTTACCTGCAACATTAACAACTTGATCAGCTGCAAATTCAACTTTACCGTTACCATCTTTGTTTGTGATTGATGTAATATCAGTTAATGCACCCTCAACATTCACTTTATATGGATCTACACTTGTACCAGTGCCTGTTACAGTTGTGTTTTTACCATTTAAAAGTGCTGTTTTTGAATCTTTTAACTGTTTAACAGTTACAGCATCATTATCTTCTGTGCCTTCAGCAACATTTTTAATTTGCTTATTACCACCATCGATACCAGTCTTAGTTATACTTGGACCATCTTTAATAGTTAAGCCATTATTGTTAATTGTTAAATCATCGCCAAACTTAATTGAACCAGCATCAGTTAAATTGATATCTTTAGACAATTGAACATTTAACTTACCATCTTTGTTATTCACGCCAATGTTGTTTTCTGTCAATTTAGTTTTGTCTGCACCACCTACAATATCAACTTTTTGGTTAAGTTTTTTCGCTATTACTTTAGTGTCATCAGTTTGACCATCATCTCCAGCGAATTTCAAACCATCATCCATTGTTGCAACTTCACGAACAATATCTTTGCCGTCTTTGCCTTTAATTGGATTACCGTCTTTATCTTTCGGTGTGTAAACGATACGTTGTGATTTATCGGTACCTGGCTCTTGGTTCACTAAAGTTTGTGTACCATCTTTTGTTGAGATATCGATAGATTTACCATCGCTACCATCAGCACCTTTAGGACCAGTTAAACCGATGTGACCAACGCCATCTTTACCTGCGATAGATACAGCGTCTTTACCATCTTTGCCTGTGATTCCGACTTTACCATCTTCACCTTTAGCACCATTTGGACCAGTGATAGTTACACCATCTTTACCATTAGCGCCATCTTTACCATTAACAACAACTTTGTCTAAGTTAGTTAAGTTACTATCTAAGGAATAGGTATAAGTATGATCATCACCATTAAGCGTTTGTTTAACTTTTAAGTTTTTACCAGCATCAAAGTTTACAACTGCTCCCGGTTTCACTTTCGTTGCGGTTGATGTACCTTCAATTTCACCTGTTGATTTAGTTGCATTCGCTAACCAACCACTGTTATTGATTGCTTCAACGACAGTTTTGACCGTAGCTAAGCCATTATCACCTTTAACGCCAGGTTTGCCATCTTTACCATTTGCACCGTTTTCGATCTCACCAACGTTTACATCGTATTTAACCACACCATTTTCATCCACTGATGCTGTCGTGAAGTTACCGTTTGTGAAATCTAAACCATCAGATACTTTAACTGTTTTCTTAGTTGTAGCATCACCATTAGATTTATATGCTAATTCTGCATCACCTAAGTTTTGTTTAGAGGTGCTGACAGTATAGGTTTTTTGACCTGTAGTAGAATCTGTTTCCTCGGTAACTGTAACATTATCGCCTTGCTTAACTACAGTACCTAAGCCAGTAATCACTTTTTTACCTTCGTTAGTGATATTACTTAAGTCATTTTTAGCCACGCCTGTGATAACCGCTTTTTCATTTGTAACATCTTGGCCATTACCATCTAAATAAGTCATGGTTACGTTGCCGCTGTTATCTACTGCATACTCGCCTGGTTTAATATGACGTTCAGCCGCTTTCACTGCATTTAATTGGCTAACATTCACAGCATCAGTTGCATTTGTACCGGCTGTCACATTTGTGATTGCTTTATTACCTGCATTAATACCCTCTTTAGTCACACTTGGACCATTGGTGATTGTTAAACCATCTTTGTTAATGCTTAAGTTATTATCGCCAAACTTAATTGAACCAGCATCAGTTAAATTGATATCTTTAGATAATTGAACATTTAACTTACCATCTTTGCTATTCACGCCAATGTTGTTTTCTGTCAATTTAGTCTTATCTGCGCCACCAATAATATCTAACTGCTCATTTAATTTCTTAGCAATAACTGTGCTGTCATCACCTTTAAATTTCAAGCCGTCTTCCATGGTTGCAACAGTATGTTTGCCTTTGCCATCTTCATAAACAACACGAGAGATGCCATCTGCACCATTTTTACCTTCAACACCATCGACACCTTTCTCGACTTGGATATCTACGCGGTTTGTACCATTTTTACCATTAGTACCATCTTTACCATTTAAGCCGATTTTGCCGTCTTTACCATCTTTACCAGTAACAACAACATTTTCAACTTCAATGTCTTTGCTTAATGAATAAGTATAAGTATGGTTATCACCATTAATTTGTTGTTTAACGGTTAAGTTTTTACCCGCATCAAAGTTTACAACTGCACCCGGTTTCACTTTCGTTGCGGTTGATGTGCCATCAAGTTCACCTGTTGATTTAGTTGCATTTGCTAACCAACCACTGTTATTGATTGCTTCAACAACAGTTTTCACAGTTGCTAAGCCATCATTACCATTGACACCAGTTTTACCATCTACACCATTTGTGATATTACCAGTCTTCACATCATACTTGACCACACCATTTTCAGCTACTGATGCAGTGGTGAAGTTACCATCAGTGAAATCTAAACCTTTATTTAATGTTACAGTTTGCTCATTTGCACCATTTGCTTTGTATTTAATATTAAATGCATCAGCTCCCGGTACATTCGCTTTTACTTTATATGTAGTACGACCTACAGCATCAGTTGTATTCGTTACAGTAACAGAACTATCAGCGGCTTCAACGATGGTTCCTAAACCAGTAATCACTTTTTTGCCATCATTATTGATGTTAGAAAGATCATTTTTAGCCACACCAGTAATCGTTGCTGTCATACCATTAACAACATTACCTTTACCATCTGTGTAAGTTAAACTTACATTACCATCGTTACCTACTGCATAAGTAGTGTTAGTAATATGTTTTTCATCATCTAAATTAGCAACAGTTTTATCACCATATTTAATACGATCTCCCTCGTATTTAATTGTGGTATTACTATTGTTATCGCCAAGTTTAATCTGTTTGGTTTCAACACTGTTTAAACCTTTAAGATCTTTTGCTAATTTAATTGCTAAACCACCTGTAGCAGCACTTGAATTTTTCTCACCAATAACACCAATGTTATTATCGGTTAATTGCTCTTTATCTGCACCACCAGTGACATTCAATGTTTCGCCTAATTGACGATTTACTGTTACATCTGCATTATCACCTTTAAAGTTTAAACCTTTAGCAATATTCTCTGCATTCTTGGTGATATTTTGCGCATTTTTAGTAATATTTTGTGCATTATTTGCGATATTATTCGCATTGTTAGTCACATTTTGGTTAGTTGCGTGAAGCTGTGAACCATTTACGGCATCTTTACTGTCTGCAGAAATTTTACCATCTTCTACATTAGTAATTTTCTTATTGCCAGCATTAACGCCATCTTTAGTTACGCTTGGACCATTTTTAATAGTTAAGCCTTTATCATCTAAAGAAGTATTGCCAGTAGTGACATTAGTGAAAGTGACATTTTCTTTTGTCGCAACAGTTAAGTTTTTCTCATTTTGAGTAATCTTAATGTTATTTCCAGCTGTAAATGTAACGGTATCACCCATTGCAACTTTTTTCTCAGCATTACCGCTTACTTCACCGGTACCTGTTTGCGCTGCTGTAATTTTCCAGCCTTGTTCAACACGTGATGCTACGGCATATAATTGAGAACCATTAATCGCATCTGTTGAATTAGATTCTACATGACCTGCAGCTACATTTTTAATTTGACGCTCGTTGCCTTTTTCACCAACGCTTACAAAACGACCTGCATCTTTTGCTTTACCTTCAAAAGTATAAGTGTGGCCATCAATTTCTTTACTTGCTACAGTTTCAGTTGCATGCGAACCATCAGCTTTTGAGCTATCACCCAAGATCACTGAACCATTTGTCGCAGCGGTAATATTTGCACCAATTGCAACGGTATTTTTACCATTTACTTTCGTATTACGGCCGATAGCAACTGAATCTACAGCAGCAGCGTTTGTTCCTGTTGATTCACCTAATGCAATAGAACCTGCACCTTGTGCACCTTTATTATCGTAGTTACTACCTGCAGTTTTTGGATCAATTGTTGATTTAACACTTACATAGTTTGTTTGTGCCAATTCAACCGCTTCTTTTACATTATGAAGGGTTTGATTCTTAATTTCAAAATCAGGCGCTTTATAGGTATATCGACCATTACCATCAACGGTATAACCATTGTAATTTGGTCCTGCGATAGATTTCGCAAGATTATCATTTACTTCAGATAATTGTTTAACATTTACCGCATCAGTATCTTCACGACCAGCAGCAAGATTTACTAAACGACGCTCTTTACCTTTATTTGCAATCGCAACTACACCGTTTTCAATTTCAAAGCCATCATTCGTATATTTTGCATTTTTATTTTTGATATCTTCTTGATTGATAATGGTGCCATTACCTAAAGCCAATGAGTTATTCGCATTAGATTGAGCGCCTTCACCGATAGTCATTGCACCTTTTTTAGTTGCTTTAGAATCTTTACCGATAGTGATTACATTTTCATGTAAAGCTTGTGCATTACCACCAAATGCAATCGAGTTAGCCTCACTGGCATTTGCACTACTACCAAATGCAATACCATCTTTCTTATGAGCCTTAGCTTCTACACCAAATGCAATAGAATTCTCGCTACCACCTAATGTATTATAACCAAACGCAATAGATTTATTGCCCGATGCTGATGAACTTGTACCGAATGCAATCGCTTTCGCAGCAGGTGTGTTTGGACGAGTTACATTTCCTTCAATATAAGCATCTTTACCAAGAGAAAATTCACCAGTTTTTGCAAGAGAACCAAAAGCAAAAGAGTCATCACCATTGGTTTTAGCACCAGAACCAATTGCAACAGAACGATCACCATTTGTTTGTGTATTATTTTCACCATCATATCTAGTTCTTCTTGCTTCACTACCAGAACCTGGTAAACCATCTAATGTTTTAGGTGCTGTATTACCAATTGCAATAGATTGATCACCATTTGCTGTAGCGGATGCACCAAATGCAAAACTAGCAGAACCTTTTGCATATGCCACAGAACCAATAGCAGCAGAATAATCACCAATTGCTGCAGATTGACGCATCATTGCTAATGAGTTAAAGCCTGCTGCACGTGAAGCTGTACCAATAGCGGTAGAACCTGTATTCGTTGCATGAGAAAATGCACCAATAGATGTTGCTAACCCACCTGATGCATCTGAGTAATCACCAATTGCGATACCATTAGATGAACCAGCATCATCCAATGCATTACTTTTGTTACCAATAGCAACACCATATGCTGTTAATCCATTATCTGCATATGAATCAGCTCTGTTACTAGCTCCATTAGCATTAGCATAAGACTTATTACCTGGATTCTTGTAATCATATGCCCAAGTCAACGCGGCTCCTTGTTTAGGGGTAGCTGTTGCTCCACTCTCAGAAAACCACGAACCATTATTGTTAGAGGCGGTTCCACCAATTGCTACATATGCATGCGCAGCAAGTGGCGATAACGCAAATGGTATCGCAAGTGCGGTTGTTTTTAATAACGTTGAAACTGCTGAAGAGGTTTTCTTCACGCTAGAAACTGAAGATACCGGTTTTACTTTTGATAATTCAGATACAGCGACCCATACTTGGCTAGAACTACACCAAATTACCTTAAAAATCTTGTTCATTTAATTCATCCTCATAAAATTAAAATCATAAAAATATTGCTAAAATTTGTTAAATTACAAATAACTCATCATTATTCGCGGGGGGTATTATAGATCAATTAGCCACCAATAACATCTAATTTACCAACATTTACATTTCTTGACATTACATTCCAAAAATAAACTTTTAATATATATTTCCTGACCAAATATTTAATTAGCAATCATTATCAACCAGTTAAACAATAAAAGGAAAACGTTTGCTAATTTAATTATCTACTTCTTTATTTGTAGAAAAGATATTTTCCCTTTGTAAAAAACTGAAAATAATAATATGTACAGCCCATGCTGAAATTATTGCAATCAATAGATCAATTGGGTAATGCATACCTAAACGCACTCGACTAATCAACATTAATACGCCCCAAATTGTCATCGCTCCAATAAGCAATTCCGCTTTAAAAGAACGATTGCCCAATAATTGGCTAAACCCTACGGCTAACATAAGCCAAGTCGCTGCGAAAATAGAATGCCCTGATGGAAAAGAATAACCCGTTTCATCTTCATAATGTGCTTTTAACCAGGCAGGTGTATCGGCTTGTGTGGAATAGAATTTATCCACTAATTTTGCACGTTCTGAGCGATCTTGATGATAAAAGGCATCCGTAGTACTTTTTGTTTTTTCCGCTAAATAAACAGTGAAGGGACGCGGCTCGGCAAAAACCGTTTTTAACCCTGTTTTAATCACTTGTGTGGATAAGACTGATAAGCCCATTACTATTACGCCCATAATCCACTGCTTACGATTTTCAAAAAGAAAACGGAAAAGCAAGGCAAATATAGCGCAAGTGATCAAAGCATAAGGTACACTGCCTGTTTCAGTTAAAAGATAAAGCCAGTAATCCCATTCCATTAATTGATTATTTCCATGCCAATGATAAGTAAAACCCCAAACAAAAAATGGTACAAGACAAAGTAATAATGTATATAATGACAACCTTTTAAACATTGTTTCCCCTCGACAAGTAAAATAAGGTTTGCATTTTAGCAGAATTACGTAAAAAGGATAAGTTATGTCAAAAATCCAACTGGTTACTCAAGCTAATTTACCAACTGAATACGGTATTTTCAAAATGGTCGGATTTGAGTTTCCTGATACAAAAAAAGAACACGTTGCCTTGGTTATGGGCGATATTTCAAATCAAGATGAGCCTGTACTCGCCCGTATTCATTCTGAATGTTTAACCGGCGATGCATTACATAGTTTAAAATGTGATTGCGGTTTTCAACTAGCTGCTGCATTGCGTCAAATTAGTGAAGAAGGTCGTGGCGTATTGATTTACCACCGAGAAGAAGGCCGAGGCATTGGTTTAATCAATAAAATTCGCGCTTATGCATTACAAGATCAAGGAATGGACACAATTGAAGCCAACCTTGCATTAGGTTTTAAAGCTGATGAACGTAACTTTAATGTATGTGCCGATATGTTTGAATTATTAGGTGTTAAACAAGTTCGCTTGATGACAAACAACCCACAAAAAGTAGAAACCATGAAAAAAGCGGGTATTAATATCGTAGAACGTGTACCGTTGAATGTGGGTGAAAATCGTTACAACACCAAATATCTTGATACCAAAGCGAAAAAAATGGGCCATTATATTGTGCATAATAATGAAGAGCATTTAATGACTTGCCCACATTGCCAAGAAGAAGTGATTTAAATAAAAAAGCCATACAACTGTATGGCTTTTCTTTTATCAAAACAATTATTGATTAACGCCCCAATGACGAGTGTCTTTATCAAATTTCATGCCTGAATGCGATCCTTCTGAACCATTAAAATAAACGTCTTTATTTGCACAAGCTGAAATCACTAATGCACCAATAAAAATAAGAAGTAATTTTTTCATTATGTTTACCTTTTTAAACTGACTTGCCAAAATTGTATCATAACTTTTATTAACTTTTCCTGCTTACTGCTTAAATTAGCTGATTTCTTGCAAAATTCATGCCTAGCTTCTACAATAGCACCTCATTTTTAATTTGTAGTTCGCAAACCTCCTACATAAAAAAACTAGGTACCCTATGAATATTTCAAATCCTAATCACAATCGTAAAGCCCTTGTGATCTTCTCTGGTGGACAAGACTCCACAACCTGTTTAATTCAAGCTATTGCTGAATATGGCGTAGAAAATGTCGAAGCCGTCACCTTTCAATACGGCCAGCGCCACGCAATTGAATTAGAAAAAGCGCGTTGGATAGCGAAAGATCTCGGCGTAAAACAAACGTTGATTGATACATCCGTTATTAAATCTATCACTCATAATGCTTTAATGGATGCAAACACAAACATCGAGCAAAAAGACGGTGAATTACCTAATACCTTTGTGGATGGACGAAATGCACTCTTCTTATTATATGCGGCAATTTATGCAAAAGGACAAGAAATCCACGATATTATCACTGGTGTATGTGAAACGGATTTCAGTGGCTATCCGGATTGTCGTGATGTTTTTGTTAAATCCATGAATGTCACCCTCAATTTAGCCATGGATTATCCGTTCAATTTAAAAACACCGTTAATGTATCTTACCAAAGCACAAACTTGGGCATTAGCTGATGAATTAGGTGCGTTAGATTATATTCGCCATCACACTCATACTTGTTACGAAGGTGTTGAAGGTGGCTGCGGGGAATGCCCAAGCTGCAAATTGAGAGATAAAGGCTTGCTGGAATATTTAGCCACAAAAGTAAAAGCTTAGTATCGAGATAATTTAACCCATAACAGATTTAATAGGTTCAAATGAATCCAAAGTGCGGTCAAAATTCACGTCAAATTTTGACCGCACTTTTACTTGATATAGTATCCGTCTCTTTTCTCATCTTTAATTTTATAAATGCGTCATTTTTTGATAAAATCACGCTAATTTTTTTATAAATAAGTAACTAATTTTAAAATGACTACAAATTATTCTGCTCAAGAAATTACGGTCCTGAAAGATCTCGAACCGGTGCAAATTCGCCCCGGTATGTACACAGACACCACCCGTCCAAATCACCTTGCTCAAGAAGTTATTGATAACAGTGTGGATGAAGCTCTTGCGGGTTTTGCCACCAAAGTTGAAGTAATTTTACATGCTGATCAATCGCTTGAAGTCATTGATAATGGACGCGGGATGCCAGTGGACATTCATCCAACGGAAGGCGTTTCTGGTGTGGAAGTGATCTTAACTAAACTTCACGCTGGCGGTAAGTTCTCGAATAAAAACTATGAATTTGCTGGTGGTTTACACGGGGTGGGGATATCTGTCGTGAATGCCCTTTCTGAACGCGTTGATATTCAAGTTAAGCGTAACGGCGAAGTGTATAAAATTGCCTTTGAAAATGGGGTGAAAGTAGAAGAATTAGAAGTCATCGGGACTTGTGGAAGACGTACAACCGGCACCACCGTTCACTTCAAACCGAATCTAAAATATTTTGATAGCAAGAATTTTTCTGTCAGCCGTTTACGCCACTTATTGCGTGCTAAAGCCGTGCTTTGTTCAGGCTTAGAAATTAAATTTGTCGATAAAGTGAATAACACCGAAGATGTGTGGTGTTATCAAGATGGTTTATCCGATTACTTAACCGAAGCGGTGAATGGTTTTGAAACCTTACCTGAAAAACCTTTTGTCGGCGAGTTTAAAGGCTCCACCGAAGCAGTAAGCTGGGCATTATTATGGTTACCAGAAGGTGGTGAACTGATTGCAGAAAGCTATGTAAACTTGATTCCAACGGTACAAGGCGGAACACACGTAAATGGTCTTCGTCAAGGTTTGCTCAATGCCATGACTGAATATTGCGAATTCCGCAATAAATTACCACGCGGTGTGAAATTAACCGCAGACGACATTTGGGATCGCTGTGCTTACATTCTTTCGCTCAAAATGCAGGATGCCCAATTTGCAGGGCAAACGAAAGAACGTTTATCTTCTCGTCAAAGTGCGGTCTTTGTTGCGGGTGTTTTAAAAGATGCCTTCAGTTTATGGCTAAACCAAAACGTACAAGATGCGGATCGCTTAGCTGAAATGGCGATCAGTTCTGCACAACGTCGTTTAAATGCTGCGAAAAAAGTCGTCCGTAAAAAATTAGTCAGCGGTCCTGCTCTACCGGGTAAATTGGCAGATTGCGCATCACAAAATTTAGAAAAAACCGAATTATTCTTAGTCGAAGGTGACTCTGCGGGCGGCTCAGCCAAACAGGCTCGAGACCGTGAATATCAAGCGATCCTGCCGTTACGCGGAAAAATCTTAAACACTTGGGAAGTCGCTAGCGATCAAGTACTTGGCTCAACGGAAATTCATGATATTGCTGTGGCACTAGGTATCGATCCTGATAATGAAGACTTATCTCAACTTCGTTACGGGAAAGTCTGTATTTTAGCCGATGCGGACTCCGATGGTTTACATATTGCTACCCTACTCTGCGCCCTCTTTTTACGTCATTTTCCGAAATTAGTGCAAGATGGGCATGTCTATGTGGCAATGCCACCACTCTATCGTATCGACTTAGGCAAAGAAGTGTTTTATGCCCTTGATGAAAATGAGAAAGAAGCCATTTTAGAACGTTTAAAAGGTAAAAAAGGCACTTTAAACGTACAACGATTCAAAGGTTTGGGTGAAATGGATCCATCACAATTACGTGAAACTACCATGGATCCGAATACTCGCCGCTTAGTTCAATTAACTTACGATCTTGAGGAAGATCAAGGCGCAGCGACATTAGAATTAATGGATATGTTACTCGCTAAAAAACGGGCAGAAGATCGCAAAAATTGGTTGCAAACTAATGGCGATCAAGTGGATTTAACAGTTTAAGTATTCGAGGTCAATCATGAATGAACAACGTCGAGATTTTTTTAGAAACAGCGCATTAGGCTTAGCAACAATTACATTAAGTACAGGTTTTAGTCTCATTCCTTCTGCTCAAGCGGAAGAAAAAGCCTCAAATGTGGCGGCTACTGCAGTTGAAGATTTACCTGAGATTGAAGCAGAATTGACGCTCGCGCCCAATGTGCCAAAACCGATTGAACGTAACTATCCTGCAAAAGTCGTGGTGAAACTAACCGCACTTGAACAAATTATGGATTTAATGGATGGCGTGCAATTTAAATTTTGGACATTAAACGGCAGCGTGCCTGCACCATTTATTCGTGTACGCGAAGGTGATATGGTAGAAGTGCAACTTTCCAACTCGGCAAGTTCAATGATGCCACATAGTCTTGATTTCCATGCAGCACCTGTACCAATGGGAGGGGCAATGGCAAGTGAAACCCCACCAACTCGGACATCCACCTTCCAATTTAGAGCACTACGTTCGGGTATTTATTTATACCACTGCGGTAGCCAGCCTGTGGATATTCACCTTGCTAAAGGAATGTATGGTTTAGTTTTAGTTGAGCCAAAAGAAGGCTTACCAAAAGTGGATCGTGAGTTTTACATTATGCAAAGTGAATTCTATACCAAAGGTGAATTTGGCGATCCTGGCTTGCAACCAT
>OGFK01001507.1_pt1 | contig 14561 bp, 15 predicted proteins | sample 1570931 | NCBI WGS metagenome assembly OGFK01 (sample SAMEA2581935, study PRJEB24529) | metagenome | biome: Human gut stool | place: China | collected 2011
AACCAGTGACCCCCTCCTTGTAAGGGAGGTGCTCTCCCAACTGAGCTAATCGCCCGCTTGGTCAAACTTTTACAACATTAAAGCCAACTTTGGAAAAAGTGGTGGGCGATACCGGTCTCGAACCAGTGACCCCCTCCTTGTAAGGGAGGTGCTCTCCCAACTGAGCTAATCGCCCTTAATGTTGTGGATTGGCATTATAAGTATAATGAGATTTCAGTCAATATATTTTTATGAAAAAGCGTCTAGTTGTTGCAAAAATAGGCATAAAATCAGATTTTTTATTTAGAACTCACGCAAGTCGTAGTAAAATAAAGGTAATTTTTGTAAATGAATAGGTTATTAAGAAAATGAAAATTGATCCTCCTTTTGAATTAGATCCGAATGTCAAAGTACGTACGCGTTTTGCCCCAAGTCCAACAGGTTATTTACACGTAGGCGGCGCACGTACAGCCCTTTACTCTTGGTTATTTGCAAAACATAACAACGGTGAGTTTGTACTACGTATTGAAGATACCGATTTAGAGCGTTCTACACCGGAAGCAACAGCGGCAATCATTGAAGGGATGGAGTGGTTAAACCTTGCTTGGGAACATGGTCCTTATTATCAAACCAAACGCTTTGCTCGTTACAATCAAGTGATTGATGAAATGATTGAGCAAGGCTTAGCTTATCGTTGTTATTGCTCTAAAGAACGCTTAGAAGAATTACGCCATACTCAAGAGCAAAACAAAGAAAAACCACGTTATGACCGTCATTGTTTACATGATCACAATCATGCAGCTGATGAGCCACACGTAGTACGTTTTAAAAACCCAACAGAAGGTTCAGTCGTGTTTGATGATGCGGTGCGTGGCCGTATTGAAATCAGCAACAGCGAATTAGATGATTTAATTATTCGTCGTACTGATGGTTCACCAACCTACAACTTCTGTGTGGTGGTAGATGACTGGGATATGGGCATTACTCACGTTGTGCGTGGTGAAGACCACATTAACAACACCCCGCGTCAAATTAATATCTTAAAAGCGTTAGGCGCACCAATTCCAGTATATGCGCACGTTTCTATGATTAACGGTGATGATGGCCAAAAACTTTCAAAACGTCATGGTGCGGTAAGTGTGATGCAATATCGCGATGACGGTTATTTACCAGAAGCCTTAATCAACTATCTTGTTCGTTTAGGTTGGGGTCATGGTGACCAAGAGATCTTTACGCGTGAAGAAATGATTAAATACTTCGAATTAGATCATGTGAGTAAATCTGCAAGTGCATTTAACACGGAAAAATTATTGTGGTTAAATCACCATTACATTCGTGAATTACCTCCTGAATATGTGGCAAAACACCTTGCATGGCACTATAAAGCTCAAGGTATTGATACTTCAAATGGCCCTGCATTAACTGAAATCGTGATGATGCTTGCAGAGCGTTGCAAAACCTTAAAAGAAATGGCATCAGCAAGCCGTTATTTCTTCGAAGAGTTTGAAAGTTTTGATGAAGCTGCGGTGAAAAAACATTTTAAAGCGGCGGCGATTGAACCACTTGAAAAAGTAAAAGAAAAATTGACCGCACTTTCTAGCTGGGATTTACATTCTACTCATGAAGCGATTGAACAAACCGCTGCTGAATTAGAAGTGGGTATGGGTAAAGTTGGGATGCCATTACGCGTGGCTGTAACAGGCTCAGGTCAATCACCTTCTATGGATGTAACATTAGTGGGCATCGGCCGTGAACGTGTGTTATCGCGTATCCAACGAGCCATTGATTTTATTAAATCTCAAAACGCTTAATATTTAGGCTGATAAGCGGGATTTGATTATTTCAATATTGACAGTTTATCAGCCGAAATTTATCATAGCTTGCGTTATTTGGGGATATAGCTCAGTTGGGAGAGCGCTTGAATGGCATTCAAGAGGTCGTCGGTTCGATCCCGATTATCTCCACCAAATTCTAATCCTATATAGTATGATATAGTCCGATAAAGCCTTGATATATAACTTATCAAGGCTTTTTTGTTGTTCTAACAAGTCCGATAGAAACCAACCAAATCCACAAATTTTAGTAACACTAATAGTAACACCATGGTATGATAGGCTCATAAAGTGTTACTAAAAAATTATAACTTTATGATTTATAATATGAATTTTTAAAGTTTTTAGTGTTGCTTCATTTTGGTGGTATCTAATGGCAAGAAGAACAACTCCCTTAACAGATACGGAGATAAAAAAAGCTAAACCAAAAGAAAAAGAGTATAGCTTATGTGATGGTTATGGGCTTTCATTAAGAATTAAGCCTAACGGCTCTAAATTATGGCTATTTAACTATACTAGACCCATTCTTAAAACAAGAACTAACCTTGGATTAGGAGCATATCCAGTAATTAGTTTGGCAGATGCAAGAAAAGCAAAAGATGATTGTTTGAAGTTGTTAGCAAGAAATATTGATCCCAAAGCTCATAGAGAAGAGTTTGAGCAAAATCAGCTAATAAATATTCACAATACTTTCGAAAAAGTAGCGGAGCTTTGGAAAGATAAGAAAAAATCAGAAATTCTAGAAAAAACACTTAATAAGTATTGGCGGAATTTAGAATTACACCTTTTTCCCCTGCTTGGTAAGTATCCTGTTAAAGATATTAAACCGCAGTTAGTTATTCCTATTTTTCAACAAATAGCAACTCATAAATCTTGCGATATGGTTCATCGTTTATGTGAACATCTTAATTCAATACTTAATTTTGCTTGGAACCTAGGCCTTATTGACGGTAATCCTTGTTTGAAAATTAGTAGTGTTTTTAAGAAAGTTCGCCAGGTAAATAATCCTAGGATAGATACAAAAGATATACCTATTCTTGTTAAGGATATACAAAATGCTCATATTGAAAAGAAAACTAGAATATTAATATTCTTTCAACTTTTAACTATGGTTAGACCTAGTGAAGCTAGTAACGCTAAATGGTGTGAATTTGATTTCGATAAAAAAGAATGGGCTATACCTGCAAAAAGGATGAAGGCTGGAATTCTGCATAGAGTGCCTTTATCTTGTCAAGTAATGCATCTACTTGAACAATTAAGAGCAATAACAGGTCATCATGAATATTTGTTTACTAATAGATGTGATTGGAAAAGATCTATGAGTTCATCTACTGTTAATATGGCATTAAAAAGGATGGGTTATAAAGATAAACAGACTGCACACGGATTAAGGGGATTAGCTAGAACTTTTTTGGCAGAACAAGGAGTTCAACACGAGCATGCTGAAGCCTGTCTAGCACATAAAACAGGAAGCCAAGTTAGCTTAGCTTATAATCATTCTGATTATTTGGAGCAAAGGAGAGAGATTATGAAAATGTGGGGAGAGCATATAGAGAAATGTTCTCAATCTGAAGTTTCTTAGGGAAATAGCCACTGAAAGGAGTTGTTTTTTTTCGACCTGCCTCTACTAATAATGAAAAAAACAACTAAAAATATTTGTAAATAAGTTAAAGACAAAACTTATTATTCTATGAAGTATCTGTCTTAATATATTGTTTACTTATGTAAAAGCTACAAACATAAATTTGTAGCTTTTACCAATAAAGAGCTTTCAATTAAGTATCTTTTGAAGAAATTTAACTTTATAGAACTATATAAATATCTTAGGGCTGATGACGTATCATCAGCCCTAAAATTAAGAAATTTTATTAATAAGATAGGATTTAATATAGAATCTTAAAAGTATAGTTTCTTCCAAACTAAGAAAACGGCTTTGTTCTAGAATGTGATTGATGATGAGGTCGTTTTTGTTATAATTCCTTTACCAAACAAGATACAAAAGATTTTATAGTGCCACACATAACCAAAGAAATTGACGTTTTAAAACAACTTTTTGAGAACCAAACAGAAGAAGATAAAAAAAAATTTCTGACTGAAATCTCTAGTTCTGAAAATGCTATTCAAAAAGTTATTTACCCCAAAGAAATTAAATTTTGCCCACATTGTCAATCTAGGCACTTTGTCAAAAATGGCAAACGCAACGGTAGACAAAATTTCCGTTGTCGTTCATGCCATAAAGCTTTTGTGGAAAATACTGGAACAATCCTGTTTAGTATGAAAAAAGATATAGTGGTACTTGAAAAGTATATACATTGCATGATTGAGAAATATCCACTGCGTAAATGTGCTAAGATTTGCAACATCAATCTTGCGACAGCATTTGCATGGCGACATAAAATTCTAGATGCTTTGCAAAAGATGATGGAACAAGTGGAGTTTGATGGTGTAGTAGAAGCAGATAAAACCTCTACCACAATTTCGCCAATTTAGCTAAAGATATCTAAGAAATTAAAGAATTAGTTTTGCTTGAATTCACAATACATTATGCAAAATTATGTCTTTTAAGATTGCCAGCAGACCAGGGATAGCTATTGAACTAATCTTACTATTTTAAATTTTGGACAAAACAAGATATGAATATGAACAAAGTTCTTAATATAAATTGTATGGATTACATGATTGAAATGGATGACGTTAGTGTTGATTTTACCTTAACAGACATCCCATACAATGCTGTAAATCGACAAAGCAATGGCCTACGCAATCTTGATAAATGTAAAGCTGATATTTTAACATTTGACCTTGATGAATTTTTAGAAAATGTATATAGAATAACCAAAAACTCAATCGTTATATTTTGTGGAAAAGAACAATTTAGTACGATTTTTAGCTTTTTTACAAACAAAAAGGGTACGGTTCGTCCTATTATTTGGGAAAAAACCAATCCATCACCAATGAACGGGCAGTACATTTACTTGAGTGGTGTGGAAATGGCTGTTTGGTTTAAGCGTAGTGGTGCAAAAACTTTTAATGCTCATTGCAAAAACACTGTTTTTAAATTCCCTAATGGCAGAAGTAAACAGCATCCTACAGAAAAAAATCACTCGCTTCTGCAAGAGCTAATATTGGATAATACCAATGAGCAGGATATAGTCTTTGATCCTTGTGCTGGTAGCGGAAGTCATTTGCTTGTAGCTAAACAATTAAACCGTCAATATCTAGGTTGTGAGATAGATAATGCTTATTTTAGTTTAGCCACTAAGAGACTCACTGCGTAAATATTGTCTTACTTGTTCTTTTTTAGTTAGAAGCTCTTCATGGCTACCGAATATGCAATTTGTGTTGTGGCACAAATCGTTCACATTCAAGGGAATAAATGCTGAACCATGCTCATCTTTCAAACCAATGTCGTTAAATCCAATTTGTTTATTATTGATTCTAATTTTACTAAACAAATCAGATGCTCTTGGCTTACAATAAGAAACTAAATCTTCCTTACTTATTAATAGAATGAAATCAGGTATTTGTTCTTTTTCTTTGTATTTTTGATTGTAAAACAATATGATAAAGTAGTCCAAATAATCTTTTTGAAAAAACTTGCCATTCTTAAGGATATTGCAATTATATTTTTCTTTGAAATTAGAAATTAAATTTTTATTGGGGTTATATTTATAACTTGCATTCGGTCTTGCATTCTTTGGTGTATAGACCGAAACAATATCAAGTCTGAAATCGCCATATTTTTCGTAATTATTTGAGTATTGAACGTCAATTTTGACATTGTCCTCTGTGAGAATATCGACCGCTAGTTTATCTTTAATATTATTTTTATCGCATGTAACACCACATGCTTTGAGAAATGCTAATGCTAACTTTTCTGAGTCTGTTTGATAATCTGAATTTGAACTCATTGTTTTACCTCACTTAATTATATAAATTAGAACAAACCTATCATATAATATACCACAAATAAAATATGTTAATCCAAGTATTGTTAGTAGATTAAAGAAAACAATAATTACATTTTTTAATGAGGCAAAGAAAATATGGTATATAGCAAAATAACACGAGAAACGCTTATGGCAGGGAGAGTAAATAAACTAATAGGGTAACTAACCTCATTAAAAATAATGCTACTAGCAGTGATTTAGATAGGTTGTGAAGCGTTTTTTGGTAGCTAAATAAATTATATAAAATAAGTATATTATAGATAGTAACTATTTCGATTTAAGCAAAGAAATAATCTCTTTCAATGCTGATATTTCGCTATCTTTTTGTTCAATCACAAGCTCTCTTTGTTTCAGTAGCTCGTCTTTATGTGAAATAGTTAGTTTTAATTGCGCAATTTCTGATGTAAGGCTCTCATTTGAACCATAGTAGTTAGTATTATGATCATTCATAAAAAACATAACATTTTTATCATCATTCTTGATTAATTCTAGAACATCAATGTTAAAGATATTAGCAATTTGCTCTAATTTATGGAGATTGAGTTTAGTTTCTCCACGTTCAATTTTGGCATAGCCATTTTTTGACATGTTCATTTTCTCTGCCATATCTTCTTGAGACCAATTTCTAATTTCTCTAATTGTTCTAATTTTTTCATTAACATTCATAAAAAACGCTTATATTCCACCAACAAATAGTAGTTCACTTATACCCTATTTGTTGGTGGAATGCAATAAATTGTAACATAGAATTCATCTGACTAATATATTAGTTTTTGCTTTAAAATAATACCAATTATTTAAAAAACTATAAATATATAAGTTTATTTTCATTTTTACTGCTCTTGTAACCTACTAAGTTAAAATGAAATTTCATAAAAAATCTAAGGAAATATTAATCAAAATGAAAATTATTAAATTATCAAAATTTATGATAGCTATGTCAATTTTAAATATTGGCTTTGTACAAGCTAATGAATCGAAACTTCCTGAGCATAATGCCGAATATTGTTATACTATGGATAATTATGTATCTAATAAGGGGAGTGTTTATTATGATCCAAGTTATAATGATGATTTAAGAACTAAATTTATGAATTATTGTATTAGTACTTCTACAGCTACTGTTAATGAATCTGGACTTGGAAATGGAGATTATTATAAGCATAAATGGTTGTTTGAAAGTTCTAACTATGCCAAATCAGAAGATAATATAGTTCAATTTTACTCTTTTATAGATCATTTATTTAAATCTCATTTTTTAAATAATAAAAATGTTTTTACGATATGGAGAGAGGGAAATATATCTCCAAATACGGATTTTATTCCATCATTAAATGAAATAAATGTTGATAATCTTTATCTAAGAGAGCTAATTCTGAAGGAGGCCAATAATGTGTGGTCTTTAGTCTTATCAAAAAAAATAGAACCTGAATGGTCAAAGACTGAAATTTATAATAATGTCATTAGCCCTATGCTTCATAAGAAAATGCTTAATACTTTGCAAGATAGTGGATTCGATATTTCAAAATACAAATAAGAATAAAGCCTAATAGTTCTAAATATCTATTAGGCTTTTATTTATATAATTAGATCTATATTGAAGTATTTCTTAATGGCATTTTTTAGTGGAGTTGCATCTCTCCTTGATTTAAATTTATAATCAACTATTTCACTTAGTCTTTTAAGACTGATTTTAATTGTATAGATTTCCTTAAAAGTTTCTGAAATACTAAATTTATCAATAAATTTTTTAACTTTTTTAAATGTATTTTTATTTAATTCTTTTTCTATTAAATTTAGAATTCTTCTCATTGAAACTATTTTTTTAAAATTACTATTTTCTATATCTAATATGCTATTGATACTTTCTTCAAATGAATCATATCCTTGTAGTAATTTATCATCATAATTGTATAAGAATGCTATAGATATTGGCTTTTCTATTCTTGCTTGAGTTCTAAAAATTGCCTGAACTATCTCGGCTTTTACTAGATCTTTAGGTTCTATTCTAGTATTTAATACTTCAGAGAGTCTTTCTGCGTGATATGTGTTGTTAAACCATTCGCCAAAGAAGATTATTGAATCGTATTCAATATATTCATTTGTAGCTCTACACTTTCCTGAATTATAATGAATTACTTCACATCTATTGCGTAAATCTCTACTAATATTTTCTTTTATGAAACTAGTTAGATTTTCTATATGATCTGTATCTTTCCATGTTACAATAAGATGTTTATTTCGTTTGCTATAAGAAATATATTTATCTATTTTTTTTATATCTTTAATAAGATCTTCTACGTGTCTAAATTTGTTTTTTCTTGTCTTCCTTTTCGATATTATAGTGTCGAAATATATATCATCATTTAGAATTACTTTCTTTTGTCTATATTTTTCTACAACCCAATAATTACTATCTTCAAATAGAAAATTTGCTGTTGCATCCAAAATAATTAATTTAGTTTCTTTATCTATGAAATCATTAATATCTTGAGATACTATAATGTCAGATGATATATCCGTATTAGATAGATCTCCTAAAGAAATTATAAGTTTATTAAATAACCATCTAACCCTTTCGATATATAGTTTTTCATTTTTTATACTTGGTAGGTGATTGAATATCTCCTTGAATATATCTCTATCTAATTTTATTATATTTTTAATTGTTTCTTTATTTATTTTTATCTCCTTCCCGTATATCAATTCTCTCTTATAAAATTCTACTAATAGTTTTTCATGTTTTACTATAATATCTGTATAAGGGTTCTGGAATTCATCGAAGATAACTAATTCTCTCTTTATTAATTTTTTCTTTTTAGAATCATTATAGTTAATAAAAACATTACTAGACTCATATAAAGCTCTCCAGTTATTAGTTACTATTATTCTATATTTTGACAAAGCATGAATACTATGCTCCAATTCTTTTAATGTATTACTTCCTTCATAAATTCCACAAATAGATTGTTTAGGATTTAATGCCTTAACATCAAATACAAGCCTTTTAATTTCTTCATTTGTTTTTACTATAATTAAGGTAGATTTATTAGTCTCAGCACAGAATACCTTTAAATTTATGGTTTTTCCTGAACCACACCCCCAAGCCAGGACTTGTCTATTTGAGTAACTATCTATACTATTCTTCAGTTTGTAACTGCTATCGTTAATTACATTATCTAGTAGATAGTTACCTCTAGAAAATATATAGTTATTATCATCTATATTGTAGTCAATCTCATTACCTTTTAATCTCCAACCATTCCAGTCATCTGGAAAATTTATATTTTCTTTTTTCATAAAATCTCCATAAAAAAGCCACTCAATAGTGGCTTCAATATAATCTAAATTGTTAATACATAGATATTATCCCTTTCAGTTATTTTCAAATAATCTAGCTTTATTAGTTCATTTAGAGCTTTAATGAATAAAGCTCTTTTTAAGTTAAAAATAGATTCTGAGTTGAAGGTTGTTATCATGATTTGTTTATTTTTATTCTTACTTGTTATAATTAACGTATATAAGATATTTCTAGCATTGCTAGTTAATTTCTTAAAACGTTTCTCTAACGGTAATTTTCGATTAATAATTGAATAAATATTATCATCTATTGTTTTAAGCATGGAGTACCCCATTTGTTTTTTTAATTTCGTTTAAGTACTGATTTACATCAGATTCAAAATAGCCTACAGAGTTAGCACCTAAGCTAACTTTTTTAGGAAAATTAGGCTTATAATAAGCAGAATTTTTATCCTGCCAAGTGTAGAATGTACTTTTAGATACTCCTAGTATTGTTAAAAATTCTTTTACCCTGATTATTCTATCCATGGTAAAGTACCTATATATAAAAAGGGCATTACTATTTAGCTAGTAATACCCTTATATTGTTACGTTTAAAAAAGCGATCTATAGTATCGCTTTTGATAAGGCATATAGCCTCCATTTAAATATCTTAATAAGAAATCCTTACTACTTACTATATGTAGTCTAACTAAATTGAATTCATCCTATACCTCATCCAGATTATTTTCAAGTATTTTGATTATTAAATTTTTGCTCTACAACATCAGAGAATAATCTAATTCATTCTCATATATAACTAATGTTCTTATTAAGAAAATTTTTTAAAAAAATTGATTAAAAAATAGGCATACAGTGCTATATTTGACTTATTTAGATATTTTTCTCTCATCGTGTTATAATTGACCAAGTAGCAAAGCATCAATTCTTTGAGCATTATAGATCATCTATCACGTTGGTTTTTAGTAACACTAATAGTAACACTAGGCACACAACACTAAAATAAAGACATTATAAATCAATATGTTGTACTTTTAATTTAAGTGAGATTATCCCACCAAATTTAAAACCTTGAAACTTAAAGTGAGTTTCAAGGTTTTTTCTTTATAGAAATCTACATTTCTTTTAGATAATTCAAGCCTAATCCATTCATTTGTCCCATAATCCAGCTTTGTTTTTTACGAACTAACGCACTAGGCTTATTTACTTTATAGATGATAGGATTCGGTAAAACCGCAGCGAGTAATGCTGCTTCTGATTGCGTTAAATTCTTTGCCGATTTTTTGAAGTAATAACGGCTGGCAGCTTCCACACCAAAGATGCCATTACCAAATTCTGCAATGTTTAAATACACTTCTAAAATCCGTTCCTTGGACCAAAAGATTTCCATCAATGCTGTTGTGGGGACTTCTAACCCTTTACGAAACCAACTTTGTCCATGCCAGAGAACGAGGTTTTTCGCAGTTTGCTGTGAAATCGTTGAAGCACCTCGGGTTCGGCGAGATTTTTCATTAAATTTAAAGGCCTTTTGAATCGCCTCAAAATCAAAGCCCCAATGGTGGGGGAATTTTTGATCTTCAGCGGCAATCACCGCAAGCTGCATATTCGGTGAGATTTCATCAAGACTCACCCAATCATATTTGATTGAATAGCTGAAATCTAACTGTAATAAGTGCCCGATTTTTTGCTGTGCCATATAGGCGGAGAAGGGAATAGGGATAAAGCGGAAGCAAATGAAAAACGCCAGGATTGCGAGAGAAAAACGCCACGCAACCCGTTGCCAATTTTTTTTCCACCAAGATGGGCGAAAAAGATGTAAAAGAGCGGTTAGAATTCGCTTAGTTTTTTGTAGCTTGCTCATCGAGTTGGCTTTTCACCCAGTTTATAAAATCCGGATCCATTGTTTTGAGCATATTAGAACCACGCGTAATGGTTGCCGCACTGGTATTGAGATTCTGTTGAATCTCTCGTTGGGAGAGATTTTTATCCAATAACTGAGCCACGATTTGTAAACGCAAACCCACTGCATCGCGCTCATCAGGCGTGAGAAGAAGCGTTAATAAATCTTGTGCTTTCCCCTGTTCAAATGCGGTTTGCAAGGTTGTGAGGAAAGCATTCCATTGTTCTAAATTGCGACTAATATACATATCAACAATCCTATACTATTAAACTAGTGCGACTAGTATAGCCGATCGTATTCCTCTTTGCTAAAGGTTTGTAATTTTTCTTTGTCTTGTAGGTTTTGATAGTAAAAATCGTAAGTTAATACGTTTTGAACATAACCCCGAGTTTCAAAGAATGGAATAGACGCAATAAATTCATCCATGGCCAATTTGCCATTGGCTCTCGCAAGCCATTTTTCTACACGGCTTGCTCCCGCATTATAGGCAGAGGCGATCAAAATGCGGTTATTAGGGTATTTAGTATTTAACTCATTTAAGTGAGCCGTACCGAGTAAAATATTATTAAGCGGTTTGAATAAATCTAACTCTCCATTATAAGGAAGTTGCTGATTTTCTGCCGTTTTTTGCGCGGTACTTGGTAATAGCTGCATTAATCCTCGCGCATTTGCGGAAGATTGTGCCATTGGATTCCAAGCACTTTCTTGGCGAGCAATGGCCATCGCAAAAGTTTTGGTGACACGATTATCCACAATAGCTTGAGGTTCCGTTGCGCTGAGGTTCACATTACTGAGGGCAATATCAAAATATTGACTGTAAGCATTTGGTAAACGTAAGTCGATATAATCCCATGCTTTCGCAATAATTGAGCCATCTACGCCTAATTCAAACCAATTTTGTTCATTTGCATATTGGCTTAACGCAAGTTGTTTATCTTGCGGTAATTTTTCCAATAGAGAACGCCAGCGTTGTTTGGCTGCACCTAATCGATCTAATTGACGCAGTTCTGCAATCTCAGCTAATTCAGTTGCATACTTCTCTTGGATATTGGACTCCTGAGGAATTTTAGGCATTTCCAGTTTGTAGGAATGACCTAATTTGACCGCAGCCAAGATTGAATAAAAACCACGCTCTTTCGATAAAGCTTCTAAGTGTTGTTTTGCATCTTTATCGGATGCTTGAGCGGTTGTTTTAGCCATCCAATAACGCCATTCTTGTTTTTGTTTTGCTTCATCTGAAAGGGCATTCAACCAAGCTAATAAATCCGTTTTTTGCCAAATAGCCGTACGTAAACGACGCTCAATGAGATTATCAGCATTAAGTTTGAGAAGTTCTTGATCGCGCCATTGTACAAAATTAGGACTTTCATTATCAAAGAAACGGCTAATAAAGGCGATTTTCCAATCACGTAATTCAGTTTCGTTTAATTGCCAAGTCTTAGCCCATTGTTCGTAAGGGGTGAAGGTTGGCTCATTCATATTTTCCGGAATGGTTCGCAAATAACGAGAAAAACCTAGCACTACGGCAAATTTATGGATAATTTTATTCGTATTACCATCAATTAATGGCAATGACTCAGCGAGTTTTTTCAAATTAGCTGGATTTTTTAAGAGATCCAAATAAAGAGCCAAATCGATATTTACCTGAGCATTTTCTTTCGCACCATCAACTTTTTCTAATTCTTTAGCGAGTATTTCGAGACCTTTCGCATCATTTTTATTGAAGAGCATTTCAGCTTTTTGATAGATCTTCTCTTCAGTGCGTCCACCTTGTGAATACCAAGCTGCCCATAGCTGAGCATCATTAGGAAGCTCAGCGTTGTTGAGCCACAGTTGTTCATACTCAGACAAAATAGCCGATTTATTCTTATCGTTTGATTGGTTTTCTGCTGTTTGATTGGTATTGGCTGCTTCTATTTGATATTTAGCCGTGAGCACGGCAATTTGTGTTTCCAAATTATTTGGCGTGAGTTTGGCGAGCGCTTGAGTATATTCAGCATTGATTAATAAGGTAAAAATGCTTTGTTCTAATTTTCCGCGTAGAAAATGAGAGGCATGCTGCTGAATAAATTGTTCAATGTTTGTTCGTAATGCATTTACTTCTTCACGAGGCGTATCGCGATTAACGGTTTTTGCACGCGCATCTAAATAAGCCGCCATAGCATCAGTTTGCAATGGATAGCCTTTTAAAGAATCAATAAGCCCAAGAAATAATTTGGCATTATTAGAAACATTATTATTTTTGACCGCACTTTTTAGGAGCGATTCTAATTGCAGAAAAGTCGCGCGTTGTTCAATCAACTTTAATTCATGAGCGTGCTGTTGCTGTGCCCATTTGGCTCGTTCTTCTGCAAGGTTAATTTGTGGCACAGTTTCATTTTTGCTTTTATGGGCATGCTGATTAGCCAAAGCTGAGCCTGAAAGTGCGGTTAAAATTAATAACGAAATTGTCGTGTGTTTAAGTGCTCGCATAGGAGATTCCATATAAAGAGAAAGACGGATATTTAGATCCGTCTTTGAGTGTAGAGTTCGTTTTATTTAGAAAACTTTTTTGAAAGGCTTCACAATCACATCACCGTAAACGCCCGCTTCTACATAAGGATCTTGTGCCGCCCAGTCTTTTGCTGCAGACAGATTTTCGAATTGAGCAATCACAGTCGAGCCTGTAAAGCCAGATTCACCTGGATTTTCATCATCAATGGCGGGGTTGGGACCTGCTGTTAATAAGCGACCTTCTGCTTGTAATTGTTTTAAACGAGCAAGATGTTGCTCACGTACTGAAAGACGTTTTTCTAAAGAGCCAGGAACATCTTGGGCAAAAATCACGTAATACATTATTTCTCCTTTTAACAATTTAATTGTAATTCTTCGATAGAGGCTAATGCGCGTTCCAATTCAAGATTACCTTCTCGTGGAATAGCGCGAGATTTTCCGTCTTTTCCAACCGCGACAAAGGTAAATACGGCATCTGTCACGCAGTAACGTTCCCCAATTGGTTCGCTCGCAACTTTTTTCACCCATACTTCTACCTTGATTTTAATAGAAGAGCGACCCACACTGAGGCATTGGCCGTAGCAACACACCACGTCACCGACAGCGATAGGCTTAATGAAATTCATACTTTCTACAGCGACAGTGACAACGCGGCCATGAGCAATTTCTTTTGCTAGAATTGCTCCGCCCATATCCATTTGTGACATAATCCAGCCACCGAAAATATCACCGTTAGCGTTGGTATCTGAAGGCATCGCTAAAGTACGTAATAATAATACGCCTTTAGATTGACGACCGTCTTTATCGATAAGATTTGAAACCATTATTTGTCCCCGTCATTTTTTTGATCATCTTTAGGTAAGTAACGGTAAATATAAGCACCGCTGACGATTGTTGCAACAAAGGTCATACCAAGTAAACCAAAAGATTTGAAATCAACCCAAGCATCTTCAGACATATTTTGGCTGATATAAATATTTACAAGCATACACAGAATGAAAAATCCTGCCCAGCCTACATTTAATTTGTTCCACACATTATCCGGTAATTGAATTTCTTTGCCTAATAACTTTTTCACCAATGGCGTATTGAATTGGAATTGTGCAA
>OGFK01001514.1_pt1 | contig 14529 bp, 11 predicted proteins | sample 1570931 | NCBI WGS metagenome assembly OGFK01 (sample SAMEA2581935, study PRJEB24529) | metagenome | biome: Human gut stool | place: China | collected 2011
TTTTCTTCCTGCAATTCGTAATAAGTAAATTTACAATCAACTGTCCGCAAAGCTTTTTCATAATCAGCAAAAGTTGGAGCCAATAATACAGCACGGCCAGGCTTGACTGTTAAGGCAAGTTTAAATAAAACATCAGCAGCACCATTGCTTATGAAAAGATATTCTTTTTTTATATTCAAATATTTAGCTAATTTCTCTATTAGTTCCCTGCATAAAGGATCTGGATAATTAACGCAGTTTTTGATTGAATTCTTAATAGCCTCTTTTACAGATACAGGTAAACCTAATGGATTAACGTTTGCTGAATAATCAACAATATTTTTCCCTAAGCTGTTATTTTGCTCACTGTAAATATCTCCACCATGTACAGATTTATACATATTTTCCACCCTTTAGCTTTTAATAAAAAGCTCCAGTAAATAAATTAATGCAAAAACTAAAATACTTAAAACAGCTGTCATATACATCAAATTATTAGTCTGGACGATATCTTCCGGTTCAACTTGTCTGATATCATCACCAATAGTATCTTTAGGCACCCATTTTCCAAAATAAAAATGTCCGCCGCCTAACTGAATATGAAGAGCGCCAGCAGTTACTGATTCCGTCATTGCAGAATTAGGACTTAAATGATTGTAACGGTCACGTTTAAAAATCTTCCAGGCTTTTTTTGCATCCAAACTTAAAAGATAAGCTGCAACTATCATACATATTCCAGCAACACGCGCTGGAATATAATTAGCAAAATCATCTAATTTTGCCGCACAACGCCCAAAATATAAATATTTGTCATTTTTATAGCCAACCATGGAATCCATGGTATTTATTCCTTTATAAAGAAACGCAAGCGGAGCCCCGCCGATAAACATATACAGCATTGGAGCAATAATTCCATCTGCAGTATTTTCAGCAACAGTTTCAACTGCCCCTTTAGTCACTTCTGATTTTGTAAGTTCTTTAGTATCCCGTCCAACTATCCACGAAAGTTTCATTCTAGCATCTGTTAAATCATTATTTTTTAACGCAGTATAAACTTTCATACTTTCTTCACGTAAACAACGCGTTGCAAAAATTTGATAACACATAAAACTCTCTACAGCAAAAGCCAACCACGGATTGATTTTTTCTGCCAAAGCCAATACTAAAAATGGAACGCAAAACGAAAAAGCAAGCACTAATATTACTAATACAGCGCCTCCTACCAATAAGCCACGCGAGCTTTTTCCAAAAATACTGCGTAGCAGCTTTTCTAAAAAGCTTATCAAATTTCCAATTAAACAAATCGGATGAGGCAGCCAACGCGGGTCGCCAATCAGCAGGTCTAAAATAAAGCCCGCTATAATGGCAAATAAAAGCATCATAATCCAATTCCCCTTAAATAAATACTAACAGCTAAAACCATCAGCAGATCAATCCCGTTTTTTTGCAAATTCATCACAGGCACGAATAAAATTTCGTGCAAAATTTATATTTCCCCATAAGTGAATGTGTGGATAGCCAGCATACAGAACTTTATTAGCATGACTACAACTCCATTCAGAAATTCCTGAAGCTTTCAAGGCTAAAAAATCATGCCCATTATTATTACTGTCGGAATAATGAAACTCATGTCCATTTATTTTCTCACCGATTTTGCAAAAAACATTGTCACTTTCAGCAGTCAATGTTATATATCCAAAGCGGTTAAGCTTTGCCGTCATAAAGGTTTCTCCGCTTATTGCACCTGTCCACTCATAAATCTCTCCCGAAGCTGCTTGAAAACGCTCCAAAAGATACATGAATCCACCGCATTCAGCAAAACAAGGCTTTCCTATTTTTAGAGCAGTTTTAATGCTTGTACGCATTGATATATTCTCTGCCAGCTCTTTTGCATAAAGCTCAGGATAACCTCCTCCTAAAATTATTCCATCACATTCTGGCAATTCTTTATCAACAAGAGGACTAAACGTTATTAGTTCGGCACCAAACTCCTGCAATAAATCTAGAGCGTCCTGATAATAAAAACAAAAAGCTTTATCCTGTGCTATTGCTATTTTTACTTTAGCTACACTTGCAACAGGCTGTTCTTCATAAACAAGATCCTCAGCACTGTTTGCAATACCCAGCAATTCATCAAAATCAATAGTCTTAGCTGCCTGTTCTGCTAATCTGCTGATAATTTCCTGCAAATCACCAATTTCTTCTGCGGTTACCAATCCCAAATGTCTGCTTTCAAAATTGCAATCATCCATATGAGGCAAATAACCGACTAATTTAACACCTGTTTCCAACTCAATTACTTCTTTATAAAACTTATAGCTCATAGCAGTGACATTATTAAGTATTGCGCCTCGTACATTCGCGTCAGGTCTGAATTCTTTAAAACCTTTTATTAAAGCTGCCAAAGACAAAGCTGCACCTTTTCCATTGATGACTAAAATAACCGGCGTTTTAGTTACATGAGCTAAATCATAAGCACTGCACTGCTCTGTTTTACCCATACCATCATAAAATCCCATAGCGCCTTCAAGTACGGCTATATCACAATCACAAGCATTTTTTGCCAGCAAATACTTTGTTGTTTCCCTGCCTAACATAAATAAATCCAAATTACGTGACTTAGCACCAATTACGCGCGAATGAAACATTGGATCTATATAGTCGGGCCCAGATTTAAAGGCGGCTACTTTGTACTCCTGATCAAGCAAAGCTTTCAGCAAGGCACATACTACAGTAGTTTTTCCACTGCCACTATTTGGGGCAGCAATCATGAAACGAGGCAAAAACATTTCAACGCAGTCATTATATAAACAGGGTTTTGGGCCATCATCAAATTATATGCCCCTAGTTTTTTACCACGGGCGGCAAAAACATTAACAATCTCTAAATCATACTCAGAACGGGTTTTATAATATTCAACAACTTCTATTAGTGTTTCTAGTGTAATTGCATTGATAACAACCCGGCAGTCAGAATTCTTTGTATAAATAATATCAAGCATTTTGCATAAATTACCACCGCTGCCGCCAATAAATACGCAGTCAGGAGCAGGCATATCAACAATTTGTTCCGAAGCTTCTCCGGCAACAATATCCAAATTATTAACAGCAAATAACGCTTTGTTTTTCTCAAGTAATTCCAATGCCAAAGGGTTGCGTTCAAATGCCCATACACGTCCAGCTTGAGCCTGCAATGCCAATTCTATCGAACAAGAACCTGTTCCCGCACCAATATCGTAAATATTATCTGTTACTTTTGGCATTAATTTGGAAATTGAAACAGACCTCACCTCTTGTTTCGTCATTGGAACTTTACTGCGAATAAAAAGATCATCATTTAAACCATGGACAGTGTATTTAAAGTCATTAGCATGTTCATTCAAAATCATCATCACAGACAAAGAAGGAAACTCCAATTTACTGATTTCCGACGCCGTACCATAAGTGATTTTTTCTTCTGGATAAGAAAGGTTTTCACCAACATATACCTTTACATCTGCCATACCATGATCACAAAGTTTCAGGCATAGTTGATTAGGAGAATGCTCGCCTCCGGTAAGTGAAAATACTTTACTGTTTTGCGCTACTGCAGCAATTAGATTTTGATTTCTGCCATGCATACTGACAATTTTAGCATCATCCCAAGCTATATTTAATTGTTGAGAAAAATAGACCAAGCTGCTGATGCCACAATATCTGCGGCATTCACAATCAGCAAGCTTACCAGTAATCGTCTTGGCTAAACTGAAAAAGCCTACATCACCAGAGACTAACACTGCTACAACATCTTTTTCAGCATCAGCTTTTTGACATATTTCAGTAATTTCTGATGATTTTATGGTGTCAAAAAGACACTTCCCTGCTCCAAAAGCAGCAAGCATCCTTTTATCGCCTATCAAAATATTACTTTCTTCAATAGCCTGGCGAGCCTGATTTGTTAAAAGCTCTGGATTACCTGGCCCAATGCCGACGATATTTACACGTAACATATTAAATCTCCTTTTATATTTTTTACTTACAACTACCATATCGGTCTTTAAGTAATTTTACTATCTCACTATAACCAGTTCCAAGCTCTTCGCCATTGCGGGCAATGACTATTAATTTAGCACCTGCTTTTGTAGCCGCCTGCGCCTTCTCCTCAAAACCGCCAACGCTACCGGAATCTTTTGTAACTAAATATCTGCTGTTATACCTTTTCATCATCTCTATATTAAGCAATTCAGAAAAAGGCCCCTGCATACAAATGATATTAGCTGGCTTATAACCAAGCTCTAACGCTTTACTTAAAGAATCCAGCATAGGCAAAACTCTTAGCGCAATACGCTCTTTATAATCAGGAACAGAAGTAAACTCCTGCAATGTTTTACTGCCTGTAGTCAGAAAGATATTACCTTCCGTATGGCTCAATAACTCAACAGCTTCATTAAAATCTTGGACTATAATACAGTTTTTATGTTCTTCAGCAGCAGGTCTTACCAATCTCAAATATTCACAGCCAGTTTCTTTACAGGCCTTTTGTACTGTTGACGTAACTATCGTAGCATATGGATGAGTTGCATCAATCACACAATCCGGTTTATTTACTGTAATAAAATTCCGCATTGCAGCCAAATCCATACGCTCTACCATTACATGAAGATTAGTTTGTGCTTCAATCAGACTTGCACCATAATCAGTTGCCACAGAAACATAAAGGATTATATCAAGTTCAGCCATAAACTTAATCAGATTACGACTTTCACTGGTTCCGCCAATCAGCCAAACTACCGGTTTCATTACAGTTTATAACCTCTAGGAGTTACTAATTTACCATTAATAACTTCTGTTTGCGAATTGCCGATGATAACAGTAGAAAACATATCTACTTCTTTATCACGTAATTCCTGTAAAGTAGTGATTTCATAATTTTCACCATCACGCCCAATGTTGCGTACAATGCCTGCCGGAACATCAGGACGTTGATTTTTCAGCATGATATCACAAGCTTTCTGTAGATAATCATGACGTTTAAAACTGGATGGATTGTATAAACAAATACAGAAATCTGCCTGTGAAGCACAATCTAAGCGCTTTTCAATTTTTTCCCATGGGGTAAGCAGATCGCTTAAAGAAATCAGGCAAAAATCACTGATAAGCGGAGCTCCTAAAACAGCAGCGCCTGAACAAGCAGCTGTAATACCAGGAACAACTTCAATTTCCAATTCTGGATGTTCTGCTGCTACTTGATACATAATCCCTGCCATGCCATAAACCCCGGCATCACCACTGGAAATCATCGCTACGGTTTTGCCTTTTAACGCTTCTTCTATAGCAAGCTTGCAACGATCTACCTCTTTACGCATACCAGTAGTCAAAAATTCCTTGCCTGTAAAATCATTTTTAATAAGATCGATATATACATGATAACCTGCAATAACATCACAACTTTCCAAAGCAGCTTTAGCTCTTTGGGTCATTTGTTCGATACCACCTGGTCCAAGACCGACAACATAAACTTTTTGCGTCATATTAATTCTCCTTCAAACATACATTCAAGATAATTTTTCAAAGTCAAGTACAATATCGGCTTCAGCAACAGCTAATGTTACTCCATTCAAACTGCATTTTGATGAAATTATACTGCCGTTATTGGCCGCCAATACTGCTGAACGCTCGCAAACATTACTTACGCCTACAACTGATTTCACAAAATCAGAACTACTGAATTCACCTGCTGCATTTTGTAATTCTTCAGCAGTAAAAAAACTAATTTCCCAATTATATTTAGCTGCGAAATTCAACAGGCCAGCCTCATCTTTTTTTAAATCAACAGATGCCACACCAACGATAGTACGTAAGTCTATACCAAGTTCTTTCAGTTTTGGTAAAACTAAAGTTTCTATACTTTCTAACGTTGTTCCGCGACGACAGCCGATTCCCAAATAAATATTTCTGGGCCAAAGCTGAACCGTTAAATCAAAAGGATTCACATTTCTATTTTTTGTAATAGCCAAACCTGTAACCCCTTTGTCTTTAAGAACAATCTGGCGTGGTAAGGCACTAATAATTGGATAATCGGTAAAAAGTCCAACTTCCTGTCCATCTACTAACGCAGCGGCAAAATCTTTCGCTGCTTTCATACTGTTAATAATCATATTATTGCGTGCCGCCCACTCGTCTACAGCAAAAAGCTTATTCACATCTGTAGCTGTAGTAACTACGGGAGTAGCTTTTATTACTTTCGCTAAGACTTTTGCAAATCCATTAGCACCGCCAATATGACCTGATAATAATGGTATAACGAAGTTTCCGCCTTCGTCTACAGACAATACAGCAGGATCAACTAATTTATTCTTTATATACGGAGCTATCGTCCTCACTGCAATTCCTACCGCTCCAACAAATACAATCAGCTGGCACTCCTTAAACGCATACTCACAAGCTTTATTATGATCGTCCATCGCTTCCAAAAATATTTTTTCTTCAGCAAATTTTGACATAGTTAAACATCGCACTTCAAAATCAAACTTTTGCAGTGCTTCACCAATATTTATACTTAGCATTGCTCCACGTCTGGTAAAGGAGTATACTACAGCCTTCATTTTATTTTACCTCTGGCTTTAAATCCAATTTGCTGGGATCAGCAGCACGATATCCATGTGCAAAAGTAGGATTATAGAGTTCGCTGCGGTCATAAATATTGCCTAAAAAGTTTCCTACTGTAATCAAAGCTGTTTTAGTAATATTATGTTCTTTCGCAGTTTCTGCCAAAGTTCCTACTGTGCAACGGCATACTTTCTCATCAGGCCATGAGGCTTTATAAACAATAGCAGCCGGAGTATCAGCAGTGTAGCCGCCTGCAATCAATTCCTTCTGCAATTTTTCTAACATACCGCTGGAAAGAAAAATAACCATTGTTGCTTTATGAGCTGCATAATCAGCGATTTTTTGCTTATTAGGTACCGGTGTACGTCCTTCCATACGGGTAATAATAACAGATTGACTAACATTAGGCAAAGTATACTCTGCATCTAAACAGGCAGCCGCCGCACAGAAAGAACTTACACCCGGAACAATTTCAAAATCAAGATTATAACTGCGCAAAAGATCTATCTGTTCACGATGAGCACCATAAACACTTGGGTCACCAGTATGCAAACGCACAACCAATTTACCGGCCTGTGCTGCCGGAACCATAGCTGCAATGACCTCTTCCAAAGTCATTTTAGCACTGTCCATAATAATGCATTCCGGTTTTGCATAGTTCAAAAGCTCCGGATTAACCAATGAACCGGCATAAATAATAAGATCAGCCTTTTCCAAAAGTTCTTTACCTTTAACAGTAATTAAATCAGCGGCACCAGGCCCTGCACCAATAAAATAAATCATTATTTGTCAAACTCCTTTTCTTTAACCAAGATTACAGAAAAATAGCTGCTGTTAGGATCAATCTCATTAAGATCACGGTACACTTTTTCTCCCGGTAAACCACAGCGTTCAACCATGGCTGCATTCTTAATCAACCCGCGTTCTTTTAATTCGTCACGTACTCTGGCAATTTCACTGGCAGATTTCATTAATACCTTATTACCAGGTCCATCAAGAAATTTAGATGCTTCTTTATAACTGCCAGGCAGCACAATAAGCGGTTCTGCCCTTTCACATAAAGACACATTCAGCTTTGCCGCGACAGCACAAATAGAAGTTACACCTGCAACCAATTCGGCATCATAGCCAGCTTTTAAAACAAGCTTATGCACATAAATGCAGGTTGCGTATACTGTAGGACAACCAAGAGTAATGAAAACAACATTTTTGCCTTCATCAAGCAATTTTATTACAGCATCGGCGCCCTCCTGATGAGCTTTATCCATTACTGCCATATCTTTTGTCATCGGCATATAAATAATAAGCTGTTCTTTTTTATCAAGATCAACTACCTGATTGACAATATTTTTAGCAGTCATGACATCGGTATCACCTTTAGGCAAAGCAACAACGTCACATTCTTTGAGCAGACGCACTGCTTTTAAAGTCAATAATTCCGGGTCCCCCGGTCCGATACCTACACTGTACAATTTACCTCTCATGTTTTTCATCCTTCCTGTTTGTCCTTTAAATGTAATTTAATTAGTTCGTCAGCAGCTGCTGTTTTTCCTAAAATACCATATACGTTAGAAAACATCAGTGCTGCCGTTTTTATTTTACCATGCACGCGATGCTGCATGTAAAAATCAATACGTTCAGTAACACCACTTATTACTTCTTCAAAAATACCTTCACGCTGCAAAATCTTCACTACTTCATCTGTAGTCGGACAATCGATAATTTCTTTACCAACTTCCACTTTAGCACCGGTAAGCAGTGCCAAAAGAGCCATTAACTCTGTGCGGCAATCAGCATATTTTGAATGGGTATTCATCACACCTTGCCCTAGTTTTACCAGCTTTCCTGAATGGCCTATTAACAGCAAGGTCTCAAAACCCTTATAAACCGCATAATCTAAAAGTTCCCCAACAAAATTACTGCAGGTCACGGCATCATCAATATTAAGTCCCAGTACATCACGAGTAAAGTCTTCTCCATAATTGCCAAAAAACACCAGCAAATTTTTATTTCCAGACGCTGCCTGTGTATCAATTTCCACATACATTGTTTCTATCAAAGCTTTTTCACTCATTGGTTCAACAATTCCACTGGTTCCTAAAATAGAAATGCCACCTAAAATACCTAAACGTGGATTGAAAGTTTTCTTGGCAATTTCAACGCCTTCAGGAGCTGAAATAGTAACTTTTAACCCTTGTTCATATCCTGCAGACTTCATTACTTTTTCAAGTTCGTAAACAATCATTTTCCGAGGTGTCGGATTAATGGCAGGTCCATCAACATTACAGGCCAATCCTGGTTTAGTTACATAGCCAATGCCAATACCGCCTAATAAATTTATCCCCTTTTCTGCTGTTTTTTCTACAGTAGCATAAATCAATATCCCATTCGTATCATCAGGATCATCGCCACTGTCCTTACGAATAGCGCATGTTACGCTCATTTCAGTAATAACAGCATCTTCTGGTTCCAAATTAAGTATAATACCTTTTGGGGTATCTATCTGAACAAAATCAACACGTTTACCTGTCAGAAGCATCATTGCAGCAGCCTTGGAGGCTGCAGTCGCACAACTTCCAGTTGTATAACCACAACGCAAACGTTTCCCTTGAGAAATCTGATATTCTTCCATGCGTCAACCTCTTCCTGAACAAACATCTTGCTAAAGACATTCTGCCACCTAGTATTTTTTACTAATAATTAGAAAAGACTCCTGCCGTTTCCGACAGAAGTCACAAAGATACAAGCGCATACTTATCCTTAAAAGATACAGCTCTCTTGCCATCTCCATCACTCGTGGATACAGCTTTCACACATAGGCAGGCACCTGACTTAAACGCCTCAGCGTTATTACAGTGGCGGGACCGTGTAGGATTTTCACCTACTTCCCTTTTAATTCAGCAAAAACTGAAACCAATTGATTCTATTTTTATAATTAAGTATAACTTTTTATAGCAATATTGTCAACATATTTACAATATATTTAGACTATTTTTTCTTTAAACTTTTCATAAAAGCTATTGTACAAATTATTGCTAATATAACCCCTGCAATATTTCCTACTAATTCAACTGTACTTGTAGGAACCCCTTTAAAGAATCTTACAAATCCTTCTGGTGCCATTACTATGTATGCAGTTACTACAACTGTCATATATATAGCAGGAATAAGAGCAATCTTATAATTTTTCTCTCTATTAGCAAGGTATTTAGCTGCAGCCCATAAAGCTATTGTAGCTAAAGTTTGGTTAGACCAGCTGAAATATCTCCATAAGATATTGAAATCTATAAAACATAGTGCTATTCCAATTACAAATAATGGTATAGCTATTACAAATCTGTTCATAATAGGACCTTGTTTATAACCAATTGCATCAGCTATTGTAAGTCTTGCACTTCTAAATGCTGTATCTCCTGAAGTTATTGGACATGCTACTACTCCAAGAATAGCTAAAGCTCCTCCAACTTTTCCTAAAACACTACTTGAAATTCTATTTACAACTACAGCAGCTCCACCTTGTCCTAAAGCTTTTCCAAGTCCTGCTGTTCCTCCAAAGAATGACATTGCAGCAGCAGCCCAAATAAGTGCAACAATTCCTTCTGCTATCATAGCACCATAGAATACTCTTCTTCCTTGTCTTTCATTTCCAAGACATCTTGCCATCATAGGAGATTGAGTAGCATGGAATCCACTGATAGCACCACAAGCTATTGAGATACATAGATATGGGAATACAGATGTTCCTTGAGGGTGATAGTTTTTAAAAGCTATCTCTGGAATCTCATAACCTTGAACAACTATTCCTACTCCTATACCAACAGCCATTATAAGTAGACAGATACCAAAAATTGGATATATTCTACCAATTACTTTATCTATTGGAAGCACAGTAGCTATCATATAGTAGATTATTATTATTCCTACAAATGTTAAAGTTGGTACTGATTTTATTAAATCGTGAAGAATTGCTGCTGGACTTGTTACAAATACAACTCCAACTAATACTAAAAGTACAACTGAGAAAACTCTCATCAACTGTTTAGCCTTATTTCCTAAATTCTCTCCTACAAGTTCTGCAACACTAGCACCATCTTTTCTCAAAGACATCATTCCAATTAGATAGTCATGTACAGCTCCTGCAAAAATACAACCAAATACTATCCAGATAAAAGCAGCTGGTCCCCACATAGCTCCTGCTACGGCACCAAATATTGGTCCTGTTCCAGCTATATTTAAAAATTGAATTAAGAAAGTTTTTTTCTCGTCCATCTCAATATAGTCAACCCCATCTTCCAATCTTTTAGCTGGAGTTACAGCATTTTCATCTGGACCAAAGATTCTTTCAACAACTTTTCCATAAATAAAGTATCCTACAACTAATGCAATAATTGAAACTATAAAACTAATCATAAAACCCGTCCTCCTGTTATATTTAATTACATTTTGATTCTTATTACACTTTTATTCACTTATTATAATACTATAAAATTGCTATTTTTTATTTTTTTTACTCTAAATTGCATTTTTTTATACCTGAAATGCAAAATATATATGTTAAGTTACTTTTTTAATTATTTTATTTATGATATAATTTTAAAGAATCGAGGTGATAGTTATGTTGGAACTTACAAGTAGACTTTTAAATAATTTGGGATATATTATTGCTCTAGCTTTTTTCTTTACAAAATTTAAAAGAGCTAGGAATATTTTTACTAAGAAGGAATATACTAAAACAGATATACTTCTTCTTTCTATTTTTTTCTCCTTTTTATCTATAATAGGTACATATACAGGGATCAATTACAAAGGAGCTATTGTTAATACTAGAAATATAGGAGTTGCTGTTTCAGGAATAATTGGTGGACCTCAAGTAGGTATTATCACTGGAATTGTAGCTGGAATACATAGATTTTTTGTAGAGGTAGATAGTCCCACTACAATAGCATGTGGAATTGCTTCTTTAATGGGAGGTTTTATCACTTCTATATTCTTTAAAAAAACCAATGAAAAAAATTGCTATATATATGGATTCATCAGTGGATTTATTATAGAAAATTTAAGTATGTTACTTATTTTGGTCACAGGATTTTTTATCTATGATTTTTCAGTAGCTGTGGATATTGTTACAAATATATATATTCCCATGATTTTAGCTAATGCTCTAGGAGTTTCTATCGTTATCATAATAATAGAAGATCTCATCTCTGAAAAGGAGATTATGGCAGGAAAACAAGCTAAATTAGCACTTGAAATAGCTAATAAATCTCTTCCATATATTAGAAGAGGAGAGAGTTTAAATGAAGTATGTAAAATAATTCTTGAATCTTTAGAAGCAAAGGTAGTTATTATTACTAATGATAAGAATATAATCGCCTCTCACCTCATCTCTGATGAATATATTTTAAATCACTCAGAGATAAAAAGTGAGGCTACAAAACAAGTTTTAAAAACAGGTGAGTTTTTAATTTTAGGAAAAGAGGAAAGTGACATAATAGATTTCCAATGTATCAGTGGAGATATAAAATCTTGTATTATCCTTCCACTCTTTCAAGAGGAGAAAAAAATCTATGGAACTTTGAAATTATACTTTGATACTCCAAAAAATGTTACTGCAAGAAAACAATATCTGGCCGAAGGATTATCTATGCTTATCTCTACTCAAATTGAATTGAGTAATATAGAGAATTTTAAAGCAATGGCTAAAGAAGCTGAACTGAAAGCTCTGCAAGCTCAAATTAATCCCCATTTTCTCTTTAATGCTCTCCATACAATTTCATCTTTTGTAAGGATAGAACCAGATAGAGCTAGAGAAATTATTATAAATCTTTCTACCTATTTAAGATATAACTTAGAAAATTTTTCAAAACTTTTACCACTACGAGATGAATTACAACAGGTAGAAGCATATATAAATATAGAGAAAGCTAGATTTGGAGATAAAATTCAAGTCATATATGATATTCCAGAAGAGTTTTTAGATATTAAACTCCCTAGTTTGATTATCCAACCTCTTGTTGAAAATAGTATAAAACACGGTATTTTAAAGAGAAGAGAGGGTGGAAAAATATCTATTTCTGCAACCAAAAAAGAAACTGGTTGCATCATCTCAATAGAGGATGATGGGGTAGGAATTGAGCAGAATATTATTGATAATATAGATAGCAAAATAGAGCAAAATATTGGTCTTAAAAATGTTCACAATAGATTGAAATTACTTTACGGAAAAGGTCTTCTTATACAACGTTTAGATAGAGGAACTAAAATTTCATTCTATATCCAATAGGAGGTCATATGTTAAATTGTGTTATAGTAGAAGATGAATTTCCAGCAAGAGAGGAATTAAAATATTTTATCTCCAATCATAAGGGAATTAAGTTAGATAAGGAGTTTGATAATCCTGTAGATGCTTTAAAATATCTACAAGAAAATAAAACTGATGTTATCTTTTTAGATATTAATATGCCAGAATTAGATGGTATGAGTTTAGGTAAAATTTTGATGAAACTCAATCCTAATTTAAAAATTATATTTATAACTGCTTATCGAGAATATGCAGCTGATGCCTTCGAAATTAAAGCTTTTGATTATCTTCTAAAACCATATTCTGAAAAAAGAATAAATGAAGTATTGAGTAATTTAACTTCAATTAAAGAGGTAGAAACTCCAAAAGAAGTAGAAAAAATTAATAAGGTTACTGTTTTTTTAGGAGAAAAAATGGTTGTAATCTCTTTAGATGAGATTTACTATATAGAGGTCATGGAAAAAGAGAGTATAATTTATACTAAAGAGGAGATTTACTCATCAAAATTAAAAATTTCTAAATGGGAAGAGTTGCTTCCTAAAAGTAAATTTTATAGAACCCATAGATCATACATAGTAAATTTAGATAAGATAAAAGAGGTCGAACCTTGGTTCAATGGAACCTATGTATTAAAAATACAAGATTTAAAATTTAAAGTTCCAGTAAGTAGAAATAATATAAAAGAGTTTAAAGAATTACTCAACATAAAATAGTATTTATAAAATTTTAGTATCTAAGTATTATAAAAATATGAAAATACTAAAATTTTTTTATTATTTTGAAATTTTCTAAAATTTTTTCAATTTTTATGATATAATTTAACAGTATTTTAATTTTATAAAAAGGAGAACAAATTGATGAACACGAAAAAACTTAATTGGCGTACATTGGCAATGATGGGATTCACTGTGGTTTGGGGATTCGGAAACGTTGTTAATAACTATGCCAACCAAGGACTTACAGTTGTAGTATCATGGCTGTTAATACTTACCTTCTATTTCTTACCTTATGCTTTAATGGTAGGAGAGATGGGATCTGTATTTGAAAATAAAGGTGGAGGTGTATCTAGTTGGATAGGTTCAACTTATGGTCCTATGATAGCTTATCTAGCTGGTTGGACATATTGGGTAGTACATATCCCTTATCTTGCTCAAAAACCTCAAGGTGCATTGGTTGCTCTAAGTTGGGTATTTTTCCAAAATGGAGATATGATTAAAAACTTCAATCCTCTAATTTTACAAAGTATCGTATTGGTTATATTCCTATTTTTCCTATGGCTATCATCTAAAGGAATCAACTCTTTAAAAAAAATAGGAGCTCTTGCTGGAACATCTATGTTTTTCATGGGAATACTATATATTCTTTTAACAGTTGCAGCACCTTCTATTGTAGGAGCAAGTTCTGCTACAACTGATTGGAGTATCGCTACTTTTATGCCTAAATTTGACTTTGCATATTTTACAACTATCTCTATGTTAGTTTTTGCTGTTGGGGGTTGTGAAAAAATATCTCCATATGTTAAAGAGGTAGATAATCCTAATAAGAACTTTCCTAAAGGAATGATCGTACTTGCAGCTTCTGTTGGAATGTCTGCTCTACTTGGTTCTCTTGCTATGGGAATAATGTTTAATAGTGGAAATATTCCAGCTGACCTTAAAATGA
>OGFK01001519.1_pt1 | contig 14486 bp, 9 predicted proteins | sample 1570931 | NCBI WGS metagenome assembly OGFK01 (sample SAMEA2581935, study PRJEB24529) | metagenome | biome: Human gut stool | place: China | collected 2011
TAACTTTGTATAAATTAGGCTGCATCTCAACAATAAAAACAAGCCAGCTTGTTTTGTATTGTGTTCGATTTGCACTAACTTTGTAAAAAGAATATATTATTTGAACAACTATGAGTCCAAAGTTCAAGGAACAGAACGGATTCGTATTCAAGATTTTCTCCAACGAGGAAGCAAGAATACACATCCACATAATCAAAGCAGAAAAAGAAGCTAAATATTGGCTTGAACCTGATATAGAACTTGCCGAGAATTATGGCTTTAACAACAAAGAACTTAGTTTTATCGAAAAAATACTTACAGAATATGGAGACTACTTTAAAGTCAAGTTCACAAGACATGTCGGTAAGCGTCTTGATGATTAACGACAAGGGTTTAATGATTTCCGTGTTAGGGCAGGACTACTTCCTTTCCTACAACCGCATTCCGTGGATGCGCAATGCAAGTATTTCGGATGCGCTCAACGTACAGATGTGCGGACGCAACGCCATTGAATGGCCTAATTTGGATGTGGATTTGGAAATTGAAAGTCTGAAGCATCCAGAACGTTACCCTTTGATAATGAAAAGAAACGAGTTGGACAACTGCCGGTAACATGCCGACTGCTTGTCCTCTACTCCCACAAAAAACAAGCAAAACAACATGGAAGAAGATTTCGACATACGTCAGGAGCAGGGGCGCAAGGGCGAGAAGGACTTTGAGAACGCTCTGCGACCGCTGCGGTTCGGCGATTTCAGCGGACAGCAGAAGGTGGTGGAGAACCTCGAAGTGTTCGTCGAGGCGGCGAAGTACCGCGGCGAACCGCTCGACCATACGCTGCTGCACGGTCCCCCTGGACTGGGCAAGACGACACTTAGCAACATCATAGCCAACGAACTGGGCGTGGGCTTCAAGATTACGAGCGGACCGGTGCTCGACAAACCGGGCGACCTCGCTGGCATACTCACCTCGCTGGAGCCGCGCGACGTGCTCTTCATCGACGAGATTCACCGTCTCTCGCCCGTCGTGGAGGAGTATCTCTACTCGGCGATGGAGGACTACCGCATCGACATCATGATCGACAAGGGTCCGTCGGCGCGGTCTATACAGATCGACCTCAACCCGTTCACACTCGTGGGTGCCACAACGCGCAGCGGACTGCTCACGGCTCCGCTCCGCGCACGCTTCGGCATTAACCTCCACCTGGAATACTACGGACCGGAGATGCTGCAGAAGATTATAAAGCGCTCGGCGATGATTCTGAAGGTGCCCATCGACGACGATGCGGCTATAGAGATTGCGCGCCGCTCGCGTGGCACGCCGCGTATTGCGAACGCTCTGCTGCGCCGTGTGCGCGACTTTGCGCAGGTGAAGGGCAACGGACGCATCGACCGCGACATTGCGCGCATCTCACTCTCAGCACTGAACATCGACCAGTATGGCTTGGACGAGATTGATAACAAGATTCTGCTCACCATCATCGACAAGTTCCGCGGCGGACCGGTCGGCGTGTCTACCATCGCCACCGCTATCGGCGAGGACACGGGCACCGTAGAGGAGGTGTACGAGCCGTATCTCATCATGGAGGGCTTCATAAAGCGCACGCAGCGCGGACGCATGGTCACTCCCCTCGCCTACCAGCACCTCGGACGACCGATGACGGGCAGCAACGCTGTGGAACCGGGACTGTTCGACTAAAGCATACAGAGAACCGTAAAACATTTGGATATGGACTATCAACCATTATTGGAACACATCCGACAAGAGATAGAGGTCTACGCTCACGACGGCAAGCAAGCCGACTACATCCCGGCTTTAGCTAACGTAAACCCCGACCAGTTCGGGCTCTGCCTCAACATTCTCGACGGCAGAACCTACCGTCTCGGAGCATCCGACGTGAAGTTCTCAATACAGAGCATCTCAAAGGTGTTCTCGCTTGCCGTAGCACTGAGTCTGTTAGGCAAGGATCTGTGGCAAAGAATAGGCAAGGAGCCTTCGGGCACAGCATTCAACTCGCTCGTGCAACTGGAGTACGAGCACGGCAAGCCGCGCAACCCGTTCATCAACGCCGGTGCCTTGGTCACTGCCGACGTTATCCTCTCGCTCATCGACAACCCGAAGGAGTTCTTCATCAATTTCGTGCGCACGCTGGCTGACAACCCTGACATCAACTACTCGAAGGATGTGACGCGCTCGGAGCTGAGCTGCTGCAATCTGAACGCTTCCATTGCCTATCTGCTGAAGCATCACGGCAATCTGCATAACGATGTGCACGACGTGCTCGACTTCTACTGCACGATGTGCTCTGTAGAGATGAGCTGCGAGGATCTCTCGCGTGCCTTCATGGCATTCGCCAAGAGCAGTCAGCCGTTCTCTCACGCTGGTGTCAACCTCAGCATATCGCGAGTGAAGCGTATCAATGCCATCATGCAGACTTGCGGCTTATACGACGAGTCGGGAGAGTTCGCCTTTCTTGTCGGTCTGCCTGCCAAGAGCGGCGTGGGCGGAGGCATCGTAGCTTTATACCCGTCGCGCTACTCTATTGCGGTATGGAGCCCGCGACTCAACTCGAAGGGCAACTCCATCATGGGAATGAAAGCTCTTGAGCTATTTACGTCCGAAACGGAGGAGTCGATATTCTAAAAAACATAATAACGGAGGAGTCGATATTCTAAAAGGTAAAAGCGAGGCAATGTCAGCACCGACATTGCCTCGCTTTTTACTTTTTTACTTTTTTACTTTTTTACTTTTTTACTCTTCCTCGAGCAACACTCTGCTTGCCCACTCGTTAGCCTTGCCCCAGTCGGCGTTGTGTCCGTACGGAATTTCAAGGCAATTCTGCATGATATACCGTGGCTCATACTCTTGTAAATATAGCGATTTTTCCGTCTCTACAAACGTTTTACCAGACGAACTATTATGGTTAGATGATCCGCGTCGGTCGTTACGAGCATCTGCGTCGGTCGTTACGAGCATCCGCGTCGGTCGATACGAACATCTGCGTCGGTCGATACGAGCATCCGCGTCGGTCGATACGAGCATCCGCGTCGGTCGACGCGGATGGGCATAACAAAGGTTTTCTGGGGCAATTAAGCCGAGCTTAAGGCAGCGACTTAAGGCAGCGACTTAAGGCAGCGTATAAGCCGAACTAAGCCTCTTTAAGCCTTCCTAAGCCTTTAACAATTCAAAACTCAAAACTCAAAGCTCACAATTCATTCCGGTGCAGCTCCGCCAGCAGCTTCACGCTCTGGCAGTGGAGATCGATGTGTCGCTGTAGCTTCTCGTATATGCTGTTTATCTCCACGTAGTAGACAAGGGCGGTTATCTCGCCCTGCTGCAATGCCTTCTTGAAGAGCGCGAGCGACTCCTGCAGGAGCTTCACGTCGCTGTGGTCTATCACCTGCTGCAAGCCCTGCAGCTGCTCGTAACTGGTGCGCAGCTCGGCTTCGGCATCGTGCTGCGCCTGCTGCACCTGCAGCTCGGCGCTCTGACGGCGCTCGCGTGCTGCCTTTACGTTGCTGCTGTTGCTGTAGAGCGGAAAGCTCACGCCTACCATAAAGCCGTTGATGGCTTCGCGCTGCTCGGTGTTGCGGCGGTAGCCGAAGGAGATGCTGGGCAGCCACTCGCTCTTCTGCTGCTTCAGGTTCAGGTCGGCAGCGCGGAGGGCGGTCTGCGCCACTGCCACGTCGGCATCCGAGGCGAGGGCGAGGGCGCGATACTGCTCGAAGTCGGCTATCGGCTCGTAGTGGGGCAGCTCGGTGGCGGTCACGTCGAGTGGCTTGCCACCGTTCAACTGCTTGAGCTGCTGCAGGAGGGCGGTGCGTTCGCCCTCTGCCTCGCTGACGAGGGTGCGCACTTCCATGCAGTCGAGCTTCACCTTGTTCAGTTCAAGGGCGTTGGCATCGCCTGCCTCCATGCGCTTCTCGTACATCAGGAGGAGGGTGTCGCTGTTGGCAAGGCGCTCGCGGAGCATGGCGAGGGTCTGGTTCACGCGGATGAGGTCGAGGCAGACGAGCTGCGCCTGCAGGAGTATGTCGCGACGCTGCTTGGCTATCTGCTTCTCGCCCACCGCCTGCTGCATCTGCGCCTGCTTGCTGCGGGCGGCGTACTTCGTGGGGAAGTCGATTTCCTGGCTCACCACGAGCTCGCTCTCTGCCACGCCGGAGTAGCCCTTGGTGAAGAACGGACTGTACTCTACCGACGGACCGCCAAGGGTGTTCGTGGCTTTTATGTCGAGCACGTCGGCGCGCGTGTCGTGCGCTGCCGACTGCAGGGTGAGGTTGTTCGCAGCTATCTGCTTGAGCACGTCGCCAATAGTGTCGGCGAAGGCGGCGCTACACGCGCTGAGTGCCACGGCTGTGGCGATTAGATATCTTCTCATATATTATCGGTACTATGAATGCGTTGAGTAATGTGGAACTGATGAGTCCGCCGAGTATCACCTTCGCCATCGGCGACTGTATCTCGTTGCCGGGCAGGTCGCCGCCGAGGGCGAGGGGCACGAGGGCGAGGGCTGAGGTGAGGGCGGTCATGAGTATGGGGTTCAGACGCGAGAGCGAGCCTTCGACGATTGCGTCGCGCACGCTTCTGCCTTCCTCTGTGCGCAGACGCTTGTACTCGGTGATGAGTAGCATACCGTTGCGCGTGGCGATGCCGAAGAGCGAGATGAAGCCGATGACGGCTGGGATGCTTACCTCGCCGGTGGTGAGCACGATGGCGAAGATGCCGCCGATGAGTGCCAACGGGAGGTTGAGCAGTATGACACCGGCTTCAAGGGCGTTGCGGAACTGCATGAAGAGCAGGAAGAAGATGACGACGATGGCAACCATGCAGGTGAGATAGAGCACGCGGCTGGCACTCTCCTGACTCTCAAACTGTCCGCCGTACTCTACGTGGTAGCCTTCGGGCAGCTGCACTTTCTCGCCTACTGCCTGCTTGATGTCGGCTACTACGTCGCTCAAGGCTCTGCCGCTGGTGTTGGCGGAGATTACTATCTTGCGCTGCACGTTCTCGCGGTTGATGGTGTTGGGTCCGGCACTGGATATGATGTCTGCCACGTCGCTCAGCGGCACCTTGCGTCCGTCCTGCGTGTCGATGATGAGGTTGCTCACCTCGTCGTAGTCGGCTGCCTTCACCACGAGGTTGAAGGCTCTGCCGGCTTCGTACACCTGCGACACGGTCTCGCCGGCGAGGTTCACAGCGAGGAACTCGTTGAACTCGGGCAGCGTGATGCCGTTGCGTACGAGCAGTTCGCGACGCGGCACTATCTTCAGTTCGGGACGCTCTATCTGCTGCTCTACGTTGAGGTCGGCGATGCCCTTGATGTCCTGGCAGGCGTCCTTTATCTGGTTGCCGATGGTGAACATACGGTTGAGGTCGGTGCCGAAGAGCTTGATGGCGATGCTGGCCTGCGTGCCCGAGAGCATGGCGTCGATGCGGTGGGAGATGGGCTGACCAATCTCTATGTTGGCACCGGCGAGCACCGAGAGGCGCTTGCGCACGTCGTTGAGCACGTCCTCATGGCTGCGGTCTTTCAGCTCGAACGGGGCTTCAATCTCGCTCACGTTCACGCCGAGGGCGTGCTCGTCGAGCTCCGCACGGCCGGTCTTGCGTGCCACGGTCTTTATCTCGGGCACCTGCAGCAGCAGTCGCTCGGCACGTGCGCCGATAGAGTCGCTTTCTTCGAGCGAGATACCGGGCAGCGAGGAGATGTTGATGGTGAACGAGCCTTCGTTGAACTTGGGCAGGAAGCTGCTGCCTAAGCAGAAGAACACGCCCACGGCGACAACGAACAGCGCTGCGGTGCCTACTATCACCTTGCGTGTGTTGGCGAGCACCCACAGCAGGACACGCTCGTAGTAGGTCTTAAGCCACACTGCCACGAAGGCTTCCTTCGGCAGCTCGCCCTTACTCTTGCCGAGCAGGTAGCTGCAGAGCACGGGGGTGAGCGTGAGGGCTACGAGGGTGGAGGCGAAGAGGGCTGTCACGAAGGCGATGCCAAGGGGTATGAGCATCCTGCCTTCCATACCGCTGAGGAAGAAGAGCGGCGCGAAGCTCACCACGATGATCAGCGTAGAGTTGAGGATAGGCATACGTACCTCGCGCGAAGCGTTGTACACGAGTTCGATGATGGGCACTCGCTCTGCCTCGGGCAGGGCGCGGTTCTGGCGTATGTGCTTGTACACGTTCTCCACGTCGACGATGGCATCGTCGACGAGCGAGCCGATGGCTATGGCGAGACCACCGAGGGTCATGGTGTTGATGCTGATGCCGAGGGCGTTGAGCACTATCATAGCCACGAGGAACGAGATGGGTATCGTGACGAGCGAGATTAGCGTGGTGCGCACGTTGGCGAGGAAGAGCATAAGGATGATAACCACGAAGATGGCGCCCTCGATGAGCGACTTCTGCACATTGTCGATGCTGCTCTCGATGAAGTCTGCCTGACGGAAGATGTCGGTAGAGATATGCACGTCGGAGGGCAGGGTCTGTTTGAGGTCATCGAGTGCGAGGTCGAGGTGCTTCGTGAGGTCGATGGTGCTCGTGTTGGGCTGCTTCGTAACGGTGAGGAGCACGGCTGACTGGGCGCGCTCGCTGGCTACACCGAGCTTCGGCGACTGGTTGCCTATCTTTATGTCGGCTACGTCGGCAAGGGTGACTACGCTCTCGCCGTCCTTCTTCACGATGCTCGCGCCGAGCTTCTCCACGTCGTTGGTAGAGGTGATGCCGCGGATGATGTACTCGTTGCCGTACTTGTAGCGCACGCCGCCGTTGGTGTTGGTGTTCATGCCGCGTGTGCACGCCATGATGTCGGCGAGCGACACGCCGAAGTGCTTCATCCTGCCCGGACTCAGTAGTATCTGGTATTCCTTGATGTCGCCGCCGTGCACGCTCACCTGCGCCACGCCGCCGGTGGAGAGCAGGCGCGGACGTACCACCCAGTCGGCATACGTGCGCAGGTCTTGCTGCGTGGTGTGCTTGCTGGTGAGACTCACGATGAGCACCTCGCCGAGTATCGACGACTGCGGACCGAGCACGGGAGCGCTCACTCCGGCGGGCATCTGCTCGCCTACTGCGGCGAGTTTCTCGCTCACAATCTGACGTGCAAGGTAGATGTCGGTGCCCCAGTCGAACTCCACCCACACTACGGAGAAGCCGTTGGTCGACTGCGAGCGCACGCGACGCACACCGGTGCTGCCGTTGACGGCGGTCTCTATCGGGAACGTCACGAGCTGCTCCACCTCCTCGGTCGCCATGCCACCGGCTTCGGTCATGATGACCACGGTGGGGGCGTTGAGGTCGGGGAACACGTCCACATCGGTCTTACTGGTGGAGTACAGTCCGCCTATAACGAGCAGCACCGACGCCACCAACACGAGTATTCTGTTCTCAAGCGAGAACCTTATTATCTTATTCAGCATAGTTCTTTTTTTTATTAGTTGACAAGTTAACGAGTAGATTTCCTCAAGAGGTGCACTTATAGGAGGGTATGGCATCCTGCCATACCCACGCTGCCACCAAACTATCTTCCCACAGAATTCACCGAATTCACAGAAACCTTTTGCTGAGATATTCTCCCACAGATATCACAGATGCGCACAGATATTTTAGGACACCCTCCCAGTCTGTGCAATTGTAGGAGGGTATGGCATCCCTGCCATACCCACGCAACCTCTCAGGGGGTGCACTTGTCTCAAGTGCACCAACCAAGCAAGAACTGCACCAACCAAGCTGCCACTGCATCCTCCCACAGCAAGAGACTTCTGTGCATTCTGTGGGATAACGCGCACCCTGACCATCTGTGTTGATCTGTGCCATCCGTGGGACAATACTACGCAACCTAAACATCTGTGTGCATCTGTGCCATCTGTGGGAGGATTATTAAGTGGGTGGCGTGGGTATGGCAGGGATGCCATACCCTCCTAAGTGTGTTCTGTGGGCAGTACATCTCTGCTTGGTTGATGCAGCAGAGACTGCTGCACCCCCTGAGAGAACATCTGTGAGTATCTGTGAAATCTGTGGGAGAACACCACGCACCCTAACCTTTTATGTATTCCGTGGGAAAACACGCACTGTTTGCTTGTCTACTCGTCCCTCGTCTACTTAAAAATTAATGATTATGGTTATGCGCCGGGATGGCGTTTGCAGCCGAAGCCAATCGCACCTGCACGGCACCCTTCGTCACTACGCGGTCGCCCTGCTTCACACCCGTCAGTATCTCCACACGCTCGCCGTCGCTCTCGCCGAGCGTCACCTCCTGCTTGCGGTAGCCCTCCGCATCTATCTGCACGTAGACGAAGTGGATGCCCTGCTCCTCGGTGAGGGCGGTGAGGGGCAGTGTGATGACGTTAGGGCGGTCTTGGGTTATGAGGTATATCTCGGCGTAAGAACCCTGCACTACGTCACCCGTGTTGTTGAACTCGAAGATGACGGGCAGATACGAGTTGTTCACCTCCGCCGAGCGACCGTACGACTTTATGCGTCCGCCCATCTCCGTGATGTCGTAGAGACGCTTGCTGTAGCTCGTGCGGAACTTCGCGCAGCGTATCTTGTTCAGCTCATTGAAGTGGCGCTCGGGTATCTCGGCACGCAGATAGAGGTGTTTGTTCTGCGTGATGATGGCGAGCGGCTGACCGGCTTCTACGTAGTCGCCACCGTTCACGAGACACTGCTTCACGTAGCCACTGCGCGGAGCCGTCACCACTACTCCACCCGCGCTGCGCGTGCGCTGCATACTGTTATATGTGAGCTTCGCCGCCTCATACTCGGCTTTCGCCACGGCGAGATCCTTCTCGCTTATTATACGGTCCTTGATGAGTATCTTCGCACGTGTGTAGTCGCGTTCGGCACGCTCGTAGTCGATGCGTGCACGCTGCACGGGGTCGCCCTCGGCGGTCTGCATACCGGCGGAGGTGATGGAGAAGAGCGTGGTGCCGCTTGCTACCTTCAGTCCCTCGCTCACGTGGTTCTTGTACTGCACACGTCCGCTGATGGTAGCCACGACGGTGGTCTCGTCGCACGATGCCGACATCACCTTTCCACTGGTGTGTATCACGCCGTGGAACATGCTGGGCTTCACCACCTCCACCTTCACTCCGGCTGCACGGGCTTTCTCCGCAGAGAGTATTATCTCGTCGGCATGTGCGCCCTTCGCCTCTTTACCTGCAAGCTCAGCCTCATGGTCGTGACCCTCCGCCTCGCTGTGCTCATGGTCGTGGTCATGGTCGTGCGCAGCATGTTCATGGTCGGCATGGTCGTGACCGTCGTGCGCATTGCCTCCGCACGCGCTCATGCCCGCCACAAAGACTGCTGATAATAAGTAATAGGATATTCTTCTAATCATATTTCATTTGTTGTTAATCACTAAGAGAAAAATAATCTTTGACAAAGTTCGGAAAAATATTCTGCAACCTTGTTGCAAACTTCAAGGGGGTGCAGCTGTCTCAGTTGCACCAACAAAGCTAACAGAGCTATCTCAAGGGGGTGCACTTGTCTCCGCTCGGCTTTGCCGCTTGCCAGAGCAAGAACTGCACCAACAAAGCTAACAGTGCAAACTATAGGAGGGTATGGCATCCCTGCCATACCCACGCAGCCACCAAACTATCTTCCCACAGAAGCCTACGCAGCCTAACCATCTGTGGGCATCTGTGAAATCCGTGGGAGAATATTCTCCGCCAGAAACTTCTGTGAATTCCGTGAATTCCGTGGGAGAACCCTACGCACCCAAACCATCTGTGTGCATCTGTGCCATCTGTGGGAGAATTATCAAGTGGGCGGCGTGGGTATGGCAAGGATGCCATACCCTCCTAAGTGTGCATTCCGTGGGAGAACACGCACCCCTGGGGGGAAAACACAAAGAGGGCATGGCGGAATGCCATGCCCTCTTACGTTAGTTATGTGGATGCGTGGGTATGGCAAGGATGCCATACCCTCCTATGATTACTTAACGAGTACCTTCTTAACCTTGCCGTCAGCAGTGCGAACGATGTTCAGACCCTTCTGGAGCTTGTTAAGCTTAACGCCGTTAACTGTGAAGAGCTGTGTCTCACCATTAGCAACCTCAGCGTTGATTGAGCTGATGCCGTCAACAACCGGCTCTACAACCTTAAGAGTTGCGTCCCAAACGCCACCACCGTCAGAGAGGATACTGCTTGAACCACCAGGGAGGATGCAGTTCCAATCGAACTTGAAGCGGATACGATATTCGCCAGCCTTAGCAGGAGCCTTGAACGAAGGTGCAGCATAAGTATTGCGAGCATCTCCTGTAAGTTCATCACCTACTGAGTTGTAACCAGATGCATCGTTCTTTGGATTAGAGTCGAGAGAGTAGAAGCTGAATGCTACCAAATCGGTGCCAGTCTGATCCCACTGTCCTTCCTTATAAGAGAACTGACCATCGTTATCGAAGTCGATGTAAACGAAGCTATGCATCCATTCGCCTGTGTAATCGAACGAAGCTGTCAGTTCGCTGCCAGCCTCAACTGTGAACACCTTAGATGTGTGATCCTCGTAAGCAGCTTTTGAAGCGTATACAGATTCTGTCTGCTTGTCCTTGCCAGTCTGCTGGAGAGAGAAGCTGTTGAGGGCACGGCTACTATGTGTGCTCTTAGCTGTCTTGTCGAAGTTGACAGGATATTTCTCATCTGGAGTATCCTGCTTCTCGTAGTTGAACTCACCACCGAGAGTCTTCTCACCTGCTGTGATAGTGAATGTGAGTGCGAATGCATCGTTTTCAGTTTCTGCTTCATCATTCATGATTACATTGAACACAGCTGTTGCAGATGTGGCACCGAGGAATGTAGCAGTAGCCTCGTCAGCAGTAGCGTTGAGAACCATTGCTGGCTCAGCAGGAGTTGTTTCACCCTCTTCTGCGAGCGGATCCTGACCACCAGGTTGTGGTGTAGGAAGTGTGCCAGTGAATACAAGGTCAGATTTCTTCTCGTTGAGAGTTACGTCCTTAAGAGTGAGCTTGAAGCCACCTGTAGCAGTAGCCAAGAACTCTACCTTAGCCTGGTCAGCCTGGAAGAGGTCTGTCTCAGGAGCAGCAGCGTCGTAGATGTGGAGGTTGCTTGTGTAAACCTCAGGTGTTTCTTCCTCAGTGTAGTTGAACTCGCCCTGATATTCTAAGCTTGTATTATTGAGAACAAAGCCCATCTTGATCTCTTCAGCAGAAACCTCTGTGATCTCGAATGTACCGTTCATCTCCTCGCCGAAGAAGGTAGTTGTAGCCTCGTCAGACTTAGCAATGATTGTGAGCGGCTCTGTTGCCTCAGTAGGAGCCTCTTCAATGAGTGCCTTACCTACGAATACGAGGTCCTGAGTCTTGTTGAGCATATTAACGTTCTTAAGAGTAACCTTATAAGACTCGTCAGAGTACTTGATGATGTTCACCTGAGCCTCTGCATTCTCTACAACTGGCTCTTCGCCATCAAAGATGCGGAGGTTGTTTGTGTATGTCTTGTTAGAAACCTCTGTTACCTCTGGAGTTACATTGTCTGGGTTCTCACCAACAACGACAGTAGTAATACTTGTTGTCAGTGTCATGTAAAGACGAGCTACGTTGTCCTTTTCGTAAACAACACCTGCTACATCGTATGTCTGATCACCGTTAGCTACCTTACCAGTGTAAGTAGTGCGACCCTTAGTGTCTGTACCCTTTGTAAGCTCAGTAGATGTGTACTCGTTTTCACCGAACTTGAGAGACATATTGATTGTCTCGTCAGACATCTCCTTAACTACAACCGTAGCGTCAGCAACTTTTTGATCCTGCATATAGAGAGCCTCGTTGAAGGTCTTCTCGTTCTTAACAGTGACTGGGAGGTCAACTACAGTAACGTACTTGATAACGGCGTTACTACGGTTAAGACCTTCCTTAGAACCGATGTTCACACTTGTGAGATTCCAGAAGTCTTCTGTATTTGACTGCCATGTACCAGTTACGCTTGAGTCGTAAAGAGCGTTGTATGATACGCCATCGATTGTACAACCCTCAGCCTTAGAGAGCTCGATACGTACTGTACCAGGCTCAACACCTGTCTTAGGATCAGAAACCGGGTGTGCGCCATCTGTTGCGAGGTAGTCAGACTTCATTTTCTTTGATGCTACAGTGTAGTAGAAGTGCCAACCACCGATGCTCCAAGAACCAATATTCTGACCTACAGAGAGAATGTTCTCACTCGTTCCTTTACAAGAAGAGAGGTCGATAACTGCAACGAGCTTCTGCTTGTTCCAGTCGATAGCGATATTAGACCACTCGAACTTAGAGCCTTTAGCAGCGAAGTCCTTAGAACCCTCTACTACTGTGCCCTCGATTTCTGGCTCTGGAGCTACGTAGTCAGGATCCTCGCCAACAGTAACAATGAAGCCTGAGCCGTTATCCATTGTCATGTAGAGTTTTTCCTCTGTACCCTCTGTGTAAACAACTGCCTTAACAGTGAATGTCACATCAGCATCTGTGCGTTTTGCTGTACCAGTGTAAGTAGTGCGACCCTTAGCATCTGTATTCTTTGTGAGGTTTTCAGCTTTAACATTTAAATCGTCAGAAACGAATGTCATCGGGAATGTATCGTCAGACATCTCAGTGAATGTTACAGTTGCAGTTCCGCTACCACCCATTGAAGTGGTGTATGCAACATTCTCGAACTTCTTAGTGTCCTTAACTGTTACTGGAGGAACCTCTGTCCAATCCTTATCAACTACCTTAACGTATTTGTATGTAGCACGTGACTTGTCGTTAGCGCCTTCACCAGTACCCATATTAACTGTTGAGAGAGCGAAGAGAGCACTCATTTGGCTTGCAGGAATCTTCACCACGCCATTAACAACAAAGCCCTGAGCCTTTGACACCTCAACCTTAATTGGATTGGTCTCATCGAACGGATTAGTGTTGTTGTTGCTGCCACCAGGTATCTGGAAGTATCCCTGAAGGGTTTTGTCAGTCTTGCGATATAAGTGGAGAGTATTATTCCAAGCTGTTGCAACTTCACCAAGACCAATAATATCTTCGCAATTACCAGTACATGTAGATGGGTCGATAGACATAACAATCTTCTGTGTATCCCAATTTACTGGGATGCTCCAGTTGAAGTTAGTGCCATCGCCTACGAAGTTAACCTTCTCGAAAGCTGCAGGCTTGTCTTCGCCACCGCCGGTAGAACCGCCGCCGTCGAAGCCTTCGTCAACGCCGAAGGTGTACTTCAGCTTATAGTTGGCGTAGAAGTTAGGATTATAAGTTCCCTCAAATGTAGCATAAGCCTTATCACCCTTGAACTTAACGAAGAGTTTTGCATTCTTCAATTCTGCGTTATCGCTTCCGCGAAAAGCGTAAGGAGCTACATTAATAGTTGTAACACCATTTGCGTCGGTTGTTCCTTCAACACCTTCACAAATAATTTCGTCCCAATTGCCCAGTTCAATTGAAGATAAATCACAACCTGTGGCAGTAACGGTATATTTACCACCGGCATAAGGTTCGATTTTGAGAACACCTTGTGCATTGCTTGGACCTGTTAAATCACCAGTTCGCGTGGTCACAGTGTAGTCCAACTGACCTTTATAGTCAGTAGCAAATGCCATAACGGTAATCATCAACATCGAAAGAAGAGATAAGATTTTTTTCATACTAAATCCTTTCTTTTGTTTGTTAATAAATTGTTATTGAATTAAGTTAATTAAAAAAATTCTGTTTGAATAAATCGGTTTTAAAAATCGGTTTCTTTCGGTTTTCAGTTGCCGGGGGATCGTTGGCGTGTATGAGTGACGTGCCGCACTCCGGCACTACGCACTCCCTCTTCGCTGCAAATTTAATAAAAATATGTATAGCAGCAAAAATTTTCACAAATTTTTTAAGTTTTTACACTATTAACTCACACAAAACGCACATTCCCTCCTACGAAAACTCCCACGGATAGTGGATTAGGAGGGTATGGCATCCTGCCATACCCACGCTGCAACTAAACCATCTTCCCACAGAAGTTTCTGGCGGAGAAGAGCCTCCCACAGATTGCACAGATGCTCACAGAAGTTTCTGGCGCAAGATATTCTCCCACGGATTTCACGGATGTACACAGATTAGGAGGGTATGGCATCCCTGCCATACCCACGCAGCCACTAAACTATCTTCCCACAGAAGTTTCTGGCAGAGAAGAGCCTCCCACGGAATTCACAGATTTCACAGAAGTTTATGACGCAAGATATTCTCCCACAGATTGCACGGATGTGCACAGATTAGGAGGGTATGGCATCCCTGCCATACCCACGCAGCCACCAAACTATCTTCCCACAGAAGCCACAGAACCTTACGCAGCCTAACCATCTGTGAGCATCTGTGAAATCCGTGGGAGGCTCTTCTACGCCATTCGTTTCTGTGAAATCCGTGAATTCTGTGGGAGGACTTCAGAGGGTGGCGTGGAGGGCGTGTCAAAACTCCCAATATAAATAACTAAAAACTCGTTGTACGTTCTTATGTGGATGTACAACGAGTTTTTGTTTTTCTACAAAAAAGAGCCTTA
>OGFK01001523.1_pt1 | contig 14472 bp, 14 predicted proteins | sample 1570931 | NCBI WGS metagenome assembly OGFK01 (sample SAMEA2581935, study PRJEB24529) | metagenome | biome: Human gut stool | place: China | collected 2011
GTATTTTATACTGTCATAGATCTTTATTTTTTTATTCCTACTATTTTTAATCCTCCTTCCATTTGCATTTCCATCTCCTCTACATTCGCTTTTTGCCCATATTTTATAAGAATTTTCTATGATTCCTTTAATCTTTCTACATTATTAGAAAATCAGATGAGAGACAAAACGATATCATTTTCCCCCATTTTCTTCAGGAAAACTCCCACTTTGGTCTATTTTCACTACATAGTAATTTACGAACATTCTAAATAAAATTTTCAAAAACGATCTTTTTTCCACCAATTTCTTGTGTGCCATTTTTTCACATATAAACCACAGTATTTCATTAGGTCCTTTCTCATCTTGCAATGAGCAGTAAATCATTTCTATCAAACTATGAGAAGAGCGCTCATCTTTTGATGGCCTAAAAAATACAACAACGGCCTTGCCCCTCTTAAAACGAGGAACAAGGCCGTTGCTCAATCTTTTATACATTCATTTTCTACTTGATAAAAGGTCCTTCCGTTATAGAACTTCGTGTGCGCATTACAATTCCTGTAATAAATAACGGAAGAGTTCTAAATTCCCTTCTTCTTCATTGACCAAGTATTCTGGATGCCATTGTAATCCCATAATCCGATGACCGTCTACTGCTTCAATGGCTTCTATGGTGTGATCACGCGGATCAAAGGCAGTTGCACGGAAATTTGGTGCAAGATCCTTGATACTTTGACGGTGAACAGAATTGATTCGACTAGCCCGACCAAAGAGCTGCTCCACCACACTGCCTTTTTTAGTCTCGATAGAATGGGAAGTCCCAAATGGAAGACCTTGCCAATGACCTTCGATCTCTTGGTTGAGTGTTCCTCCAAAAGCCACATTGATCAACTGAACCCCACGGCAGATTCCTAGAACCGGTTTGTTTTGGCGTACTGCTTCCTTCAGTAGGGCAAGCTCAAATTGATCCCGTTCGATATTGTAATCATCGCTCTCGATGGTTTTTTCTTCGCCATAGAGACTAGGATCGACATTTTGGCCTCCACTTAAGATCAATTTGTCAATCGTTTCAACATAGTCCTTAACCAAGGAAGGATCTCCCATCGGGATGACCATTGGAAGTCCTCCTGCTTGACGGATCCCTTCCGCAAACTGACTAGACACGGAGGAATGAAGGTTTTTCCCTTCCGGGTCAACCGGACAGAGATTAGCGGATACTCCAACAATTGTTCTGCACATATTCATTCCTCCTTCATTTTAACTACTACTTATCTTACCACCCATTAGTGATAGTGTCTAATATGTATTTTTTAAAACCGTGATAGATTTTATTTATCACCCTCACCTTCCTCACAAAACAATTGATGATCATACAAGTTTTTTTACCTATATTATGTTAAAATAGAGAGGAAAATAGAATCGTCCTTCAAGGCACACATTAGGCCGTTTCGAAGGCGCAAGCGCTAGATTCCTAGCCTTGTTGAAAAATAGACATAGAAATGGAAGATACAATGGAAAAACAAACCGTTGCAGTATTGGGTCCTGGTTCATGGGGAACAGCCCTTTCACAAGTCCTCAATGATAACGGCCATGAAGTCCGTCTCTGGGGAAATATCCAAGAACAAATCGATGAAATCAATACCGCTCATACCAATCAACGCTATTTCAAAGACATCGTTATTAGCGATCAAATTACCGCTACGACTGATCTGAAAGCTGCCTTGGACGGAGTAGACGCTATCCTTTTTGTAGTTCCTACAAAGGTGACCCGCTTGGTCGCAAAACAAGTCGCTGAAACACTAGATCACCCTGTAACAGTGATGCACGCTTCTAAAGGGCTAGAACCTGGTACACACGATCGGATTTCTCAAATCCTTGAAGAAGAAATTCCTGCTTCTCTTCGCAGTGAAGTAGTGGTCGTTTCTGGACCGAGTCATGCAGAGGAGACCATCGTACGGGATATCACCCTCATTACAGCAGCTTCAAAAGATTTAGAGGCTGCACGCTATGTTCAAGAACTCTTTAGCAATCACTACTTCCGCCTGTATACCAATACAGATGTCATCGGAGTGGAAACTGCTGGAGCCTTGAAAAATATCATCGCTGTCGGAGCTGGGGCCCTGCACGGTCTTGGTTATGGTGACAATGCCAAAGCAGCCATCATCACGCGCGGTCTCGCTGAAATCACGCGCCTTGGCGTTAAACTCGGAGCTAGCCCATTGACTTATAGCGGTTTATCTGGGGTCGGTGACTTGATCGTTACCGGAACTTCTGTTCACTCCCGTAACTGGCGAGCTGGGGATGCTCTCGGACGTGGGGGAAAATTGGAAGATATCGAAGCCAACATGGGCATGATTATTGAAGGGATCTCTACGACAAAAGTCGCCTATGAGCTGGCGCAAGAATTGGATGTCTATATGCCGATTACACAAGCTATTTACCAAGTCATCTATGAAGGAAAAGATATCCGCGAAGCCATTCACCACATGATGAGCAATGAATTTAAAGAAGAAAACGAGTGGAAATAAGTTAACCACCCTAACATCAATCCTACCTTTTAGAAAGGAAACTATATGACTAAAGTTAGAAAAGCAGTCATTCCTGCGGCTGGTTTGGGGACACGCTTCCTCCCGGCTACTAAAGCCTTGGCCAAGGAAATGTTGCCAATCGTTGACAAACCTACGATCCAATTTATCGTAGAAGAGGCTCTGAAATCTGGGATTGAGGAAATCCTTGTCGTAACAGGGAAGGCCAAACGTTCGATCGAAGACCATTTCGATTCTAACTTCGAATTGGAATACAATCTCGAGCAAAAAGGCAAGACTGACTTACTCAAGTTGGTCAATGATACAACAGCGATCAATCTTCATTTCATCCGCCAAAGTCACCCTCGAGGTTTAGGAGACGCGGTTCTTCAAGCCAAGGCCTTTGTTGGAAACGAGCCTTTTGTCGTCATGCTGGGAGATGACCTCATGGACATCACTAATGATGATGCCTTGCCACTGACCAAACAATTGATGAACGACTACGATGAAACCCATGCGTCAACTATCGCTGTGATGGAAGTCCCTCACGAAGAGGTTTCTTCTTACGGTGTGATCGCTCCTCAAGGCGAAGGGATTAACGGTCTTTATAGCGTTGAAACTTTTGTCGAAAAACCAAACCCAGAGGATGCGCCAAGTAATCTCGCTATCATTGGACGCTACCTCTTAACTCCTGAGATCTTTGCGATCCTTGAAAATCAAGAACCAGGTGCTGGAAATGAAATTCAATTGACGGATGCGATTGACACGCTCAATAAAACACAGCGCGTCTTTGCTCGTGAATTCACTGGAGATCGCTATGACGTCGGTGATAAATTCGGCTTTATGAAAACTTCGATCGACTATGCCTTGAAACACCCTCAAGTCAAAGATGATCTCAAACAATATATTATCGAACTCGGAAAAGAATTAGAAGCATCTGAAAAAACTGCAGACTAATCATTCACAAATTCAAAGAGTACTACAGAGACTGGCCATATAATGTAAGGGCTTTGCTGCTTTACAATGGTCAATCTTTTTTTTGTTATAAAAAAGAAGCCGGACTTTTCGCCCGGCCTCTTCCATTAATAGGATTTCGTCTATTTAATTTTTCTAATCCTTATTTTTAAGGATGTACATTATATGAGTAGTTTGTATTTTGGAATGTACCAGCACTTGCTACATCATAAGAAGAACCAAAACGATTATTTTCATTGCCACCATTACCTGCAGATACAGCTTCAGATGGATCTTGAACCTTTTCTTCAGGTTTCACAAATGTTTCAACTCTTGTAGAAACATAAGATTCCTTATCTTTTGTAGCTGCATAACCAAAGCGGTTATTTGGATTGCCTTCCGCATTGACTTTTGTTTGAATTGGAAGTGGTTTTTTAGGTTCTACTACCGGATTGTTTGGATTCACTTCTGGTTTTGTTCCAGGATCCGGTTTTTCTGGTGTCACAGGATTTTCTGGATCTTTGTAATTATCTGGCAATGATGCACGATATGGGTCATCCTTGCGTCCAGCTTCAACTAAACGAGCATGCATGTCTGCTTCATAAGATTTGAAGTGTTCAAACATCTTCTTAGATAGTGCAAGAGCATTTGCTGTAACTTCATCTTCTACTGCTTTAGCAGCTTCTGGATTGTCTTTCAGAGCTTTATATTTCGCATCACTAGCTTCTTGTTCAATAATCAATTGTTTTTCCAATGCTTTCCAGTGATCTTGAACAGTTTTACCAAAGATATCTTGATTATTGATCGCCATGTTGTCAATATGCCATACTGTCCAATACCATGAATTCGGATCATAGGTAGCAGTTTGAGGTTTAAAAGCCTTATAGGTATCTTTTACATTTCCATAGAATGGAACATACGGAGTGTTCCGAGATGGTCCCATACCAAGCCATAAAGTACCACCAAATGATTTTGGAAGGTTTGGATTGATTTGGTAGACATGGGCATCGATGACGTTTTCATTTCCTAAAGCATACTTGTATTGGTCTTTCCGAACAGTATCGTTACTACCATTGTCTCCTTGTTTCTTGACACCAATTTGATCATCTGGTACAAAACGACCATTCAAATGTTCAAAACGGTTCCGTTGGAAAGCAAAAGCATCTTCCAAAGTAAATTTCTTGTTAGGATCTGTTGGTGAGCGGAAGAGTTCATACTCATCATCTTCATAGGTCACTTTCGATTTTGGATCCAAAAGGGTGATTCCTGCATAAGTACGTGAACGGTCCCCTTCAGCATATTTATCTGGTCCATAAGATTTTGCAATATGGAAGTTGCCATCTTTGTCTGTCTTGTAGTTACCAGATTCTTTGGCTACTTTTTCAACATCTTTCGAAGCGATCACATTTTCCTTGTCATTTAAATCAACATGACCAAGGTAATAGGTATTTGCAAAGACTGCGTATTTGTCTTCTGGGACTTTAACAGCTACATATTGGTGACCAGAAAGAATTTCCATATACCAAGTTTCTTTTTGGTCTGCAAAAACGACAACATTCCCTTCTGCTGATCCTTTTTCTTCAATGACTTTAGCTAGGAATTCAACCCCTTCACGAGCAGACTTAACGCGCGGTAAAACCACGTCCAACATGGCAGCTTCTGGAATTCCGTTTTCTGTCAATGGGTCGGTCTTCAAGACTTTTTTGTTTGGAATTGCTGTAACAGTTGATGTCATAGAGACGCCGGCTTCGTTAAATCCGTGTTCACCAAAGGCACCGTTACTACCATCTCCACGAGCAGAGTCATAAGTCGCTGTGTATTTCATTTCACTAGCAGCATGTGGATAGGTAAAACCATTGGATTCGTCTTCCAGTTGATCCCCTTCCTTATAGTTCTTCGCATCAACAACCACAAAGTTTTTGTTGTGCTTTCCACCATTTGGATAGTAAGGGTAGTCTTCTGTCCGACCAAAGAGAGTGGTCCCATCCTTGGTCAATTGGCGACCAATGATGAAACCGCAACAGGCTTGAACAGCTTGAATAGGTAGGAGCAAAAGCGTCATCACTACCAATGAGAGTTTTAACAACCATTTTTTCATGGCAAATCTCCTTCATTTTTTGTACTCTTCTTAACATAAGAGTACATTTTTGATTTTTATACCTCCAGTCTACACCTTTTTTCAAGTTATTGCAAGCGCTTTCTAAAGTGAATTTTTATACCTATCTTAGGACTGACAAGCCATATACTCCCAAACTAACTCACTATTTATTTGAATTTCTTAATTATGTTATTATAAAAACATAGAATTTATTATAATTCAATCAATTTTCTGTCAGTTTACAGTTTGACTACATTTTTTAGAAAAAAAAGGAGGCTGGGACAAAAGTCCTAGCCTCTCAATTATTTTTGGATTGTCGATCAAGACGCAGTGGTTGAGTGGGCTCTACTACGCTGATTTCATCAGCTTTTACAGCCCTACTCAACTGTGCGGAGGTGGGACGACGAAATCGAATTCTAACGAATTACCGATTTCTGTCCCACTCTCTCTTAAAATAGATTCAAGATTTTACCTAAGAAATATAGTAAAAGCAAGAGATAAGATAGGGCGGCACTAATCTGATAGGTTCGGTTCATAAAACGAGCTTCCCCTCTTACTGGAAAGACATAAGCCAACATCAGCCCAGCTACTAATCCACCGATGTGCCCCGCCATACTGATCCCTGGCATGAAGCTAAAGATCAAATTGACCACAATCAAGCTGGTATAGGACTGACTCAAGTGGCGAATATAGGGACTTTGAACAATAAAGCGCAGAGCACCAATGGTCCCAAACAGTCCAAAGAGGGCTGTAGAAGCTCCTGCTGCAATCACATCCGGCGTAAAAATAGCAACAAAGACATTGCCCATCATGCCTGATAAGAGATAAAGAGCTAAGAAAGCCTTCGATCCAAAGAGATCTTCTGCCAAACGTCCCAAGTAATAGAGGGTGATCATATTGAGCACAAAATGTTCTAGGCCGATGTGAACAAAGGTAGCTGTCACTATTCGCCATAACTGGCTAGGATCGACTTTCACAACCTCTCCAATAATACCACCGCTATAGTAAACAGCTGCACCTGTTTGGTAGTCACTTCCAAATCGGATAAACATGGAAAGAAAGACTGCCGTTGTGACGAGCAACAAGAGGCTGGTCACAGGATAACGACGATCAAAGAGTAACTTCATAGACTAACACCTCCTGAACTGCCTGATCAAAAGCAGCTGGCTGGAACTCCTTCTGCTGGATGGAATAAATCGTACTAACCGTTTTTCCAGCAAAATCTGCTAAATAACGATCATAATAGCCACCACCATAGCCAATTCGGTAGCCTTTTGACTGGAAGACCAAGCCTGGTACATGGATCAGATCAATCTCAGACTTATCCACAAGCTTTCCTTTTTCATTGGGCTCCAGCAAACCAAAGCGTGTCTTTTCCAAAATGTCAGGATCGTATTCCACAAATTCCATCCGCCCTTGTGGATAGGTACGGGGAACACAGACGCGTTTTCCAAGTTGAAGAGCAGCTTGGATCAAGCCAGCTGTGGAAACTTCATGGTCAAAAGACAGATAGGTCGCAAGGGTCTTTGCCTCCTGAAAAGCTGGTAGCTCCAAGAGGCGCTGAGTCAGCTGTTCATCTGCTTGAGTTTTCACAGTTTGCGGCAGTGCTTTCATAGCTGCAATCGTCTGATTTCGTAGTGTTTTCTTCATGCCTACTCCTTTTGTCTAGCTTTTATTGTATCATTTTTTAGGAAAGATCCGAACAGTTTTTATACGACAAAGAAAAAAGCCAACTCCAGACGGAGTTGAATCTATCCTTTATTGGTTGGCCTTCATTTTCAAAAATTTACCAATGTTTTCCACAGCAAAGGGAAGGGCTGCTTCATTTGGGCTCATCTTCGGATGGTGCAGGGCATAAGGGGTATCAATCCCCAACCAGAACATGACACCAGGGACCTTGCTCAAGAGAAAGCCGAAGTCTTCTCCTGTCATCGCAGGCAGAATATCAATCAGGTTCACGTCTTCCTCAGCTGTGAAAAAGTCCATGAGTTCTTTGGCCAATTCTGGTTGGTTTTCCACAGGCAGGTAGCCTCCTTGCTTGAGTTCCAGGTCCAATTTCACATCAAAGGCTGCTGCAACTCCTTCTGCAATGGCTTTGACCCGTTTTTGAGTCAAAAGGTTCATCTCCATGGTCAAGGTCCGAATGGTCCCATGAAGGAAGGCTGTCTCAGCAATCACATTATTGGTTGTTCCTGCATGCATGGAACCAAAGGTCACCACAGCCCCTTCAATCGGATCGACATTTCGACTCACGACCGATTGGACTTGGGTAATGAAGTAAGAGGCTGCTACAAGAGCATCATTGGCCTCATGTGGAAAGGCAGCATGCCCTCCCTTACCTGTAAAGGTAATCTTGACTTCACAGGTCCCCGCAAAAAGGGTACCCGTATTGGTCGCAATGTCCCCCACCTTCAAATCAGGGCGCACATGCAGACCATAAAATTCATCAGGGAGCCAGTCGCCAAAAGCATTGTCCTTATACATGAGCATCCCACCAGCCTCATTTTCTTCAGCTGGTTGAAAGAGAAAAAGCAGGTTATTTTTTGGTTGTACTTGAACCAGTTGATCCAAAAGCCCAAGAGCTGTCGTCATGTGCATATCATGACCACAAGCATGCATCCGTCCTTCGTGCTTGGAGGCAAAATCAAGGCCCGTTTGTTCCACAATCGGTAAGCCATCGATATCCGTCCGCCAGCCGATCGTTTTTTCAGGTGCAGCCCCATGGAGATAAACCAGGATCCCGGTCCGCCAAGTCCGTTGCTCTACAAAGTCCTTGCCCGCTGTGATCTCTGCGATTCGCTCTAAGAGGTAGGCTTGGGTTTCAAATTCTTCCAAGCCAATTTCAGGGATTTGGTGCAAATCCCGTCTGATTTTGATTAAATCCAATGTCATCGTCGTCTTCTTTCTATTAGAATAGAGGCCTTGCGGCCTCTACCATTCATATCTTACAAATTACGCAAGGCGTCTTCGAGTGCTGTTTTTTGTTGTGTTTTTTCGTCGATTTCCTTGATGATGCGAGCTGGGACACCAGCTACGACCACATTTTCAGGAACATCTTGAGTAACGATAGCTCCAGCGGCAACGACTGAACCGTTCCCTACTTGAACCCCTTCAATCACAACTGCATTGGCACCAACCAAGACATTGTCACCAATCCGAACAGGCTCAGCAGAAGCTGGCTCAATGACACCCGCAAGAACGGCACCTGCACCGATGTGGCTGTTTTTACCAACTGTTGCACGACCACCAAGGATAGCCCCCATATCAATCATGGTTCCTGCACCGATTTCAGCACCGATATTGATCACAGCCCCCATCATCACGACAGCATTGTCTTCGATGGTCACTTGGTCACGGATAATAGCACCTGGTTCAATACGTGCATTTAGATAGCGCTTATCCAGCAAGGGAACAGCTGAATTACGGCCATCTTGTTCGACCACATAATCCTTGTTCTCTGTCAAGTTGGCAAGAAGGGGCTCGATATCTTTCCAGTCACCGAACAAAACATTGCCAAGCTTGGTAACAGAAGCAGGAACAGCTGTTGCCAATTCCCCTTCAAAGGTTACTTTCACATTTGTTTTCTTTTCTGCATTTCCAATAAAAGCGATAATTTCTTGAGCAGACATTTTTTGTGCAGTCATGAGATTCTCCATTCATTTCAATTAAAGGTATCCATATTATACCACAAACCCAAAGAGATGAACACCTAAGGCGACGTGGTTGTAGCCTGATCCTCCAGGCCTGTCATTTCACTGATGGTGCGATTGCTTCCAAAGTGAATAATGACTGAGTGCGAATCAGAAAGTTTATAGTAAAAGATTAAGAAGGACTCTGAACTCATCATACTCGACCAAGAAACACGGCTAGGAATTCCGACTGTATTCACAAGATCTGCATAGCTGGTTCCTATTTTAATATTGGCAAAATCCTCTCTATTCAAACTGCCATTTTTATTGGCTAATCGCTCACTGTTTAAGTTCTCAAAATTAAGAGAAGATAGACGGCTACTAATCATATTTGAAAGCAAAACAGATACAGAAGAAGGGGATCCTTCAACCTCATAATCCAAGCTTGTCATGAAAGGACCGACACTACCCTCTTGGTAGGTTTCTTCCCCACTACTAGCCTTGCCCAGTACAGCTACCACATCCTGCGGAGACAGATAAGTTGAAGAGGTACGACCTTGATCCCCCTCACTTAAACCAGGAATCAGGGAAATCGCCTTCTCATAGGTCACTTGAAACTGAAATTCACCTTCCGGTGCAATCAAGGTACTCGTACCACTCTTCAAGGTTTCCTTTCTGGTTCCATAAGACCGGCCAGGACTTCCGTATTCACTAGTAGTAGAAGAAGGATGTTCCTCACTATGGATACCTCCTGAAGCCAGATAGGCAAATAATCCCAGCATGGCCAATAATCCAAAAAAGGCTGCCAGCGAAGACCCTCCACTATTAGAGGAAGGAGAGTAGGTTTTCGCCCTATCCGATTGGGAGTCTAGTACCGTTTGTCTTGGTTCTGAATGCCTGCCTCCCCCTATTGAAGCCAGGTCAGCTTCTGAAATCAAGCGGCTCCCACCCTGGTGAGAAGAAGTTGCCTTGATGTCTGTTCGTTGATCGTCCAATGATGTCTCCCTTCTTATACCAACACTAATTTCTTGCCTTTTTTCTTGAATTCCATCACCACTTCTGACTGACCTGGTAGCTGGTAAGTCGCGCGATACCCCATTCCGCCATCTGACACTTCCCCCCAGATTAAGCGTTGAGGATTTCCTAATTTCTTAATAAGCTGGGCGAATTCTGTACCTTTTTTCTCTTTTTCAGTAGTGATTTCTTTCTCACTGCTTGTCTTCTCTTTTGCGTCCAACAAATTCGTCGCATCCACCATCGTCAAGCGATACCCCTGGTCTTTCTCTTCTTCAAACCACAAGTTCACACTTTTCTTCCCCTGATCTGTTTGCTTAGCTGCATAAGTCAAGACAAGAACGGTTTGTTCCCCTTGAGCTGTCTTTGTGTAGCGAACTTTTTGTGCTTTTTCCCATTCAGTCACAACTGTTTCCAAGCGGGTTCCTGGTTGCTGACTCTGCTTAAGACGGACTTTCAAATTCGCCACAGCTTCGATGGTCCATTGAAACTGCTTGATTTCTTGATCGTTGCTTACCAAATTCTTGTAATCCTTTGGTTGAAAACGGGAAAGCGTTTGGTCCTCCTTGGTATCGCTTCCCTGCTCTTGCACCTGGATGCTTGCAATCGCAAGTAACAACCCTAAAACAAAACACAAAAACGGCAGCAAGAGTTCTTTTCGATTCTTTTTCATCCACTCGATCATCTGCTTCACCCCTTCTTCGTCAAACGATACTGACCACTCTGGTCACGTTCAAAGGTTAAAGAGACCAGTCCATCTGTCACCTGATAAGACAGGGCTAGGACTTGCTTGTCCTTTTCAGAGGTCAAACTAAGAGAATTGGGAAGACCTGATTTTTTCAAGACATCTTCTACTGCTGTCCCCTTTTCCTTTTTTCCATCTAGTGTCTGATAGCCTGTAAAATCTGCCAGTTTTAAGTTCTTTTTGCTCTGATAGTGAGCCGACTTGGGCGCAAATCCTTGAATCGAGCTCAAATAAAAGGTATCATCCTGCTTTTGAAATTCTATGGTATAAGGATGAATCCCCTGTACAGGAGCCCCATAGCCTAGCTGGACTTGCGCTCCAAAACTCGTATCTTCTTGTGTAAAACTCGCTGCTTTTCCAAATTTTTTGACGAATGCAGATAAAGTCACCCAATTTTTTTGTGTCTTTCCTTCTCCCCTTGCAAGCTCCAGTGAAAGCAAATTTTCTAGATCCGGCTCTTTGGAAGAAGAAGCGACAAATCGCTGACTATTTTCTTTCATTTGAGACAAACTCAACAAGTGATCTTTTGGCAAGGTTTTAACTGGATGAATCATAAAAACCAAGCTAGCACCAACGAAAAAAGCTAGCAAAGCACTTGCAAGTGTTTGGAGGATTTTCTTATGATCTCTGATCCACTTTTTAATTTCTTCCATCCTTTATGCTCTTTCTATTCAAACTCTTTCTATTGTATAGAAAATTAGCGTATTTGTCTCGTCTTATCCCAAAAAAGAGGCGCTTGCCTCTTTCTTTTATTCATTGATTTAGTAGCTGTCTTTACTACTCAAGAGGAAATCTCCATTTTCTTGGCGAATAAAGGTCAAGTCCACATAGTCCCCATTTTTCTTTTGGAAGTCCATGAGCATTTCCACCTTGTCTGAATAATCAGATGAACTCACCGTCAGATTGACTGCATCACCGTATTTTTCTAAAAGCTCTTTGTAAGAGGTTCCTCCAGCACCGGTCTCACTATTTCCAACTTTGAATCCATCTGCAAAGTTGTCCTCAACCGTAAGATTTTTCCCAAATTGATTAAATTCAAATTTGACAAGCTGTAATTGTTTTCCCTTCTTAGAGAAGGTCGCTTTAACCTCCTTATTATAAGAGTTATCATCCCAGAATAATTTCAATTCTCCACTATCAAATTGAACAGAACTAGCCTTTCCATAAGCGTCGACCATTTCCTCAGGAGTCTCCCCATCATCCTTTCCAGTCAAAAACTGAAGTTGCTCGATATCAGATTGTTCCCAGCTAAAATTGGCTTCCGCGTCTTCAGAAGTCAATTGCTCCAAATCGATATTGGAAAAAGAACCAGACTGGTTGCCTGACCAAGAAGTCTGCTTTCTAGATGATGATGTACTAGGGCTGGCGTGACCAATTAAATAGCCACTGACTCCACCGATAAGGAGACCCACTAAAATTCCAAGGGCAAAACGAATAGCCTTCTTGTCTGCAGTATCCATCGGTCTTCCAACAGGAGAAAGAGGAGCTTGTGGAATAGGTGTCTCAGGAACAGGCACTGTTTGCGGACTAACTGGTTCAGATACTGTGTTTTGAGGAGCTTGAGGCGCAGGCTGGAATGGAGGAGCCGGTTGGGAAGCAGCAACTACTTCTGGATTTTCTCCAACAGTCGTTCCAGCCATCTTTGGATGTTCCACCGTTTCTGAAATGGCTGATTCCTTTAATTCCTCCTTATCATCTGTTGCCTCTAGCTCTGGAGTTCCCTCAGATTCTGGGACTTTCAAGTCTTCGGCTTCTTCTTTTGGGACAAAAACTGGCGCAGCCACATCAAAATGAGGCGCTCCATCTAAGGGAGTATGTTTCATAAATTGTTCTTGATCTTTCTCAGACATTTCGAATTCTCCTTTTTATTCTTCTCTTCTACTATAACATAAAACCAAGCAAGGACCAACTCCTGTCTTGATAGACTAAAAAAGATCGGAAAGATATCCGACCTTTTAGAAGCTTATCTTAAAATTTCTTGCGAAGGGTAACAATGGCAAGTCCTGCAAGTGAGAGCAAGCCCAATGTTGCCAAAACAACACCTGTTTCTTGCCCAGTTTTTGGCAATAAGCGTCCAACTACAGATTTTCTTGAGTCGCTTGAACTTGAGGAAGAACTAGAAGAACTTGAGCTCGATGACGAAGTCGAACTTGAGGAGCTTGAAGACGAGCTGCTTGAAGATGAACTCGATGAGCTACTTGAGCTTGAAGATGAGCTACTTGAAGATGAGCTTGAACTTGAAGAAGGACCTGTTGTACTTGGTGAAGTCGTCGTTCCAGTTCCAGAATCTCTATAACCTACAATGAAGTTACGATAAATCGGATTGGAACTTTCTAACGAACGAATCATCAAGTGCCCCCGTGCATTACGATCAACGACTACTGTCACTTCACCTTCCCCATTATCCAACTGTTCAAAACGACCATCATCCACTGTCGTTTGTCGAATGTAGAGTTTAATAATTCCAGATCTATACATTGATAGGTCCAAGTCGCTAAATTGGATCGTGCCATTTTCTGTATTCTGACCTTGAGCAACTGTCTCCTCTTCGCCACTCTCAGATTTGTAAATTAACGCAAATTGGTAGGCTCCTGCATCATGCGCACTTTCTTTCTTGCCTTCACGCGCTCCCACTACATCGACACGACCTGTTTTCAATTTCAAAACAAGTTTATCAGACTCATAATCTTCATAAGACGGCTGTTGCACAAGATCGAGATTGCCATTTCTATATTCATAAATTGCACCTTTCGTCGTAGCAGAAACTGGATGGGCAACAGCCATTCCCCCAACTAAAGATGAAAGCAATAAAAATTTTGCAAGATTCTTTTTCATATTTTCATTCCCTTTTAGATCATTTTCATTTTTTTACATTTTATAATACGCCTAATCAAATGACAACTTCTAGAGTCAAATAACTTTTTGTATTAAATAATTTGAGTAAAATATCAATGCTTCGCTGATTTTACTACATGAGAAAAAACGATTATATCAACGATCCTGCAGAAATAATCAACAAGCGATCCGAAATTTCAACTATGTAGTGTTTTTTTTAAACAGACCAAGAGGGAATTTTTTTAAATTTTGCTTTCAAAAAAACGACCTCTTGCGAGATCGTTTTATCTATTGATTAAAGACGAGCGTTGAGTTCTGCTCCAAGTTCTTCAAATCCTGGTTTACCAAGAAGGGCAAACATATTTTTCTTGTAGGCTTCAACACCTGGTTGGTCAAATGGGTTGATCGCATTCAAGTAACCTGAAAGGGCGATTGCCAATTCGAAGAAGTAGATGGCATAACCAAGAGTGAAGGCATCTTGCTCAGGAAGAGTCACGTACATGTTTGGTACATCACCGTCTGTGTGGGCAAGAAGAACACCGTCAGTTGCTTTTTTGTTTACGAAGTCAACGTCTTTTCCTTGGAGGTAACCAAGTCCATCAAGGTCTTCTTCCAATGTAGGGATGATCACGTTCTTACGTGGTTTGTCCACACGGACAACTGTTTCAAACATGATACGAGTTCCTTCTTGGA
>OGFK01001526.1_pt1 | contig 14465 bp, 15 predicted proteins | sample 1570931 | NCBI WGS metagenome assembly OGFK01 (sample SAMEA2581935, study PRJEB24529) | metagenome | biome: Human gut stool | place: China | collected 2011
TTTCTCCACAAACTTTACATCTCCATTTTGCCATTTTAATTCCTCCTTAAATTTCCTTAATTTAATTTCTATTTCCTTTTACGTTTTTGTAATCGTTTCATTTTTACTACAATAATAATATACTATATATTACCTTTTTTGTCAAGTATTTTTTAAAAAATTATTTTCTTTTTATCATATGTTTTTGAGGTTGTAGAATTACCTCTGTCACTACTGTTCCTTCACGTTGAGATAAGATATTTACAACTGCTTCTGCAACACATTCTGGAAGTATATAACTATCCTCTTCATCTCCCTCTCTGAAATTTAAATTATCATAAAAAGGTGTCTTTGTTATATCTGGAAGAATAGAAGTTACTTTTACACCACTTTTTCTTACTTCATCAAATAATCCCTTTGAAAAGTGTACAAGACCAGCCTTTGTAGCTGAGTATGCACACCCATAAGTACTTGCCTTAGTAGCAGTAATTGAAGATACATTTATTATAGTTCCTTTTCTTTTCTTTAAATCTCTTAACAAAAGTTGAATTAATACTAATGGAGCTTCCAAATTAAGTGCTATCATCTTATGAAGTTTTGTGGGATTAATCTCCTCATGGGGACCAAAATACCCTACACCAGCACAATTAATAAGAATCTCAATATCCACACTTTTTTTCAATTCTTTTACCATCTCTTCTATATTCTGATATTTTAAGAGATCACAAACTATTGGATAAAAATTTTTATTCTCTATACTAACTTTTGAAAAATCTCTCCCCACTCCATAGACTACATATCCTATTTCTAATAATCTTTTAGATATAGCCAAACCTATTCCAGAAGTAGCTCCAGTTATTAATACTTTTTTCATCTATTCTCCTCACAATAAAATCTATATAAAAATTTTTCTCTCATACACATATTTTAAAACTTCTTTTTTCATAAACTCTAACATCTCATAGTTTTCTTCATCTGTGTAAGTATATACTCCCTCTTGGCATTGAAATGGATAGTTAAGAATCCTAGAGTTCACTCTATTTTTCTTCATTCTTTTCATATACTCTTTTGAAATTCTAAAGGTCCCAATACTTACATCCAATATCTTTTTTCCATCTATTTTTTCAAATGTTTCTCTTACCATCTCTCCATAAATTTCATAAAAATCTTTCATTTTAATCATTGGATCAAAACATATTCTCACTGTCCAGCCATTCTCTATCATAGTTTTAGCTGCCTCAACTCTTCTTTCAAAAGATACTGCTCCCCTCTCATGTTTTCGTGCAAACTCTTTAGGAGATATTGTCCAAGCAATTATAAAATTTTTGTTTGGCTTTAGATTTTGAAATAGCTTTATACTAGCACTTTTAGTACGAAGTTCTATTTTTAAATTTTCATGTCTATTTACAAACTCATACCATCTTTTAACAAAACCTGTAATCTCTTCAAGTGCTAGCAAGTCTGTATCATAAGAGATACAAATGTACATAGACCTATCCTTTAAAATATCCTCTATCTCTTTGAACATATCATCCAAATTAACAAATATCACTATATTTCCAGAGGAGTACACCCCTTGTAAATAACAGTATTCACAATCATATATACAGTTTAATACTGAAGATGAATAGTAAAAATTTTCATTCCCAAAACTTTCACATACCTTCGCTCCCTCATATATATAGTTCTGTTTTTTTACAGCTAAAATAAGTTTTGGAGATTTTTTTTGTAATGAAAAATTTTGGTTATTTCTAGAAAATACCTCTTTGTAACTATCTATCTCTATCACTTGAGAATTTGGAAATCTCTCTAAAATTCTTTTACTCTCTGGATATTGTTCAGCCTCTTTTTCAATATATATGTGTGAAAAACTTTTAGTCAATAACTCCATTAGAAAACTCCTCTTATTAAATTATACTCTTTCTATTATAATCTGTAATATCTGTTTTCAGCCTTTTTAGTAGCTCCTCTACTTTTATTTTTTTACCATCTATAGCTCTAAGTTCATTATCAGTAGCTCCTACAAGTTCTACAAATTGAACCTTTCCATTTGGAGTTTCTATCTCCTTAGCAATATCAAGAGTGGTTATAAATCCTGTTATTTTAGATTTTTTATTGGCATCTATTCCCTCTTTTTGTCCTGTCCAAATATACTCATTAGGTTGAAAAATCTCTCCTGTTTCAAAAACATATTTAGCTAATTCTTGAAATATAGAACAGATATTTTTTAGTTCCTTATCTTTTATATCTAACTCTTTTTTTCTTCTATTTTTTTGTTCTGGAGACATCTTTAATTTAAAGGTTAATTCAAATCCATAACCACTATACTCCATATCTTCAGATTCCTTTTCATAAAGTTCACTAAATCCAAAGGTCACAAAATGATAGTATCCATCACCTCTAAAAATACTTATTCCATCTAATGGATCATCACCGCCTAATCTCGATGATACTGCAGCATGAAAATGTATCTCCTCCTGTTTTGGATATATCTTTTTAAATTTTTTTACTATTGCATCAAATCCTGATGTATCTATTATTTCAAATTCTTTATCCTCTTTCATTTTATCCCTCTAATCTCTTCTAATACTCTTTTACTTTCTCTTTTATCCTTTATCTCTATATCTCTATACCTATCTAAAATTTCTAGTAAGTTTTTTCCATTCAATTTATAGTATAACAACAAGCTTTCCAACTCATTTACCATAGTAGCAGTAAAATGTGTTTTTTCAACCAATAGATTTATTAATTTTCTCTCCTCATCAGAAAATGTAACTTCCCTCTCTATCTCAATAGACTCTCTTTGTTTTAACCATTCTCCTATTTTATTAAGAGAGTTTTCTAAAAGTTTTTCTACCTCCTCACTACTGATACCCATATTTAAATGATCTGAAACTATTTTAATAAAATTTAATTGATAACTTTGAAAAAAATATGTACTAGCTTCTATCAGTCCTGCTCCTTCCATATCCACCAAGTCTCCTATTACTTCTTCTCCACTATAAATAGGAGTATTAAAGCTTTCAAGCGATCCCTCTTTAAAAGGGTGAACAAACAACATATCTGGATAGTAACTCTTTTTAATTTCTGAATTTATCACCTTATTACAAAGAACTATATCTCCTAACATAAAATCTTTATTTTTTGCTCCACATATTCCTAAATTTAAGAATATATCATCTTCTTGTATATCCAATTTTGAAAGAATATATGTCAAAGTTATTGCACTTTTTAAAATTCCGACCCCTGTTATTATTAAAGTAATCTTCTCGTTTTTAAAAACTTGAACTTTTTTTATCTCATTATCTCGTTTCAAGTTAAAAAATTTTATTATTGGTTTAGCTTCAACTCCTAAAGCAACTGCTATATATATCATATCTCCTCTTTCTGTATTTTAATCCAATTTTTCCAATACTTTTTTTGTTTTTTCTAACTCCTCTTTCAACTCTCCATATAGTGATGTTATCTCTTCATCAATAAGTGCTTGAACATTCATCAACTCAATTGAAATATTATAGAGTTTTGTTAGTCCTAAATTCCCTGTAACTCCTTTTAATGTATGGGCTCCATCTTTTATCTTTTCCTTATTTCCTTCTTCTATACCCTCAGTTAAACTATCAAAACTCTTATCTTCTATAAATTTTTTTAAATATTTGACATAAAAGCTCTCCATATTTCCAAATCTTGCTAAACTTCCTTTTATATCTATCTCAATTTCATTACTCAATTCAATAAGTTTCATCTTTTTCTCCTCCACGTTTTATACTTCTCCATATAAATAGTATACTTTTTTAATTTTAATGCGTCAATAGTTAATAAAAAAGAGACTACTGTACTTTATTACAATAGTCCCTATTTTAATTTTTAATATTTTTTCAAATTATAAAGTTAAGATTTTTATATCTTCTGGAATGATTAATTCTGCTTCAGTATTTGCTTTAACATCTTCAATAGAAGAGTAAGGACTTACTTCTGTTAAAACTAATCCTTCTGGAGTTACTTTTATTACACATTTTTCTGTAATAATTAGATCTACTTCTTTAGCTGCAGTCAATGGTAAATTACATTTTTTTAGAATTTTTATTTGTCCATTTGCTGTATGTTCCATAGCTACTATTACCTCTTTAGCTCCAACAACTAGGTCCATAGCTCCACCCATTCCAGGAACTTTTTTACCAGGAACCATCCAGTTAGCTAGGTTTCCTTCCTCATCTACTTGTAATGCTCCTAGTACAGTTGCATCCACATGTCCACCTCTAATTATTCCAAACGATGTACATGAATCAAAGTATTGAGCTCCTGGAAGAACAGTTACAAATCCTCCTCCAGCATTGATTGTATCTTTATCTTCTTTTCCAGGTTCTGGTGCTGGTCCTACTCCAATTATTCCATTCTCTGATTGGAATACTACATCCATTCCTTCTGGAACATAGTTAGCTACCAATGTAGGTAATCCTATTCCTAGGTTAACAACGAATCCATCTCTTAATTCTTGAGCAACTCTTTTTGCTATATACTCTCTAACTTGTTTTTTATCTAATTCCATCTTTCTAGCCTCCTATTTTACTATATAGTCCACAAATATTCTCGATGTCATTACATGATCTGGGTCTATCTCTCCAACTTTTACAAGTTTTTCTGCAAAAACTATAACAGTATCTGCAGCTGTTGCCATCATTGGGTTAAAGTTCTTTGTAGTTTTAGCATAAATTATATTTCCTAATTCATCTACTACTGAACCATTAATTAAAGCAACATCTGCTCTTAGAGGTTTTTCTAATAGATATTTTTTTCCATCTACTTCAATTACTTGTTTTCCTTCTTCAACTATTGTTCCTACACCAGTTGGAGTAAGTATTCCACCTAATCCATTTCCTGCTGCTCTAATTCTTTCTGCAAGAGTTCCTTGAGGACAAAGCTCTACTTCCATCTCTCCTGTTTGCATTCTTCTTCCTGTTTCTGGATTAGTTCCAATATGAGTAGCTATAACTTTTTTTACTTGGTTATTACATACTAGTCTTCCTATTCCTCTATCAGGAAACCCAGTATCATTTCCTATTACAGTTAAATCTTTTACACCTTTTTCTATAAGTGCATCAATAATTTTTTCTGGTGTTCCAACACCTAAAAATCCACCAATAAAGACAGTCATACCATCTTTTACATGTGATACTGCTTCTTCCATTGTCACTACTTTGTTTCTCATCTTTACCTCCTAGCTCTCTAAAAAAACTACTTGAAGATCTCCCCTGCCTCTAAATACCACAATAATAGATCTAAGCTATCCATTGAAATATTTACATAGCTACAATAATCTTTCATTTTTTTTTCTATTTCTAAGTATAACTTTGGAGTTATACTTTTAGGAACTTCATCAATTACCTCTAGTCTTACTAAATTTCTCAAAATATGTCTATCTAAAATGGATATTTCCTGTCCAAATCCAACATTTCTTAAGAAGTGACTAGCCTCTTTATAAGCCATACCTTTTATGTTCTTTACTATCCATTCTCTAGCTTCTTTTATATCTTGAAACTTCAAGAAAAAATCTTTAGTGATAATTTTACCCTCATTATCTTTCATTTTCTCTCTAAGTTCAACAAGATACTTAGCTTTATTATTTTTAAACCTCACTATATTGAGATATTCTACCATCTCTTCAGCACTTCCTGAAAAAAGTAGCCCATTATCTCTCAATGTTGTAATTGCTTTCCAAGCATTTACAGCTTTAGATTGAGGAGTTAGGATACAAAAAGATAACTCCACATGGATATCTTTATTATCTCCTTTCTCCCAAACCTCTTTAAATTCTTTCAATCTTTTTTCAATATCATCTTTAATTTCAAAATACTTTTTTTCTATTTCATAAAAATAATCGTTCTTTTTCATTTTTCTCCTTTTATTTTAGAAAAGGAAGAAACCTGCCGAAATAACAAATCCTGAACATATTAATACTATTAAACAATATCCCATTATATCTTTAGCTCCTAATCCTGCTATTCCTAAAGCTGGTAAAGCCCAGAACGGTTGAATCATATTTGTCCAAGCATCTCCCCAAGCTATTGCCATAGCTGATTTAGCAGCTGATACTCCTATTTCAAGACCTGCTGGCATAACAATTGGAGCTTGCACAGCCCATTGTCCTCCTCCAGATGGAACAAAGAAGTTAACAAGTCCAGCACTCCAAAATGAGAATAGTGGGAATGTAGCTGGAGTTGAAATATTTACGAAGAAATTTGACATAATTATTGCCAATGATACTCCCTCAGCATTTGCCCCTGTCATTATACCCATAATTCCTGCATAGAATGGGAATTGTAATAAAATCCCTGAAGCTCCTTTAGTAGCTTCTAAGAAAGCGTCCAAAAATCTTCTAGGTGTTCCATGTAATAATATTCCTGTAAATAGGAAGATAAAGTTTACTAAGTTCAAGTTTAAGTTAAATCCTTTTGTTACAAAATATTGGATAATATATACCCATCCCATTACTCCTAATATAATAGAAACTACTTTACTATTTTCTATTTTTTCAGCAGGAGTCATATCGCTCCAATTTTTTACAACAGTTTCCTCTTTTTCCTCTAGTAATTTAGGGTCAACAGCTACTACTTCATCATCACTAGGATACATAGCTCTGTTTATTAAAGGTAAAACTATAAGTAATCCACCCATTATAAATAGGTTCATTGGTGAAAATATAGTTTGGCTAGTTGGAATATTTGCTGTGATTGCTCCAGCTGTTTGTTTAGAAAGAGCTGCTACACTATCACTTGCTACTTGTAATGGAATTGAACCTGAAAGTCCTCCATGCCACACTAAGAATCCTGTATAAGCTGAAGCTATTAAAAGTCTATAATCTATTCCTTTTATTTTTTTGGCTATCTCTCTAGCAAATATTGCTCCAATTACCAATCCAAATCCCCAGTTTAATATACAAGCTATTGTAGAAACTAAAGTTACAACTACTATTGCTTGTCTAGGTGTTGATAGTTTAGATGCAAGATTTGATAAAAAGTTTTTAAATACCTTCGAACTTGCCATTGTATGTCCTGTTACTAATACCAATGCCATTTGCATCGAAAAAGATAACAACGACCAAAATCCATTAGTCCAATGTCCTATGATTCTCATAGGCGATTGTTTTGTAAAAACCATTGTTCCTACAAAAACTATAAAAGTTAATAAAGCACAGAATATATATGGATCTGGTAGATATTTTTGCATAACAGATACACATAATGAAGTAAAACGTTTGAATAATCCTTGTTTATTGTTTTGATTACTCATGATCTCATCCCCTCTTATTTTATTTCGTCACAAGTTAAGTATACTACCACTATCAACAATTGTCAAGCATTATTAACGTTTTCAATACTTTTTGAACAGTTTTTTAAAGAAATTAGATTATATTTAATTCAAACCAAAAATTTACATAGTTATTTTCTGTGATATATACCCCATATTTACTCTTATGATTTTCTAAAATTCCAGCAACAATGGCTAATCCTAAACCATGCCCATCCTTTCCAATAGAGCTATCCAATCTTACAAAAGGATTCCAAATAGTTTCTAAATCTTTTTCTGTCAGATGTTCACTCCTATTTATTATGGTAACTCTACACCTATTATTTAGTTTTTCCAATTTTATTTGGACAGGATCATCTCCTGTACTATATTTTATAGCGTTACCTATCAGATTTTCTAAAACCCTATCAATATATTTTTCATCACAAATAACTATAAGATCTCGCTCCCCTATACACTCCACTCTTCTATTTTTAGATGAGTACTTATCTATAAACTCTTTTATTAATTCATAGATATTAACCTCTTCCATCTGCATCTTAAAATATCCTGATTCTATCTGTGATATAAGAAGTAGCTCTTTTACTAAGCTATCCATCTTATAGCTCTCATCTACTATAACTTCGCAATAAAAACTTCTATCTTCTTCATTAGCTACATTCTCCATCAACCCTTGAGCATAACCTTGAATTATAGCTATAGGTGTCTTCAACTCATGACTTACACAAGCGACAAACTCTTTTCTTAACTTATCTAATCTCTTTTCCTTTTCAATATCCTCCATAAGTTTTAGATTAGCCTTATTTATCTCATCAATATTTTTTTCTAAAGTTTCACCCATGAGGTTTATAGCTTCACCTAACTCTCCAATCTCATCTTTTCTTTCAGATTCAAATTTTCTATTAAAGTCAAGTTTAGCTATCTTTTGAGTTATCTCTTTCAATTCTATAATAGGTGCTACCATTGCCTTAGAAAATATAAAAGCCATTGTTGAACCGATTATAAATGCCAATATTATAATTTGAAGATGATATTGCATAGAAACCTCTAACCCCTCTTGTATGAGACTCAACGGTGTTATTATCTCCAAATATCTATCACTCTTATATTCCATAAAAAGAACCAAAACTTTTCCTCTATAATCATCATAGTTTATTATCTTAAATATAGGTTCTTCAGCTTTTAAGCTCTCCTTCATATCTCGAATTTCCTCTTCAGTTAAAAGTTTTCTATCCAGATATCTATCTAGCTGCTCACTCTTTTTTATAGTTATTTCAGCATTATTTTGTACCTCTAAGTTTCTAAAATCCACAATATAATTTGGATCACTTATCACTCTTCCCATCTGTATAAGCTTATCTTTTTTTGTAGTGATATAAAATTTTTCCAAATATACAGTATTAGTTATAGCAAATCCACCGATAATCATCATAACCATACTCCACATAAGGAGAAACATTTTCCATCTTATTTTCATATTTTACCCCTCAAATTTATAACCAAAGCCTCTTACAGTTTGAATATACTCATCACCTATTTTCTTTCTAAGTCTTTTTATATGAGTATCCACAGTTCTAGAATCTCCAAAATAATCCCATCCCCAAACTGAGTTTAAGATCTTCTCTCTAGAAAGGGCTATCCCTTTATTCTCTATAAAAAAATAGAGAAGATCATACTCTTTTGGAGTTAATTCTAAAACAACATCTTTTAGTTTTACTTCTCTTTTTACCCCATCTATAACTAAGTCTCCAAAAGCCATTGGTACATTATCTACAATTTTTCTATCTCTTCTCAACAGTGCTTTTACCTTAGCAACCAATAACTTAGGATTAAATGGTTTTGTCATGTACTCATCTGCTTCTAAGTCAAAACCAAAAAGTTGATCACTCTCATCAGATCTAGCTGTTAACATAATAATAGGAACTTGTGATTCCTCTCTAATTTTTCTACAAACACTCCATCCATCTATTTTAGGCATCATTATATCTAAAATAACAACATCATATCCGGTTGAAAAAAATTTCTCTATTCCCTCTTCTCCATCTCCAGCTTCATCAACTGTATACCCCTCTCTTACCAAATAATCCTTTATCAGTTTTCTGATTTTCCACTCATCATCTATTATAAGTATCTTTTTCATCGTATTCCTCCTAATCTCTGTAATCCCTTAATATATTATTTTATCATCTTATTTATTGTGTACAAGAAATCATCTATTGTTTTTTCCTCATTCCCAGCTTTTATATCTCTCACTAAACAGTTTCTAACATGCCCCTCTAAAATAACTTTAGCCATGCTATCCAACTCTATTTTTATTGTAGCTATATCCTTTAAAATAGTACTACAACAATCCTCTCTCTCTATTGATTTCCTCATCTTTTCTATCTGCTTCTCTATCTTTCTAATGATATCATCATTACTTTCAATTATCTTTCTTCCACTCTTCTCCATCAGATTATTCAATATCATTATTAAATCTGTTGTAGCTTCAAATTCTATCCCAGATTTTATATCATGTACAACACAATTTCTTAAATGTGCCTCTAAGACAACCTTCGCTATCCCATTTAAAGCTGATTTTACTGAAGAAACTTGATTTAAAATCTCATCACATTTGACATGATTTAAAATCATTCTTTCTATTCCCCTCAACTGTCCAGCTATTCTATTTATTCTTGAAATTAGTTTTTTTCTAAAATCCTCTGTGCTTGATAAGCAGAATACATCATCACTATTTTTTGAAACAATCTCTTTCATCACTACCACCTTACCAACTTAATTACGTATTATGTTATATTGTACCTCAAAAAAGTAGCTGTTGCAAATTTTTAAATTAAAATTATTTAAAAAGAAAAAGAGGAAAGATTTACCATAATTACTTTGATAAACTCTTCCTCTTTAAAAATAATTTAATCTAAGAAACCTTAAATTTTCTCAATCTCAAAGCATTACTTACCACCGAAACTGAACTCATAGCCATAGCTGCTCCAGCTATCATAGGATTTAAAAGATGCCCTGTCAATGGATAGAGAACTCCAGCAGCTACTGGTATACCCACTGTATTGTAGATAAATGCCCAGAAAAGATTTTCTTTTATATTTTTTATTACTGCATGGCTCAATTCCATAGCTGTAATTACATCTCCTAAATTTCTCTTCATCAGGACAATATCCGCACTCTCCATGGCTATATCAGTTCCTCCACCTATGGCTATACCTATATTAGCTTGAACCAGAGCCGGCGAATCATTTATTCCATCACCTACCATAGCTACATTTTTTCCCTTTTCTTGTAATTCCTTTACCTTTAAATACTTCTCTTCTGGAGTAACTTCAGCAAAGATTATATCTATACCTACCTGTTTTCCTATGGCATCAGCTGTTATCCTATTATCTCCAGTTATCATTCCTACATGATATCCTCTCTGTTGTAATACCTTGATAGTCTGAATAGCTTCTGGTTTTAAAATATCAGCTACTGCTATAACTCCTATAAGCTCCTTATCAATTGCTAAATACATAGGAGTCTTTCCTTGAGATGCTAAATTATTTAATATCTCATCTTTCTCAATAACTATTTCAAAATCTTGCATAAGTTTTTTATTTCCTATAAGAATTTTTTTCTCCTCTATGGTTCCAACTACACCTTTTCCTGTTATAGATTTAAAATCCTTCAATTTAGGAAATATTAATTCTTTTTCCTTTCCAGCTTCTACAATAGCCTCTCCCAAAGGATGTTCAGAATGTTCTTCTAAAGCCCCAGCTATTGCTAGTATCTCATCTTCATCCATACTATTAAAAACAAGTATATCTGTTACCTTTGGTTTACCCTCAGTTATTGTACCTGTTTTATCAAAAACAATAGTATCAACTTTATGAGCTTTTTCTAAAGCTTCTCCAGATTTTATAAGCACCCCTAACTCAGCTCCTCTTCCTGTTCCTACCATTATGGCAGTAGGAGTTGCAAGCCCTAGAGAACATGGACAAGCTATCACCATAACTGCTACAAAAATTGTAAGAGCAAAGATTGAAGGAGCCTCATGTATCTCAACTATTCCTCTACTTCCTAAAATATACCAAGTTACCCCTGAAATAATGGCTATCAACATAACTACAGGAACAAAATATCCAGATACTTTATCAGCTATCTTAGCTATTGGAGCCTTACTTCCTTGAGCATTTTCTACAAGCTTTATTATTTTAGAAATAACAGTATCTTTTCCTGTTGCTTCAACTTTTATCTGCATACTACCATTCTTATTTATACTTGCACCAAATACCTTGTCTCCAATATTTTTATCCACAGGAATACTCTCTCCTGTTAGCATAGCTTCATCTACACTACTTTGTCCCTCTACAACTACTCCATCTACTGGAATGCTCTCTCCAGGTTTTACTAAAACTAACTCTCCTACCTCTACCTCTTCTATATCCACAGAGATAAACTTTCCATCTCTTATAAGGGTAGCTTTTTTACTTTTCAAACTCATCAGTTTCTTTATAGCCTCTGAAGTTTTTCCCTTACTTACCCCTTCTAGATATTTTCCTAAGAGAATAAGTGCCAAAATAACTACTCCAGATTCATAATATAGAGCGTGAGCATGGTGCACATCTCCACTATAAATTTTATATGTTCCATATAGGCTATACAATATTGCTGATCCTGTTCCTGTTGCTATCAAAGAATCCATACTTGGACTTCTCATAATAAGCTGCCTTATTCCTATCTTATAGAATCTTCTTCCTATATATATCACAGGTATAGAAAGTATCAATTGAATCAAAGCAAAATTTAAAGGATTACTATCTGGAGAGATAATATTAGGTACAGGTAATCCTACCATTGTTCCCATAGATATATAGAAAACAATAGCTGAAAAAAAGATTGCTAGTTTGAACTCTAAAAATTCCCTTTTTAAGTGTTGTTCCTGTTCAAGAGCTCTACTATCTTCTTCTAATTCCTCATGTTTTTTACTATCATATCCCAACTTTTTTATAACTTCTAAAATCTCTGAAAGCTTTATTTTTTCAGAATCATATACTACTCTTCCTCTACTATTAGCCAAATTTACAATTATTGAATCTACACCTTCTAGTTTTGCAACTTTCTTTTCTATCTTATTTACGCAAACTTGACAAGTTATTCCAGCAATATCTAATTCTACCTCTTTTAAATCCTTTATCTCTTCTATCTCATAACCAAGTTTTTTTACAACCTCTTTTATTCTCTTTCCATCTAAAAGAATTTCATCATAGTCCACTGCCAACTTTTCATTTGAAAAATTGACAACAGCCTCATTGACTCCCTCTAATTTAGATAGTTTTTTCTCTATCTTATTTACACAAACTTGGCAGGTTACCCCACCAAGCTGATAATTTTTTTTAACCATTAGATTACCTCATACCCAGCATCATCTAGTGCTTCCACTATCACACTAAAATCATAATCTTCAGGTATCTCAACTATAGCTTCTCCAATTTTTACCTCTAAAACTTCTACTCCACTCAATTCCCCAAGAGCATTTTTTACACTCTTCACACAATGTTCGCATCCCATTCCATCTATTTTTATAACTTTTTTCATAACTATAACCTCCTAAAATTAAAATAGATATAGGGGGGTACCCCTATATCTATGATACTATTTATTACTAAAAAAGTCAATATTTTTATAAAGTTTTTAAATCCTCTATAAACTCTTTTACATCCTCTTCTCTTGTAGCCCATGATGTTACAAATCTAATAGCTGAACTTTTGTCATCTATCTTTTCCCAAAACTCATATCTATATTTTTGTCCAAGCTTTTCAATCTTCTCGTTTGGGAAAATAAAAAATTGTTGATTTGTATATGAATCAGCTTTCAATTTATAACCAGCTTCTAACACTCCTTTTTTCAACATACTTGCCATTTCGTTAGCATGTTTTCCTACTTGATAGTATCTATCCCCTTGGAATAATTCAGCAAACTGTATCCCTAATAATCTTCCTTTAGCTAAAGTTGCTCCCTTCTGTTTTGTACTACAGAAAAATCCTTCAGATAGTTTTTTATTAGTTATTACAAGAGCTTCTCCAAATAAAAGTCCACATTTTGTTCCCCCAATATAGAAAGCATCACAATACTTTGGATAGTCTGACAAGGCTATATCATTTTTTTCAGATGCTAGTGCTGAAGCTAATCTTGCCCCATCAAGATATAGATACATCCCAACTTCTTTACAGTAGTTTGAAATTTCTACTAACTCCTTTTTTGTATAAAGAGTTCCTAACTCTGTTGGGTTTGATATGTATACCATCTTTGGTTTTACCATATGAAAATCATCCTTATGAAGTTCATAAGTTTTTCTTATCATCTCAACATCTATCTTTCCTTGTCCATCTGTTTTTAACTCTAAAACTTTATGTCCTGTTGCTTCAATAGCTCCAGCTTCATGTACACTTATATGTCCTGTATCTGCTGCTATAACAGCTTCATAAGGTCTTAAAAAATGTGAAATTGTAAGTAAATTAGTTTGTGTTCCTCCAACTAATAGACGAACATAACAATCTTCAAAATCAATAGCTTTCTTTATAGCCTCTATCCCTTTAACTGTATATTCATCCTCTCCATATCCAACTGTTTGTTCCAAGTTTGTTTTCAATAGAGCTTCCATTATAACTGGTAATGCTCCTTCACTATAATCGTTTTTGAAACTTATCATAAACTTTCTCCTCCTCACTTAATTATAGATTATTTTATATTATATCATTTTACCTCTGTGAACTCTATTATATTTTATCAATAAATAAAAAAGAGCCATATGGCTCTTAGTTTATTTATTGATTATTTTAGCTAATACTCCATTTACAAACTCAGCAGTTTTTTCATCTCCATACATTTTTGCAAGTTCTACTACTTCATTTACAACTATTTCATATGGAGTTGTCTCACATAAAAGCTCATATACAGAACATCTAAGTAGTGCTTTTTCTACATTTCCTATTCTTTCAAAGCTCCATCCTGTGATATTACTATTGATAGTATCCATTATCTTATCACTATTTTCAGTTATTCCATTCATATATTTCTTTATAAATGTTAGTTCATTTTCGTTAGTTAAAACTTCATCTCTAGTAAGATAATTTTCTAATACCTCTTTTGTACTCTCCTCTTTTAATTCACTTTCAAAAACTAATTTAAATAGT
>OGFK01001535.1_pt1 | contig 14383 bp, 14 predicted proteins | sample 1570931 | NCBI WGS metagenome assembly OGFK01 (sample SAMEA2581935, study PRJEB24529) | metagenome | biome: Human gut stool | place: China | collected 2011
TTAAAAAATTCCTTTACCTCTTCATTGGAAACTATATCTCTTATCATTATCTCTCTGCCTTTTCTATCTGTCTTAAAATATTTAATTGATCTAAGGCAAGTCCAGCTCCTCTAACTACACTCTCTAAAGGATTTTCTGCTAATTTTACAACTAGATTTGTATGTTTTGCTATAAGCTCAGGGAAATTTCTTATAAGCGAACCTCCACCTGCCATTGTCATACCTTTGTCTATGATATCTGAAGCTAACTCTGGTGGAGTTTGTTCAAGAACATATTTTACACACTCTACTATCTCCATAAGAGAATCATGTATAGCCTCTCTTACCTCTTCTGATGTTATCTCTACAGTTTTAGGAAGTCCCATAATCAAATCTCTTCCTTTTATTGTCATAACCTCTTCCTCTTCCAATGGTAGAGCTGTTCCTATCTTTATTTTTATCTCCTCAGCTGTTTTATCACCTATTAATAAGTTATGAGTTTTCTTTACATATTTTATAATATCAGCATCAAAGTTATTTCCAGCAGTTCTTATAGTTTTACTTACTACTGTTCCTCCTAATGAGATAACAGCTACGTCAGTAGAACCTCCTCCTATATCTATTATCATATTTCCCTCTGGAACTGAGATATCCATACCAGAACCAAGAGCGGCAGCTCTCGCTTCCTCTATTAAGTAAGCTCTCTTTGCTCCTGCTGAGATAGCTGCCTCAAGTACAGCTCTCTTCTCTACTCCAGTCACATCTATTGGAACACAAATCATTATCTCTGGCATAAAAAAACTATATGATCCAAATACTTTTTTAATAAAGTACTTTATCATAGCCTCTGTCACATCATAGTCAGCTATAACTCCTTCACTTAGTGGTTTTACTGCCACTATTGTATCTGGAGTCTTTCCTAACATCTCCTTAGCTTCATTTCCTACAGCTAATATCTTTCTACTCTCTCTTTCCACAGCTACAACCGATGGCTCATTTAAAACTATTCTTCTATGTTTTTTACTGTATACTAGGGTATTTGCTGTCCCTAAATCTATTCCTAGACTTCTATTAAAACCTATACTTGGGAATTTTAACTTCATTCTACTTCTCCTCCACACATAATTTTACTGCTAACTTTATTAGATCCTCTCTTCCCTCTATATAGAACCCTGCTATTAGAGCTTCAAAAGCAGTAGCTTCTCTATACTCCTGCACACTACAAGATTTAGGAAAACTTTTTATATTTCCATTCTTAGCTCTATTTCCTAACATTTGAAATTTTTCATCTAGTTTTGGAAAAATCTCTCTATAGAGTTCACTCTGTTTTTTTGCATTTACACACTCTTTTACTCTTTTATTTAAGTTACGTAGATTTAACCCCTTAGCTATCCAATACTCTCTCATATTCAATTCCCAAATAGAATCCCCTAAGTAAGCTAATACCACTCCACTTGTCTCTCTCAAATCTACATTGACCATGTAGTCTTATCCTTTCCATCTTTTATTTTTATACCCATTTCTGCTAATCTATCTCTTATCTTATCAGACATCGCCCAGTTTTTCTCATTTCTTGCTTCTCTTCTAAGTTCAAGTATAAACTCCACAAGTTCAGAAGTAAGATTTCCAACAACAGTTTCTAGTTTTAATTTTACTCCCAATGCCTCTTCCATAACATTAGTTATATACTCAACAACCTCTTTTACTACCTCAGCACCCTCTCCATTTACAGGTGTATCTACAGCTTTATTCAACTCTTTTACAAGTTCAAATATAGCTCCAAGTCCCATTGATGTATTAAAGTCTTCATCCATAGCTGACACAAATTTATCTTTAGCTATATTTAATTGCTCTTTTAACTCTGTACAAGAGCTTCCATCAGCTTTGATATCTGTTATAGCCTCTTTACCTCTCATTAGAGCATTTTCTATTCTCTCAAGAGAAGTCTTCGCTTGAGTAAGCTCTGCATCTGAAAAATCTATTGGTTTTCTATAATGTGAGCTAAGCACAAAAAGTCTTACAACTCTACCATCATAGTGCTCTAATACATCTCTAAGTAGGAAGAAATTTCCAAGAGATTTTGACATCTTCTCTCCATTTACATTGATGTACCCATTATGCATCCAATATCTAGCATAATCTCCACCACAACTACATTTAGATTGTGCTATCTCATTTTCATGGTGTGGAAATATCAAATCTTGTCCTCCTCCATGAATATCAAATGTATTTCCTAAATATTTATGAGACATAGCTGAACACTCAATATGCCATCCTGGTCTACCTTGTCCCCAAGGTGAATTCCAACTTGGTTCTCCCTCCTTTGCTTTCTTCCATAGGGCAAAGTCCAGAGGAGATTTTTTTATCTCACTTATCTCTATTCTTGCTCCACTTCTTAAATCCTCAATATTCTGATGAGATAACTCTAAATAATTATCCTTATATGCTTCTACATCAAAGTATACATCTCCTTGCGATTCATAAGCATAACCTTTTTCTATCAAAGATTTTATTATCTTTATCATTCCACCTATATGCTCAGTAGCCTTAGGTCTAATCATTCCCTCTTCTTTTAAGTTTACCTTTGCTGTATCTTCAAAATAGGCTTTGATATATTTAGCAGCTACCTCTTCACAAGTTATTCCCTCTTCATTAGCTCTTTTTATTATCTTATCATCTACATCTGTAAAGTTTGAAACATAAGTTACTTTATATCCTCTAAATTCAAAGTATCTTCTTACAGTATCAAAGAATATTGCTGGTCTAGCATTTCCAATATGTATATAGTTATATACAGTTGGTCCACACACATACATTGATACCTCTCCCTCTTTTACTGGCTTAAACTCTTCCAGCTTTCTAGTAAGAGTATTATATATCTTTATCATACTTTTCTCCTCCTAATATTCATTTATCAACTCTTTAAATAGTTCAACTGAGATTTTATTCTTCATAATAATTTTTTCATTCTCTCCTACAATGGAGCTTTCCATTCCTTCAACTCCCATTATCTCTGGAGAATCTATCTCTCCAAATAGAAATACCTCCCTATTTATCTGATAAGGTTTTGAATTCTCTTTAAAGTTACCATCACCTATTACAAGAATATTTTTTTCTATCTCTTCTATTCTCTTCTCTACATAAAAAGCTGAATTTTCATCTTTTAATAGAGTTAACACTCTTCTTATCTCAGGAGCATCAGATTTTACTTTTATCATAAACGACATATCATAAAATCTAAATATTACCTCTCCATCTATCTCTTTTAGTATCTCCTCAATATCAATTCCTAAAAGATTTTTCCAAATTGCAAATATAGCTTGACTATCTACATTAGCTCCTAAAATTAAAGGATTAAAAATTATTCTATCCAACCTTGAAAAATCGTCTACAGATATGTAGATATCATTTTTCTCCACATATTTTACAAGCTCTCTATCCTCTTTACTATTTTTATAGATTCCACTATCTTGCTCATCTATTATGATCTCACCTTCTGACAAGATACTATCATTATCTATAGTTGCACTATTACTTATAAGATTTATCCCATAAAATCCTGTTCCACTATTATTATAGATAAAAGTTCCTAAAAGATTATCTCTCTTTGTATCAAGAGTGTTTTCTATCTCCTTATTATATAAATATTTTCCATCTTTTGCTATAAAATCTTTAAGATTTTTTTCTCCTAATGAAACTATAAATAATCCCTTATAATTTTTCATAAATACATCTGTTCCCAAATTAGGAAAATATTTGTCTTTAATATCTTTTTTTAAAATATAGGTACCATTGACTAGATCAAAATATTTATCTATCTCTTTCAACATTAAAAAATACCAATACCCCGTATCTATAACTCCAGTAAAACTCTTTTCACTCATCTCATAGAACTCTTTATCAGAAAAAAGATAAACTTTGGATACATATTTTAAATTTTTAATATTAGAGTTTAGTTTTTCCTTCATTTCGGGATCATCTATTAGAGATAACACTGGTAAAAAGTCCTTATTATTAATTCCTTCATTAGCATATATCAATCTAGTATCCTTAGTTATAAAGTCTCTTGGTGAAGCTTTATACACTATCTTATACCCAAATATTACCCCTAAAATAACTACAATTACACCCACTACACCTACTATTTTTTTCATAAACTATCTCCTATTGAAACTTTTTATTCTCTATTCTCTCTATCTCTTTCCTAGTAAGATTTAAGTTTTCTGTTTTAAACATTGGAGCTTTAAATCTAGCTCTTCTTATTTCAGCTTCTTCTAATTCACATGTAAAACTATCCTCTGATAGATATTTTCCCTCTGCTATTATCTCTCCGTTAGGTGAAGTTACAAAAGAGTTTCCAAAGAATGATATTCCATCCTCTACTCCAGCTCTATTTACAGCTATTGTATATGTTCCATTCAATAGTGAGTTTACCTTACAAATATCTTTCCAACTTGCTGACATTGCCTCTTTAGTTTTTCCTATTGTAACTGGGGAATTAAATGGTACAAATATGTACTTAGCACCATCTTGTGCTAATACATATTGAGTAGATTGATGCCACACATCTTCACACACCAATATTCCCATTCTACCAAACTTTGTATCAAAGGCTCTTACCTTATCTCCCGACATAAAATATCTTCCTTCATAAAATATTCCATAATCAGGTAGATATACCTTTCTATGCTTATGTAATACCTTACCATCTTCTAAATAGTAAGCCGTATTGTAAGGGTACTCTTCCTCTCCTAATTCTACAGCACCAAATATTATACTTATCTCCTTACTCTTTTCTAAAAGTACACTCGGCACCTCTTTTATAGCTACATCAAAAACTATATCTCTAAGAGAATATCCAGTAAGTGATAATTCTGGAAATACTACTATATCACTTTTCTCCTCAATAGCTTTCTCTATTACTTCTAACATCATATTTAAATTTTTTTCCATATTTCCTAATGTAGGTTTTATCTGTCCTATATATACTTTCATTACTATCTCCTTATCCAAGGAAATTAGAAATTCCTCTGTAAGTTCTAAATTTCCTTAATATACTTAAACTATAAATTGTTCCTATAAAAATCTTAAATCATCTTGGGTAGTAATTTTAATATTATCATAATCCCCAAGAACTATTTTTACTTTTCCTCCTATTCTCTCCACAAGAGAAGAATCATCAGTTCCTAAAAAATTTTCTATTTCAGCTCTCTCATATGCCTCTTTCAATACTTTTCCCGAAAAAACTTGAGGTGTGTGTACAGCTATCAAATCTGCTCTTCTAGGCGTAGACTTCACTTCAAAATTCTCATCCACTACTTTTATAGTATCTTTTACCTGTACACCTACTACTGCTCCCATCTTTTCTTCAACTACCACTCTACAACACTCTTCAATATATCTATCTTTTAAAAATGGCCTTACCCCATCTTGAACTAAGATAATATCACTATTATCATCATACTTCAAAGCATTGTATATAGAGTTTTGCCTCTCTTTTCCTCCAGCAACTACATGCTTTACTTTAGTTAGCTCATATTTTTTACAATACTCCTGTACTAAACTAACATTTTCACCATTAGTTACCACTATTATATCATCTATTATAGAGTTTTTTTGAGCTATTTCTAAAGGTAATATAAAGAGTGGTCTCCCTTTATACTCTAAAAACTGTTTAGGATAACCTAATCCCATTCTTTTCCCTACACCTGCTGCTGCAAGTATAAGAGTTACTTTAGAGTCACTACTGTACATCCAAGTCCTCCCTCTCCATGTCCACCTAGTCTAAACTCTTTTACATATCTACATTTTTTCAAATAGTTAAGTATTCCCTCTCTTAGCGCTCCTGTTCCCTTACCATGTATTATATATACCTCTGTATAAGAGTTCATAACAGCTCTATCTAAGTAAGTTTCTAGCTCATATATAGCTTCATCTACCATCTTACCTCTCAAGTCTATCTCATTTCTTACAGAAGTTTTAGTATGAGAGAAAGTATTATACTCTTTCTTAGCCTTCTCTTTTACAACTTTTACATCATCCATTGAAACTTCAAGTTTTAATATACCAGCTTGTACTTGAACTGTCTCCTTACCACCATTGATTTTTAATACATTTGCAAATTGGTTTAAGCTATTTACAAATACCTTATCTCCAACTTTATAATCAACTTTTCTAGCAACCTTTGGTTTTTGTTCAACATTTTTATTTCTATCATCTTGAAGAGCTGATCTAAGCATATTAAGACTTTTTTGTACATTTTTAACATCCTCTTTCTTATTCTCCTCTTTTTGAATCTTTTCTACAAGAGCCACAGCCTTAGCCTGCATCTCCTTCATCATCTTATCAGCTTTTTCATATGCCTCTTTCAATATCTCATTTTTCTCTTTTTCAAGTACTCTTAGCTTTTCTGCATACTCATCTCTATCTCTTTGAGCTGCAGCTTTTAAAAACTCAACTTGTTGTTTCATAGCTTCTAGCTCATCAGCCTTCTCTTTTATATTAGCTATCATCTTTTCAATCTTTTTATTATCATCACCTATATAGCTCTTAGCTCTCTCAATTACCTCATCAGATACTCCAAGTCTTTTAGCTATTGTAAGAGCGTTACTCTCCCCAGGAATACCTATAAGTAGTCTATATGTTGGTGAAAGAGTATTTACATCAAATTCCATTGATGCTGTCTCTATACCCTCTTCATTATATCCATGAGCTTTTACTTCACTGTAGTGAGTTGTAATAAAAGATTTACACTTTCTATCTCTTAAATAATCTATAACAGCCATGGCAAAAGCTGCTCCTTCAGCTGGATCTGTTCCTGATCCTAACTCATCTAGTAATACCAACGAACTTCTATTTACACTCTCTAAAATCTCTTGTACATTTTTTAGATGTGCCGAAAATGATGATAGAGATTGTTCTATACTCTGCTCATCTCCAATATCCGCATATACCCCTGTAAAGAACCCTATACTTGTATGCTCATGAGCTGGAATAGGTATTCCTGATAAAGCCATAAGAGTTAATAATCCCGCTGTTTTTAGTGCTACTGTTTTTCCTCCTGTATTTGGTCCTGTAATCAGAAGTGTATTATAATCTCTTCCTATCTCAAAAGTTAAAGGAACTATCTTATCTGCTGGAATAAATGGGTGTCTTGCATCAACTAAACTCAACATCTCTCTGTTATTGATATTAGGTATTACACAATTCTTTTCTATTCCATAGACAGCTCTTGCATTTAATATATCTAACGAAAGGATAGCCTCTCCAATAGCATCTATATCCCCTCTGTTATTTCTCACATGTTCAGTTATTCTAAGTAAGATTTTTCTAATCTCCTCTTTCTCTTTCAACTCTAACTCTCTCATCTTATTATTTAATGCTACTATTGAAAGAGGTTCTATAAATACAGTTTGTCCACTTGAAGATCTATCGTGTTCTATTCCTTTTATAACTCCTTTAAAGTCAGCTTTTACAGGAACCACACTTCTTCCATCTCTCTCAGTTATTATTCTCTCTTGGAAAGCTTTAGCAAAGCTTGGTTCATCAAATAACTCATCAAATTTTCTCTTAATATTCATAGAAAGAGTCTTCTTATGTATTCTTATATCTCTCAAATCTAAAGAAGCATCATCTTTTATCTCTTTATTATTATCTATAGCTTTATTGATAATATCCTCTATTCCTCTCATTACAGGTACATCATGATATCTATCTTTTAAATCTCTGTATTTTCCTAAATCTTCTAATCTTGTTTTAAAAAGTCTAAAAATTCTCAAATTATAATTTATATCCCATAAATCCTCAACATCTAAGTATGTTCCTATCAGTTGAGATTTCTCTGTCATCTTACAGATATCCTTCATCCCAGCAGTTTCAAAACCACCATCAAATTTTATAAAATCTGTAAAATCTCTTAATATATCCAACTCTCTATTTAATGAACTAAAATCTCTCAATGGAGAAATATTCATTATCTTATAGTGATTTTCCTCTATCACACTGTAAGCTGATAACTCTTCTCTCAACTTATCAAATTCTAATACTTTATAACTATGTCCATTCATTTTTTTTACTCCCTATATAATTATTCCGTTCATTTTTTATTATACCACAAATCTTTTATTTTCTTAACTTTATTCAAGAAAATTTAAAAAAAACTTGAAATTTAGTCGATTTAATGATACAATTATATGCATTGTGTATGTAAGTTATTTTTTTAGGAAAGGAGAGAATCAGAATGCAAAGATGTGAAATTACAGGAGTAGGACTAATCAGCGGAAACCAAATTTCTCACTCACACAGATTAACTAGAAGAGTTTGGAAACCAAATTTACAAGTTACTTCTATCAATGTAAACGGAACTCCAGTTAAAGTAAAAGTTTGTTCAAGAACTTTAAAAACTTTAAAAGGACTTAACGATGTAGAAGTTATGAAGTTCTTAAAAGCTAACGAAGCTACTTTAAGTACTAGACTTCAAAAAGCTATGGCAAAATAGTTTTTAGTCAATAAAAAAGACAGCTTAATTGAAAGCATGTCTTTTTTTATTTTTTGTACTCTCTTCCAATCTCTATTTTTATCTTAACTACATTTATATTTTCTGGTAATCCCTCTAATTCCGTTATAAGATACTCTTCATATGCATCTCCTAATACAACATAGTTTTCTTTTTCTATTTTATTTAATATATCATTGTATATTCTATCTATCTCCTCTACTCCACCTTTATAATAATATACTGCATAAGTTTTTTCCTCTAATTCTACTTCATCTTTTCTATCCTCTATGAATAAACAACATACTCTTCCAAAGTTTCTCTTTTTTAAATCTTCTACACATATTACAGAACCTATACTTATCACATCTATCTTATTTAACTTCAACATAAATTCATTGTACATCTCTAGCCACTCTTCTAAGGAGATTTCTAAATCTTTATCTGTCAAATTACTATAGATATACTCTCTGCTCTTCTCTTTTTTTATATAAAGTTTTTCAAACTCAACACTCTCTCCTTCAAGAAGATTTTCCTTTATACTTTCAAATCTCCTTTTTATATTTTCTAATCTCTTTATCTCTCTATCTATTCCTACTATCTGCTCATCTACTAATTCTAATAGCTTAGATACTGATGGTGTTGCAAAATATTCCTGTAATTTACTTATTGAAATATTCATCTCTCTAAATGCTAAAATTGTAGCTAAAATAGGAATTTGAGTTGAGCTATAATATCTATAACCCTTTGCATCTACCTCTATTGGTTGAAATAGTCCTATCTTATCATAATAAAAAAGAGTATCCTTCTTAATATTAAATTTTTTAGCAAACTCTCCTGTTGTATATAACTTTTTATCTCTTCTATTCATAAATCCCACCTTTTTCTCTTGACTATGGAGTTACTCCATAGTTTATACTATTTCTGGAAATAAATCAAAGATTTAAGGAGTTTTTATGGAAAATATAACTTTGTTTGAAAAAACACCACCTTTAAAACTATTTTTTAAAGCTGCCATACCAGGTTCTATTGGAATGCTTGCTTCAGCTATATATCTATTTTTTGATGTAGTTATTATCAGTAGACTTCTAGGAGAAACTGCATTTGCTGCTTTTAATCTCACTATTCCAATAGTTGTTTTAAACTTTGGTTTTGCTGATTTAATAGGATTAGGTTCCTCAGTAAGTATTGCAATTTTATTAGGAGAAAAAAAGTTTGAAAAAGCATCTAAAATTTTTTCACTCTCTTGTTTTACTATACTTATATCTAGTACTATCTTAGGTATACTACTATTTCTCCTTGCTCCCTCTATTTTACACTCTTTAGGAGCTACTGGAGAACTTGCTAGACAATCTATAAGATATTTGAGAGTATATGCTTTATTTTCTCCACTTACTACTATCACTTTTGCAGTTGATAATTATTTAAGAATTTGTGGAAAAATAAAATTTAGTATGTTCTTAAATATTTTAATGTCATTTTTATGTATCTCTCTTGAGATTTTATTTCTATATTTCTTAAATTTTGAATTAATAGGTGCTGCCCTTGCTAACTGTATAGCATTTTTTATATGTACTCTTATAGCTTTTTCTCAATTTTTTTATAAAGATAGTAGCTTAAAATTTTGTAAATTTAAAATTGAGTTAGAACTTTTAAAATCAATATTTATAAATGGAATGCCCACATTTTTAAATAATGTAGCTAGCCGTATCACTAATATTTTATTTAATTACTTATTACTCTGTCTAGGTGGAGTTTCAGCTGTTAGTGTCTATGGGATATTGATGTCTATTGAAGCTTTTATCCTACCTGTTCTCTATGGTATGTGCGACGCTTTACAACCAGCACTTGGATATAACTGGGGAGCTAAAAATTACTCTCGTGTTAAAGAGATAGAAAAATATTGTTTAATTGCTAGTGCTGTAACTTCTATAGTTACAAGTTCTATTCTTTTTTTCTTTACTGATGAGATTGCTTCCCTATTTATTATAAAAAAAGATGAAACCTTTATAATGGCTATACCTGCCCTTATAATCTATGCTACAACATACCTTACTAGATGGTTCTCCTTTGCTATACAAAGTTTTATGTCAGCCATTGGAAAATTTAGCTTTGCAACTATTATTTCATTGTGCGTGAGCTTTATCTTTCCAATAATCTCTATTCCTATTTTATGGAATTTAAAGCTTACAGGTCTTTGGTGGAACTCATCTATTACTTCAATGCTTACAGGAATTATATCAATGCTTTTATTAAAAAAACTTTTAAGAAATTTTAAACAAAAAAATATATAATTTTCTTATTAAAATAGAGAAGGGGACTATTATAGCAATTTATATCAGTCCCCTTCATTATTTTACTTATCTATTATCCTATACTCAATAACTTTCATCTTTCTATCATTAGGTTCAGCCAATCCATTTGTTACCTTTCCTTCATCTATTCCCTTTATTATTAATTTTACTTCAGGATAAGAAGTTCCCTTTGTTTCAATCTCTTCTCTCAATTTTACATTTAGACTTTCAACTGTATCATCATCACTATATAACCAATACTCTTGATTACTCTTGCTATCTTGAAATATTCTTACCTCGTGTCCATAGGTATATACCCCTTGATACTCTTTGACTTTTTGATTACTACATCCTAATAATATTACTCCTAAAGTCAAAATTCCTAACATCTTTTTCATTTGAAACCACCTCTTTAGTTAAAAAAGAGGCATTAAAGCCTCTTATATTAAAAATTAAATTTATATCCTATTGATAAAGTTGTTCTTGAATAGTCATAACTTTTCTTTAATTTTTCCCCATCATTAAACGAGTAGTTTATATCTGCTTTATTTACCTTATGCATAACTTCAAATAAAAAATTATTATACTCTATTCCAGCACCTAGTCCATAGTATAATCCATTATCTACTGATGTTTTTGCTATTGGTCCATCCCATGTCTCTATGGCATCTTTTTCTCCAAAGTTATAAGCATAACCTAAATCAGCCTTTAAATATGGTTTTATATTGCTCTCTAAAGGTATATTATATTTTGCTACTCCATATATTGGTAGTGATTTATATCCTGTATTTTGTACTTTATCATTACCATTTCTTATATACTCTGGTCTTCCATGATCTTGATAAGATAATCCAAGTCCTAACTCTAAATTTGGATAAAACTCTCTAGTTACCTCAGCTGTCAGATCAAATCCTAATCTATCACTCTCTGATTTATTGGCATTCTCGCCTAATATATTTACCTTATCAAATTTTCCAGAGATATCCAATCCTGTTTTTAAATAAAGATTTGTTCCCTATCCTACCATTGCCATTGATGATACAACTGCTAATCCTAATAATACTTTTTTCATAAACTAAAAATCCTCCTATTTTTGATAATATCCTCACCTTTTATCAAATATATAAACTTTATTAGTTATCATAGAGTATTATATCACTTTTTCAAAAATGCGTCAATTTATTTTTAAAAAAATTTTTTATAAAATAAAATTTTTATAATTTTTATTTTATTAATTTTAGAAGATATCCATATCCTTCTTTTTCCATCTCATCTACCGGGATAAAATTTAGTGCTCCACTATTTATACAATATCTTAACCCACCTTTATCCTTTGGTCCATCTTCAAATACATGTCCTAAGTGGGCATCTCCTACTCTACTTCTAACCTCTGTTCTAACCATATTAAAACTTCTATCTGTATGATAAGTTACTACATCTTCACTTATTGGTTTAGTAAAACTAGGCCAACCACACATAGAGTTATACTTATCTTTAGATGAGAAAAGAGGTTCCCCAGTTGTTATATCCACATATATTCCAGGCTCAAAAAAGTTCCAATACTCATTGTCAAATGCTCTTTCAGTATCATTTAACTGAGTTATTCTATACTCCTTCTCACTTAATTTTTCTCTTAACTCTTTATCTGAAAGTTTCTTATACTTACTTGCATCTACTATTATGTCATTAGCCTTATTTAAATCTATATGACAATATCCATTGGGATTTTTCTTTAAATAATCTTGATGATACTCTTCAGCTAAGTAAAAGTTTTCTAAAGGTTTATTTTCTATAACTACTTTTTTATCATATTTCTTTTGTAAATTTTCTAATGCTTGAGTTACTACTTTTTCATCTTCAGCTTTTATATAATATATACCTGTTCTATATTGTGTTCCTCTATCATTTCCCTGCTTATTAAGGCTTGTAGGGTCTACTATTCTAAAATAATACTCCAGTAGAGTACTTAAAGATATTTTGTTACTGTCGTAAGTTACTTTTACAGTTTCAGCATGTCCTGTATCTCTGTATACTACATCCTCATATCTTGGATTTTCTGTCTTACCATTAGCATATCCTGAAACAGCATCTACAACCCCATAGATTCTCTCCATATATGCCTCTACCCCCCAGAAGCATCCTCCTGCTAAATATATCTCTTCAATTTTTTGTCCCTCATTCTTTGAAGTTACTGGTACATTATCCTCTTTTTTTACAATTTCCTCTTTCTTTTGAGAGTCTACTCCCATTATTTTTAAAATTTGCTCCTTAGGTAGTTGTCCTGGAACAACTCCTTTTATCTCTCCAGTTTCATCTATAAAGATAGAAGTTGGAAAAGCTCTTATTCTTGCTTTTTTTAACAGCTCTCCCTTCTCATCTACAAGTACCTTTATATTTTTATATCCTAAAGATGAATACCACTTTTTAAACTCTTCCTTACTCATCTCTCCACTTTTTCCTGGGAAAACTACTGTTACTATCTCTATTCTGTCCTCTTCTTTTGTAAAACTATCTAATTCCTCTAAACTAGACAAACATATCGGGCACCATGAAGCCCAAGCTTTTAAATAAACTTTCTTACCTTTTGGTAAAGTATACTCTTTTCCATCTAATGTTTTTAATTCAAAGTTTTCTATTCCTCTTCTATTTGCAAATACCATAGTTCCTCCTATTAAAAAAAGAAAAGTTAAAAATATTTTATAAAATTTTTTCATATCTATCACCCCTACAAAAATATATTTAATTGGTTTAAAAGTAATAAAATTCCCATCATTATTATTAATACTCCACCTATCTTTTTTATTCTTTCTAAATATTTTTTTAAAAAAGATAGTTTTTTAAAAAAGTATTGAGATGAAAAAGAAAAAATTAAAAATGGAGTTGCTAAACCTAATACATAAACAAACATTAAAACTGCACCATATAAAGAATTATCCCCATTACTTGATATAAGAAGAATAGAGGCTAAAATAGGTCCTATACATGGTGTCCACCCTAGACTAAATCCAAATCCTAATAGAAAACTAGATATAATACCACTTCCCTCAGTTTCTATTTGAAGTAATTTAGTTTTTTCCAAAAGCTTAATTTTTAAAATTCCAGTTTGAACCATTCCAAAGATTATTATCATAATTCCACTAAAAATTCTAAAAATATCACTAGTTAAAAAATTACCTATTATTCCAAAACCAAATCCTAGTAATACAAAAGCCACTGACAATCCCATAATAAAGAATAGTGTCTTTAGTATAGAACTTCTTTTCCCAGTACTTAAAATACCAAAATAAACAGGTATTATTGGAAAGATACAAGGGGAGAAAAAAGATAGTATTCCTGCTAAATATGCATAACTATATAAAATTTTATCTTGAACCATATCACCCTCCTTATTTTTTATAAATTTTAACTCTATTATTTTGGTATAATATTATCATATTTTGAATTTTTTTTCAACTGTAAATACTTTCAATTTAAAATAAATACATTTTTAATTTAAACATAAATAAAAAAGAGTCTTAAAATCTAAATATATAGATTCTAAAACTCTAGGTGTTTATAAAAGAAAAAAGACTGAGATTTTCTCTCAGTCTAATTAACTAAAATTACTTTTCAATTCT